>Ga0075425_100003768_pt1 | contig 15476 bp, 11 predicted proteins | sample SoiMethybrSBSTD4_FD_75300 | JGI IMG/M metagenome (GOLD analysis project Ga0075425, IMG submission 75300) | Bulk soil microbial communities from a Populus tree surrounding site in Tennessee, USA - Soil MetaG P. TD hybrid SBSTD4 | ecosystem: Environmental > Terrestrial > Soil > Tree plantation...
TCAGCGTGGCCAGCAGCACGCCGAACGCCAGTCGTCGCAGCTCCCAGGGGCCCGCGCCGGCACGCCACACCAGCGGTCGCAACGCCCGATCGGCCGCGAGCCCGAGAACACAGATGATCGCCGCAATGCCGAAGTCGCGACCGGCGCGGTCGCCGCCCAGCGCCCACAGCCCCGGCAACGCCACCACCGCACAGGCGAGCGAGATCGCGACCACCGCCCGGTAGCCGGGCGGGCGCTGCCGCAGGCGCGGCATGTGCTCGAGCGTCCAATACGTGATCACCGCCAGCGACGCCGCGAGCGCGCCCACGAACAGCGCGTGGAACGGATGCCCGGACCGGAGCGGCCCCGAGCCCGGGATCATGGTCGCGAACGAGTTGTCGGCGAAGATCCACAGCGTCGCGACGATGGCGACGTAGAAGATGGTGCGCACGTCGTGCCCCTCCGAGGGAGAGGCGAGCCGGCGATGGTGGACGCGATCGAGCGCGAGCAGCGCAGCGAGCGTCATGGCCGGCGCCACGGTCCACGGCGGCCCGCCGAGGCTGAACGCGGCGTAGAGCACCAGGTGCGCCGCGATCGCACCGCTGAACGTGAGGAAGCGCGTGCGCCAGGCGACCAGCAGCATCCCGGCGAGTATCCCGAGCTGTGCCGCGAGCTGCAGACCGATCGCGGCCGAGCCCGTGGGCGTGAGCTTCACGAGCAGGTAGTAGGTGCCGAGCGGCAGCACGAGGTTGTCGCTGCCGCCCGGCGAGATGGCCTCGAACGAGGTCACGAGCAACGCCAGCTGCAGCGAGATCATGACGCAGGTGCCGCGGTCGATCGTCGTGAGGAGCAGGAGCGGCAGGAGCGTGCCGATGAACGACAGGACGAAGAACACGGCCGAGCCCTCGAGCGAACGGTGCCCGAGGTGGACCTGGTAGCGATGCCGCCCGTACGAGCTGCCGAGCACGGCGGCGAGCGCGTCGCAGAGGACGAGGCTGATGAGCGAGATCAGGTAGAACACCGGATGGTCCCGCGCGACGACGAACAGCAGGTAGACGCCGAGCGGGAAGTAGACCTCGCCTCGCGAGCGGCGCTCGACGTCGAACAGGCTCGGCAGGTGGCCCGTCCTGCCGGCCCAGTGGAGCGGGAGCACGGTCACGACCGCGAGCGCGAGGAACGTCCAATGGCTGCGGATGATCCACGGCAGCGCCGCGGCCGCGAGGCCGAACGCCACGTGCAGCGTCTTGCGCGTCCACTCGACGGGCGGGTGCGCGCGCCGGTACCAGAGCTCGGTGCCGAGCAGGACGAGGCCGAACCCGAACGCGAGCAGCGCAGCGCGCGCGACCTCGCCGGCCAGCGTGCCGGCGGCGGGCAACGGGATCACGCGCGCACCTCGTCGACGTGGAGGCGGCTGTAGAACCACGCCCGGTCGCGCGCGTGCAACGCGGCGGCCAGCGCCTCCAACGACCCCACCCGGCCCGCGAGCGCCGGCGGGATCCCCCGCGGCACGAGCATGTTCCAGTAGACGAGGCGGGCACCGGGTGACGCCGCGACGAGCAGTCGCTCGTACGTGCGCTCGTGCTCGGTCGCATCCATGTACTCGAAGACGTCGGAGAGGTTGAAGCCCGCGAACCGGCCGCTGGCCGCGTTCGCGATGTCGTCGTTCACGAGCCGGATGCGATCGAGTCCCGAGCGGATCACGACGTGGTGCTCCGGGCGCAGGTAGCGCGGCAGTGCCTCGGGGGCGAAGTTCCCGGTGACGATGTAGGTGAGGTAGGGGTTCGAGTGCGTGGGGATCTCGCTCAGCGCGTACCGCGAGCGCTCGAGGATCCGGGCGCCGACCGCACCCTCGACATGCGAGAAGAACGCCGGATCGCGACCGAGCCGGCCCATCACGAAGCGGCTGAAGAACACGCGGAACAGCGTCCGCCAACGCCACGTGTCCCAGCGCTCACGATAGAACGCCCGCTGGGCCTCGGCCGAACGCGGCTCGCGGAGCGCCTTCACGGTGCCGAGCGAGTGGATCCACGGCAGCACCCAGCGCCGAAACAGCTGGAAGTAGCGCTCGAACCTGCCCTCGTGAATGATGCCGCGCGCGATGACACCCGAATGCAGGTCCCAGTATCCGCGCGCCAGGAGCCCCAGGTCGCCGCGCAGGAGCGGGTAGGTCCGCGAGCGATCCGCGCTCGGGGTGGCGCCGAGGAACGCTGCGACGCCAGCCGGATCCAGCCGCCGGAACGCCGCCATCCGCAGCTCGAGGTGGGCGAGCTGCGCGCCGCTCAGGTCCACCGCGACCACCTCGGCCGGCTCGAGCGTGAGCAGCGCGAGCACGTTGTCGCCCGCGGAGGCGATCGAGAGGAGCCGGGCTTCCCGCGCCACGGGAGCGAGCGCTTCACAGAGCACGTCGGCGTCCTCCCACACGCTCGCGTAGCGAACCGGGCGAATCAGATCCAACGTCGTGCGCTCGCGCTCCGTGGCGTGCCCCGTCACGAGGCGACCCCGCGGCGAACGGTCCCGGTCGTGCCGTCCATCTCGACCCGCTCGCCATCCGCGAGCGTTTCCAGCAGCCCCGCGATCCCGACGATGCACGGGATGCCCATCTCCCTCGCGACGATGGCCGAATGGCTGAGCAGGCTCCCGCGCTGGACCAGCAGTCCCAGGACCGTCGGGAACAGCACCGTCCAGCCCGGGTCGGTCCGCTCGGCGACGAGGATGTGGCCTTCGAGCCCGCGCGCCTCCCGCGGATCGCGCACCACGCGCACCGGCGCGCGCACCACGCCCGGGCAGCAGCCGGTGCCCTGCAGATCGCGCGCTCCCGGGGCCGCGCGATCCGGCCCCCGCCCCTCACGTCCCGTCGGCGGGCCGATGCTCTCGAAACGGTCCGGCGGCGGCGCCTCGCGCGCGTAGCGCTCGAACTCGGCGCGCCGGCTCGCCACCCGCCCGCGGAGATCGTTCGCCGCCTCCGCGGCGCTCGCGGACAGCACTTCCTCGCGGGTCAGGAGGAAGACGTCGCGTGTCGCATCGATCGCGCCGCGGCGCGCCAGCTCGGCGCCGAGGGCGAGGAAGATCCGTCGCACCACACCGAACACCCGCGTGCGCTCGAAGCGCAGGTTCTCGCGGTCGCGTACGCGCCGTCGTGCGCGCTCGAGCACGAAGCGGTACACCCAGCGGCGCGGGCCATGGAGCCTCGACGCCACGCTCCGCTCCGCCGCGTCGCGGACGGCGCGCTCGCGCTGCCAGGCGGCGTCCGCGTCCAGGCGACCGCCGGTCACGTACGCGCGCAGCGTGTGGAGCAGGAACGAGGGGTCTTCGCGCAGCGTGATGGTCTCGAGCTTCAGCTCCTCCATGCAGCGGTCGCCGAAGCGCTCGAGGTAGGCGTCCAGGTCCGCGCGCAATCCGGCGCCGCCCGGGAGCTCGCCGAGACGCGCGAGCAACGCTCCAGCGTCCTGCGCCTCCAGCACCGCGGCGCGCAGCGCGGGTTCGGCCGCGACCCGGCGCGCCATGACCATGAGCCGCCGCGAGGGCTCGGTGGACACGATCCCGCCCTCGCCGCAGAGGAGGTCGTTGACGAGCGTCGGCGGTGAGTCGGGAAGCCAGCGCTCGGTGAGCCGCCCGAGCGTGCCGAAGAAGATCATGGCCAGGAAGTCGTTCACGAGCGGCGTTCGCCAGTGCCGGAGCAGCTCGGCTTCCAGGCGGCGGTGGAGTTCGAGCGCGCGGGTCGCGGGCCATCGTTCGACGTCCGCCCCGGCGAGCGGGCCGAGCGCGCGCTCGATCCGGGCGTGGAACGCGGGCACCTCGTGCCGCAGCCGCCGGGCTTCGCGCACGAGCCGCAGGCTCATGCGCAGCAGCATCCACAGGTCGCGGAGCCGACTTCCCGTGCTGGGAGGCGCGGGAGGATCCAGGAGCGCCTCGCGCACGCCCATCATCCGCTCCATGAACGCCCGATTCCAGGTGAAGCCCGGCAGCAGCGCCAGCGTGCGGTACCAATTGAGGAGATCGTAGTAGACCCTGCCGCGCACGAGCCCGAGCAGGTGCGCGAACACGTGGGCATGCGCCGCGATCAGCGTCTCCGGCGTGCCCATGAGCAGGCAGAACTGGCGATAGACGTCCTCGTAGACGGCGCGCGCGAACGTGAACGTGAGCGGTGTCGTGACCCCGCCATAGCTCTCGATGATGTTGCTGTTGTCCCACACGTGCCGCTCACGGCCGCGCCCGTCCAGCCACGAAGCGACCGGCGCGTCGAGCGTCGTGATCGGCCGCGCCTGGAGCACCACCCACTCGCGGGACGGCCCGTGGAGCGCCCACTCGATGTCCTGCGGCGCCCCGGAAGCCTGCGCGATCCGGCGCGCGATGCCGGCGATCCCGATCGCTTCTTCGTCGCCGAGCGATGGCGCGTCCCGCAGCTCCTCCGGCACGTCCTCCATGCAGGTGCCGCCCGCGGGAGCGAGTCGAACCGCTCGGGACTTGTGGGCCGGCGTCACCTCCGGGCGTGCGGGGGCGTCGGAGGCGAAGCGGATACGCCAGCTGTCCGCATCGAGCTCGCCGCTCACGAGACCCTCGCCCAGTCCGAGGACCGCGCTCACCACGACCGTGTCGCGGTCGCCGCTCACGGGATCGGAGCTGAACGCGACCCCCGCGACCGCGGCGTCCACCATCTCCTGGATGACCACCGCCATCGCGAGGGGGTGGGCGTCGGCTCCGCCCCGGTACGCCAGCGCATGTGCGCCGGCGGCGGAGGCCCACACGCGGCGGACGGCCTGCCACAGCGGATCCGGGTCGGCGGCGTCCGCGCGCACGCCGAGCACGGTCTCGAACTGCCCGGCGAACGAGCGCGCGGACCCGTCCTCGACGCTCGCGGACGAGCGCACGGCGAGGAGCGCTCGCGGAGGAAGTGCCGTGAGCGCCGCGACGAGCGCCTCCCGCACGCGCTCCGGGCACGCGAGCGCACGCACCTGGTCCCGCCAGGCCTCGGGCTCGGTCGGCTCGGGGACGCAGGCCGCGAACGCTGCGGCGCGAAGCACCACGAACCGCGGCACCCGGAAGCGGGCCGAAGCGCCGAGCGCTTCGAGCCTCGCCAGGTGATGGCCCTTGCCGCCCAGGTCGTCGACGCCCGGGAGCGCGCCGTCGCGCGGCACGAACAGCCAGTCCGTCACATGCGACCCCGCAGCGCGGGCAGGAGCAGCGGCAACACGCCCAGCAACACGTAGGTGATCGCGGGCCAGATCTGGCTCGCGGCATCGAGCGCGCGCGCTGCCGCGCGGCGCGGGCGAACGAGGAAGAGTGCCGCGGGGGCCGCCGCGGCCAGCGCGAGTCCCGCGAACCACCCGGCGCCGGTCGCGGGCCAGCCGACGTGGCGCGACGCGGCGATCGCGAGCCCCGCCGACGCGGCGAGCGTGAACAGCCACACGCACGGCGCCGCCGTGCGGCCCCAGGCGCGCGTGTACGTGTCGACGCCCGGCCGCTCGTCCTCGGGGCTCCGGAGCTTTCGCCCGATCTCGATCAGGACGCCGTTCGCGAACGTCACCCCGAGGAACCACGGCAGGCCGTCGGGCGGGCGGAAGCCCGCCGGGAGCCAGTCGAGGCCTGTCGTGTAGAGATCGATCAGCGGCAGGATCGCCATGTGCGTGAGCAGGTAGGCCGTCGCGTGCGCGCGCAGCCAGCGGCGGACGCCGAACTCGAGCGTCATGAGCGTGGCCCAGAACGCCACCCCCGCGAGCGGGAGCAGGAGCCGCGGCAGCACGAAGGCGTTCAACGCCAGCGCCGACGCGCCGAGGATCCCGCCCACCGCGCGCAGCTCGCCCAGCGACACCAGGCCGCGCGGGACGGGCAGCTCGGGGCGATGGCGGCGATCGTCCTCCGCGTCCTTGTGCTCGTCGAGGACGCGGAGCAGGAAGAAGCAGGTAAGCGAGGTGAACGTTCCCACCGCGAGCACGAGCGGATCGACCCCGTGCGGCGCGCCGCGCGCGAGCCGCGAGAACGTCGCGGACGCGAACGTGAACAGCGCGATCAGCGGCACGAACCCCGCGAGCGGGAAGCGCTCCGCCTGGTAGCGCGCGAGCCGGGAGAGCAGCGGGCCCGGGGAGCCGCCGCGTGGCGCCGCATCCGTTGCGCGGTCCGGCATTGGGCGAAAGCCTCAGGTCGCTCGCGGACGCCCGAGCCGGCGATGCGCCTTCGCGAAGTCGCCGGCGCACAGCGCGCCGGCGATGGAGACCTCGCCCGCCAGGCACACGGCCGCGCAGATCTCCGCGAACTTCGCGGCCTGTTCCTTGCCCTCGAGGCTCCCCTCGCAGCGCATGATGCGCAGGCACTCCGCGGCCGTCGGCATGCGTGTGCCGCCCCCGACGGTGCCGACCAGGAGGTTCGGCAGCGTGAGCGAGCAGTGCAGATCGCCCTTGCTCGTGAGCTCGAACCGGGTGATGCCGACCGATTCGCTCACGCACGCGATGTCCTGGCCGCACGCGGTGAACAGCGCCGCGATGCCGTTCGCCACGTGACCGCTCACCCCGATCGAGCCGGTCGCCGCACCGCCCACGAAGCTCATCGTCCAGTACTGCACCAGGACCTCGGGGGTCGTGTGCAGGCCGCGGCGCACGAGCTTCCTCGGGACCGTCGCCTCGGCGACGACGTGCCGGCCTCTCGTGCTGAGGAACGACAGCACCGTTGCCTTCTTGTCCCCGGACATGTTCGCTTCCAGGAACCAGCGCGTGGGCTTGATCGGCGTCTGCTCGAGGATCAGCTCGCAGATGGCCTCGGTGCACAGCGTCACCATGTTCTGGCCCGCGGCGTCGCCGGTGTGGAACGAGAAGATGAGGTAGACGTGGTTGCCCTCGAGATGGGCGTGCACGTCCAGCAGGCGGCCATGGGACGTCCGGGTGCTGGCGACGTCCCGGAACCGCTCGAAGTTCGATGTGGCCCAGGCGGCGAAGACCGCGGCGTCGGCGAGCGAGGGCATGACGAAACCCGGGGCGCGCTGGACCTGTTCGGCCGTGACCATGGCGGACACGCCGCCTGCGAGCGAGACGAGACGTGCGCCGCGGTGATAGCTGGCGACCAGCGTTCCCTCGGTGGTGGCGAGCGGCACGTAGTAGTCGCCGTGCGCGTGCACGCCGTTCACGCGGATCGGGCCGATGAGCCCGGTGGGGATCTGCGTCATGCCCACGAACTGCTCGATGCTTCCCTGGAGCGTCGCCGGATCCAGCGGTCCGCCGCGCCCCGCGAGATGCGGCACCGCGACGCCCATGCGCTCGATGAACGCGATCCGTTGATCGCGGGCCGCGGCGGACCAGTCCAGGGGCCGCGGTACGCCGGGTGGCTCCGGTCGCTCCTTCGGGGAGACCGGGGCGAGTCGCTTGCCCAGGAGATCGAGCGAACCCAATTGGGTCAGCCGGCGGATCACTTCCAGGGCCTGATGGCGCGTCAGCGGCACGACGTCCTCCCGAGGCCCGCGCGACCCGGGGCGAGCAAGCAGGGCCGCGCGCGGTCACGCCATCATAGCAGCGCCGAAGCACGCCCACGGATCCGCCCAGCGTCCTTCGCGCGACGGATCCCCTCACGCGCCGCAGACCCGCAGGGAGCGGCCGCGCGTCATCCGTGCACCGCGCTCCGCATCGCTCGGCGCGCGGCCGGGGGGCGCATGCCCGCGTCCGTCCGCGCGCGATGGCCGCGCGTGTGCGGGCATCCCTAGCGTGGCGCGCATGCAGACCACGAACGCAGGCGTCGCGGCCCTCGCCATGCTCGCACTCTGCACCACCGCGCTCGCCGCCGACACGCCGTCACGCGTCGCCCAGCTCCAGGACGAGGCGAAGGCGCTCGTGCCGCTCTTCAAGACGCCGCTCGTCCGCGACTTCCTCGCCGCGGTGCCGAAGCTCCCGAGCGTCGAGCCGCGGACGGTCTATCGCGATTCGGCGCGCACCCACGCCTGGACCGCGCGCCAGGCGGAGCAGCTCCCCGACAGCGTGCGCGCGAAGCTCGTCTCGCGCACGCTGGACGAGCAGTTCTACTACGACACGCGCTACGGCTCGCCGCTCGCCTACGCGCGCGCGCTCGAGGTGCTGGGGCAGAACGGCGTGAACAGCGTGCGCGGCATGCGTGTCGCCGACTTCGGCTGCGGCATGCTCGGGCAGCTGCGCCTGCTCGCCGAGAACGGCGCCACCACGATCGGCATCGACGTCGACCCGCTGCTCGCGGCGCTCTACTCGGAGCCCGGCGACCAGGGTGCCGTGGGCCCGGGCAGCGTCACGCTCGCCACCGGCCAATGGCCCGCCACCGACGAGATGAGGCGCGCGGTGGGCGAACAGCTCGAGCTCTTCATCAGCAAGAACACGCTCAAGAACGGCTACCTGCACCCGGCCCGGCCGGTCGATCCACGCCTGCTCGTCCACCTCGGGGTGAGCGACAGCGAGTTCGTCGCGGCGCTCGCCCGCTCGGTCAAGAAGGGCGGCCGCGTGCTCATCTACAACCTCTGCCCGGCCCCCGCGCCGCCCGACAAGCCCTACATCCCGTGGGCCGACGGCCGCTGCCCGTTCCCGCGCGAGATGTGGACGGGTGCCGGTTTCAGGGTGCTGGAGTTCGACCGCGACGACTCCCCGGCCGCCCGGGCGATGGGCCACGCGCTCGGCTGGGACCAGGGCGAAAACGGCATGAAGCTCGACACCGACCTGTTCGCCACCTGGAGCCTGTTCCAGCGGAAGTGACCGGTCGCGCGCCCGAGCCCGGTGCGCCCGTTCGGGTTGGGGCCCTGAACGGGCTCCCACACCGCCGTTGCCGTGCCGCGCGCGGCTCCAGTATCCTCCGGCTCGACTTTGCGCTCGCAATCCGGGCTGCCGCCCCCCATGCGCGGCACCGGCCCGTTCCGCCCGCAACGATCCCGAACCCTCAGGGGCTTTCGCATGGCGTCCGTCGCCAGACCGCTCACCCTCGCCGACGTCGCAGTCCCTCACTCGAACGCTCTCACCGATACCGTCCTGGTCATCGTTGCCTCGCTGCTCACCGCCGCCGCGGCCCAGGTCGAGATCCGCCTGCCGTGGACGCCGGTGCCGATCACCGGCCAGACGTTCGCGGTGCTGCTCTCGGGCACGGTGCTGGGCGCGCGGCGCGCGTTCCTCGCCCAGTGCCTGTACCTGATCGAGGGCGCGGTGGGGCTGCCGTTCTTCGCCGGCGGCGCCGCGGGCGCAGCGAAGCTGATCGGGCCCACGGGCGGCTACCTCGCCGCGTTTCCCTTTGCCGCCGCCATGACCGGAGCGTTCGCAGAGCACGCGCTCGACCGCGCGCCGTGGCGGATGTTCCTGATCATGATCGCGGGCAGCGTGGTGATCTTCGGCCTGGGCCTGGGCCAGCTCTCGCGCTTCGTGCCCGCCGACTCGCTGCTCGCGGCCGGGCTGCTGCCGTTCATCCCCGGCGACCTGATCAAGGCGGCGCTCGCCGCCGCCGTGTTCCCGGCCACGTGGAAACTCGTGGACCGCTTCGGAGGACGCGCTTGAGCATCCAGAACATCGCGGTGCTGGGCGCGGGGCTGATGGGCCGCGGCATCGCGCACGTGGCGGCGCTCGGCGGCTTCGTCACCACGCTCCAGGACACGAGCCGCGAGCAGCTCGAGAAGGCGACGAGCGAGATCGGCGCCAACCTCGAGAAGGGCGTCGCCCTCGGCCGTGTCGCCGAGCAGGACGCGATCGAGGCGCGCCGCCGGCTGCGCACGGTCACCTCGCTCGACGACGCCGCACGCCAGGCCGACCTCGTGATCGAGGCCGTGCCCGAGCGCATGGACCTGAAGGTCGAGATCTTCGCCCAGCTGGAGCGCGTCGCGCCCGCGCACGCCATCCTCGCCTCGAACACGTCGTCGCTCAGCATCACCGAGATGGCCGCGGCGACCCGGCGCGCGCCCCAGGTCGTGGGCATGCACTTCTTCAACCCCGTCCACCGCATGAAGCTCCTGGAGCTGGTGCGCGCGCTGGAGACCAGCGAGAAGACGCTGGCGGCCTGCGAGGAAGTGGGCAAGAGGATGGGGAAGGAGTGCGTGACCGTGCGCGAGTCGCCGGGTTTCGTCACCAGCCGCATCAATGCCATGATCGGCAACGAGGCGTTCTACATGCTGCAGGAGGGCGTGGCGAGCGCCGCCGACATCGACAAGGCGTTGAAGCTGGGCTTGAACCATCCGATGGGGCCGTTCGAGCTGGTGGATCTGGTCGGGCTCGACACGCGGCTCTCCATCCTTCGCTTCCTGCACCGGACGCTGGGCGAGAAGTTCCGCCCCTGTCCGCTGATCGAGCAGTACGTGGCCGCCGGCAGATTGGGCAGGAAGAGCGGCCGCGGGGTGTACGAGTATCCGGCGGTGGCGGACACCGTCGCGACCTGATCTTGCAGCAGACGCCCCGCACGCGAACGTCGCGCGCGGGTCCGACCCGGGGCACTCCACGGGGACAATGGTAGCGGCGCCGGCCTCCGCGGGGTCGGCCGCCGATCGGGGACACCGCGTGGCACGCGCGGCAGGAAAGAAGCAGTCGAGGCGGAAGAGCGCCGGGCGGAGCGCGAGCAGTGCGCGCTCCGGCAAGCCGCGCGCTGGAGCCAAGCGCCGGGCCCCGGCGAAGAAGAAGCTCGCGCGCGCGAGCGCGGCGAAACGCCGCGTGAAGCGCGCCGCGCCCAAGCGGAGCGCCGCGCCGCAGCGCAGCGTGACGCGCCGGACCGCGGCCCCACGCCCGGCGGGCGTGCGCCGCGAGCCCGCCCCTGCGGCGGCGGTGCGCCAGGTGGTGACGCCGGCGTTCGCCACCCAGCGCGCGCACGCCTCGTCGCGTGAGGAGCTGCTGTTCGAGCTGGCGCGCGCTCGCGCCGCGGTCAAGGCCGCGATCCAGGGGCTCTCGATCGCGAACGCCAGCCGCCCGATCGCGCCCGGCAAGTGGTCGCCGCTCCAGATCGTGCTCCACCTGGGCGAGCGCGACCGCGTGCGCCTCGAGGAATTCCACCGCACGCTCCACGGCCAGCCGCGCTCCTGGGCCGGCATCAGCGATGCCGAGCAGGCGGCGCAGAACGAGCAGCACCTCTCCCCCCTGCGCGCGCTTCCCTGGGACAGCGCGGTGCGGCGCATGGACTCGCTGCGCGAGCAGCTCCTGCTCCGGCTTCACGAGGTGCCGGCGCTCCCCGACGACGTGTGGCAGCGCGGGCACGCGTTCGCGGACATGATGTGGGGGCTTCCGGAACACGACCGGCATCACGCCGTACAGATCAAGAGGGCGCGCACCGGGGAACCGGTGCTCACGGAGGACTAGCGAATGGCGGAGACACTCGCGCCGGTGAAGCCGGGCCGGCTGATCATCGACGGTAAGGCGGTGGACGCCGCCTCGGGCGCCACGTTCACCACCGTGAACCCCGCGACCGAGGAGCCCATCACCACCGTGGCCGAGGCGGGGCCCGAGGACGTGGACCGCGCCGTGAAAGCCGCCCGCGCCGCGCTCGATGGGGCGTGGTCGAAGATGAAGCCCATCGACCGCTCGCGCGTGCTGTGGAAGGTGGGCGACCTCGTGCTCGAGCACGCCGACGAGCTGGCGCGCCTGGAGACGCTCGACAACGGCAAGCCGATCTTCGAGTCGCGCCTGGTCGACATCGACATGGTGGCGCGCTGCTTCCACTACTTCTCCGGCTGGGCGACCAAGATCACCGGCGACACCACGCCGGTGAACCCCTCGCTGTTCACGTACACGCTGCGCGAGCCCGTGGGCGTGGTGGGCGCGATCATCCCCTGGAACTTCCCCATGATCATGGTGGGCTGGAAGGCGGCGCCCGCGCTCGCCGCCGGCAACACGCTGGTGGTGAAGCCCGCCGAGCTGACGCCGCTCACCGCCATCCGCATCGCCGAGCTGGCGCTCGAAGCGGGCCTGCCGCCGGGCGTGTTCAACGTGCTTCCGGGGAAGGGCCGCATCGCCGGCGAGGCGCTGGTCAAGCACCCGGGCGTGGCGAAGCTCTCCTTCACCGGCTCGACCGAAGTCGGCCAGCACCTGATGCGCACCGCGGCGGACTCGCTCAAGAGGCTGACGCTCGAGCTGGGCGGGAAGTCGCCGAATATCGTCTTTGCCGACGCCGATCTCGACGCGGCACTGAAGGGTGCGACGACCGGCATCTTCTACGGCAAGGGCGAGGTCTGCGCCGCGGGCTCGCGGCTGCTGGTGGAGAAGTCGATCTACGACGATTTCGTCGTCAGGCTCGCCGAGCGCGCGAAGAAGCTCGTGCCCGCCGACCCGATGGATCCCAAGACGCGGCTCGGCTCGCTCGTCTCCAAGGGCCAGATGGAGAAGGTGCTGGGCTACGTGGAGAGCGGCGTGAAGGAGGGGGCGAAGCTCGTCGCCGGCGGGCAGCGCCAGCCGGTGAACGGCAAGGGCGCGTTCGTCCAGGCCACGGTGCTCGCGGGCGTCAACAACCGCATGCGCGTGGCGCAGGAGGAGATCTTCGGGCCGGTGTTGTCGGTGATCCCGTTCGACGGCGTGGACGACGCCGTGGCGCAGGCGAACGACGTGCCCTACGGCCTCGCCGCCGGCGTGTGGACGCGCGACGTGAGGAAGGCCCACACGGTGGCGCGCCGGCTCGCCGCCGGCACCGTGTGGGTGAACATGTACAACTTCTATGACCCGGGCATGCCGTTCGGGGGCGTCAAGGGTTCAGGATTCGGCCGCGATCTCGGCGAGGCGAGCCTGCACGAGTACACGCAGGTGAAGAGCGTATGGATGAACCTCGAGTGATGGAGTGAGGATGCGGCCATGGGGCGCCTGAGCGTCGTCGTACTGTTCACGCCGGAGCTCGCGCGGCAGCGCGAGTTCTACGAGAAGTCGCTGGGCATGAGCGCCGCCACCGCGGCCGCGCGCTGGGTGCAGTTCGGCACCCGCGACGCGGCCCTGGCGCTGCGCGCGCTCGCCGAGGGCGAGAAGCCACGGATCGAGCTGGGCTTCGATGTGGGCCCGCTCGAGAGCCGGCTCTCGCAGCTCGCCTCGCGCGGGGTCACGCCCAAGGGCGACATCGAGGAGTCCGCCGACTGCCGCATCGCGCGCGTCGTGGATCCCGAGGGCAACGTCATCCAGCTGGTCGAGCGCCGGAAGCCCACGGCGTCCGGGCAATGGCCGCGGCTCTCGCACGCCATCGTCAACGCGCAGGGATTCGACGCCTGCGCGCGCTTCTACCACGACGCGCTCGGCTTCAAGATCGCGGAGGAGCGCGAGCACTGGATGGAGTTCGACACCGGCGGTGCGCGGCTCACGCTGCACGCGTGGCGTGACGCCGACGGCCTGCCGCTCTCGCCCGAGCAGCGCATCTCGTTCGCGCTCATGGACGACGACCTGGATGCCTGGGCCGACGAGCTGCGCGAGCGCGGCGTGCGCTTCGCCACCACGCCCACGGAGGAGGAGATCGGCCGCATGGCGGAGGTGGAGGACGCCGACGGCTGGTTCGTGGTGCTGCGCGGTCCCTCGCCCGAGGTGCCGATCGAGGAGTCGCTCGCCGAGGACTACGCCGACGAAGAGGGCAACCGCATCGAGCAGATCCGGAAGACCACCGAGGCGGAGCCCGGCGCGCGCCCCGGCTTCGGCTCGCGCAAGCTCGCGCGCAAGAAGATCGAGCGCGTGGCGACCAAGGGCTTCGACGCGCTGCAGCGCACGCGCGAGGCGGATCGCGGCGGGTTCGCACCGGGTGGCGGTGGCAGTACCGGTGGCACGTCGCGTCCGTTCACGCCCCGGCCGCCGCGGCCGGAAGGCGCACGGCCATTCACACCACGCGAGGATCGTCCACCGCGCCCCGAGGGCTCGCGCCCGTTCACTCCGCGCTCGGACCGGCCTGCCGGTGGCGCCGGGCCGCGGCCGTTCACTCCGCGCGAGGATCGTCCGCCGCGCCCGGACGGACCGCGTCCGTTCACCCCGCGCTCCGATCGTCCGCCGCGTCCGGATGGCCCGCGTCCCTTCACCCCACGTTCCGACCGGCCCGCGGGCTCGGGTCCGCGTCCGCACCCGCCTGAGGCGGGTCCCCGACCCCGTCCCGGCGGCCCCCCGCGGCCCGGTGGCAGTGGCCCGCGCCCGGGCGGCCCGCGTCCGGGTGGTCCGCGCGAGGGCGGCCCGCCCCGCGGTCCGCGTCGCGACGACCAGTGATGGAGACGCGACGCGCCTACCTCGCGGGCGCGGTGCGTACGCCGATCGGCAACTTCGGCGGCGCGCTCGCCGCCTCGAGCGCCGCGCACCTGGCCGGCGTCGCGGCGACGGCCGCGATCGAGCGGAGCGGCGTGCCGCGCAACGCGGTGGACGAGGTGCTCCTCGGCCACGCGCGCATGGCGGGAAACGGCCCCAACCTCGCTCGCCAGGTCGTGCGGCGGGCCGGGCTCGCCGACGCGGTGCCCGCGTTCACCATCCACAAGGCGTGCGCGAGCGGAATGCAGGCGGTGGTGAGCGCGGCGCAGTCCATACGCCTGGGTGAGTCCCTCGTCGCGCTGGCGGGGGGCGTCGAGCACATGAGCAGCGTCCCCTACCTGGCGATGGACGTGCGCTGGGGCAGGAAGCTCGGCGACGAGCCGCTCCTGGACGCCATGTATCGCGACGGCTACCTGTGCCCGATCTGCAACCAGCTGATGGGCGAGACGAGCGAGACGCTGGCGAGCGAGTTCGCGATCCCGCGCGAGGAGCAGGACCGCTATGCGCAGCGCAGCAACCAGCGCGCCGCGCGCGCCTGGGACGAGGGCCGCTTCACGCCGCGCGTGGTGCCGGTGAGCGTGGGCGAGGGCAAGCGCGCCGTCACGGTGACGCGCGACGAGCACCCGCGCGGCGACACCACGCTGGAAGAGCTGGCGAAGCTCCGGCCCGTGTTCAAGAAGGACGGCTCGGTGACCGCCGGCAACGCCAGCGCCATCACCGACGGCGCCGCCGCGCTCGTGGTGCTCTCCGAGACCGCGGTGAAGGCGCACGACGTGAAGCCGCAGGCGGTGCTGCTCGGAGCGGTGAGCGTGGGGGTCGACCCCGCGCGCATGGGGCTCGGGCCGGTGCCCGCGACCCGAAAGCTGCTCGACAAGCACAAGATGAAGCTCGAGCAGATCGACGTCATCGAGCTGAACGAGGCGTTCGCCTCGCAGGTGCTGGCGTGCGACCGCGAACTGAAGATGGACCACGAGAAGCTCAACCCGAACGGCGGCGGCATCGCGCTCGGCCACCCCACCGGCATGAGCGGCACGCGCATCCTCGTCGAGCTGGTGCACGAGCTCGCGCGCGTGAACGGTCGCTACGGCCTCGCCACGCTGTGCGTGAGCGGCGGCATGGGGATGGCGGTGCTCGTGGAGCGGGTCTGAGCTGGACGCCAGACCCGAGGAGCCCCGCCCATGCGGCTACTCGTGCTTGAGCATCGTCAGCGCCGCTAACGTGTCGCCCGTGGCGAGGGCCACGAGGGCGCGGTCCGCCATCGCGAGCCGGGCCGAATCGCGGATCGCGATCTCGTAGCAGAGCACGTCGCGGATCGCGCCCGCGCGCTGGCCGCTCGCCGCCCGCGCC
>Ga0075425_100003770_pt1 | contig 15475 bp, 15 predicted proteins | sample SoiMethybrSBSTD4_FD_75300 | JGI IMG/M metagenome (GOLD analysis project Ga0075425, IMG submission 75300) | Bulk soil microbial communities from a Populus tree surrounding site in Tennessee, USA - Soil MetaG P. TD hybrid SBSTD4 | ecosystem: Environmental > Terrestrial > Soil > Tree plantation...
GGGTCGGGGACGCTCGTTTTGGCGTCGTCTGATCGATCGGTCGCGACTGAGGTCAACTTGGATCGTTGCGGTTCGACCTTGGCGCCGGGAAAAGCGCGCTGAACGCCTTCGGTCACGACCCAGTCACCGGGATCTAGACCCCATTCGATGATCCGGAGCTGACCTTGCCTTTGGCCGGATTTGACGATTTTGCGTTGAACGACATTGTCCGCGCCCACCACCAGCACGTAGCTACCCTCTTGGTTCGTCCCGATCGCGGTATTTTGCGTTAGCAGCGCATTATCCTGGTGTCCAATCGGCATCCGGACGCGCACGAAGAGCCCGGCAAGCAGGGCGTTATCCTTGTTTTCGAAGAGCGCGCGCAGCGACAGCGTGCCGGTCGAGGTATCGACTTGCGGCGAGGCGTAGTCGAGATGTCCTTTGTGAGGATAGCCGTCCTCATCCTGTAGGCCGATCTCGACCGGGATGCTCGAAAGGTACGTCAAGTCCGTACCACTGAACGCAAGACCCGCCTTGGCGGCGCTTCTCCGGAGCGCCAACACTTGCGGCTCACTCACTGTGAAATAGACGTAGATGGGATCGGTCTGAACGATGGTTGCAAGTATGGTCGGCCCGGAAGCGCCGACGAGCGCACCGATATCGACTAGACGCCTGGTGACGAAACCGTCGAAGGGGGCCAGGACCCTGGTAAAGCCAAGATTGATGTTCGCGGTTTCAACGTTGGCCTTATCAAGGTCGACGGTGGCCTTGTCCTGCTGGACGACGAACGTCTGATCTTCCATTTTTTGCAATGCAATTGAATCTTGCTTTGCCAACGTTTGATAGCGCTTCAGATCGACTTGTGCTTCTGCGTGTACCGCCTCGTCGCGCGCCAATGCCGCCTTGGCCTGATCGAGTTGCGCCTGAAAGACGTCGCGCTCGATGCCGAAGAGCTGCGTCCCCTTTGTGACCGCGGCGCCATCCCGATAATCAATCGATTCCAGATAGCCTTGAACGCGCGCCACCAGATCCACGGTTCTGAACGCCGCGGTGTTGCCGGTCAGCTCCAGGTACAAGGTCACCGCCTCTTTTAGGGGCTGTGCGACGACGATTTTGGGAGGCGGCGGAGGAATGTAGGTGTTTCTGGAGCCGCAACCCGACAGAGCAAGAACGACAATTCCCGCCAGGCCCCAGCACCCGAGCCCGATCTCACGCATCACTCTGCGTTTCGCGTAGGAAGGCACCGGCGGTGGTTGTCCGGTGAGGCCGCACCGGGCGCGATGGATATCGTATCGCGGTGGCACTGTGTCTATACCGGACGGTCAGCCATTGGACATATAGTTAGGCCCCGCTGGCTTAATCTGCGCGCATGATGCCGCGCCGCTCGCCTTGAGCTTGCGACGGTGCCCACTATTGCGGGCCATAATGCGCTTGCAATTGAGCGCGCCAATCGACAGAAACCCTGATTGGCGTGCAGCATTTGTCCGGACCATCTATCCACCGGCATTGCGAACGATAAGCCGGCTGAACCAGTTGCGAACCCGGTTTGGCGGTTCCATCAACTTGATCGAACCCCCTTCCTTCTCCCGCGGCTGTGGCCATGGTACCCGCACCATCGCACGTGCTGGCAGGGACCCGAATACCTCTGAGCCCTCCGCGATCATGCGCCCGAGGCCAAACGCACGAGGTGAGCGCTTTTCGCGGGCATCCGGTCGAGACCGCCGAGCAGCATGCTCATCGTCTAGGGACCTCAGGCTTCGTACTGGCCGTGCTGCGCGGCAACGCGCGTGTCGATACCAAGATCAAGTCGAGTGCAACGGTGCCACGTAGGCGGGATTTTGCAGCAACGGATGTCCCAGGGATGTTCTAGGGATGTCCGAGGGTGACTTCGAGGCAATTAGGCCATCCCATGGGCTGTGCTATGGAGCACCAGCAATAGGCGCACACCCCCGGCACACGGGCTCGAGTGGGAGCCACTCGGGCGAGGGAGCCTTGCTTTATCCCGAATGGCTGCACAATATTTGTCATCGAGGAAACGAGGAGGGGGGAATGTGCAAGCGAGGGGCGTCACTGCTTACCGCCGTGATCGCGGTATTAGGACTCATGGTATGTTGGCCTGCGGCGACCCAAACCAACAATCGCCCGACCGCAAAGGTCGACGGAGCTTTCATTAAGCAGAACGAAGCACAGACCAAAGATTGGCCAACGATCGGCCTCGACTACGCGGAAACGCGATTCAGCAAGCTCAAGCAAATTGACGATTCTAATGCAAAAGACCTCGGTCTCGCCTGGTATTACGACCTTGAATCAACGCGCGGCGTCGAGGCGACTCCACTCGTCGTCGACGGCGTGATGTATGTGTCGGCGCCCTGGAGCATCGTACACGCAATCGACGCACGCACCGGTAAGCGGCTCTGGGTTTACGATCCAAAGGTGCCGCGCGCAATTGGCTACAAGGGATGTTGTGACGTCGTCAATCGTGGTGTCGCTGTGTACAGGGGCAACGTCTATGTGGGCGCGTATGATGGCCGGTTGATTGCCATTGATGCTGCGACGGGCAAACAGGTGTGGGAGACGGACACCGTCATCGATCACTCCCGGTCATACACGATCACGGGTGCGCCACGCGTCTTCAAGGGCAATGTCGTCATTGGCAACGGTGGCGCCGAGTATGGCGTCCGCGGTTATGTCACAGCTTATGACGCCGAGACGGGGAGCCAGAAGTGGCGGTGGTTTACAGTGCCGGGTGACCCGAGCAAGCCCTTCGAAGACGAGTCAATGGAGAGAGCCGCCAAGACGTGGGACCCGGCCGGCAGGTACTGGGAAGCGGGAGGTGGCGGCACGGCATGGGACACGCTCACCTTCGATCCCGATCTCAACCTTATCTATATTGGGACCGGCAACGGCTCGCCCTGGGCTCGGAGTAAGCGCAGTCCGTCTGGCGGCGACAATCTCTATCTCTCTTCGCTCGTGGCACTGAATGCCGATACGGGGAACTATGTGTGGCACTACCAGGAGACTCCCGGCGACAATTGGGACTACACCGCCAGCCAGCCTATGATCCTCGCTGATCTGACGATTGACGGGCAGCTGCGAAAGGTGATCTTGCATGCACCCAAGAACGGCTTCTTCTTCGTCGTCGACCGTACAAACGGCAAGTTCATCTCCGCCAAGAACTTCGTCGAAGTGAATTGGGCGATTGGCTACGACAAGGAGGGCCGGCCGATCGAGGTGCCGGAGGCGCGGCAGAACGACAAACCGCGGGATTCGATTCCGGGGCCGTACGGGGCTCACAATTGGCACCCGATGTCCTTCAATCCGGAGACCGGGCTCGTCTACCTCCCGGCCCAACACGTCCCACTCAACCTGATGGACGACAAGACTTGGAAATTCAACGTTAACGCGCCGGGCGCGCCGCACAGCGCGCTGGGCTGGAACACGGCGGTATACATGAACGCCGAGCCGCCCAAAGCAAAGCCATTCGGGCGCTTGATCGCCTGGGACCCGGCGCAACAACGAGAGGTTTGGCGACAGGAGCACATCTCCCCGTGGAACGGCGGCACTCTGACGACCGCCGGCAATCTCGTGTTCCAAGGCACGGCCGATGGGCGCTTCGTCGCCTACAACGCGCTGACCGGCGCCCGGCTCTGGGAGGCTCCAACGGGTACGGGCGTGGTCGCAGCACCAGCCACATATGAGGTTGACGGCAAGCAATACGTGTCGATCGCCGTTGGCTGGGGCGGGGTCTATGGCGTTGCCCATCGTGCGACGGACCGCATGGGTCCGGGCACCATCTACACGTTTACCGTAGGCGGCACGGCGAAGGCGCCGGAGTTCGTGGCCTATCAGCGGGATGCCCTGCTCAAGGACGTGCAATATGATCCAGCGCACGCGCAGCCCGGGATGCTGCTATACGTCAGCAACTGCGTGATCTGCCACGGGGTGCCGGGTGTGGACCGGGGCGGCAATGTGCCAAACCTCGGCTACTCCAAGACAGAAGTGATTGCGAACCTCGACAAGTTCCTGTTCAAAGGTCCAAACCTTGAAGGCGGCATGCCCGATTTCACCGGGAAGTTGAAACCGGAGGAGATCGAACAAATTAAAGCGTTCATTCAAGGAACCGCGGACGCAATACGGCCCAAGTAGGTAACACGGGTCATTCTTGAGGGGTTCGAGTGAGGCGGCGAACGTTCATCACCTTGCTCGGTGCGGTGCCCATCTCATTGCAATTCGCTTGAGCGCAACCCGGCGAACTGAGCTCTCGTCTCGGCTGGCTTAGTGTCAACACGATCGACGATTGCAAAGAGCCGTGCAGCCTGGACTTTGTGCGGCGTCTGGCTGAACTTGACTTCGTTGAACGACAATGTCTTCGGGGAGGCCGTTGATGTCCAACGTAGGAGCGACTGGCGATCGTGGAGCCGCACTCACGCAACAACTGAGCGCCAGCGAAGCGACACGCATTAAGGCGCAAGCATATCAGCGCGCAACCAGTGAGATTCTCCAGGTGATGGCCGGATCCCCCAGCAATGTGGCGCCTGTCTTCGAAGCCATCGTCCAGTCATCGGCCAAACTCTGCGAGGCAGAGTTCAGCGACTACGGCGCGATCGGACCGGCGACCAACCTTGCCGCCCGCTTGTGTGGCGAGGCAAAGGATATGCAAATCCTCATGGCCCCGAGAATCTTTGCAAAGCTTGAAGATCGCATCGAAGTTGAACCGGTCGGTGATCTGATTTTGAAGGGCTTCCAACGGCCTATACCATCTTACAACGTCTTGGCGGCACGGGATGAGAAACGATCGCCATGGCGACCTCCACCGATGGCGGGCCAACTGGCACAGCCGACGTCAACTCCCCTACAAGATACCTGCGTGACGCTCGCTTCCATCGCTGTGGCGGTTTCCAGGGCGCCAAAACGGATCGGCGTTCAGATATTCGCCGCACAGAAGTCAGGTAACCAGACGTCGCACGCCTCGGGTAGGGAGCATTGTTGGGAGGATGGAAGGAACATCTCACGCTAAACCGCTAGAGAACGCGTCCTTCAAGCCATCTAAGATACTCAGGAAACCTGCACACGGAGAAACCTGCCGGCAAGTGTTCCTCCGTCACTGCTTCCAATCTCCTCATTTGCGTGTGGAACCGGAAGTGCACGGGGCTTGGATGTACGTTCGGCCCGACAGCCACAATTGGCTCGAGCCACGGCAAATACTTCCGCGCCATGTCAGCAAGCAAAATGATTGAGCTCACATAGTGCTCACTGAACATCGCTGCCTGCGATAGCTTGCTGCCTGTCCCCCCAGTCCTTGCATGGAAATAATTCCCGCCAAAAAAACTGTATGCCACCGTGTCACGCCCGACGCTCGTCAGGAACTGCTCCAAGGTACCCCCAAAATCCTCCAAAAACTGGGAGCGGTGCTCGTAGAGCACCTCCGTCGGGTCTTGATGAGTGACAAAGGCCAGTTCTCTTCCATGCTCACGTCGGCCGACGAATACCGTGCCGGTGCAATTCAAATGCTCCAATGAGGCGATATCTTTGCTCGTCACTGACGAGATGACATATGTCTGCCTTCCAGCACTTTTCTGTTCGCGCAGCGTTTTCTCGTACTCTGATGCATAAAAATCGACGATGACCAAGTCCTCGTCACGATTGCGAAGCTCGGACCCATCCGCTTCCGCAACGCGCTTCACCGCAACGGTGAGTGGTAGCACCGGCGACGAGAAATCTCTGCAGTGGCACTCATAGGTTGCTTTCCGCATGACAGCTTCGAGCGGCGTCCCAGCTATAGCACTCGTCACTGCGGAGAAGGGAAGAGCAAGCAAACCGAGTAATGTCCTCCTGCGGTCCATGTCCGCTCCACACACAATTGCCCGTCCATCGAACGCAGCCACTTCATGGCAAGAAGCGCGCGAATGTGCGCCGATTGGGGCGCGGTCGGACAGCGATAGGTTATGCCGGAGCCAAAAGGGGAAGTCCGATTGCGCAAACGCGTGTCAGCTTCCTGTTAGATTTCGGCAAGCACTTCGTTGCCCGCGCATTACATTGCTTTACTCTTTCAGGCTTGGCTCGTTTGCCGCGTACCGTTTTGACCGATCAAGGTCCAAGATTTGCACTTGGGCACCCCTGTTCACGCTAGCTGTGCATAGCCCTCGAGCGCGGCGCCAAGGGCGAGAGTGCCAGGGCCATCGCCCGGGAAGGAGCGTAGCCCCGGTGGCGAGTGTCGTGGCCGAGCGGCGGAGGACTGCAGTCTGCATGTCGTCCAGCGCGGGCCATCGGGGCACAGCGCTAGGCCCGAAAATTGATCCTCGGCCTCATCGAGCGTGGCGCGATCCTCGCGCCGATCATAAAACAGGCGTGGTGCGGGTGGAGGTATGTCCCGACATCTGCTTCTCCCGCGTCTACCGTCTCGAGGGGTGATCCCCGTCCATCTGAGATAACTTACTTGCCTTGCATGAGCACCTGCTCCGCTGCCTCCATTACAGGCACCGTTCCCCCCTTACCATTGTATAAGCAGTAGGACATCATATCTTGAGATTGGCTCTTTAACTGCTGCACGTCGACGAGGCCTTTGTGCTGGACGCCGTGGTAGTAGCCGTTCAACCAGATCGCAATAGTGTCCGGACTAGCGACGGAAAGACGAAGAAATTGGTCGCAAGTAATCTTCGTGACATCCACCGTGGTTTGCGCCTGAGCATGCACCAAGAGGAAAGGCAGGATGAGTAACATCGTGGACCATGCATATTTTGTCATTTTGCTCTCTCATCGACCCACAGGATGTAATCAATCCCGACGCGTTCAAGAGCGTAGTCGCCGCCGTTAACGCCGCGCAATCGGCAAAGACCCTCGCATGCTTACCGAAAATCCCGCAATGTGTGTGGGGGTGCTTACCCCCGAATATTGATCTTGACCACCTCTTCGCGCCGATCGTAAAGCGTGGCGCGGACGCAAGCGCCGCCATCTCGCGCGAGGGTTCCACTGTACTCCATGTACGCCATGATCATGTACGCCATGATCATCTACGCCGTGATCAGGTACGCCGTGATCCCGGTGCCGCGGAAGGGATGATTGCACACTTCGCTGCCACGCTCCGCCCGATGTCGTGAACCACCATCACGTCGGCCATACAACCCTTGTGCGTGGCCCAACGCGCACCGTCTGGCCAACCGCACTTCATCGGGCCGTCGATCGGATAATCTAAAGGAGGCGAAGTCGACCGGCTGCGTCTGCCCGATCGTGCTACGCTCACCAGCCCCATACTGGGGAGTTCCGCCCCAAGCCTGGTCCAACCGCATGGACCGCGGGGCAGATTGCCCACGCGGCTCAGCCAAAATTCCTAGTAGGATTGGCGTTCCTGCTGCTCCCAGAAGTTCTTCGAGTCGAACGCGCTGGCCGTTGTCGCAACGCCTGAGAGCACCGACAGGGCGATAAGAACGGATACGATGGCTTTCATGATCATTCTCCTTGATATCCTGCGCGCCCTTGTTTCATAGGTACGCGTCATTGATCCCAGTTATGTCGGGAATATTTCCGCTGTCGAAAAGACGGCTTCACACACCCGTTACGAATAGTGAACGCGATGCGCGCAGTCGTGATTTTGAAACTTCCACAGTTCAGGCTGCTCACTGGGGCCCATTTTGGGTATCGGTCCGGCCATCGTCGCCACCTCGCTGCAGGGTAGACAAGCCCGTCAATCGCCCCAATTTGTCACCGAATGGATCTTTGGGGGCGTTGCGCCGCGATCGCGCGGACTTGCTGCCCGGCGTATACAAGAAATCTTGACGAAAATTGGCTGCAAAGCTGCGGAAATGTGAGGGCGTGAGCGCATCCGTCAGCCGGTCCCACAGCACATCAGAAACCGCCATCTCATAGTTTCCTGGCCGACGCCGTTTCCCCGAGCCGTGCGCTACGCTTATTCGCCGGACTCGGTCACACAATGGAACGTCCCATCCTCCTTGGATCGAGCTATCGATGCGATGGAAGGGGGTGCATTGGCGTCTACTGCCGCATTCCTCTTGCCTTTTGCTCGCACGCGTGGTGGCACCGCAGCGGTTCTGCCCGCTATCAGAGATTGAGACCTGGACCGGCGTCTGCCGCTCGGCGTGGCATGCGATGGAAGGACTACGCGGGGCTCGCCGCGCAAGAACCCGAAGAACGCCGTTATCGCTATCGGCCGCCAGCTGCGCAGCTTAGCCTTCGCAACTACCGTGATCTACAATGGCAGCAGCGAGCAAATCGCGACCCATCCAGGCTTTGCGGGACGAGGCGGCTGCCTCCGATGAGGCCATCTTCATGCCTCTTGATGACCCCCGAGCCGACATTGCGGTTGCAGCGCAACGATGATCTGATCACGCGGCCCGATGCAGATCAATCGTCAGCGCAAAGTCGCTGATCATCGACATGCTGCTCATCGCAGCGATGTCGCCGTAGTTGCTCGTGGGCTGCTTCCCGCTACAATGCCGTAACTTCGAAGCCGACGAAACGGAGGACGATTGATGACCCATCGACCCAAGCATCTCGGCCACATCAATCTTTACGTGCGCAACGCCGAGCGGTCGAGGCAATGGTATGAGGACGTGCTAGGCCTTCACACCTACGACTTCAGGCCGGGCCTTGCCGCCTTCATGTCCGCAGACCGGGACAAGTCGCACGAGGTGGCGCTTATGCAGGTCGGCGACGATGCGCCACTGCAGCAAAAGGGGCAGGTCGGTCTCAATCATTTCGCTTTCATGATGGAGAGCCTCGGCGACCTCAAAGAAGCTTATCTCCGACTCAAGGAGAAGAACGTCAAGATCGACCGCATCGCTGATCACGGAGTGTCGCTCGGCATCTATTTCCGTGATCCCGACGGCAACGGCCTGGAGATCTCCTATGAATTGCCACGCCAGCAATGGCCGCGTGAGGAGCGTATCTTCGCCGCCGACATGGTCAACCGTGGTCGCTTCCCCGGTCCCTGGGACGCTGACATGGCGGGGTGATGGCCGGCCCGCGCAAGGCGATTGCGAGAGGCGGATAACAAATGATATGGCCAATGGTAAGTCCCGATCGCACCGATGAACCGTCTAAATAGCGAACGCGATCGCGTCCCTTGCTGAGGGATAAAAGTAGCGACTTGGCCGCGGTGGGCGGCCCCTCTTTTAGTTATTCTTTTCTAATACAGTGTCTTCTTTGGTATGCCACGCCGCCAAGACCCGACGTCGAGACAATACCTCACCCATTGCGGCGAACCATCGAGTAAACAATGTAGGCGAAATAGAAAAATGACCCCACCGACGAAACTGCGCCCGCCACGTAAGTCCAGGCGGCAGCCCCGAGCACTTTCTCAATTCCTTCTACCTGTTGTTCGCCACGAATAATTCCCTGGCTCACGAGCAACTGCTCCGCGCGAGCACTGGCATCGAACTCGACCGGCAAAGTTATCAAGGTGAAGAGGGTCTGCGCTCCGAATAGGATAACGCCAGCCCAGGCCAGAGAATTCGCTCCAAGCAGCACTCCTGCGAGGAACAACCATGGGGCGATTTTCGCGCTCAATTGCACAGCAGGGACAATCAGCGACCGGGCTTTGAGAGGCAGATAGCCGGCGGCATCTTGCAACGCATGGCCAGTCTCATGCGCGGCAATGCCTGCGGCCGCAAGGCTGGGCGTGTAGTAAACTTCTGGACTAAGGCGTAACGTCTTCGACTGCGGATCGTAGTGGTCGCTCAGCATGCCGGGCGTCGCTTCAATCCGCACGCTTTGGAGCCCGCGCGAGTCCAGCAATGCCCGCGCCACCTGTGCTCCCGCTATGCCGCCGGAGGTAGCGACTCCGGAATAGCGCACATAGTTCGCTTTGATGCGCGCCTGCGCATAGAGCCCAAGCAGCAAACCGGGTGCGACAAACAACCAGAACGTGGAATCTTCAAACATCGCCGCCTTCTTCCCGTTTTTGACCTGTTCCGCGCGCCGCACCTTCGCCAACCAGAGTAGCGCTGCACCAATCAGTGGTGAGGCACGTCCGGAGGTGAGTAAGCACCAGAGAGCTGACCCGTAGAGATCATCTGTCCGGCTGGGGGTAAAGCACTGCGGCAGCTCCTGGCACTTTAACCGTTGTAGCGTGTCGCGCCCGCGTTAGGGAACAGCGTTACACTCCCCGTGCCGGTCAGGCGAACATCTGCCATTTGACGATCATTTTTGCTGTGATGCACAAATTCCTGTGCAATGTAGTAGAGTTCGATCTTCGACAGGGACGCCCATGCAGCGACGCGAGTTCATTGCGATGCTCGGTGGCGCGGCGGCGATTTGGCCGTTCGCGGCGCGCGCGCAGCAGCCTGCGACGCCAGTGATCGGATTTCTCGATGGCCAGACCTTTGACCCCTACCTGATGGCGGCATTCCGCCAGGCGCTGAAAGACACCGGTTATATCGAAGGCAAGAACGTGGAGGTCTATTTCCGCTCGGCAGATGGTCAGACGGATCGACTTGTAACGCTGGCTGGTGACATTGTCGGCCGGCGCGTAGCCGTTATCGTCACGACCGGAGGTGGCGCCGCGATCGCGGCGTACGCGTCAACCACGACGATTCCAATCGTCTTTGTAAGCGGTGTCGACCCAGTCGCATCTGGCCTCGTTATGAGCCTCGGTCGGCCTGGTGGCAACGCAACTGGAGTGTACATCTTTCAGCAGGTGCTCGAGGGAAAGCGACTGGGGTTGCTCCGCGGGTTGGCTCCGGCTGCAGCGCTGATTGCGGTGCTGCTCAATCCAACCAATGCGAATTTCCAAAGTCAATTGAGGGGTGTTCAGGACGCAGCTCGCGCCGTCGGGCAGCAAGTGAGCATCCTAAGCGCGAATACCGAACGCGAGATCGACGCGGCATTTGCAACTTTAACAGCATCACGTGCTGGAGCGCTGCTGGTTGGCTCCGACCCGTTCTTTAACAATGAGCGCGATCAAGTCGTTGCACTGGCGGCACGCCACGCCATTCCGGCGATTTATGAAGGACGTGAATTTGTCATGGCTGGCGGCCTGGCGAGCTACGGCACGAACCTTGCCGACGCCTATCGTCAAGCTGGGGTCTACGCCGGCCGGCTGCTCAGAGGCGAGAAGCCTAGCGATCTGCCTATCGTACAGCCGACCCAGTTCGAGTTCGTGATCAACCTGAAGACTGCGAAGGCACTTGGCCTTGACGTGCCGGGGGGACTGTCAGCAAGCGCCGACGAAGTTATCGAATGAGATCATTCGATTCGTAGGCGGTTCGGGTCATTCCGAATAAGGGCTGTTTTCAGAGACTTGATGCAAGCGCCTACTTCGCCTTCTCGTAGGGATATATCAACTTGCCCGACTCGTATTCGGTGGGCGCCACCACCACCTGGGTTGAGATGTCCTTGAACTGGACAAGGTCATTGGTTCTGACGTTCCGGAATTGGACTTGTAGGACGCGTGACTGCGCCAATTCGCCGTTGCTGCCGAATCTCACGTCGCCGACGACGGTCTTGAACGTGTTGGCCCGAATATAGTCGCCGATCCTGGCGTCGTCGAGGCTCTGGGTTGCTAGCACTGCTTGCTGGAGTATTTGGAGCTGAGCGTAGCTCCACGGCGCCATGTAATAGCCAAGCGCATCTACGCCTTCGATTGTCGCGCGCGCCTGGTATTTCTTCATTAGCTCATCCACGCCCGTGAACAGCATCTTCGGAACCGGCAGCCAGGCGTCGTAATTGGTCCAACCGTTGAGCAGCGGGCCGAGCCGAGCCTTGATCGCCGTGCTCTGCAGGCCGACCATGGCGCCACCGATCATTTTTGGCTTGAAACCCACCGCGTTGACCGCCAGCACCATACCTACCGAATCGGGCGGATAGGAACAGACGATGACGAGATCCGGATTCGTCTCCGCAATCGCACGCACCACCGGCACGAGGTCGGTGGTAGCTGATGGATATCTACGGTCGTAGACGACGGTTAGGCCGGCTGCGCTGACATTTTCACGCGCTCCTTCGGCGGCATTCAGCGCGAACTCCCCGTCGGCGGCCACGATTGCCACCGTCTGCGGCTTTGGACTCTGCCGCAGCGCAACGTCGACGAACCCTTTCGTGTAGGATCGCTTCGGCTCGGGCCCGTTCGGCGCAATGCTGAAGTAGCTCGGATAGTTAAATGCGCTGTTCACCGCAGTTGCGATTAGACCGATGAAGACCTTCTTTCGCTGCATTGCGATCGGCATCGCCGGCGCCTGCAGGTTGGTGCCATAGGGGCCGATGATCAGGTCGACCATGTCGACGTCGAGCAGCCTGGCATAGATGCCGGGCACGGTCGCAGGATTGGTTTGATCATCATAATAGATGAGCTTGACCGGGCGACCTAGCAACCCACCGCTGGCATTAACGTCCTCCTCCCAGATCTTCTGCGCCAGCAGGGCCGATTGGCCGTTTGAGCCGAGGCCCCCGGTCATAGCCATGCTGTAACCGATCTTGATCGGTTCACTTGTTTGTGCTGCCGCCGATATGGAAAGAAAAGCCACACCGACCGAAAGGGTCGAGAGGATGGCAAAGAGGGCGCTGCAGACTGCGCTGGCGAATCGCCGGATTTTCAGCTCGATTTGCATGTGCGATCTAATCCGTCCGGCCGAAATGCATCAAGGTGGCGGTGACGATCAAGATAAATCGATTTCGGGTCTGCTTGACAACACCTACGTGCCAGCCAATCGCGCAGGCGCGTTGTGGGACCACGGAGTTGGTCGACTGCGTCGATCCATAGGTGTGATCAACATGAACACACGGCAACAAATTACTGCGCCGGCGGAAATAAAGTACCGATTGAGGTATCGCTTGACGCGAGGCGCCCGGCCGCCAAAGCACGAGCGATGCGGCCCCGAGAAAATGACCAGCATTCAAGGCCATGGGCTTGCTGCAACGGCTACGTTGCGAGAGCGGCAGACAGTGCGTAGCGACGCAAGATGATCTCTCCGATGATCGGCTGGAGCACCGGGTTGTCGTAAGGACCTGCCATGACCACCACAACCAATTCGAGGCTTGGCACGATGTACATCCGCTGGCCACCCCATCCGACAGCGGAGATCCACTTGACCTCCTGGCGATTGACAAGCGATCGGCCAAGCCACCATTGGTAGCCGTAGAAGAACAAGCTTTCGCCGTTCACATGTGGACTGGTCGATTCCTCGATCCAGGCTTTGGAAACAATCGGTCGATTATTCCACTGGCCGCCGTTCAGGACGAGTTGGCCGATCTTGGCAAGGTCGCGGGGCCGCATTCGAAGTCCACCAGCATGCGGCGTGCCGTCGTCATAGCGTATCCACTCGACATCGCGAATGCCGAGAGGTTCAAAGAGTACTTCGTTCGCGAATACGTCGATTGGGATCCTGACATTCTCTGCAGGATGGCGCCGAGAAGTGCGGTTAACCCGCCGTTGTAGTTGTAGGCTGCTCCGGCAGGCCGCACGCTTGGTTGCTTGAGCACATAGCGATGGCGATCGGGAGCAACCATCATGCGCCGTTCGCTGTTGGCGGGTTCGCTGTAAGGAATGTACTCATTCCACGCCAAACCGGACGACATCGTGAGGAGGTGGCGGAGGTTGATTTGCGCTTTCTCGGGAGTCTTGAGGTCAGCATACTCGGGGAAGTACGAAAAGACCGGCTCATCTAACGATTTGATCAGGCCCCGATCCAAAATGACACCCAACAGAATTGACGTGATGCTCTTGGTGATCGAGCGAAGGTCATGCCTGAGCCCGGCATCAAAGGCGATACGCCCGAGGGGCGTGCCCCAGGCGGTGTCCTCACCCGGCGTCAGGCTGCGCAACTAGCCAGCCATCATCCTGCTCAGATGTCTTTGCTGGTGGTCCCATCGGTTGCGTTCGAGATTGCCAGAGGCGGATTGATGCCAGCTGGACGAACGCCAGGTAATTCGCAGCGAGTTTGTCGTAGCGAGTGGCGATGCGCCGGCAATGCTTGATCTTGTTGAGCGAAGTAGCGCTCATAGACAAGCCGCCCGTGGCGCACCATGAGAGCGGCGTGAAGGTTCGCATCACTCCAACTTTCAAACTGCGGGCGAGCCCGCTGAGCACGTCAGCATTCATGCCCATGAAGAAGCGCTCGATGCGGTTGCGTGCGCGGTAGAGGTGAGGGCTGAAGCAGATCGGATCCCGACGATTGCGTTTCGGCGGGATGTTGGCCCACGCACCTTGTTCGTTGACAAGCGACCTGATCCAGCCGGCATCGTAGCCTCGATCAGCAAGGAGCATGGTTCGCGGCGTAAGACCGCTCAGCAATGTTGAACAAAGCCGGTTGTCATGAGCTTGGCCCGCCGTGATGCCCAGTCGGAGGGGTAGGCCCTTGCCGCCAACCACTACATCCAGCTTGCTCGTCAAGCCTCCCCGCGAGCGTCCTACAGCTTGGTCGCCGCTGTCGGCGATGCAGGCTGCATGCTAGTGGACTCGGACAATTGACGTGTCGATCATCTGCACAGCGCCATAGTGCGCGACCGTCAGAGCCTGCATGATCCTGCCCCAGATGCCGGCCCTCCGCCAGCGAACGAAGCGATCATAGCAAGTGGTGCGAGGACCATAGGAGGGCTGGAAGATCCCGCCAGGGAGCGCCCGATCTCAATACCCGGAAGATGCCATCAAGGACGCGCCGATCGTCGACGCGGGGTACGCCGCGCGGCCTGGTAGGGAGCATCACCCGAATGATGCCCACTCCTTGTCAGAGAGCTCATACCGCATGATTGCTGCCTCCCGATTGGAGGCTGCAGGATTTCATGAAAGTACGTCAGGTAGTTGATCAGAACCGGACATCGCAGCTTGGGTCATTGGACTTCGTTTGCGCAGTACGTGGGAGGGGACCAATCGTGTGAAGATCCGGATCGGTCTGTTTGTGGCGCTCGAGCGTTACGGTGGCCATCGCGCCCAAGCCGAGCAGGGATTCGCCCCTGGTTTCCCTCGCACACAACGTTGCTGCGAAAGTGATCGCAGCCAACAGGATCAGCATCACGGATACGCCGGCCGTACCACCCATCGAGCCGGCGAGTGCGGTGGCGATGATAGGCGAGAAGCCTCCGCCCAGCGCTGCGGCGGCCTGGAAGCCGAATGACGCCCCGCTGTAGCGCACTCGGGTGCCGAATAGCTCGGGGAAGTAGGCCGACTGCAGGCCAAACATGGTTCCGTGCCCGAGACTCAAGGCGACGATCACGGTGACGACGACGACTAGCGGGTCCTTGGTGCCCAGCAACCAGAACAACGGAAAGGCGAACGCGGCGGTGAACAACATACCGAGGAAATAGAACACGCGGCGCCCGATATGGTCCGACAGCCAACCGAACAGCGGAATGGTCACGACCTCGACCAGCGCGGCGATGAAAATCGCATTAAGCAGCAAGGTGCGCGGCAGACCGAGTTGGCCGGTGGCATAGACCACAATGAAGATGGTGAGAATATAGACCCACAACACCTCGGATATTTTCAATCCCACGCCACCAAGAAGCTGCGAGGATTCTTGAAGATCGCCTCGACGAAGGGATTCGCGGC
>Ga0075425_100003772_pt1 | contig 15474 bp, 8 predicted proteins | sample SoiMethybrSBSTD4_FD_75300 | JGI IMG/M metagenome (GOLD analysis project Ga0075425, IMG submission 75300) | Bulk soil microbial communities from a Populus tree surrounding site in Tennessee, USA - Soil MetaG P. TD hybrid SBSTD4 | ecosystem: Environmental > Terrestrial > Soil > Tree plantation...
ATCTAGGTGAACCGATGACCGTCAGGTCAAAGTGAGAACTTGGCTTGCTTGACACTCGCGGAGGATGTTGGTAGAAGAAGGGCGCAGCAGATGAGGGAAACTACGACTATATGATTAGTCGTCATGAAAGATATTCACCGGACCACGCAACTCACGAGCTCCTCGATCTCCTCACGAGGTTATGGACCTACAAGATTATCGTGACATTGCAGAGTGCAGGCCCTTGTCGGTTCTCGTTGCTTCATCAGAGAATCAATGGCATTTCTCAGCGTCTGCTCGTGGAGCGGTTGCAACAGTTGGAAGACCATGCGCTGGTCGTAAGAATTGTCGAATCGACGAACCCAAGGGTTGCAACGTACAGTCTCACGAATCGTGCTGCTGAACTTCAAAGCGGCTTTGCTTGTCTTCGGGAAGTGATCAATAAGTGGGAAAGGGAAGATAGCACTCCTGAAGGATACGGGCGCGCCCGACTACAACTTCATGACAACACCGCATGAGAGATTCTCAAGGGCTGCCTCCTCGGCAGGGTATCCCAGCGGATCGCCAGGTTCACGACATCGTTCACATTCTGACGCGACCTTGGAGCTTCCACATCATGTCGCGACTATTGAGGGACGGCCCAATACGCTTCGGTCTTCTCCTTAGGGACATTAGAGGCATCTCCAAGCGTCTTCTGACGCACAGACTACATCAGTTCGAAGCCCATGGTTTGGTCGTCAGAATTGTAGAAAAAAAAACCCAAAAAAAGATGGCGTACGACGCTACACGTCGCACGATGGATTTGGTGCCTTGTTTTACGTTCTTCCACGAGATCGTCGACAAGTGGAAGAAGGACGACCTTATACCTGATCGTTATCGCCATGCGCGCTCACCGATAGACATTCCTCACGTTGTTCATTCTGTTAGTCGAAACAAGCTCGAAGCGCAGTAGGGACTCGTCCTCGGAAGTGTTTCGTCCAGCAGTTTTTTTAGTAACCAAACGGTCTAGGCCTTTACGCCACGCAGCTTTGGCACAAGCCAGTTCGTTGTTTGACGTATCTCGCTGTTAGTGCTCGAATTAGTCATTCTTATCTAAAAGTGACTACTTGAACATTGTTGAGTGCTGGCATACAGTGCGCCGTAAGTATCTCGGCCAACGCCAATCAAGGAGAGGGGAACTGACTTGACGATTAGGGGATCTTGCCTCGGTCGCATTGCTATCCAGTACCTTGTTCATACCGCTATCCTCTTAGTCTTTGGAAATGCAGCTCTCAATGCTCAGGAGCAACCTGGCGCAGTGCTGAACAAATACTGCGTTACTTGCCACAATGAAAAACTGAACACAGCAGGTTTGAAGCTCGACAGGATCAGCGTCGAGAATGTGCGGGAGGACGCGCCGGTCTGGGAGAAGGTCGTTACTAAACTTCGAACGGGTGCGATGCCGCCTCCAGGCGCGGCACGGCCGAGTGATTCCGATTACAACTCGACAGCAACCTATCTCGAGACGGAACTCAATCGTTTAGCCGCCGAAAATCCCAATCCCGGAAGGCCGGTAATACATCGCTTGAACCGGGCCGAATACACCAATGCGGTCCGCGATTTGCTCGGGATCGACACGGACGCGATCGATATTGCACAGTTGTTGCCGGCTGACGAATCCGCTCAGGGCTTTGACAATATAGATACCGCTCTTTCCGTATCTCCACTTCTGATGGAGAGGTACCTTTCAGCGACGCCAAAGATCGTGCGTTTCGCAATAGGCGATTCGAGCGTCCGTCCCGCTTTCGAAACTCATAGCCTTCCGAGATTTCTCATGCAGGATCACGATCGCATGAGCGAGGATCTCCCCTTCGGCTCGCGTGGCGGCACGGCTGTACCGCACTACTTTCCCGTTGAGGGCGACTATATGATTCAGGTTCGTCTTCAAAGAATGGCGCGGGAAAGTATCCGCGGTCTCCACGATGAGTCGCACCAAATGGACATATTGGTGGATGGCCAGAGCATGAAGCGGTTCAAGGTCGGAGGCGAAGATAAAGGACCGTTCGAGTATTTCAAATCGGTCAATATCAAGGACGCCGCCGAGGAAGAATATGAACGGACTGCGGATAAGGATCTCGAAGTTCGCGTTCACCTAACTGCAGGCACACATATCGTCGCCGCCACTTTCTTGAAGAAGGCTCCGTTGCCGGAGGGACCTCTTCAGGACCGATTGACTCAGATTGAATACGCGCAGTTTACAGGGGGTGTTCCAGGGATCGGCGAGATCATCGTCGGGGGACCTTACGACACGAGAGGCATCGGAGATACTCCAACCCGCCGGAAAATTTTCATCTGCCGTCCTTCGGCCAGCAGCGAGGAAGAAGCGTGTGCGACTAGGATTCTGTCGACGCTTGCTCACCGCGCTTATCGTCGTCCGCTTAAGGACAATGATGTCGCAGTCCTTCTTCAGTTCTACAGGAATGGCCGAAGCAAAGGAGATTTTGAAGCCGGGATTGGGGCTGCGCTTGAAAGAATGCTGCTGGACCCGGAATTCTTGTTCCACATCGAACGTGACCCCGCGGGTGTAAAACCAAACACGACATACCGTCTGACGGATATCGAACTGGCGTCGCGGTTGTCATTTTTCCTCTGGAGCAGCATACCGGACAATGAACTTTTAGGTCTTGCCGAACAGGGACGTCTTAAAGACCCCGCGGTCCTGGAGCAGCAAGTCCGCCGGATGCTCGCCGATTCCCGGTCGACGGCATTCACAAAAAACTTTGCAGGCCAATGGCTGTTACTCAGGAACCTGCCATCGCTCAACCCAGACCCACAGGTGTTTCCGTATTTTGACGACAATCTGCGCGAGGCATTCCACACGGAGACGGAATTATTCGTTAACAGCCTGGTCCGTGAAGATCGGGGTTTGATGGACCTCCTGAACGCCGACTACACGTTTTTGAATGAACGCTTGGCGAAACACTACGGTATTCCGAACGTGTCTGGCAGTCGTTTCCGTCGAGTCACCCTGTCCGATGCGAATCGGCGTGGACTCCTCGGTCAGGGCAGTGTCTTGATGGCCACTTCATATCCGAATCGAACCGCGCCAACTTTGCGCGGGAAATGGATTATGGAGAACATTCTCGGCACGCCGCCGTCGCCGCCGCCTCCGAATGTTCCAGCGTTGGCAGACAACCCGAAGGGGAAGGTTCTAACGATGCGCGAGCGTATGGAGCAGCACCGCGCGAACCCTGCCTGCGCTACGTGCCACAAGCTGATGGACCCTCTTGGGTTTGCGTTGGAAAACTACGATGCGATCGGGCGGTGGCGAACGAATGAGGGTGATTCCGCAATCGATTCGTCAGGAGCTCTTCCGACTGGCGAAAAATTTAGCGGGGCTGCCGAACTCCGGCAGTTGTTGCAAACAAAACGTGAACAGTTTGTAGCTACCGTTACGGAGAGGCTGCTTACTTATGCTTTAGGGCGTGAGATCGAATACTACGATGCACCGGTTATACGAAAGATCATGCGAGAAGCGGCACCTGCGGATTACCGTTGGTCGTCAATCATTTTGAATATCGTCAAGAGCATGCCTTTTCAAATGAGGAGGTCCCTACCGTCATGATGGTTTTTAAGAAAGCCATTCCGCGCCGGGCTTTTTTGCGAGGAGCAGGTGCGATGCTTTCGCTGCCTCTATTGGATGCCATGGTGCCGGCATTTGCTCAGGCTCCGAAACCGGTTCTCCGCCTCGGTTTCGTGTACGTTCCTAATGGAATGCTTATGGATAAATGGCGGCCTGTGAAGGAAGGCCGCGATTATGAATGGACTCCCATTCTCGAACCGCTAGCGACTTTTCGAGAAGACTTCGTCGTGCTTGGCGGACTTAACAACGATCTTGCATATGCCCGCCCCGGTGAGGGTGACAACGCTCCACACGAACGAGCGGGGGGAGCATTTCTCACGTGCGTGCACCCCACTAAGGGCGGTCAACTCGGAATTTCTGTTGATCAGATTGTTGCTAATGAACTGGGCAAGGAAACTCAATTGACATCGCTTGAAATCGGCCTCGCCGACACGGATGTGGTGGGGCAATGCGAGAAGGGCTGGAGTTGCGGGTTCATGCATACGTTGTCATGGCGTACTCCAACCACACCGCTGCCGTGCGAAAACCATCCGCGAGTAATTTTCGAGCGAATGTTTGGAGACAGCGACAGCACCGATTCCGCGGCGCGGCTGGCGCGAATCGAGAAGAATCGAAGTCTGCTGGATTCGATCACTCAAGCGGCCTCTCGCCTTCTGAATGACCTGGGTTCGAACGATCGGGCCAAGCTGACTGAATATCTGGATGCTATTCGCGACGTCGAGAGACGCATACAAACTGCCGAAAATCAGGCCTCGAGGAACTTGCCGCAAGTTGAGCGGCCGGGAGGAAGTATCCCGGGAACATTCGATGAGTACGCCAAATTGATGTTTGACCTCGAGGTGCTCGCATTCCAAACCGATCTCACGCGCGTGGTTACGTTCATGATGGGCCGCGAACAAAGCGATCGGACCTTCCGCGAAATCGGCGTACCCGATACGCATCACGTCATCAGTCATCACCTGAATGATCCAAACAAGAAGTCAAAGTACGTGCAGATCGACGTTTTTCATTCGCAGGTTTTCTCCTATTTGCTGGAGAAGCTGAAATCGACGTCGGATGGAAATGGGTCGCTACTCGATCATTCCCTGATTGTGTACGGTGGCGGCATTGCAGACGGCAACAACCATTCCTACACCGATATTCCCATTCTGTTGGCTGGAGGTAAGGCGGCACAGATCCGCGGCGGAAGTCACGTGCGGTTCCCGAAGGACACGCAAATGACGAATCTTTACGCGACGCTGATGGACAAACTGGGAGTGTCCATGGAGGCGCATTGGAAAGGTAACGGTAACGGCAGCATCAAGAGACTTGAACTCCCCAAGGCATAAACCGGAGGACACGATGGGAGGCAGAATCAAAGTTTCGTTTCTATGCGGGATGATGTTTCTTTCAGCTGTCAGCATGGCTGCTCCCGGAAGCGACGTCCGCTTGATCGAGGCAGTCAAGAAAGAGGACAAAGAAGCGACGCGAGCGTTGCTGAAGGATCACGTCGATGTAAACGCGTCTGAAGCCGACGGCTCAACGGCGCTGGCCTGGGCAGCGTATCGGGACGATGCGGAAGCCGTCGATCTTTTGATTCGCGCCGGTGCTAATGTGAATGCCGCAAATTCTTACGGCGTTACTCCTCTTTCGTTGGCCTGCACGAACCGCAACTCTCTCATTGTTGAAAAGCTTTTGACCGCAGGGGCCAACCCCAACGCGGCTCAATCAACCGGTGAAACCCCTCTGATGACGTGTGCCGGGACCGGAACTGTCGATGCCGTAAATCTCATTATCAACCACAAAGGCGACGTTAACGTACGCGAAACAGAAAAAGCCCAAACACCTCTGATGTGGGCGGCGGCTGGAAAACATGCCGATGTCGTGCGGGTTCTCATCAAGAATGGCGCTGACGTCAATGCTCGCACGCGCGATGGATTCACACCGCTGATGTTCGCTGCTCAGCAGGGCGACCTCGAATCAGTCCGCGTCTTGTTGGAAAGCGGCGCGGATCTGAATGCTGTAGCGCCGAAGTACGGAAGTGCGTTGACCGTCGCAAGCGCGAGCAGGAATGAAAGAGTTGCTCTCTTCCTGCTGGACAAAGGCGCGGACCCGAATGTCGCAGATAGCCTCGGAATCACTCCGTTGCATTACTCCATCGCGCGAGGAATTGCCGACATTACCAACATCGCGCCGACGGCCGCGTTCGATTTGTCATACAGAGTACGGCCTTCGAACATGACTCGCTTGGCGAAGGCTCTCATTGCGAAGAAGGCGAATCCAAACGCTCAAATCAAAAAAATAATCGTGACGTTCGGCACCACCGTCGCGCTGAACGGAATTGGTGCGCCGAGCATGATCGATGCGACTCCGTTCTTCCTGGCTGCGCTGTCAGCCGATGTCGATCTCATGCGAGCGCTTCTCGAGGCTGGCGCGGATCCGTCGATTAAAGCCCAGAAGAATACGACGGCATTGTTAGCCGCCGCCGGCGCAGTGTTTGACGCGTATCGAAGCGAAGAGGAAAAAAGCAAGGCTTTGGAAGCTGTGAAGCTGTTGGTCGAATTAGGCGTCGATGTCAACGAACGCAACACGGCAGGACAGGCTCCGATCCATGCTGCCGCCTTCACCGGAGCAACAGCGATGGTTCAGTTCCTCGCGGACCACGGAGCGAACGTTAACGTGAAAGCGAGAAACGGAGAGACGCCGTGGAGTATGGCATCCGGAGTCTATTCGAATGCCATGAACGCTGCGTTCTGGACGGTTCACGAAGACACAGTGGCACTGCTCGTGAAACTGGGCGCAACCGTATTGAAGCCTGAAGAAATAGAAGCCATAAAAAGTGGACAGGGAGCGGCCTACTACGCTCCGCAAGCAAAGTAATTCAAATCACCTGGGCCGACGAGCCACTGAGGGACTATGAGATTCCGTAATCTCCTTTTGTGGAATTTTTGTCTTTTTTCTCTGTTTGCCGTGCCCCTGTTCGCGCAGCAGGATGGCAATTACCTTTTCAAAACCTACTGCGCAATCTGTCACGAACCAGGAGAGGGTGAAGGCGCTCGAGGTCCGGAACTTTCGGTACTGCGACAGATGACCCCTGAGCACATCCTGCAAGTGATGGAAAACGGAATCATGAAAGCGCAAGCCGCCGAACGGAGCCGTGCCCAACGGCTTGTGCTCGCCGAATATCTTTCAGGTAAGGCGTTTGGTGGTTCGCCCGATCTCATTCCCAGGTCTGCGTACTGCACGAATGCTCCCGCCGCTCCCGCGAATAGACAATCGGCACCGCAATGGAATGGCTGGGGAGTCACGATCACAAACACTCGATTTCAACCGGCCGCAGCGGCGGGTTTGACAGCCGGCGATGTTTCGCGCCTCAAGCTGAAATGGGCATTTGGATATCCCGGTGCGACATCAGGTGGATCGCAGCCGGTTGTCTACGAGGGACGGCTCTATGTGGCCAATGCAGAAGGCGACGTCTGGTCTCTCGATGCAAAGACAGGATGCATTTACTGGAATTTTCAGGCGGACGCTGGCGTCCGCAGCGCGATCAACATAGAAAAGAACGGCGGGCAGGTTCTAGCCTACTTCGGCGACCAGTCCGCCAACATGTATGCGGTCGATGTGCAGAACGGCAAATTGCTCTGGAGAACGAAAGTTGATGAGCATGATCGCGCTGCAATTACGGGGACGCCGGCTCTATATTCCGGCCGCCTCTATGTGCCCGTTTCCTCGCGTGAAGAATCTCAGGTATCGGATCCGAGATATCCGTGCTGCCAGTTCCGCGGGAGCATGGTTGCCCTCGATGCTTCTAAGGGAAAGATGCTGTGGAAAACCTACACGGTCCCGGAAGAAGCCCACAAGATCGGGAAGAACAAGTTCGGAATTCAGTTGTGGGGACCTTCGGGAGTTGCCATGTGGAACGCTCCCGCAATCGATGTCAAACGAGGCGTACTGTACGCAGGCACCGGCAATAATTATTCCAGCCCGACAACAAGCGCGTCCGATTCGATTGTCGCGTTCGACTTAAATTCCGGAAAAATTCGGTGGATCAAACAGTTCACGGAAAATGACATCTGGAATATGAGCTGCCGGACGCCGAATCGCAATGATCTGATTTGCCCGGACGCAGATGCACCCGATTTCGATTTCGTTGCCGCGCCCACTCTCGCTGGCGTGAAGGATGGGCGGCAGGTCATCATCGCCGCGAACAAATCCAGCGTCGTTGCCGCATTGGATCCCGATAAGGAAGGGCAGATTATCTGGCAGCAACGGATGGGCAAGGGCAGCGCCAGCGGCGGAATAATGTGGGGTCCCGCAGTCGATGGCGAAAACGTCTACGCCGCCAACAACGATTTCAATCGAGCCGATCCCGAAAAGAGCGGCGGAGTTTCGGCTTTTGATCTAGTCACTGGGCGCCCGATCTGGTCGATCGGTCCGCCGTCATGCGCAAACAGGAATCCTTGCCACCCATCCCACTCAGCTGCAGTGACCGCGATCCCAGGCGTAGTGTTTTCGGGAACCTTTGACGGTCGCTTCAGGGCGATATCGACAACGGATGGCAAAGTTCTCTGGGAATACGACACATCGCGAGAATTCGAGACGATCAACGGTGTGAAAGCAAATGGAGGCTCCATGAGCAATGCGGGTCCGACGGTCGTCGGCGGCATCGTCTATGTGAACTCCGGTTATTCGCATCATGGCGCGATCACGCCAGGCAATGTCTTGTTGGCTTTTTCACCGGAATAGACGAAGGAGGGAAGGTATGAGGAGAAGTTGGAGGTTTGTACTGGGGCCAATCTTTTTGAGTCTTCTCACTTGTACAAGTTTATGGGCACAGGCGACAGCGGAGATCAGCGGAGTGGCCAGGGATCAGAGCGGTGCCGTGTTGCCTGGAGTGGAAATAACCGCTACGCAAACGGAAACCGGGATCAGCCGGAGCACGGTCACAAATGAAACTGGATCTTACGTATTGTCCAATCTGGCAATAGGTCCCTATCGTTTGGAGGCATCTCTTCCAGGCTTTCGAACATTCGTGCAGTCGGGGATCGTGCTGCAGGTCAACGGCAGTCCTGTGGTGAATGTGACGCTGGAGATCGGGCAGGTCAGCGAACAAGTGGAGGTTGAGGCCAACGCTGCATTGGTGGAAACGCGGAATTCGACCGTGGGTGCAGTGATCGAGAACCAAAGGATTGTCGATCTTCCGCTGAACGGGCGGAGTATTACCGACTTGATTACGCTCGCAGGAGGTGCCGTTCAACAGGCGACTACGTCGGTGAACTTCATCGCCGGCGCACCGCTGCTGGCCGTTGCCGGCGGCCTGGCGTGGAGCGGCGATTACACATTAGACGGAGCCAATCACCTGGAATTCATGAGCCTGTCAACAATGTCGATGCCATTTCCCGATGCTACTCAGGAATTCAAAGTGGAAACGAGCGGCGCTACGGCTTCGAAAGCAAGTTCGACGTCCGTGGCTGTAGTGACGAAGTCCGGAACGAACGAGTTTCATGGCGATCTTTTTGAGTTCGTCCGCAACGATCTATTCAATGCCGCGCCATATTTTGCGGGAATCGATCCTGCGACTGGGAGAAAGTCTACTGGCTCATTGAAACGAAATCAGTTCGGCGGAACGATCGGCGGGCCGATTGTCAGGAACAAGCTGTTTTTCTTCGGCGGTTATCAGGGGACCACTCTCCGCTCGGACCCGGCGAACGTAGAAGCCTTCATCCCAACCCCGGCGATGTTGGCCGGCGATTGGACGGCCTTTACTTCTCCTGCCTGTAATGCGGGCCGGCAGATCACGCTAAGAGCGCCGTTTGTGAACAGCCGTATTGATCCCTCGCTATACAGCAAGCCGGCACTGTACGTGGTCAATTGGACTGGAGCTGGATTGCCTTTTCCAAAAACGAATGATCCTTGCGGACGAATCACATACGGCAACCTGAGCACGCAGAATAACGGTACTTACGTTGGCAAGGTCGACTACCAAAAGAGCGCAAAGCACTCTCTCCTCGGGCGGGCGATGATTTATACCGTAGCCAATCCCGCACCCCTGTCCTACGACAAGAACCTGCTCCAAACCACGAGGGGCGATCACGGCATTCAATATTCGTATGCTTTCGGTTCTACGTATTTGGTCAGCGCCAATACCGTTCAGGCGTTCCGGATGTCGGTCGGAAGAAACGTTGTTAGATTTGATCAGCTCAAACTCTTTACCTGGTGTGATGCGGGGGTGAAGATCTATTGCGCTCCCGAGACCCAGGTCCTGAATGGCCCGAGTATCACTGGTGGCTTTTTAATCGGAGCTGCCGGAAATTTCCAGAAAGGTCACATGTACTCGAGCACCATCTACAGCGTGAACGACGATGTCAGCCTCCTTCGAGGTCAGCATCAGTTCGCACTTGGTGTGACTGCCTGGCATGGCAGAGATGTCGCGCTTTCGACATCGATCGCCGCTACTCAGACAACTTTTGATGGTTCGGTTTCTGGTTTAGGGATGGCCGATTTCTTACTCGGAAAACCCAGCGTCGTTATCCTTGCAAGGACAAATCCACACCACGTTAACGGAAGCAACCTCGGAGTCTACGTCGCCGATACATGGAAGGTGAAACCGAAGGTGACACTGAACTATGGCCTTCGGTGGGAACCCAGTATCCCGCAGTACGTGGAAGCTATCTACAATTTCGACCAAACCAGGTTTGCTCAAGGATTCAAGAGCACCGTATTTCGAAATGCACCGGCGGGTTTGTATTACAGAGGTGATCCTGGTTTTCCGAAGAATGCGGTGAATGCGGAATGGTTGCAATTCGCACCGCGTTTGGGTCTCGCATGGGACGTCAGCGGCGACGGCCGAACTTCGGTCCGCGCTTCCTATGGTTATACCCATGTCACTCCGCCGGGCGATTATCGGTTGAACTTTTCCACCTATGTTCCGTGGGGCGGGTACACCGCACTGGACCATCCAGTTGGAGGATTGGAGGATCCATGGCAGGGAATTTCCGGTGGAAATATCTTCCCCTACAGTCTGGGTCCGGATACACCATTCCCTCCAACCGCTGGAACATATTTGACGCAACCCTACGATCTGCGCAGAACCGCCAGCAATTCCTGGAACCTGAGCATTCAAAGACAAATTGGGACGGGCTGGCTTGCGTCGGGGACCTACATGGGGAGCAATATCATCCACTCCTGGACCATTGCGCCGATAAATCCATCTGTCTTCATTTCAGGAGCTTCGTGCACTTTAAACGGCGTGGCCTACAACCCTTGCTCCTCGACAGCCAACACGCAAGCCCGGCGCGTTCTCACTTTGCAAAACCCGACGGTGGGTGCGGCTTACGGTCCTATGGGTCAACAGGAAGATGGAGCCACTGTCACGTATAGCGGGATGCTGCTATCCCTCGAGCGGCGTGCGATGAAGGGAATCACCGTCACCGCGAATTACACTCTGTCCCATTGCATCGCGGACAATGGGAATTTGTACAGCCCGCTTGGCCAGAAGGCGGACACACAGTCTTACACGTATCCCGGTAACCGGAGATTCGATCGCGGCAATTGCGGAGCGGATCGGCGCCAGGTGTTTAATTTGACGAGCGTGGTGGCCACGCCGCAGTTTTCAAATCGCGCGTTGCACATGGTCGCAACAGGATGGAGGTTGTCGGGAATCTACCGATTGTCGAGCGGCAGTCCGCTCAACGTGATTGCCGGCAGTGACCGCGCATTGACGAATACAAGCAATCAACGGCCTAACCAGGTGCTTGCCGATCCATATCTCGACCGAGACGCCGGGCCTCTGTCGAGCTACCTCAACCCTGCGGCCTTCGCGATTCCCGCCTTGGGAACGTATGGGAATGTCGGGGCTTTCAGCGTTGTAGGTCCCACAACTTGGGGTTTGGACATGGCATTGACGAGAACTTTCCAGGTTCGCGAGGCTCAAAAACTCGAGTTCCGGGCTGAAGCATTTAATATTACGAACAGCTTCAGGCCTGGAAATCCTAATGTCACCTTGAGTAGCAATACCTTCGGTCAGATCCGCACGGCTCTGGATCCGCGAATCATGCAATTCGCCTTGAAATACGTGTTTTGATTGTCCCACGAGCAAAAGAACCGGCGGTTTTGCGTAATGACAGGTCACTCCATTTAGAAAACGTATTTCAAGGCGAATTGCATGATTCTCGGATCCTTGGCAGTAAGCACCTGACCGAACGTGTTGCTATTCAAGTTCGTGACCGGGTCGTTCATAAGGAAACTGTTTGTCACGTTGAACGCTTCAGCTCGAAACTCCAGGCTGTGCGCTTCACGAACCCGGAACGATCGGGAGATCGCCGCATCAAACTGCCAGGTGCCCGGGCCAGCAATGCTGCCGGCTCCCACATTGCCAAGAGTACCCAATGCTGGTTGTGCGAATGCTGCTGGATTGAAGTAATTGCGGACCGACTTGTCGCCATACGGGTTCGGCAGCAACTGATTCACCCGCTGGCTCGGAACAGTCGTCAGCGCTCGATCCAGATTCGTGGTTATGGACAAATAGCCGCCCGAGAGCACCTTGAAGATTGGGGAAAATCGCCAGCCCGATCCTATAGCGCGCAATGTCGGGTTGGAGAACTGCGGGCTAGAGGCTACAGCCGATAGATTGAAAACATGCCTTCGGTCTGTCGCGGCTATTGTGCAATTACCGCGGTCGAAGTGCCGGTTGTTGGGATCCGTGTAGCTGTTCAGGCCCGACACACTAACGGCGAGCGTATCTCCACCCGGATCTGAGATGCAATGCGACCAGGTGTAATTCGCGTTCATCGTCACGCCGCGCGCGGCGCGGCGTTGAACGCCGACGAGGAGCCCGTTATAGCCGCCTGTGCCGCCGGTATCGAAATTCAACATGGACCCATAATATTGGCCAAATTGCGGGTTCTCCAACGTGAGACGCCGGCGCGCCTCCTGATTTGTGGTTGTCGAACACGTGGCGTATTGCACCCCATTCAGAGTGCAAGGCTGAAGTCCCAGGAAGACTGGAGCATTGTATTGCCGGTTCATGGACATGTGGATCGAATGGTTTCCAAGATAACTCGCCGATATCAGAAAATCCTGGCCGACTTGTCTTTGAATACTGAGATTCCATTGCGACACTTGCATATTGGGCTGGTCCGGGTTGTACACGTTGACATATCCATTACGAGGCCATGGCACGCTACGGGTAACGTCGGGTCCGAAAGGTATTGGGAACGGATCTCCACCCGGATAGTTTTTCCACGGATTTTGATAATCGACATCCGTCACACTGATCCGGGGAAGCCATGGCGGTGCGTTCGACAAAAAGTAGTAGTTGGCATTCGGGTAGTCGTAGAAGGTTCCAGCGGAGGCTCGGACGGACATGTGGCCATCCCCGTTGACATCCCAAGCCAGTCCCACGCGCGGCGAGAGGTTCATCCACTGTTTGTTTATACCCTCCGGAAGTGGAAATCCCGGATCGCCGGCGAAGAATAGGCCCGGCGGCGTGTTATCAAACTGGTTGCTCTTGATTCCCTTAACGAACGCGTCGTGACTAAACTGGACACCGCCGATGCCTTTTATGTCGACAATGGGAATATAAGGCTCCCAGCGCAAACCATAGCTCAAGGTCCATTTGGAATTGAGCTTCCAGGTATCGTTCGCATAAACACCGTAGCGCGCCGCGTGCCGGTATTTATTAGCGCCAGGACCATTGACCAGCGTAGCTGCGTTGCCCGTCAGGAAATCCGCCATTCCCAATCCGGCCTTTGCGCCGGTAAAGGTAAATTGCAACCAGTATTGTCCCGAGTAATTATTCTCCCACCACAGTACGGTCTGCCCGCCGAAGCCCATCTGATGGTTTCCGCGAACCACGCTGAGATCGTCGTTTCCGCCGAAAATCGCGCTTCTGTTAGGTCCACCATAAGAGTTGAGAGTAAACCCGCCGGTCACACTCATGTTTGACGTGTGCGGTCCGTAACTGAAGGCCTGAACTCCAAGGTCAATTGCTCCCAGACCGGCTGTTGCCATCCCGTTAGGTTCAAACCTGCCGTCAGCCACCCGATTCGCCAGGATGCGGAAGGCGTTGACGACGTTTGGACCGATGAGATAGGTGTCGCCGAGAGTAAAAGCCTGGGCGAGGGCGTCGGAGGAGGTACCGACACTCAGCGTGTTGTGGTTGATGTCGAAGGAAGCCGGTGTCTTCAGACTGTGGATTAAATACCTGCCGAAAATGGAGTTATTCGCACTCTTTTGGTAATCGATACGCCCGACAACCATGTGCTGGTTTGTCAGGGTGGGGTTGCTGTAGATCACTCTGCCGCACGGGTCGGGACTTGTCGGCAGTTTGGATGTTAAGTTGAGCGCCGGTTTGCTGAACAGTGCTGGATCGATCCTGTTATTCACAAACGGAGCAGTCAAGTTAACTTGCCGGCCGCTGTTACAGGCCGGTGAGGCGAAGGTGGTAAAGTCGCCCGCCAGCATCTGTGCGGTCGGAACAAACGCGAGGCTCTGTGCCGGGTCCTGCCGAAGCGTTGTGCCCTGATAGCCTGCGAAGAAAAACAATTTGTTCTTCTGGATCGCGCCTCCCAGCGTTCCCCCGAACTGGTTGCGCTTGATCGTGTCGCGCCGGAGCGCGAAAGCGTTTCGCGCATTGAAGATTCCGTTTCGCACGAATTCGAACACGTCGCCGTGCATGTCGTTGGCGCCCGATTTCGTGACGAGGTTCACCGAACCCGCGGAGTTAAAACCGCTTTGTGCACCCGTCGCGCTGGTGGTGACTTTAAACTCCTCCAGTGCATCGGGAAACGGTATGGACACATATCCATTGTCATGGATATTGTTGTGATACGCCCCATCAAGCGTGTAACCCAAGCCTGTGTTGAATCCACCAGCGACAGAAAAACTGGCGGTCGCGAATGAATCCCGGTTCGTGCCGGTAACGAGCGGCGCTGGATTGGCCGCTCCGGAAAGTGCGATCAAGTCGACGATATTCCTTCCATTCAGCGGCAGGTCAAGGATCCGCGCGTTCTCAACAACCTGACCCACACCCGCGTTACGTGTTTCCACAAGCGAGGCATCTGCCTTAACCTCGATCTGCTCGGAGACTTGACCCACTTCCATGACAGGATTAATTACCGGATTGCTGTTCACCTGCAGCACGATTCCTGTCTGTGCGAAGGTTCGAAATCCAGGTAACGCAGCTTCGAGGCGATAAGGACCGATCGCCAAATTTGGCAGAACATAGGAACCCGTTTCGTTTGTGACGGTAGACCGCGCGATACCAGTGTCTGTTTGTGTTGCCGTAACTTCTACGCCCGGTAATACCCCTCCGCTTTGATCTTTTACCGTACCGCTGATTTGGGCTGTCGCCTGTGCCCAAACGTCGGTTGCCTCGCAAAAGGACACGAGCATTACTGCTAATCCGCAGACCAGCGCAGATTTCATGGTCCCCCACACGAATTTTTCTGAAATTTTGTTCGGAATTTACCACGCCAAAGATTCTTGGCAAAGCAAATTGACCATCACTGGCGGGATGCAAGATTTAATCACGGCTATTGGGAAAGAGCACGACCATGTTAGGTTCGGTGCAATGCCGCCGAGTTCCGACGGTCTGCTCCATTTCCACACCGATTTCGGTTGACACCCAATGAGGGCGGGACCATATTTTGGGGCCAAGAAATCCAATCGGAAATTCCGGGTAAGTTGCATCCTCTTTCTAAGGAGGTCTGGATATGAAGCGACTCTATTTTTCTCGCTGGAAAACAACCGCAGTTCTGGCTGTGGTAGCGGGCCTGGCTGCTTGGGGGCTTTCCAGTCGTTCTGTTGCACAGTCCTCTGCGGGACAGGTCAGAACCGCCTCCACGACGATTGACCGCGCCCCGACCTGGCACCATGACCCCGATCCCTATGAC
>Ga0075425_100003773_pt1 | contig 15474 bp, 17 predicted proteins | sample SoiMethybrSBSTD4_FD_75300 | JGI IMG/M metagenome (GOLD analysis project Ga0075425, IMG submission 75300) | Bulk soil microbial communities from a Populus tree surrounding site in Tennessee, USA - Soil MetaG P. TD hybrid SBSTD4 | ecosystem: Environmental > Terrestrial > Soil > Tree plantation...
TGAGTAAGGCCCGCCATCTCCCCGCGAAAGGGGCGAAAGACCCGGAGCGCCGCTAGCTTAGAGGCCCGATGAGCCAAGCCTCGAGCGAACCGCCGACGGCAGCGATCCACCATTGCGCTGCGTGCGGAGCGGTAGTCACCGGCAGGTTCTGTGCCCAGTGCGGAGCCTCCGCCGACCCCGGACTCTGTGCCGCGTGCCGCGGCCCGCTGTCTCCAGGAGCGCGTTTTTGTCACCAGTGCGGAGCCGCTGTCCAGGGACGACAGGCCGGCATTCCGAGGGAACGTCTCGCCTGGATCATCGCCGGCGCCGCCGTCCTGGTCGCGGGTCTGATCCTGCTCTGGCGAGCCGGTAGTTTTCGACCCGGCGCCGCGCCCGAAATGGCCAACGCCGGCAACGCCGGAGGCGGGCCAGGGCTCTCCGGACCGGCGCCCGATATCAGCAAGATGTCTCCGGGCGAACGGTTCGACCGGCTCTTCGATCGGGTAGTACGCGCCGGCGAGAACGGTGACTCGCTCACCGTGCAGCAATTCTCGCCGATGGCACTGGGAGCCTATGCCATGCTCGACAGCGCGAACAGCGACCTGCGCTTTCACGCAGCGCTGATTCATCTGGCCCTGGGTGACTTGGCGCCCGCACTCGCCCTCGCCGATACGATCCAGAATAAAACTCCCGGCCATCTGTTTGGTTACGTGATTCGCGGCGAGGTCGCGGAGCGACAGAACGATGCCGCCGCACTCACGCGGAGCTACAAGGACTTCCTGGCCCACTACGATGCCGAGCTGGGCTCAGGAAAACCGGAGTACACGGAGCACAAACCCATCCTCGACGACTTCCGGGTCCGCGCAACTGCCAGCGTGGGCCCGAGGTAAGCCCATGGTCCAGACTATTCACGTCGCCCACAGTCCCGACTCCGATGACGCCTTCATGTTCTATGCGCTGGCGGAAGGCAAACTCGACACCGGGAGTCTTCGCTATGTGCACGAGCTCGCCGACATCGAGAGCCTGAATCAACGCGCCCTGCGGGGTGAGCTCGAGGTCTCCGCGGTTTCCATCCACGCGTACGCGTACCTGGCGGATCGCTACGCCCTGCTGGCGAGCGGGTCTTCCATGGGTGACGGCTACGGTCCACGCATCATCGCGCTGGACCGTGCACCGCCTGACGCCAGGAGCGCACTCAAGGGCAAGCGCGTGGCGGTACCGGGACTGCGAACCACCGCGTGGCTGGCGCTGAAACTGTACCAGCCCGACGTCGAGCCCGTGGTCGTGCCCTTCGATCAGGTGGGGAACGCCGTCAAGCGCGGCGCGGCCGAAGCTGCGCTGGTCATCCACGAGGGTCAGCTCACTTTCGCCGCCGACGGCTTCGAGCTCTGGCAGGACCTCGGCGCGTGGTGGCTTGGGGAAACCGGGCTGCCGCTGCCGCTGGGCGGAAATGTGGTGCGCCGGGATCTGGGAGCTTCTGTCACAGCGCAAGTCGCGCGGGACCTCAGGGCCAGCATCGAGTACGCGCTGCACCACCGCGCTCCCGCGCTCGCGCACGCGAGCCGCTACAATCGCGGGATCTCCGATGAAGCCACCGACCGCTTCGTGGGGATGTACGTCAATGAGTGGACCGTGGACTACGGGGCCCGGGGCAGGCAGGCGGTGCAACTCTTGCTGGACCGCGGATATGAGGCTGGAATCATCCCGCACCCGGTCCAGGTGGAGTTCGTAGGGTAGAGACCCCATATTGCGCATATGACCTCTGCTTCGGCCATTCTCCTGATCGTTGACGACGAGGCCGCGGTACGCAGTGCGCTGCAGCGATTCCTCGCTGGCAAAGGCTACGATGTCCTGACGGCTGCCAACGCCGCGGAGGCGGTGCAGTCCCTGCACAGGCACAAGGTCTCCGGACTGCTGCTCGACGTACGGCTCCCCGACGTGAGCGGGGTAGACCTGGTTCCCCAGCTTCTCGAAACCGATCCCCATCTCGCCATCGTGATGCTGACCGCGGTGAACGATGCGGCGAGCGCCACGCTCAGCCTGCAGCGGGGAGCAATGGAGTATTTGACCAAGCCCGTCGACCTCGGCGATCTCGGCGCCGCGATCGAACGCGCGCTCCGCAAGCGCCGCGACGAAATGGAAAAGACCAATCTCAACCACTGGCTCAAGGAGGAAGTGGGGGTTCGCACTGCGGAGCTTCGGATCGAGCGAGCCAACCTCGAGCGAATCTCGGTTGCGACGCTGGAAACCCTGGTGAATGCCCTCGAGGCCAAGGATCCTTACCTGCGAGGCCACAGCGCCAGAGTCGCCGACTCCGCGGCGATGGTCGCTGCGGAGATGGGGCTCCCGGATGACCAGGTCGAGCTGGTCCGCACCGCGGGTCGGCTGCACGACATCGGCAAGATCGGAATTCGCGAGGAGATCCTCAACAAACAGGGTCCGCTCACCGATGAGGAGTTCGAGCACGTCAAGCGCCACCCGGTGATCGGCTCCGAGATTCTGGCCCCGCTCGCCCATCTCGGCCCGGTGATCCCGTTCGTCCGCAGTCACCACGAGCGCTGGGACGGCAAAGGCTATCCGGACGGTCTGACCGGCGAAACCATTCCGATAGGCGCGCGGATCATCGGCGCCGTCGAGATCTACGACGCGCTCACGACTTCGCGACCCTACCAGGAAAAGATGCTGCCCGAGATGGCGGTGGAACGGCTGCGCGATCTGGTGGGGACGGTGCTCGATCCGGCTGTGCACCGCGCCCTGCAATCGGTGGTGGCGCGCCGGGAAGCGCTGGTCTTCCTCGACGACCGCAGCGGTTAGGACTTCTGGTAGCTCATGCCCCGCAGCCGGGCCACCCGCAGCCGGATGGGCGGGTGGGACGCGAACAAATCCCCCAAGAACCCTGCGTGATCCGAGAGTCGGCGCTCACCCGGATCGACAATGCAAAGATGGCCGGCTCCCCGAATAATGGACCGCGTGGCATCGGGCGCCGCGTCGACCTTCTGCAGCGCTTCGGCAAGGGCCAGCGGGTTACGGGTGAGTTGCGCGCCGGTGGCGTCCGCGAGGTATTCGCGCTTGCGGCTCACCGCCATCGAGAGGATGGCCGAAGCTATCGGCGCGAGGATGAGGGTGACGATCCAGATCACCAGCACGAGCAGGCCGACCGGGGCTCCGGCCTTGCCTTTGATTCTGCTGCCGCGCAACACCCGCAGCAGTACGTGCGAGGTCAATCCCACCGCGCCGACCAGCGCCGCGAGCAGAGTCATCAGCCGGACGTCGTAGTTTCTGATGTGGGACATCTCGTGCGCCACGACTGCCTGCAGTTCGTCGCGATTGAGCGTCTTGAGCAGGCCTTCGGTCACCGCGATGCTGGCGCTCGCCGGGTCGTGCCCCGTGGCGAAAGCGTTGGGGTCCGGGTCCGGGATGATCCAGATGCGCGGCTTGGGAACTCCGCCCGCGATGGCCATTTCTTCGACCACGTTTTCGAGCTGGCGCTGCTCCGGCGTGACCGGCGTAACCAGCTCCGCCGCCCCGGAAGCGTTGAGCACCTTGGTGGAGCCGTTGCGCCAGGCCGACCAGACGTACCCGCCGGCGACCAGGCAGGTCGCGAGGCCGATGAACGGAATGACGTGATGGTACTCGGTCGGGGGCAGTCCGCGGGTGTACAGATACAACCCGTAGTCTCCCGCGAATCCCAGCCACGCGCAGAACACCAGAAAGCCGATGACCAGCCAGGCGGACTTGCGCCGGTTGGCGACCTGCTGCGCGAAGAGATTGGCTTCGCTCACTTCCCCGGTTGATCGAGAGACAGATCGACGTTGGGCACCGCCCGCTCACCCGCGTCCTCGATCTCCCACAGCTCGGCGGGTGAAGCCTTCGCGAGGCCCGCCACGAGACTGCTGGGGAACTGTGCCTGCCGGGTGTTGTACTGCGTCGCGACGTCGTTGTAGAGCTGCCGCGCAAAGCCGATCTTGTTCTCGGTGCTGGTCAGCTCTTCCTGCAACTGCATCACATTCTGCGAGCTCTTGAGGTCGGGGTAGCTCTCCGAGAGCGCAAAGAGTCTGCCCAGCGCCTGGGACAGCTCGCCCTCGGCCTTGGCGGTCTGTGCCACACCCTGGGCGGACACGGCCTTGGCCCGCGCGGAAATCACCGCGTCGAGCGTCGAGCGCTCGAAGTTCATGTACCCCTTCACCGTGTTCACCAGGTTCGGGATCAGGTCGTGGCGACGCTTGAGCTGGACGTCGATCTGCTTCCAGGCGTTGACCACCTGGTTCTTGAGAGAGATCAGGCCATTGTAGGCGCTGACCGCCCAGAGCAGGATGGCGACCACCACGACCAGCACGATCAGCAAGCCCATACCGGACCTCCGGAATTGGTTGACAGAGTCCGTGGAAAGAAGCGGCCGGAATTGATTGCGCGCAATGCGGTACCACGGCGCGGGAAAAGGAGTGCGGCCGCGGATGCGCGGTGCGCTAAGCTGCCGCCATGTCGCGGGGCGCCACGCTCATCGAGCTGCTCATCGTTCTCGCCATCATCGGGATTCTGGCGGGAATGATCGTGCCCGGCTCCGCCGCCCTCGCCGACCGGCTTGCCGTCGAACACCAGGCGGCCCGCATTCTCATCGCCTTTCGATCCGGTTGGATCGCGGCCCGTGCCCAGCAACGGCTCGCCCTGGTTCGCATCAGCGCCGATACGCTGGCCATTCGCACCGTCCCGAGCGCCGGCGACCCGGATACCACTCTAGCCTGGAGCGCACCGGGGCCCAGCGCGGCAGGAGTCACGCTTGCCAGCCCACCGCATACGAGCGTGTTTGCGCCCGACGGACTGGCGATGGGCGTTGCCAATGCGACGCTGGTGCTCGTCAAAGGCTCGGCGAGCCGAAAGGTGGTGATCTCGCGATTGGGAAGAGTGCGGATTCTGCCTTAGAACGTCACGTCGACGTGCACGACGATGTCGGGGTTCATCTTGAACACCAAGAAGCGCGTCAACCGGTCGATCTTGTAGTCATGCAGGTTCATGGGAAAGGTTGTTGTAAGGCGGACGCCATCGGTGCCACGGACAATAGTCGCGGGGATGCGCTCGTGACGGGTTATTCCGTGAATGAAAAAGCTCCCCTCCAGCACGACCGCTGCGCTATCGCCCCGCTCCCACTCCGGCCTCACGCCCTCGAGCTGAAACCGGATGGTCGGATAGATCGCTGCGTCCATGGTCTTGACCAGGTCGCGATCCCGCCGGTCATTGCCGGTCTTGAGCGTGTTGACTGGAGCCTCGACCCAGCCACGGACATCGGTCAGGGTGGCTGCGGCGTTCATATGCCCGCGTACCGTCGGGGTGACGCCGGTGAAATCCCCGAGCGTTGATTTGCCGTCAAAACTGAGGGTTCCTCGCCGGAGGTCAGCCTCGGGCCAGGGCGACAGGCGGGATGCCGGTGCGGGCGTCATGACGAGTGCCATCGCCAGCACCGGTTTACCGCAAATCCTAACGTGCAGCCTTATACCTCGGTGTCGGAGTTCGTCTCCAGCCCGTAGCGCCGGATCTTGGCGAGAAGCGTCGAACGTGCAAGCCCCAGCAACTGGGCCGCCTTGCGCCGATTGCCGCCGGTGTGGCGGAGCATGGCGGCAATCTGCCGGCGTTCCACGGCGTCGAGCGGCTCCGGAGGCGGAGCACTCTCACCCAGCGCCTCCCGCAGCCGCTGAAGGTCCAGCTCGGGAAGGGAAAGATCAAGCACGAGCAGCCCGGGCGTTTCTCCCTGCGTCCCGGCAACCAGAGCAGCGGCGGCGGAGCCTCGGGTTTCGGTCGTCACGACGCTCGCATCACCACGCAGCGCTTCTGCCAGATGTTCGGCGCGGGTCCGATCCCCACTCACCACCAACACCGGCCGCGTCTCAGTCATAGTCGTAATCATGGCTTTCCCCCGTACCGTCCAGGTGAGAACTCAAATCGAGTTGTGGCTGGATCGCGGCCGGTACCCCCAATCGAGCTGGAGGGAGACCGGGTGCCCTCGCAGCCCCATACCGCGTCCAAGGGTCCATTCTTGGCTCCTCGGACGTGGAGACGCCCAGCGGGGACGATCCTCACACGGTCGTAATCTCAGCCATATCCGACGTCGGTTGGAGGAAATCAATTCATGGCAGCAGCCGGGGGGTAAAAAAGCGGAACGGCCGCACAGCTTTCGCTGTCACGGCCGTCCCAGCGTGAACCCGCTGAGGTCGGAGCTTACGCCGCCGTTCTTCTCTTCCCCGCCGCCGTCTGGCTGGTTTCGCCTCTCGGGAGGGCGAGGTAAGGCCTCAGTGCTGATCCCCAGGCCGGATGGCCGTCCCACCTGGTTCGTTCACGCAAGCGCTGCGAGTCGGATCGGGTCGCGGACCGACCTTTCGCACTGCACTCCGAGGCGCCACGTCGGAGCGGGTGAAACACGCGACTGGTTTCACCGTTCCGGGCCGATGTGATCACCAGGCTCAGCGATACTCGGGAGGAGCGAGCCCCCCAAACATCTCCCCTGATATTTCCCCCGGAATGTCGCCGCCTTAAAGAACTCCTTTGAGAAGTCCCTCTCTGCAGCGCGCCACCAAGATAAGTGCTGCAAAAAACCGCGCAAGTGCCTGATTTTCTTCGGCTTACGCGATTCAGAGGTGGGCAGAATGTGGAAGGCCAAGTGCAGCACTGACAGCGTGCAACGAGCGCTCGGTCACAATGAGTGGAAATGTGAATCCACAACTGCACAGCGCTCTGGATTACTACGGCTCGACTCCGACCTCGATGTAACGGTAGGTAGGATCGCTGTCGGTGCCGCCGAACAAGGCCCCAGCGGAGCTCGCCGCGAACCAGCCGCCGATCAGGAGATGTTCATCCCCGAGTGCCTGCACGATCGGACGAAACCAGCGGCGCAGGTGCCTGATTTCTGGAGCCCGCCGGGTAAGCAGTGCCATCAGAGCGCCGGTACCGGAGGTGGCGCGGAGAAAATGCGCCAGTGCGTGGGCCCGCTGAGAGAATTCGACGGCTTTGACTCCCGGCTCATCCAGCAGCACCCGGCCCTCGAAAACATCCATGGGAGGGGCATCGAGCCGCGGTCCGAGATATACGAACTGTCTCCCTCCATCGGGGGTCTTCCGCTCGACAACAGCAGCCGCAGTTTCGCTGGTGAGCCTGGCTGCGTGAAGCAGATCATCATCGGGCAAGAGGCCGACGGCCGCGGTCCATTCGAGTGCCGCGAGAGCGGTTTCGACCGGGCAGCCGGCGGCATCGTCGAAGGCAAGCAGCCGGGGGGCCTGATCTGCGCGAAGCAACAAGTGCGCGAGACCTTCGGTGCGGTCAAGGAAGGTACGTACGGTCAGCGTCCCCGGGGTCGCCATCAATCGAAGCTATCGTGAGCCCAGGATATTGACAAATGCGCAACCGCGCGGAACCTTCTCCGAATCATGGTCGGCGGAAGGCGACTCAGCCGCTCCGGCCGGTCGGGTTCTCCCGAGCCACTAGGCTCCCAGCATGAGGTCGTAGCAATGGCGAAGGGTACGGTGAAGTGGTTCAACGACGCGAAGGGCTTCGGATTCATCGCGCAGGAGGGCGGTAAGGATGTGTTCGTACACCATACCGCGATCGTTGCGGACGGCTTCCGCTCCCTGAGCGAAGGCGATTCGGTGGAATTCGAGGTGGTTGACGGACCGAAGGGGCTGCAAGCCTCGAACGTCAAGAAGGTCTGATCGAGAGGTTGTGGACCGCCGGCGCGAACGGGAGTGCTCCAGGCTCCGCGCCGGCGGTACGTTTTTTGTTGGATTGGCATCGCATGATCATCGTAAGCCCTCCGCCGATTTCTGCGCCGCATGTCCAAGCTCTTCCGCCGCTCAGCTTTCTGGGATTCCGGGCCGGCATGCCCGTCACCGAAGCGGTGTCGCTGATTCGCGCGGGGAAGGGCATGCTGACGTGCAAGGCGACTGCAGATTCGCGCATGCGCGATTGCACGGGCCGGATCTCCGCACAGGAGTCCGGCACCCCGCTCGAGCTTCTCATATCGTCCGTCCACGACTCCGCTGCAGTCATCGTCTTCTCGCTCCACGGCAGCACCGGACCGGTAACCAGATGGGTGTCAGGACTCACTTCCCAGTTCGGTCGGCCCAATCGGCAACAGCGCCCCGGTGGCCGATCGAGCTGGCAGTGGATTCGGGCCGGTACCATGCTGCGGGTCGCGCAGCGGGGTAACGGACAACAAGCGGAGGCGTCGATCACGCTGACCCACGGACCTCTGCTCGACGGGCTCGGTCCATTACAAAGCAAAAGGCCGGACGGTGACGTCCGGCCTTTCTGATAACCCGAATAGAACCTAGCGGCGTTTCCGCGGCGAATGGTTGTTCCGCCGATTCGGTTGCGGCTTGCCGTGCCTTGTTTTCAGGGTAGCCTTTGGCTTCGCGCGGGCTTTGGGCTTGGGCTTCACCAACGGCTTGGGATGCTCACGCTCGGCCGCTCGCTCCGCCCTGCGCGTCACAATCGCCCGGGCCTCCGCAAGCACTCGCTCGCTCTCTTCAGCACCCATGAGATTGCGCCGAACCGCGTAGCGCAGCATTTCCTCGGCGTCGGCCAGGTCGAACTCACGCACCCGGCAGGCGGCGCGGATCAGATTGACGATCGCGTCAGCGACGGGGCTACGAAGGACCTGCGCGATGCCCGGCAGGACCTCCATCAGTGAGCTAATCTGGCTACCACCTAACTCCGTCACCGCTGTCCTCCGTCACCAGGGGAATTTCGACGGCCGGAACGTATAGGTGGAGGCCTACCTCGTCAAGAAAACGGACTGCCAAGAGGAGCTGCTGTTCTGGCAGGACTCCTTATGGGAAGCTCAGCCGCAGGAAAACCGAACCATACCAGCCATGGAGATCATTCCTCGCGCCCGCACCGGTCTCCACCCATCCCACGTCGTAACGCCAGGTGGGTGAGAGGGTGAGATGCTCCGAGAGGGCGATCCGCACCGCCGTACCGATCCCGAGCATATGGCCAAGACCCGACTGAGGTTTCGATACACGGCCGGATAGTTCGGGTTCAACGGCGAAACTGGAATTCACGGGGATCGAAACTGCGAGCTCCCCTGCTGTGAGATTCTCCTGGTTTCTGGCTGAAGCTCCGGTAGTGTCTCCGGAAGTGCGGCGGAAATGCCATAAGGAAAGGTTGAGCGTTGAGGAGCCCAGCGGGGCAACGAGACCTCCCTCAGCGAGCCAGCGTGGCCCGGGGTGATAGAGACCTCGCAGCGTTCCGGTAGTTCCGAACTGATCATCGCCGAAGGTGCTGTAGGTCAGGCCCGCAGTCACCCGCGAAGAGCCGACGAGCCCATCCGCGCCACCTCGGATTCTCCCTTCTAAGCCGGGCTTGTAAACCACGGGACCGTTACTGTCTTCGTACGGCGTGAATTGGCTGCTCACCCGGAGGCTCCCAGCCAATCCAAGACTCCATTTTCCGGCTGGAATCGCGGCGGCGACTCCCCCGGTAACCGAGAATCCGTTGGCATAGGCCGCGACGGGAAAGCCAAGGAAGCTGGGAGAAACCGCACCGAGAACGGTGTAGTCGCGCACCGAGGCATGTCGCGGTCCGGTAGGAAGATTCAGCGCGACAGTTGCAACGAGAGCGTCTTTCCCGAATACGTAGCTGCCGCGTAACTGGCTGTCAGTCAGGTGATTCACGCTATGGTACGTACTGTCGACGCGCCGGAGCTCCGTGGAGACGTAGGCTGTGCCGAGGTCGAGTTGGAAGCGGCCAAATGCGGCCAGGCCACCAATGGGGAAGCTGAATTGCCGCAGCCGACGCAGACTCGGCAAGCCATCGAAGGTGAGTGAGCGTGCTTCAACGCCGGCGAAGAGCTGCTTGCCATCAGGGAGGCTTTGCCCTGCCAGGCGGCCGGCGGCCACGATGGCGGCAAAGCACAACGATCCGACGACGCGCTTTCCGTGGCTCACGGTCGCGGGATGATTTGCAGGACCTTTCCGATAGTTGAAAGCCGCGAGGGATCGTCCTGCCGGGCGGCCTCCGCAAATCGGGCGCGGATCGCGAGGAGACGACTGGGTCGCTGATTGAGCCGCCCCGCGAGTGTCGGTGCGATGCCCTGCGTGGCTGCGGCGAGGGCAAGACCGCGGGTCGTGGCACCGCCCTGGCGCAGCCCCTGGATCGCGAGTGCCAGTCGCGCCGGTGTCATTTGAGTCGCCGTGCGGCTGCGCCCGCTCCGCTCGGCGCGCACGCGCGCGGCGGCAAAGGAAGGATCGCGCGTAGCGGCTTGCTGGTAGAGCTGCGCCGCTGCCTCAAAGTGTCCCTGATCCTCGGCTTCGAGTCCGCGACTGAACGCGAGAAATGCCTGCAGGTCCGCGGTCGGCCGCTCCGAAATTGCACGCTGCTCGGCAGGCGTCAGCACGACACCCAGGCGTCCAAGCAGATCGAACACCACCGTCTTCTCCGCAGCGAAGAGGTCGCTGAGCTGATCGCTCGCGCTGCCGGCGGCTCTCACCTCTGCCGTGGCGGCGCTGACTACGTTGGCGTCGAGCCGGATTAATCCATTGCCGGTTTCCCGGAAGGAGCCCTGTACCACGTCGGCGGCGCGCAACAATCGTCCGGCTCGCGCCGCCGTGGGGATGTCGACACGTCCAGCCGCGCTGAGGGCCAGCTCGTCCTCGAGCGCCTGCGCGCGCTCTCGCTCGAGCAGAGTGAAGCGTGGCACTTTCGCGAGATCGCTTACGACGAGCTGCGCCAGTCCGCGTTCCAGCGGCTTGAGCTCCGCGTTCTGGCCCAGGTAGGTCCAGGGCAGCACGGCGAGCGAGTTGGGCGCGGGGGGCGTCGCGCCGAGGGTGGATTCCGCGGCGATTGCGCGACGAGCATCGGCCGCGAACCGCACCTGCGTCAGCGCTAACAGCCGGGCCTCGACCAGCTTGCGGTCGGCCCGGGAGACTTTCAGCGCGTCGGCCCGCTGATACGCCGTGAGCGCGGCATCGAGATCACCGAGCGCTTCCTCACTCAGGCCCAGCTCCACGGCGGCGGTGAAAGACCTTGGCTCGAGCGCCAGAACCGCGAGGAACACGTCGCGTGCGCGGGTGTATGCCCGCGCTTCGTAGAACGCGATCCCGATCGCGGTCAGAGCGTCGGGGTCGCGCGAAACCCGGGCGCGTGCGGCGTCGAGCGAGTCGAGCCCGGCGGGCGTCAGCTCGGGCGCGCGAATCCGCTGCGCACAGGCGACGGATCCGATGAGCAAGGTCCCCAGAAACACTGCGGCGCGGTGCATGTCTCAAGATACGAGCATGGACCGCGCCACGTAACCGCCGTGCAGGAGAATGTGATCTGGATCACACTCCCCGCGTTAGCCCGGATTAGTGCGGCATCGTAAAAATGCGCTTCCAGCGGATATTGGTGAAAAAAGGAAGCGGCTTGTAGGTGTTACCGTCGAAGCTGTAGTACACCAGCAGCGGGCGGCCGCGCACGTTACCGCGCGGGAGGAATCCCCAGTAGCGACCGTCGTAGGACCCGTCGCGATTGTCGCCCATCATGAAAAAGGAGTCGGCCGGCACCACGATCGGGCCCCAATTATTGAGGTCGGGATGATAGCTCTCGGTCCGCACGCCGGCGACGAGATGGGGGACCTGCCAGCGGCGCATCTGCTCGCGCTGCAGAGGATCGGCGTTCGCATTGGGATCGGTGCGGATGACCCAGGGCTCACTGACGGGCTTGCCGTTGCGATAGAGCTGAGCGTTTTCCATCGAGAGCGTGTCTCCCGGAACGCCAACCAATCGCTTGACGACCTTGAGACCCTCCTCCTCGACCGAATCGAAGACCAGAATGTCGCCGCGGCGCGGCTCGCGAATGGCCGGGAGCCGCTTGTGAATCAGCGGCACCTCGGCGCCATACAGGAGCTTGTTCACGAAAAGGAAGTCGCCGATGAGCAGCGTGTTCTCCATGCTGCCCGAAGGAATCCGGAACGCTTCGACGAGGAAGGTCCGCAGAAAGAACCAGACGACCAGCGCCACCGCGATCGACTTCGTCCAGTCCCAGATCCATTTGCCAAACGATTTCATAGCGGCCGCAATTCTCGTTGACTGTTCACTGGCGCTTACGGCTGGTCCACCCAGTCCGCGATAAAGATATCCGTTTCCGTGGCTTCCCGGCCATGACGGTTGGAAGCCCAGAGGAGTTTCTTCCCATCGGGACTGAACATCGGGAAGCTGTCGAAATCGGGATGCGTGGTGATCTTCTCCAGCCCGCTGCCGTCCTCGTTGATCAAATAGAGATCGAAATGCCCGGACTTCGGGTCCTCGTAGTTCGAGGAGAAGATGATCCGGCGTCCGTCCGGGTGATAGTACGGTGCAAAATTGGCGCCACCGAGGTGGGTGATCTGATGGGGGTTGCTACCGTCGGCATTGGCGATCCAGAGCTCGACCCGGGCAGGGCGTACCAGGCGATTGTGCAGCAGCCTGAGGTAGTCCGCGGTATCCGTCGCGGTGGTTGGATAACCCGCGCGCCAGACAATGTGGCGCCCGTCGGGCGAAAAAAACGCGCCGCCGTCATATCCCATCCGATTGGTGATCCTGCGGACGTGCTTGCCTTCGAGGTCCATGGTATAGAGATCGAGGTCCCCGTCCCGCGTGCTCGTGAAAATGATCGTCTTGCCGTCGGGCGATACCGTCGACTCGGCGTTGTAGGCGCCATTGTCGGTGAGCTGCCGCAGATCGCTGCCGTCGGTCCGGGCGGTGTAAATCTCGAGATGGCCGAGCGGCCACACATAGCCGAAGCTCTGATCGGGTCGCGGCGGACAGGCCTTGTCGTGCTGAAAGGTGGAGGAATAGAGCACCCGGCGGTCGCCGTCATAGAAAAAGCCGCAGGTCGTTCGGCCCCAGCCGTTTGAAATGCGGTGCATCCTGGAGCCATCACTGTTCATGATGTACTCCTGATCGCACCCCTGGTCGACGTGCACCTGGCGCTGGAAGATGATCCGCTTTCCGTCGCTCGAGAAATACGACTCGGCGTTGTTACCGCTGAAGGTGAGCTGCTGGATGTTCCGCAGATGGTGCTCACCGGGCTCGGGCTTGATGAAGACTTTGCTCGGACCCTGGGTGAACCCCAGCGTCAGCAGGATCGTGACCCAACGGGTCCCGGTCATGGCAGCGCCTCCAGCACTTCCGCGGCATGGCCCTTCGGCTTCACGTTCGCAAACACTCGGGCAATCACTCCGTTCTGGTCGATCACGAAGGTGCTGCGCTTGATGCCGAAATATTTTCGGCCGTACATCGACTTCTCTCCCCAGACCCCGTACTGCTCCGCGACAGCGTGATCCGGATCGGCGAGCAGCGGGAAGGGAAGGTCGTACTTGCGCTTGAACTTCTGATGCGAATCCACGCCATCGGGAGAGATCCCGAAGAGCGCGGCGCCGGTCCGCTTGACGGCCGCCCAGCTGTCGCGGAACTCGCAGGCTTCCACGGTGCAGCCGCTGGTGTCATCCTTGGGATAGAAGTAGAGCACGACCTTGCGCCCTTTGAAATCAGCGAGGTTGATGACGTCGCCCGCGTCGGAACGGAGGCTGAAAGAAGGAGCTGCGCTGCCGGTTGTGAGCATCGGGAGGGTGAGCGTGTGTGGGTTGCTTGCAGGATGCCTCTAAGGTAAACGGAACACCTTGAGGACGGCGGGTACCCCGTCTCCGCCGGTAGCAACCGCCACGAATTGCCTGCCATCCCGAGTTCGATAGGTCATCGGCACGGAGTAGCCCGGCGCGCCAAGCTCGGCGCTCCACAGCACGCGACCGTTGGCCGCATCGAACGCCTGCAGCTCGGTACCTCCTCCCGTCAGGAACACCAGTCCGCCGGCGGTAACCATTGGCCCCGGCGAGCCGACCACGCCAACCGGTGGAAGGTTCAATCCCTTGAACAGCGGATGATTGCGGATTCGGGGCCAGTCTCCTGCCGTCACCTGAAAGCGCTGCTTGCCCGTGGCGAGATCGATCGCGGTGAGTGTGCCATAGGGTGGCTTGAGAATCGGAACAGTGCCGCCGACTTCAGGCTCCGCCGCATCGCCGACGGAGCTCGTGATGCCCAGCGATGCTCCCGACGCCATGGAGAACTCGGCGTCGTTGGTGGCGGTGTGCGCCGGGTGAGCGAGCTTGAGCAACGCGGGAGAATTATTCGCCTTGATGTAGAGCAAGCCGCTTACCGGATCGAACGCGCCTCCTCCCCACCCCGATCCACCGATCACTCCGGGCAGTGCGATTGTGCCCTGCAGCGAAGGCGGCGTAAAGAGCGGACCCATGCGGTACTCCCGCACCGCTTCGAGCGCCATCGCCTTGAGCCCGGGAGTGTAGTCGATGAGATCCTTTTCCGAGATGCCTTGTCGTGCGAAAGGCTCGGGCCAGGTCGGCACGGGCTGAGTCGCTGCGGCGCGTTCCCCGGGAACATCGCTGGCCGGGACGGCGCGCTCCGCGATCGGCCAGATCGGCGTACCGGTCAGGCGGTCAAAAACGTAGAGATAGCCGGTCTTGCCCGGGGCGGCGACGAGATCCCGTGAGTGTCCGGCTACCTGCACCGTGGCAAGCAGCGGTGGCGCGGGAAGATCGTAATCCCAGAGACCGTGATGGACGGTTTGAAAGTGCCAGACCCGCTTGCCCGTTCTCGCATCGAGGCACACCACGGATTCGGCGAAGAGGTTGTTCCCTTTGCGCGCGCCGCCGTAGTAGTCGTTGCTCGGCGTACTGAGCGGGAGAAAAAGCAAGCCGCGGGCGGTGTCCACGCTGAAGGGAGCCCAGACGTTGGTATGGCCGACCCGCGCCGAGGAGCTATCCTGCCAGGTCTCGCTTCCGAATTGACCAGGCTCCGGGATTGGACTCCAGCGCCACACGGCTTTCCCGGTACGCGCATCGAAGGCCTGGACGTCCCCGCGCGGATCCCCGCGATAGGTGAGCCGGTCGGCGACGCCATTGCCGAGGATCACCAGGTCGTGCCAGATCACCGGCGGCGAGGTATTGGTGTAGTGCAGACGATTGACGGGGTGCGGCAGTCCGGCGGTCAGGTCGATCTCACCAGCGTTGCCGAACGAGGGTACCGGCTTCCCCGTGGCGGCATCGAGGGCGATGAGCCGCCAGCGCGAATTGAGAAAGATCCGCCGCTCGCGGCCATCACTCCACGCCGCGACACCGCGATGCACGAAGCCCATGCCGTTGGGAGGCTGGCCCGCGCTATAGGCGCGCGGATCGTAGCGCCAGAGCTCCTTCCCCGAAACCGCATCGAGCGCCACGACCTGGTTGTAGGGTGTCGACAGGTAGAGGGTATCGGCCAGCATGAGCGGGGTCGCTTCGAAGAGCCCCGGGTGGGCGCGACTCGCGGAATCGGGCCGCTCACCAGTGCCCCAGCTCCAGGCCGGCCGCAACAGCTGCACGTTGTCCCGGCTGATCCCCGCGAGACTCGAGTACTTCATCTCCCCGGGATCGCCACCGTAGACACCCCACTCACCGCTGCCGCCGCCCGGAGCGGCCGCGTCGTATCGGAAGACTACCCCGTC
>Ga0075425_100003774_pt1 | contig 15474 bp, 13 predicted proteins | sample SoiMethybrSBSTD4_FD_75300 | JGI IMG/M metagenome (GOLD analysis project Ga0075425, IMG submission 75300) | Bulk soil microbial communities from a Populus tree surrounding site in Tennessee, USA - Soil MetaG P. TD hybrid SBSTD4 | ecosystem: Environmental > Terrestrial > Soil > Tree plantation...
AGGGCACGATGTTCGTGTGGGCGCCGATCCCCGAGCCGTATCGCGGGCTCGGCTCGCTGGAGTTCGCCAAGCTCTGCGTGGAGGAGGCCAAGGTGGCGGTCTCGCCCGGTATCGGGTTCGGCGAGTACGGCGAAGGTTACGTGCGCTTCGCGCTCGTCGAGAACGAGCACCGGATCCGCCAGGCGCTGCGCGGCCTCAAGCGGCTCCAGCACTGATCCCGTCGAGACGGAGCGCCGTTCCCCCATCGTGAACGAGGTCCGGATCGGCCTGGTCGGGCTCGGCACCGTCGGAGCCGGTGTCGTCAAGCTCCTGAGGCAGCAGCGCTCGCTGCTCGAGGAGCACGCCGGCTGCCGTCTGACGCTCGCGCGCGTGGCCGATCTCGACGTCACCACCCCACGGGACGGCGTCGACCTGTCCGCCCTGCCGATGACGACCGACACGGCGGCGCTGCTCGGCGATCCGTCCATCCACGTGGTGATCGAGCTCATCGGCGGGCTGGAGCCGGCGCGGTCGTTCATCCTCAAGGCGCTGGCCGCCGGCAAGCACGTGGTCACCGCCAACAAGGCGCTCCTCGCCCACCACGGCCCCGAGCTCTACACGGCCGCGCGCGAGCGCGGCGTGCACCTCGCCTTCGAGGCGGCGGTCGCCGGTGGCATCCCGCTGATCCGCTCCGTGAAGGAAGGCCTCGTGGCCAACCGGATCGTGTCCGTGTACGGGATCCTCAACGGCACCTGCAACTACATCCTCACGAAGATGACCGACGAGGGCCTCGACTTCGGGCTCGTGCTGAAGGAGGCCCAGGCGCACGGCTATGCCGAGGCCGACCCGACGTTCGACATCGAGGGCAACGACACGGCGCACAAGCTGCAGATCCTGGTCGCGCTCGCCTTCCGCACCCTCCTCGATCTCAAGCACATCCACACCGAGGGCATCACGCGGGTGACGGCGCAGGACATCGGCTACGCGCGCGAGCTCGGGTACCGGATCAAGCTGCTGGCCATCGCGAAGGCCGACGCGGGCGGGCTCGAGGCACGCGTGCATCCGACCATGATCGCGGCGAGCTCCCCTCTCGCCGCGGTGTCCGGCGTGTTCAACGCGGTGTTCATCGTCGGCGACGCCGTGGGCGATCTCATGTTCTACGGCCGCGGCGCCGGCCAGCTGCCGACCGCCTCCGCCGTCTGGTCGGACGCCGTCGAGATCGCCCGCCGCATCGCGCACGGCATCCCGGCTACCGGGCTCGAGCTGCCGTCGGTCGGCGCGGGCGCGCTCCGACGCCGGCCGATGGAGGACGTGCGCAGCTGCTACTACCTGCGCGTGATGGCCCAGGACCGGCCGGGCGTGCTGTCCCGGGTCACCGGCGCCTTGGGCGACCACGACATCTCCATCGCGTCGGTCATCCAGAAGGGCCGCGCGACCGCGGAGGCGGTGCCGGTGGTGATGATGACCCACGAGGCGCGCGAGCGCGACATGCGCGACGCGCTGGCCGCCATCGACCGCCTCGCCGACGTCGCCCTGCCCACGACGATGATCCGCGTCGAGTAGCGCGGAAGCACGGGCTCCGCCTGAACCGCGTCAAGGTCCTGCTCGGCGCCGGCATCAGCCTGGCGCTGTTCGCGTACCTCTTCTCGACCGTGAACATTCGAGAGCTGGGAAGCCAGCTCGCGCACGCGCGGTGGGAGTGGGTGGTGCTGAGCCTCAGCCTCGGACCGTTCGGCGTGTGGACGCGCGGGCGGCGCTGGTGGTACCTGTTCCCCGCCGGCTCGAACCCGCCCGGCCTCGTCCCCGCCACCATGATCGGCTACATGGCCAACAACGTGCTGCCCCTGCGCGCGGGTGAGTTCGTTCGCGTGTACGTGGTCGCCCGTCGCTGGGGCCACGGCTTCTGGACGGCGCTGGCCACGCTGATCGTCGAGCGGCTGCTCGACAGCTTCGTCATCGTGCTGGTGATCGTCGTCCTCATCCTGCGCATCCCGGTGCCCCGGACGCTCGAGATCGGCGCCGTCGTCCTGCTGGCCATCGACGTCGTGGCCGTCACCGTGCTCGGCGCGCTCGCCGTCGCGCCCGCGGCAGCCGGGCGCGTCGTCGGGCGGCTCACCGCGCGCTGGCCGGCGGTGCAGCGGCGCGCCGATGACATCGTCCGGACGTTCGCCCGCGGGCTCGAGGGCGTCCGCACGCCCGGTCATCTCCTGCCGCTCTTCCTCTGGACGGTGATCGTCTGGATCGCCCCCGCCGCCGCGGCATGGACGATGTTCCGCGCGCTCCACCTCGATCTGCCGTGGATCGCGGGGTGGGCGGTGCTCGCCTTCGTCGGTCTCGGCATCGCCATCCCGTCCGCCCCCGGCTACGTCGGCGTCTTCCACGCCGCGGCCACGCTGGCCCTCACCATGTTCGGGGTGCCGACGACCGCGGCCTTCGGCTACGCGCTGCTCTTCCACGCCACGCAGATCGTTCCCGTCACCCTCGTCGGCTGGATCGTCCTGCTGCGCGAGCACGTGAGCCTCACGGACGCGAGTCACGCGCGGCCGGCGCCAGCAAGCGACTGACGTGCATTTGGAATATTCTTGTTCGAGCGCGGGCTTGGCCCGCGCGATCGATGCTGGGGGGACGCCCCCCTCCGAGGAGAACTGGTGAAGCTGATCGTCCAGAAATACGGGGGCAGCTCGGTCGCGGACGCCGACAAGATCCGCAACGTCGCGCGGCGGGTGGCGGCGAGCGCGTCCGGTCACCAGGTCGTCGTCGTGGTCTCCGCGATGGGGCGCACGACGGACGGGCTCGTGAATCTCGCACGACAGATCACCGCGACGCCCGACCTTCGCGAGATGGACATGCTGCTGGCCACCGGCGAGCAGGTGACGATCGCGCTCCTGGCCATGGCGCTCCACGGGCTCGGGCTCAAGGCCCGCTCGTTCACCGGCGTGCAGGCAGGCCTGCGCACGGACACCGCGCACACCACCGCCCGCCTCACCCGCATGGAGACGGATCGCATCCGTCAGTCGCTCGATGCCGGCGAGATCGGGATCGTGGCCGGCTTCCAGGGGCTCTCGGAGGCCGACGAGATCACCACGCTCGGACGCGGCGGGTCCGATCTGACCGCGGTCGCGCTGGCCGCCGCGCTGAAGGCCGACGTGTGCGAGATCTACACCGACGTCGACGGGGTGTACACCGCCGATCCCAACATCGTGCCCGACGCGCGCAAGCTCGCGCGGATCGCCTACGACGAGATGCTCGAGATGGCGAGCCTGGGGGCGAAGGTCTTGCAGTCGCGCTCGGTGGAGTTCGCCAAGAAGTACGGCGTGCCCGTGCATGTTCGGTCCACGTTCAAGCCCGACGAGGGCACGCTGGTGACGAGGGAGGAGCACGGGATGGAGGAGGCGGTGGTCACTGGAGTCACCCACGACCGCGGGCAGGCCAAGATCTCGATCCTGCGCGTGCCGGATCGGCCTGGGATCGCCGCCCAGGTGTTCGGGGCCATCGCCGAGCGGAACATCGTGGTGGACATGATCGTGCAGAACATCAGCCGCGACGGTTACACCGACATGTCGTTCACGGTGCCGCGGGGTGACCACCCTCGGGCGGTGGCCGCGCTGGAGGACGTCGCGCACAAGGTCGGGGCGGCCGGTGTGGTGCACGACGAGCGGGTGGCCAAGGTGTCCATCGTCGGCGTCGGCATGCGCAGCCACTCGGGCGTGGCCTCGCGCATGTTCGGCGTGCTCTCCGGGGAGGGCATCAACATCCAGATGATCTCCACGTCGGAGATCGCCATTTCCTGCGTCATCGAGGACAAGTACACCGAGCTCGCCGTCCGGGCCCTGCACGACGCGTTCGAGGTCGGCCGCGCGGGAACGACGCGATGAGCACGGGCAAGGCCGCCGTCTTCCACGGCCCCGGCAAGCCCTTCGAGATCCGGGAGCTGACGCTGCCGGAGGTCGAGCCCGACGCCGTCCTCGTCCGGGTCTCGCTCGCCAACGTGTGTGGGTCCGACCTCCACTTCTGGCGCGGCGACGCGCCGCTGCGCCTGCCTCAGGACGGCTGGATCTTCGGCCACGAGATGACCGGGCGGGTGGCGAAGCTCGGCACGCGCGTGAAGACGGATTCGCTGGGTCGGCCGCTCGCCGAGGGCGATCGCGTCGCGTACGCCTACTTCTATCCGTGCGGGCGCTGCGCGGCCTGTCTCAACAAGGAGCCCGCCGCGTGCCTGATGAAGGTCGGCCGCCCCGCCGGTCCGTCGGAGTTCCCTCACTTCCACGGCGCCTTCGCCGAGTACTACTATCTGCGCCCGGGCGGCGCGATCTTCAAGGTTCCCGACGCGCTCGCCGATGAGCTCGTCTCGCCCGTGAACTGCGCGCTCTCCCAGGTCATCTTCGGTCTGCACAAGGCCGGCTTCCGGTTCGGCGACACCGTCGTGATCCAGGGCGCCGGCGGCCTCGGGGTGCAGGCGGCGGCCGTGGCCAAGGACATGGGCGCGTCGGTCGTCATCGTCGTGGATCGCATCGCGGGGCGCCTCGAGCTGGCCAAGGCATTCGGCGCCGATCACACCATCAACCTCAAGGACGTCGCGGAGCGCAGGGACCGGATCGCGCTCGTCCGTCAGTGGACGGGCGGAGCAGGCGTCGACGTCGCCTGCGACTTCGTGGGGTTCCCCGAGGTGATCCCCGAAGGGATCGAGATGCTGCGGCAGGGCGGGACGTATCTCGAGATCGGCACGATCAGCCGCGGGGTTAAGGTCGAGCTGGAGCCGGCGCAGCTCGTGTGGGGGGCCAAGCGGATCGTCGGCGTCATCATGTACGACCCGTGGGTGATCCCACGCGCGCTGGACTTCCTCGTCCGCAACCGCGCGCGCTTTCCGTTCCACCGCCTGATCTCGCACAAGTACTCGCTCGACAAGATCGACGAGGCGTTCGCGCAGTCGGAGTGGCACGCCAGGGACACGACGAACATCACGCGCGCGGCGATCACGCCGTAAAGGTCTTGCGGCGGCGGAGGACGGGGGTGGGGGCGCCGTCCTCGATCCGACTGACTGGCAGAATGTCGGTGGACGCCCCGCTTCGTTCTCGTGATAGCGCCGATCTATCCGTACGACACGGATCGCTGACGGCGCCCCCACCCCCCGTCCTCCGCCGCCAGCCGCTCGCCACATGCACTCCGTTGGACGCTGCGCTCCCGTAGTCTACGCGTGCGCGGGGTGTCTGGAATTTTCGACTCTAGCGACGGGGATCTCGGCGTGCCATCGTCGGCGCATGGGGCTCTATACGCGGCAGCAGGTCACGCTGTTGCTGTTGCTGGTGGCGGCGGCCGGGGTGGGGCTCGCGGTCGTTCACTGGCGGGCGACCCATCCGGACGTGGTGGAGCGGCTCGAGCAGGTCGAACGCGAGATTTCCGGCGCCGTCTCGATCACGCAGATGCCGTCGTCCGCCGGCGCCGCGGTGGGCGAGCCCCGCGGTGCGCGGACGGCGGTGAGCGAGCGCCCGCCGCGGGCGCCGCGCATCCCGAAGCGCCAGACGCCGCGCCCCGACGAGGGGCGCCAGCCGCTCGATCTGAACCAGGCGACGCTCGCGGACTTGACCGGGCTTCCCGGGGTCGGCCCTATCCTCGCACGACGGATTCTGGAGACGCGGGAGGCGCTCGATCGGTTCGCGGCCGTCGACGATCTCGTGAGAGTTCGCGGTCTCGGGCGCGCCAAGCTGGAGCGGCTGCGACCCCTCGTCAGCGTCCTCGAATGAGGCCGGGCGGCTCGGGTGAGCTGGCTGCGCACGCCCCTGCTTCCACTGGCGCTCGCGTTCGCGGGCGGGATCGCGAGCGTGGACCGGGTGCCCTCCGTGGTCGCGTGGGCCGCCGCGATCACAGCGCTCGCCGGTGCCGGGCTCTGTCTGGCGGTCGGCCGCGTGGGGCCGGCGGCCGCGCTCCTCCTCGTCGACGTCGCCGCGATCGGTGCGCTGCGGGCGACGCCGCTGCCGCGCGGCGCCGAGCACGTCGCGTCGCTCGCGCTCCCGCGGACAGCGACCGTGACGGCGCGGATCGTCACGGAGCCGACGCGCTTCGCCGCGGAACGCACGCGATTGCTGCTGGACGCGGAAGACGTCGACGGCACGCCGCGCAAGGGGCACCTTCAGGTCACCGTGTATGGCGAGGCGGCGGCTCTCGGCGAGGATCAGCGGATCCGCGCGGAGGTCCGGTTGTCGCGCGCGTCCGGGTTCCGAAATCCGGGCGGGTTCGACTACGCCGAGCACCTGGAGCGCGAGGGCATCCACGTCGTCGGCAGCGCTCGCGCCGAGCGGCTGACCTTCCTCGACGATCCGGGCCGGCCGTGGCACACGCGCCTGCGGCGCCAGGCCCGTGAGGCGATCGAGCACGCGCTGCCGCCGGCGTCCGCCGCGCTCCTCGCCGGACTGTTGCTCGGCGAGCGCACCGCGCTCCCCCCGGAGATCGACACCGGCTTCCGTCGCGCCGGTGTCTATCACCTGCTCGCCGTGTCTGGTTTCAACGTGGCGCTGGTCGCCGGCGCCACGTTCGCATTGTTGACGCTCGTCCGCCTGCCCCGCCGCGTGGCCGCGGCCGGAGCCGTGGTCGTCGTCGCCGGATTCGCCGCGGTCGTCGGCCCGCAACCGTCCGTGCTGCGCGCGGCGATCATGGCGACGCTCGTCCTCGGCGCGCTTGTCGTCGAGCGCGACGCGTCCGTGCTCAACAGCCTCGCCCTCGCGGCTGTCGTGATCCTGGCCCTGCGTCCCGGCGATCTGCGCGACCCGGGCTTCCAGCTCTCGTTCGCGGCCACCGCGGGCATTGTCGTGGCGCCGCTGCCGCGGGGCATCGTCGCCGGAGCGATCGGCGTGAGCCTCGCGGCCGAGCTCGCCGTGCTGCCCATCACGCTTGTGCACTTCAACCAGCTGTCCCTCATCGGTCCGCTCGCCAACCTCGGCGCCGTCCCGCTGGCCGCGGTGACGACGATCGTCGGCCTCGCCGGCGTCGCCGCGTCGTGGGCGATGACGGCGGCGGGCGACGTGCTGCTGAACGCGACGTGGCCGGTGCTCATCGTGCTGCGTGCCCTCGTCGCCGCGGCGGCGATGCCCGCGTGGGCCCTCGTTCACCTGCCGGCGCCGGCCTGGCCGGCTGTCGTGTGTTACGTCGCCGCGCTCCTCCTCGCGCTCGCATGGTGGCGGCTCCGCGGCGAGCGCCCGCGTGTGGCGCGGCCCGCCGGCATGCTCGCCGCGGCGCTGCTCGTCGCCGCCGTCGCGATCGGCGCGTGGCCGCTCCTGCGTCCGCCCGACGGTCGCTTGCGGATCCTCGTGCTCGACGTCGGCCAGGGCGATGCGATCGTCATGGAAACACCGGCGGGCGCGACCGTGCTCGTGGATGCCGGCAGCGGCGGCGCCATGCGGCTGGACGCGGGCGAGCGCGTCGTGGCGCCGGTGCTGTGGAATCGCGGAGTGCTCCGGCTCGCCGCCACGGTCACCACGCATGACGATCAGGACCACGCCGGCGGCATGGCGGCGATCCGGAACCTCTTCACGATCGGCGAGGTGTGGACGGCCGACGAGCTGCGGTCCGCGCCCCGCGTGGTCGGCGGCGTTCGACTGACCGCGCTGGCGAGGCCCGAAGCCCCCGGCGACCGCCGCCGAGGGCGCAACGACGACGCCCTCGTGCTGCGTGTCGACTACGGCCTGGTGTCGTTCCTCCTGGCGTCGGACATCACAGCGGTGACCGAGGCCGAGCTCGTGGCGGCGCGCGCGCCGCTGGCCGCCACGGTGCTGAAGGTCGCGCATCACGGCTCGCGCGGCTCGAGCACCGCCGAGTTCCTGCGCGCGGTGCAGCCGCTGGCCGCGGTCATCTCGGTCGGCGTCCGTAACCCGTACGGCCATCCGAGCCCGGACGCGCTCCGGCGGCTGACCGACGTGGGCGCGACCGTCTATCGCACGGACCGCGACGGCGCGGTCGTCCTGGAAACCGACGGCCGTCAGCTGACCGTCACGCGATGGGCGAACCGTCACACGGACCGGTACTGCCTTGACCCCGAAAGTGTTTGCTGATCTAGTCTGGCGTCATGGCGAAGATCAACGACCACTACTTGGAGCTGAAGCGGAGCTATCTCTTCACCGACATCGCGGCGCGCATCAAGGCCTTCCAGGCCGAGCATCCGGACGCGCGCATCATCCGGCTGGGGATCGGCGACGTCACGCAGCCGCTGCCGCCGGCCGTGATCGCCGCCCTGCACGCCGCGGTCGACGAGATGGCGGACGCCAAGACGTTCCGCGGCTACGGGCCGGAGCCCGGGTACGAGTTCCTCACGGAGCTCATCGCCGCCCAGGACTATGGCAGCCGCGGCGTCCGCATGGCGCCGGACGAGATCTTCGTCAGCGACGGGGGCAAGAGCGACAGCGCGAACATCCAGGAGATCTTCGGGCCCGACTGCGTGGTCGCCGTGACGGACCCGATCTATCCCGTCTACGTCGACAGCAACGTGATGGCCGGGCGTACCGGGCCGGCCGACGACACGGGCCGGTACGCGGGGCTCGTCTATCTCCCGTGCACGGCGGAGACGGCCTTCCAGCCGGCGTTGCCGGACCGTCACGTGGACCTCATCTACCTCTGCTATCCGAACAACCCCACCGGCGCCGTGATGACGCGGGACGTGCTCGCCCGTTGGGTCGACTACGCGCGCCGCGAGGAAGCCGTGCTGCTCTACGACGCGGCGTACGAAGGGTACATCCGTGAGGCCGACATTCCCCACTCGATCTACGAGGTCGAGGGCGCGCGCGAGGTCGCCATCGAGTTCCGGAGCTTCTCCAAGCTGGCAGGGTTCACGGGGACCCGATGCGCGTTCACCGTGGTCCCCAAGGAGCTGCAGGGCCGCGCCGCGACGGGCGAGCGCGTGAGCCTCAATGCGCTCTGGCTCCGTCGGCAGTCCACGAAGTTCAACGGCGTGCCGTACATCGTCCAGCGCGGGGCGGCCGCGGTGTACACCGACGAGGGCCGACGGCAGGTCCACGCGCTGATCGATTTCTACATGGACAACGCGCGCATCATTCGGGAGGGACTGGAGGCGGTGGGCCTCACCGTATACGGCGGACGCAACGCGCCGTATCTCTGGGTCAAGACGCCGCGTGGGCTATCGTCGTGGGACTTCTTCGCGCGGCTGCTGAACGACGCGCACGTGGTGGGGACGCCGGGGTCCGGCTTCGGTCCCAGCGGCGAGGGCTATCTCCGACTCACCGCCTTCGGCAGTCGCGAGCAGACGGCCGAAGCGGTCGAGCGCATCAAGACCCGCCTGTCGCTCTGATCTCTTCGCCGGTCGCGGGAGCGGCGCCGTAGAGGAGGTCGTCGCCGCTCACTTGCGCCGACCGGTGTCGAACGCGAACACCTGGACGCGGTAGCTGGCGGACGTCGGGGTCACCGGCACTTCGAAATACGCATGATCGCCTGGGGGCAAATCGACGCCGAGCCACACCACGCGTTGGCTCACGACCCGCTCCGTCGCATCCAGCCCTTCGACCAGTAGCTGGATCCTCCTGGCACGCCAACCCGTCGTATTCGTCACCCTTCCGGACACCAGCGCGCGCCCGTCCTGTGGCGTCGCCTGCGAATCGATCGCGAAGTAGCTCGCCCAGTCCACGGCGAGTGGTTGGAGCAGGGTCGGCGGTTGGGCCGTCCGAGCGCACCCCGCCGACAATCCGAGGACCACGGGCAGGATCGCGAGGGCCAAGAGACGCATCGGTGCGTTCCGCCAGGACGGAGGGGCCGGAGCCCCTTCGAGATTACGTCTCGAACGACCGTTCGTACTGGGAGCGGAGGCGGTCCAGCTCTTCTGGGTCGAGGCGCATGCCGAGGTGTAAGCCCATCTCCCCGAGGATGGTCTTGATCTCGTTGAGCGACTTCTTGCCGAAGTTCTTGGTCTTCAGCAGCTCGGACTCGCTGCGCTGCACGAGGTCGGCGATGGTGCGGATGTTGGCCGTCTTCAAGCAGTTGGAGGCGCGTACCGACAGCTCGAGCTCGTCGACGTTCCGGAAGAGGTTCTCGTTCAGCTCCGCGCGCGGCCGCGTCTCGTCGTGCTCCGTCTCCTCGGCCTCCGGCGTGGCTTCCGGGAAGTTCGTGAGCAGCTCGAAGTGGTCCTCGAGGATCCGGGAGGCTTCGCCGACCGCCGTCGTCGGCGTCACGCTACCGTCCGTCCACAGCTCGAGCACGAGCCGCTCGTGACCGTCGGCCACGCTCTCCACGTGCACGTTCACGCGCTTGACGGGCGAGAAGTCGGCGTCGAGGAGGATCGCGTTGATGGGCAGCGCCTCGGGCTCACGCCGGTCGGCGGGCACGTAGCCGCGGCCGCGCTCGATGCAGACCTCCATCTCGAGCATCCCGTCCTTGTCGAGCGTCGCCAGCGGCGTGTCCGGCGTGAGGATCTCGACGTCGGCGTCGGGCTCGAAGTCGCCGGCCTTCACCACCCCGGGCTTGTCGGCCTTGAGCCGCAGGATCTTCGGACGGTTCACGTGCAGGCTGAAGACGACGTTGCGGAGGTTCATGAGAATATCGAGCGTGTCCTCCATCACCCCGGGCATGTGCGAGAACTCGTGCAGCACGTTCTCGATCTTGACCCAGATCGGCGCAGCGCCGTGGATGGCGGACAGGAGCGCGCGGCGGTAGGCGTTGCCGACGGTGAGGGCGAAGCCCGGCTCGAACGGTTCGATGGTGAGCTTGCCGTAGGTGCGTTCCTGGGCGACCCAGTCGTGACGACTGGGGAGCTCGAGCTCCAGCATGAGGACCCCCTTGAGGAATTCCGGGACGCAAATCCCGAACGATGAGTATATCAAATTATGGGATTTCGGCGCGTGAGGCGGATCGCGCTCCTCGTCGTCGCCGTGACGGCGGCGACGGTGGGGACGGTGGCGTGGCGGGCGCTCTCGCCCACGGCGGGCCTGGCCGCCGGGCCCCGGGTGGTGGAAATTCCCGCCCACCAGGGCGTGATGGACATCGCCCGGCGGTTGCGCGACGCCGACGTCATCGGGAGCCCCGAGGCCTTCGTGGCCCTGAGCGCCCTGCGTGGCACCGCCCGGGCGCTCCGGGCCGGCGAGTACGAGTTCCCACGTGACGGCACGACGCTGACTGCCCTCCGGCTGCTCGAAAGCGGCAAGGTCCGCCTCCACCAGGTGCTGCATCCGGAAGGCGCCACCATCGCCGAGCTCGCCCGGACGCTCGAGCAGCAGCAGCTGGCGAAGGCCGCGGACGTCACACGGGTGGCCGCCGATCCGGCCTTCCTCCGGTCCCTGGGCGTCGAGGCGCCGAGCCTCGAGGGCTACGTCTTCCCCGACACGTATCACTTCGCGAAGGGCCTGACCCCGGAGCAAATCCTCACGCGCATGGTCCAGCGCCTGCGCGCGAAGCTGTCGCCGGAGATCGTGGCCCGGGCACGCGACCGTGGGATGGACGTCCACCAACTCCTCACGCTCGCGTCGATCATCGAGCGCGAGGCCGCCGTCGAGGACGAGCGTCCGCTCATCTCGGGGGTCTTCTGGAACCGCCTCCAGACGGGGATGCCGCTGCAGGCCGATCCCACGGTGCAGTACGCGGTGGGCAAGGAGCGGCGCGCGCTGACACGTGCCGACCTCGCGACCGATCATCCCTACAACACCTACGTGCATCCCGGCCTGCCGCCGGGCCCGATCGCGAGCCCGGGGCTCTCGGCCATCCAGGCGGCCGTCGCGCCGGCGCCCGTGAAGTACCTCTACTTCGTGGCCAGCGACGATCATCGCCACCACTTCTCCACGACCATCGCCGAGCACAACGCGGCCGTCGCCCGCTACCGTCTCGCGCGCATGCGGTGAACGTGCTATAAGTCCCCAAATGGCGCGCCCGACCGCCGCGACGGCCAAGCCGCCCGCGGTGTGGCCTCCCGCGGCCGCTCCTCTTCTGTATCGAGCGCTGCGCGCTCCGGTGCGCGCGATGCTCGCGCGGTGCTTCGGTCTCGTCGTCGAAGGTGTCGAGCAGCTGCCCGAGCGCGGTCCGTACATCGTCGCCGCCAATCACCACAACTACCTCGACGGCGTGGTCCTCGGCGTCACGGTGCCCCACTCCATCTCGTTTCTGGTGATGCCGCGCGTGTGGCGGGCGACGCCGCTGCATCCCCTGTTTCACCGACACATCGGATCCATCGCGGTCGACGTCGACCGCCCCGATCCGGCGGCCCTGCGACGCGCGCTCGAAACGCTCGGCACCGGCGGCGTCGTCGGCATCTTTCCCGAAGGCCCCTGGAGCGTGCGCGGCCAGCTCGAGCCCGGCCTGCCCGGCGTCGGCCTCCTCGCGCTCCGCTCGGGCGCACCCGTCGTGCCCGCGGCGATTCGCGGCACGTACGAGGCGCTGGTCGGCCGGCGGTGCTACGTGCCGCGTCTGCATCCGCTCACCGTCCGCTTCGGGCCCGCCCGTCGCTTCACGCGCGCCGGCGTGGCCAGCGCGCGCGAGGCGCGGCAGGACGTGACCGAGCGGATCATGGCCGACATCGCCGGTCTGCTCGGCTGATGGCCGCGGGAGAAGGCGCCGGCACGGCCAAGCCTTGGGGCGGTCGCTTCACCGAGGGCGCCGACGCGAGCGCCGAGCGCTTCACCGCGTCGCTCGGCTTCGATCGCCGGCTGTGGCCCCACGACCTCGACGGCAGCGTCGCGTGGGCCGGAGCACTGGCGCGCGCCGGTATCCTCACCGAGGACGAGCGGCAGGCGATCGTGAAGGGCCTGGCCGCCGTGCGGGACGAGCTGGCGAGCGGACGGTTTCCCTTCCGTCAGGAGCTCGAGGACATCCACATGAACATCGAACGCCGACTGACCGAGCTCATCGGCCCGGTCGGCGGCAAGCTACACACCGGCCGGTCGCGCAACGATCAGATCGCGCTCGACGAGCGGCTCTACCTGCGCGATGCCGTCGACCGCGTCGGCGAGGGGCTGCGACGGACGCAGGCGGCGCTGGTGGCGCACGCCGAACGGACGGTCGATGCGCCGCTGCCGGGCTATACGCACCTGCAGCGCGCCCAGCCGGTCGTGCTCGCCCATCACCTGCTGGCCTACGTGTTCATGCTCCAGCGTGACCGCGAGCGGCTCGTTCAGTGTCGTGCGCGCGCCGACGTGCTGCCGCTGGGCAGCGGCGCGCTGGCCGGCACCGGCTTCGCCATCGATCGCGAGGCGCTGGCCCGCGATCTCGGCTTCGCCGCGGCCAGCCCCAACAGCCTCGACGCCGTGAGCGATCGCGACTATCTGGTCGAGTTCCTGGCCGCGGCCGCCATCGTCGGCATGCATCTCTCACGCCTGGCCGCGGACCTCACCCTGTGGGCCACGGTCGAGTTCGGCTTCGTGGAGTTCGCCGACGCCTTCGCCACCGGGTCGTCGATCATGCCCCAGAAGAAGAATCCCGACGTGGCCGAGCTGATCCGGGGCAAGAGCGGCCGGCTCACCGGCAACCTCGTGGCGCTGCTCACCACGCTGAAGGGCCTGCCTCTGGCCTACAACTCCGACATGCAAGAGGACAAGGAGCCGTTCTTCGACTCCGTGGACACGCTGGAGGCGATGCTCGCGGTGCTGCCCCCGATGCTCGCGTCGCTCACGTTTCACACCGAGCGGATGCGCCGGGCGGCCGGTGAGCATTTCTCCACGGCCACCGACCTCGCCGATTACCTCGTGCGCAAGGGCCTGCCGTTCCGGGAGGCCCACGAGGTCGTCGGACGGGTCGTGCTGCACGCGACGCGTGGCGGCACCACGCTCGAGCAGCTGTCCGTGGCGGATCTGCGCGGCTTCTCCCCGCTCATCGAGGCCGACGTGACGGAGGTCCTCACCGTGGAGGCGTCGCTGCGCGCGCGCGCGGTGACGGGCGGCACCGCGCCCGCCGCCGTCGCCCGCGCGCTCGCCGCCGCCCGCGCGCTGGTCGCGCGCTGATGCGCTTCCGTGTCCTCGCCGTGCTGGCGGCGGGCCTGCTCGGGGCGTGCGGCCGGGTGGGGCCGCCGGTCGTGCCCGAGATCCGCGTGCCCATGGCGATCTCCGATCTGCGCGGGGTGGTCGAGGACGGCGCGGTGACGGTCGCCTGGACGAATCCGCAACGGCGCGTCGATCAATCCCGCGTGCGCGATCTCAGCGAGGCTCGGCTCTACCGGACCGAGGACGACGGCGTCGTGCCGCCCAAGCCCGCCCTGCTGGCGCGCGGCAGGATCGCCGGCTATCAGGAGATCGCGCTGATCCCGCTCGGCGGACGATCGCCCGACGTGCAAGGCCAGGCCGTGCGCTTCGTCGACCGGGAGGGATTGCGCTTCGGCCGGCGGTACACCTACGTCGCGGTGGTCGAGGACTCGCGAGGCCGAGTCAGCGCGCCCTCCGAGCGCGTATCCGTCCGCTTCATCGCGCCGCCGGAGGCGCCGACCGCACCACAGGTCACGGCCGGCGACCGCGAGGTACGCGTGCGCTGGCAACCGCCGGCGCGCCTGGCCGACGGCAGCGCGCCCGGGCCGCTCGCCTACGAGGTCTCGCGGGCGGGCGCGATGGAGGGGCCGCCGGAGGCGGTATTTCCAGTTCCAGCCGGCCAGACCGAACTCGTCGACAGGAACCTCGAGAACGATCGCACCTACTACTACGCGGTCCGCGCGATCCGCGACGAGGCCGGCACCGTGGCGCGAGGCGCGGTATCGGCGCGCGTGGCCGCGACGCCGGGGACAACGACGCCGCCCGGCGCGCCGACCAACCTCGTTGCCGCCCCGTCGGCCAACGCCGTGCGGCTGTCGTGGGCGGCAAGCTCGGATCCGAACGTCGCCGCGTATGTCGTCTATCGTGCGGCGCCGGGCGGCGTGCCCGTGCGTATCGGCTCCGTCCGCACGCCCGCGACGACCTTCACCGACCGCGACGTGTCGCGCGGCACGTACCGGTACACCGTGACCGCTCAGGACGCGAGCGCGCGGGCCAACGAGAGCGCGCGCTCCAACGAGGTGACGGTCACAGTGCCATGATCCCGGCGTCCGCGCCTTGACTTCACATGGGCCGGATGCGACCGTTATGCCGTCGCTGCCGGAGGCGGTTCAACGAGCGTTTGGAGCCGGGGAGGAGACGTCATGAGCTACGCCTTTCATGGGTCGCTGGTCGCGATGGTCACCCCCTTCCGGAACGGCAAGGTCGACGACGCGAAGGTGCGCGAGCTGGTCGAGCTCCACGTCACGAGCGGGACGGACGCGCTGGTGCCGTGCGGGACGACGGGCGAGTCGCCGACGCTCTCGCACGACGAGCACAAGCGCCTGGTGGAGACCGTGGTCCAGGCCGCAGCGGGCCGGATTCCCGTCGTGGCGGGAACGGGCTCCAACTCGACGGCGGAGGCCGTCGATCTCACCCGGCACGCCGAGCGCGCGGGCGCGCGGGGCGCGCTGGTGGTGAACCCGTACTACAACAAGCCAACGCAGGAAGGCCTCTACCGCCACTTCCGCACGGTGGCCGAGGCGACGAGCCTGCCCATCCTCGTCTACAACATCCAGGGCCG
>Ga0075425_100003776_pt1 | contig 15472 bp, 12 predicted proteins | sample SoiMethybrSBSTD4_FD_75300 | JGI IMG/M metagenome (GOLD analysis project Ga0075425, IMG submission 75300) | Bulk soil microbial communities from a Populus tree surrounding site in Tennessee, USA - Soil MetaG P. TD hybrid SBSTD4 | ecosystem: Environmental > Terrestrial > Soil > Tree plantation...
GTCGATCGCGATCGCGCAGCTCGATCGGACGGCGAATTGATTTCCGGCGTCGCCGCCGCAGAAAGGCGTGAATTCACTCGCTTGCGGCACTCCTTAATGGTGGAGAGATGAGCCGCTGATGAACCTAGCGCTGAGTCCTGCGATCATGATTCCGGTGTTGCTTGCCGTCACTGCGGTGACGGCGGCGATGCTCGCGCTGTCGCTTCGACACACCACGCCGACGAATTTCGATGCGACGGACGCCATGGCCGATGCGCACCGCGCCTCGGCATTCTGGCGCGCCAGTTTCATTGCCTACTCCGCCGCGGCGGCGTGGAATTTCATCGTCGTCTTCCAGTGCGTTTCCGAGTGTGCATCCACGGTCGCGGCGACCGGTCTGCTCGTCGTTGCGCTCGTGTTTGGAGTGGCGGGCGGTTACGCCAATCGGTTTTTTGCAGCGGCGGATCCGCTGTCTCCGATCGGGCGACTATCGACGGCCGGCGTTCCGATCCGCCGCATCACCACGATCGGCCTCGGCATCGCCGCGGCCGTCGTCGTAATGCTGGCCGGGTTGTCGGTGGCACTCGTTCACGCCGATTCGCCGCTGACCGGCGCGGAGCTGCGGGAGCGACTCGCCTGCGGCCGTCTCGGCCTCATTTCGGCGAGTGTTCTTCTTGCCGTCGGTGTGGCGGAGATCTATGTGCGGAATGATTGGCCTGCGCACGCTCCTTTAGATGGTACGAATCCCACTGCCCTTCATGGCCTAGCCGTGACACTGGCAACGGTATCCGGTGCACTCTTTTCGGTGTTTCTTCTCGAACTGTACGCCCCGGTAGTGGTCATTCACGAACAATGGATTCTCAAGGCCGCGGAGGGCGCACGGATGAATACAGGGATCGATGTTTCACGATGGATCGAACAAGAGGGACTCGGTCGATCGCCGGGCGCGATGCTGGTGCAGATCCTGGCGATCGTGGCGCCGTCGCTCACGGCCATCGGACTGCCGGGCTTCCTGAGGCGGCGTTGAACGACATGAGCGCGATTCAAACATCCACCGTAGACGCTGCGACATTCTCGCCGTTGGGGAAGTTTGCGAGTCCAAGCCTGGCGCGAAGCCTTGGCCAGTTGATCACCGCGCTCGCCCTTCATGCGGCCGGCTGGCTGCTGATGCTTTGGCTGTTGCGAGTGAGCTACATCCTCGTGCTGCTCGTGGCCATTCCGGTTTCCGGAATTCTGGTTCGCCTCTTCATCATCTTTCACGACTGCGGGCACGGCTCGTTCTTCAGATCGCGTGTCGCGAATGCGTTCGTCGGCGGCTTGATCGGCGTTCTGACGCTGACTCCGTACGACGCCTGGCGGCGCCGTCACGCAGTGCATCACGCCGACACGGGGAATCTCGACAGCGACCGGAGCCTCGGCAGCTTCTGGCTGCTCACCGCCGGCGAATACGAAGCGCTCGGTCCGTGGGCGCGTCTCGGTTACCGGCTGTATCGGCACCCGATCGTGCTGTTCGGTCTCGGAGCGCTGTATCACTTCGTCGTCGCACAGCGATTCCCGCAACGCGTCCCGCCGTCGCTGCGGCGGCGTGAATGGCGAAGCGTGATGGCGACCAACGTCGGAATCGTCGTCGTCGTGACGGCAGCAATTGCGCTCGTCGGCTGGCGGTCATTTCTTCTCGTGCAATTGCCGCTCACCGTCCTCTCGGGGGCGATGGGAATATGGCTGTTCTTCGTGCAGCATCAATTCGCGCACGCCTATTGGAAGCGATCCCCCGATTGGGCGTTCCACGCCGCGGCGCTTCACGGCAGCACTCACTATGATCTTCCGCGCATCCTGCACTGGTTCACCGGCAACATCGGTTTCCATCACGTCCATCACTTGAACAGCCGGATCCCGAATTACCATCTCGAAGAATGCCTCGAGCACGTGCCGCGACTGCAGGACGCGCCGCGGCTAAGTCTTCGGGAAAGCTTCCGTTGTGCGTCGCTGGCACTTTGGGATGAGAACCGTTCGCTGCTGATTCCGTTCTCGGATCTGCATCGCGTCCGGTAGTGCTACGATTCGCGTCAAGCGGCGACCCACCGCGCGGCGCCGACTGCACACCAGATCATCCGGAGTAACTGTGCCCACACCTGAGCAGTCGGAGCAGACGCGCACTCAATTCACGCGCGAGAGCATCATCGAGGATTACCGCGTTGCCTTTCGCAGCCGCCATGCGAGCCTTCTCGGCCGCAAGGAAGTGCTGACCGGCAAGGCCAAGTTCGGCATCTTCGGCGATGGAAAAGAAGTCGCGCAGGTGGCGATGGCGCGCGCCTTCCGCAAGGGCGACTGGCGCAGCGGCTACTACCGCGATCAAACGCTTCTCTTCGCCCTCGGCATCGCCACGCTGGACGAATTCTTCGCGCAGCTCTACGCCGATCCCGACATCACACACGATCCGTGGTCCGGCGGCCGCTCCATGAACGCGCACTTTTCCACGCGTATCCTCGACGAGAACGGCGAGTGGAAATCGCAGACCGACACCTACAACACCTCCGCCGACGTTTCACCGACCGGCTCGCAGATGCCGCGGCTCGTCGGACTCGCTTACGCGTCGAAGCTCTATCGCGCCATCGACGAGCTGCATGCCCTGACGAAGTTCTCGCGCAACGGAGACGAGATCGCGTGGGGCACGATCGGCAACGCGAGCTGCGCGGAAGGCATGTTCTGGGAGTCGATCAACGCAGCGGGCGTGATCGGCATCCCGATGGTCTGCTCGATCTGGGACGACGGCTACGGCATCTCCGTCCCGAACGAATTTCAGATCACGAAGGGGAATCTCTCCGAGCTGCTGAAGGGATTCCAGCGCGAGCGCGGCAGCAAGCAGGGCTACGACATCTACACGGTCAAAGGGTGGGATTATCCGGCGCTGTGCGAGACGTACATCGCCGCGTCGAGCATCGTGCGCATGGAGCATGTGCCTGCGATCGTGCACGTGATCGAGCTGACGCAGCCGCAGGGGCATTCGACTTCGGGCAGTCACGAACGCTACAAGACGAAAGAGCGCCTGGACTGGGAGATCGACTTCGACTGCATTAGCAAGATGCGGGAGTGGATGATCGGACAGTCGATCGCCACTGCGGAAGAGATCGACGCACTCGAAGCGGACGACATCAAGGCCGTGCGCGACGCGCAGCGCCGCGCGTGGCAGACGTACCGCGCCGCGATCGACCCCGACGTGCAGAAGGCGATCGGGTTCATCGAGCAACTGAAGCCCGAGTTCGCCGAAGAGCTGAAGCGCAATCAGGCGCCGTTCCGCCGCGATGCGATGCGTGCGCTGGCGTCGGCGATCATCGCCGCTGTCGCCCCGAGCGTCAGCGAGGGGTCTGGGCGGGCGGGCGTCGCGCCACCCGCGCCACTAGACGCCTCCCTCACGGTCGGCGCGACAGAATGGCTGCGCGAACAGCAGAAACGCGGCGACGAAACTTACGATCGCGATCTCTACAGCGCGGCCGCCGACTCCGCGCTCAAAGTCGAGGAAGTGAGAGCGCAGTTCAACGACGACTCTCCGACGCTCAACGGCTTCGAGATCATCAACCACTGCTTCGATCACGCGTTGCGCCGCGACCCGCGCGTCTTCATCTTCGGTGAAGACGTCGGCAGGCTCGGCGACGTCAATCAAGGCTGCGCCGGTCTGCAGGAAAAGTACGGACTGTGGCGCGTCTCCGACACCGGCATCCGGGAGTGCACAATTCTTGGTCAGGCCATCGGCGCCTCGCTGCGCGGCCTGCGGCCGATCGCGGAGATCCAGTACCTCGACTACGTCCTATACGCGCTGCAGATCATGTCCGACGATCTCGCCACCTTGCGTTGGCGCAGCGCCGGCGGGCAGAAGGCGCCGGTCATCATCCGCACGCGCGGCCATCGTCTCGAAGGCATCTGGCACTCCGGCTCGGAGATGTCGGGGATCATGCATCTCATCCGCGGCATGCACTTCTGCGTGCCGCGCAACATGACGCAGGCGGCCGGCTTCTACAACACGCTGCTGCGCGCCGAAGAGCCGGCGCTCGTCGTCGAAGTGCTCAACGGCTATCGCACGAAAGAGAAGCTGCCGTCGAACATCGCCGACTTCACGCTGCCGCTCGGTGTTCCCGAAGTGATCCGCGAGGGGAAGGATGTAACACTCGTTTCATACGGCGCGACGCTGCGCGTCGTGCAGGAGTCGGCGGACCTGTTGTCGTCCGCCGGCATCGACGCGGAGATCATCGACGTGCAGACGCTGCTTCCGTTCGATCTGCGCGGCGTAATCGTCGAGTCGCTGAAGAAGACGAATCGCATCGCCTTCATCGACGAAGACGTTCCAGGCGGCGCGACGGCTACGATGATGCAGAACGTCCTCGAGCGCGACGGCGGCTACGACTGGCTCGACTCGCCGCCGCTCACGATTCCGGCGAAGGAGCATCGTCCCTCGTACGGCTCCGACGGCGACTATTGGTCGAAGCCGAATCGCGAGTCGATCTTCCTCGGCGTCTACGAGCTGATGCGCGAGGCGAATCCGCGAAAGTATCCGCAGATCCTCTGACGCCTCACGCGCTGTGCCCATTGCACTGCATGACGCCGAGGTAGGCGGTCCACGGACCGACGTCGTCGCGGTATTGATGCGCCATCACGCGCGAGATCTGGTGCAGGTGCGTGAGATCGTGCGCGGCCCACGTTGCGAGCAGTTGTGCGAGCGTCACGGTGCCGAGGGCGGGATGCGTGCCGCGGCGAGCGAGGCGATCGGCGTCGAGGTTCATCGAATGCAGTTCGTGAATGCACGCGGTGCGAAGGCGCGCGAACTCGTCGAGCAGCTCGCCGATCGACCTGCCGCGACTGACCTCGAACTGCGCGAAGCGATCGAACGTCTCGAACGGGCGTGACTCGCCGAAGTCGAGAATCATCCGCGCGCGCGGAATCCAATCCGTTCGCTCGCCGTGGATCAGATGTCCGACCACGTCGAACGCGCTGAACGTCTCGGCTCCTTCGTTGCGCGTGAGGAGCGACTCCGGCGCGTCGCGCAGCCACACGTCGAGTATCGCCGGCGTGCGGCGAAGAAAAGCGATCGTGTCGTCGAGATTCACCCGGTCATTGTCTACCGCGTGAGCTCTTTCCGCAGCCGCAACCCGAACACGCTGTGTTTCTCGGCCAGCAGCTCGACGGAGAAGCCGTGCCCGATCGACTGGCGCAGGCCCGCGTCGTAGCTCGACTCGCCGTCGACGTTGTTCTTGAACGAGTAGTCGAGGACGAGGAGTTGTCCAGTCGAGAACGAGTACGACGCGGAGAGCGACGGATAAAAGTCGCTCGTCTTCGATCCGCCGTTCGGCTTGTCGGCGATGATGCCGGCGATGGCGTCGAGCGAGAGCGAGCCGAGGCTGATGCCGCCGTCGAAGTACGCAGTCACTTCCTGCGCGACGCCGACGTGCGATGCGTAGTCGGTCTCGAGCTGCAGGTACGGCGCGTTCTTTCCCTTGCCGGTCCAGAGTTGATAGTTCGCCGCGGCGCCGACCTTGTCCTTGTGCGACGAATTGCTGTCGTACGCATAGCTCGCGGCGAGGAACCACGGATGATCGGCGACGTCGTGACGAAAGCCGATCGTTCCTTTCGGCGTGTTCTCGCCGTCGTCGTACGTGTCCTGAACCTGGAGGTTGATGGTGTCGGGATTCTCGGTCGCTTCGGTGGTGCCGGTGATCGTTTGAACGGGGACGTGCGGACGAAAGACCGGCTTCGCAGCGAGACGATCGAGGCCGCCGCGTTGCGCGACGAGCGGAGCAGCAGAGACGAGGATGAGACAGGCCACCAGAACATGCTTGGTCATGCGGAGCTCCTCCTGCCGATTTTTGCGGGATTACGGAGGGATTTTACTCCACGCGCTCGGCGCCTACGTAAATATTGAAGCGGCCGTCGCGGACGAATCCGAGGAGCGCGACGCCGAACTCGCGCGCGAGATCGACGGCGAGGGAAGAGGGCGCGCCGACGGCGGCGATGATCGGGATTCCGGCGACGATCGCTTTCTGCACGACTTCGAATCCGGCGCGGCCGCTGAGGAAGAGGATGGTGTCGTCGAGCCGCGTACGCCCTTCGCGAACGTAGGAGCCGATCAACTTGTCGACGGCGTTGTGGCGTCCGACGTCTTCGCGCACGCGCAACAGATTTCCATGGAGATCAAACAATCCGGCGGCGTGAATGGCGCCGGTCTCCTCGAACGTCTTCTGCGCGGGCGCCAGCGCGTCGGGAAGCGCGTGAACGACAGACGATGCGACGCGCGCAGACGACGTCACGCGCGACGCACCGACGCGCAGTGCATCGATCGACGTCTTTCCGCATACGCCGCACGACGACGTCGAGTAGAAGTGGCGCTGCAGCCGCTGCAGATCGACGGGATTGCGCACGTCGACGCGCACGACGTTCGGCGATCCCCAATGCCGGATCGACTCGGCCTCGCTCGCGATCGCCTCGGTGAAGAGGAACCCGGCCGCGAGATCGAAGTCGTCGCCGGGAGTCCGCATCGTGACCGACACCGGCCGCTCGCCGACGCGGATCTCCAGCGGCTCTTCGACGACGACGACGTCGTCGTCCGTCTCGCGCGTCTCGCCGCGCGTGCGCGTTACCGACAATCGAACGGTCGGATCCATTTGGTGACGATTGTAGTGGCCATCCTCGGCGACGTATTGACGTGGCTATGGCGATGTAGCACTGTGGACGGCGTTCGAGAGGGAGGTACTGAATGGCGAGCGCACGAGACCAACTTCAGGAAGCGTTGAAATCGAAGGGCCAACCCGCCGCGGCATTGACTACGCCCGTGGCGAGCTTCAGCGACTGGCAGTTCTACGGTCAGGACAACGAGATTTTCGTCTCCGTGACGATCACGCCGGGGTCGAGCCTCTACTCGATCAGCTATGCGCTCGTTCTGCTGCAAACGCCGGACGAAGTTCTTCTCTGCGAAGGATCGCTGTCGACGTCGAACGCCGGAAACGGCTGGACGCTCAACCTGGCCACGAGCAACTACGCGTACGACGTCCAGCAATACGGCACGAGTGTTCAGGCGCTGGCGTTCGCGCAGGTTTACGGCGTCGGCCAAGTCTGGTCGCCGGTGCAAAACTACACGGTCAGCACCTAGTCACTTCGCTGCTTTTACGTCATCGAAGCTGAACGTCACTCGGTAGTCGCCGCGCGACCATGTGATCTTGAACGGCACTTTCATGTTGTCGACGGCGCGGTAGTCGTCGAAGTCGTATTCCGCCGGCAGGATGCCGAGCGGCGTCGTCAACTCGTGGCGGCGTCGCAGCAGCAGTCCGTCTTTCGCGTCGAAGTAGAACCAGTCGGGACGTCCTTGCGGCGAGCGGATCTCGACTGCGTACGCGTCGTGTCCGCGCACGTTCGTCACGCCTGCGACGCGCAGATTCGCTTTCGCTTCGTCGATGTGCGAGAGCCGCGCGAACCAGCTCGCCACCTCCTGATTCGCTTCCGGCGGATACTTGAGCTCTGTCTCGATCTTCGGCGATGCGCCGAGCGTCACGGTCACCGGCTTCGACGCCGGCTCGTTGCGTCCGCTCTCGCGCGTGATCGTGCCTTGCTCGATCAGCGGCTTCACGACGCCGATCGCTTTCACGTATTTCGCGACGACCTCGTCGACGCTCGGCAGCGCCGCAGGCTTCGGCTCTTCCGGTTTCTTCATCCATCCCGCGTTGGCGAGGCTCGGGATCGCGGAGGGGCGCGGATGTCCCTGATGACACGAGTTGCAGGTGACGGCGACGTCGCCGTCGAAGTGGCGGTCGTTGATGTCGCGCACCATCTGGATCATGCCGCGCGCGGCCCCTTTCTCTTCCTTGTCGTCCGACTCCCACTGCTCGGTGTGGCAGTAGGCGCAGGTGACGCCGAGGGAGTTGGACATGAAGGCCATGACGGGGATGAGCTGCGAGGTGGGCAGGCCTTTGAGGACCTTGATGTTTTTTTTCGTTTCCTCGACCGGCTTGTCGGCGGTGGAGGCGGTTTGAGCGAAGACGGCAGTGGTGCAGAAAAGTACTGCGATCACAAGTGAACGCAATCGATTTCCTCCTGTCGGGCGTCAGGATGACATCGGGAATGCTACGATTCCAGCGAACAATCCGTAAAAGAGCGCAGAGATGGCCCTCGTCGCAACGGAGCATGATCCCGAAGCGCGCGGTCGCGCCGTGCTTGTCTATCTGCAACACGGCATCGTCGGATTTCTCGTCGTCGCCGCCTGGACGATCCTCCGCGGCCGCGAGACGCTCACGACCATCGCAGCCCTCGGCGACTCCGGCCCGATTCTCATCGCCCTGTTTTTCGTCTTCGCCATCGTTCTCGCGCAGCTTCTCTTTCCGCTGACCGAGCAGATCTCGGTCTCGCTCGTCATCACCGCGTTCATCGCCATGTTTCCACTGCTGGGCGGAGTCGTATCCGCGTGGATCGCATGCATCGCCGCGATGTCGAGCCGCGTGCTGGCGATGACGCAGCTCGGTCCGTCGAAGCTCGACATGCGCGACGCGCCGCTGCAGTGGGTGAAGACGTTTGCGCTTTTCGGAACGTACGGCATTCCGGTGATCGCGGCGACGCTCGCGTATCGCGCCATGGGCGGAACCATCCCTCAATTGGTGCCGAGCGTCGGCGCGGCGGCGCGCATCGCGGCGTGCGCGGTGATCCTGATCCTGCTCAACAACCTGATCGTCAGCCGCGTCGAGCTGGCCTTCGGCTACAAGGTGACGACGATCCTGAAGCTCGGCGCGATCGACTCGTCGATCTACATCATCACCATTCCGTACGCGATTCTCACGACGTTCGCGTACGGCTCGATCGGATGGGGCGGCGTGCTCGCCGCCGCGTTCACCGGCGTCGTGGCGAACGCCGTCGGGCGCAAGCTGGCGCTCTTGCGCAGCGATCGCGAACAGTTGATCCAGCGTCTCGCCTCGCTGACGACGATCGGCAAGTCGATCTCGCTCAGCTACACCGCGGACGATCTGCTGGCGACGATCTACACCGAATGCGGCAAGGTGATCGACGTGTCGATCTTCAGCATCGCCTTGGCCGACACGACGACGAACGAGCTGTCGTTCGAGCTGAACATCGAGCGCGGCGAGCGCGTGCCGAAGTTGCGGCTGCCGATCGGCGAAGGACTGAACTCGTGGGTCGTGACGAACGGACGTCCGCTGCTGATCGCCAGCTCGCGCGAGGAGGCGAAGTACGGCGTCGCGTCGATCGACGACGGCATCTCCACGGAGTCATGGCTCGGCGTGCCGATGATCGCGCGCCATCACGTCATCGGCGTCATCTCCGTGCAGAGCTTCGAGAAGAGCGCGTTTCGCGAAGACGATCTCGTGCTGCTCACCGCCATCGCCAATCAGGCCGCGGTGGCGATCGAGAACGCGCATCTCTACAAGGATCTCGAATCACTCAACCTCGCGCTCGAGCAGCGCGTGAACGAGCGGACGAACGAGCTGCGCGAGGCCAACATCCGTCTCATCGCCGCCGATCGATCGAAGAATCAGTTCCTGGCCAGCATGTCGCACGAGCTCCGCACGCCGCTCAACGCGATCATCGGCTTCTCATCGATCCTGATTCAGTCGACGCGCGATGCGCTGCAGCCGCGGCTCTATCGATTCCTCGAGAACATCCACACCGCCGGCAGCCATCTGCTCGATCTGATCAACGACATTCTCGATCTGGCCAAGATCGAGTCGGGAAAGCTGCAATTGCAGTTCGAGACTTTCGATCTGCGCGAGACGATCGCCACGGTCGAGCGCGTGATCAAAGGGATGGCGGCGGAGCGGCACGTCTCGGTGATCACGAAGATCGACGACGCCATCGGCGACGTGCATCTCGACGAAGGACGCCTCAAGCAGATCCTTCTCAACCTGCTGTCGAACGCCGTGAAGTTCTCCAATCAATCCGGCTTCGTCTATCTGACGGTGAAGGCGGCGGAGAACGAAGCGATCGAGATCGACGTGACCGACGGCGGCCTGGGAATTCCGAGCAACGAGCTCGGACGAATCTTCGAGCAGTTCTATCAAGTGGGCAGCAACAAGGCAGGCACGGGACTGGGGTTGTCGCTGACGAAGAACTTCGTCGAGCTGCACGGGGGAACGATCGCAGTGCAATCGGAGCCGGGGAAGGGATCGACGTTCACGATTCGGATGCCGCGCGACGTGCGGGTATCCAGTGGAGGATAGGCGCCCCCGCCTGTCCCCCGTTTCGAATCGGCGCCAGACAGGCGAGGGCGCCTATCCTCCACTGGACCCGCAACTTGCATTACAGTTTTTCCGTCATGCTCGCCGAGCTCCTCCTCAAATGGCCGCTCGTCCGCCAACTGCGCGATCGCAGCGACGGCACCGGCACCGAGGCGATGAGCGACGCGACGCGCGCGCTGCGGCCGAAGAACGAGCAGACCAAAGTGGCTCGCTCCATCTGCCCCTACTGCGGCGTCGGATGCGGTCAGTTCATCTTTCATCGCGACGGGAAAGTCGTCTCCATCGAAGGCGATCCGGAGTCGCCGATCTCGCGCGGACATCTCTGTCCGAAAGGCGCCGCGAGCTACGAGCTCGTCACGCATCCCGCGCGCATGAAGACGGTGAAGTACCGCGCGCCGCGATCGCGCCGGTGGACCGACCTCCCGCTCGATGAAGCGATGGAGATGATCGCCGATCGCTTGTGGAAAACGCGCCAACGCACGTTCGACGAAGAATCGAATCACACCACCGGCGTCGCACACCTCGGCGGCGCGACGCTCGACAACGAAGAGAACTACCTCATCAAGAAACTCTTCACCGCCGGCCTCGGCATGGTGTGTTTATCGAACCAGGCCCGGATATGACATAGCTCCACGGTGCCCGGTCTGGGCACCTCGTTCGGACGCGGCGGTGCGACGACCGCGCAACAGGACCTCGCCAACGCCGACGCCATTCTCATCATGGGCTCGTCGATGGCCGAGAACCATCCGGTCGGATTCCAGTGGGTCATCGAAGCGCGCGAGAAAAACGGCGCGAAGGTGATTCACGTCGATCCGCGATTCAATCGAACATCGGCGATGGCCGACTATTGGCTGCCACTGCGCGCAGGCAGCGACATCCTCTTCCTCGGCGCGCTGGTCAAGTACACGATCGACAACGACCGCTTCTTCCGCGACTACGTCGTCCGCTACACGAACGCGCCGACGATTCTTCGCGAAGACTTCAAAGACACCGAAGACCTCGACGGCGTTTTCTCCGCGAAAGAGACATGGTTGTACGAAGGGGCGACGCCGACGGAAGAGCAGGGTCACGGCGGACACGCGAAAGATCGCGGCGGCGAATCGCAGCATCTGCACAAGCCGCATCGCGACGACACGTTGCAGCATCCGCGATGCGTGTTCCAGGTGTTGAAGCGCCACTTCGCGCGCTACACGCCGGAGCTCGTCGAGAACATGTGCGGCATCCCGCGCGAGAAGTTCCTCGAAGTCGCGGACGTCTTCACGAGCGCGTCGGGCCGCGAGAAAACTGCGGCGATCTGCTACGCGGTCGGATGGACGCAGCATTCAACCGGCGTGCAGATCATTCGCACCGCTGCGATCCTCCAACTGCTCCTCGGCAACATCGGACGTCCCGGCGGCGGCATCATGGCGCTGCGCGGCCACGCGTCGATTCAGGGATCGACCGACATCCCGACGCTCTACGACATCCTTCCCGGCTATCTGCCGATGCCGATGCAAGACGCGACCGACTCGGCCTCGCTGGCGTCGTACATCAAGCTGCACAAGTCGCCGAAGGGATGGTGGTACAACATCGACAAGTACATCGTCTCGCTGCTGAAGGCGTACTACGGCGACAGCGCGACGAAGGAAAACGACTTCGGCTTCGACTGGCTGCCGCGTCTCACCGGCGATCACTCGTACTTCGGCTATTGGACGGACATGAAGGACGGAAAGCTCGAAGGGCTTTTCGTCTTCGGACAGAATCCGGCCGTCGGATCGCCGAACGGCAAGTTCGAGCGGTTGGCGCTGGCGAAGTTGAAATGGCTCGTCGTGCGCGACATGGTCGAGACGGAGACCGCCACGTTCTGGCTCGACTCGCCCGAAGTGAAGAGCGGCGAGCTGAATCCCGACGAGTGCGAGACGGAAGTGTTCTTGATGCCCGCCGCGTCGCACGCGGAAAAAGACGGCACGTTCACCAACACGCAGCGCATGCTGCAGTGGCACGAGAAGGCGATCGAGCCGCCGGGCGACGCCAAGAGCGATTTGCAATTCATGATCGAGCTCGGGCGGATGATGAAGAAGCGCGCGACGTCGGCGAAGCGCGACGCAGGACTGCGCGCGTTGACCTGGGATTACAAAGATGATGATGATGCGGACGGCGTGCTGAGGGAAATTCAGGGGAACGTCAAAAACTTCAGCGAACTGAAACCCGACGGCACGACTGCGTGCGGCTGCTGGATCTACTCCGGCGTGTACGACGGCGAGAACAAAGCGAACAAGCGCGAGCCGCGCGGACGCTACGGGCACGGCTGGGGATTCGCGTGGCCGCTTGATCGGCGCATTCTCTACAACCGTTGTTCCGCGGCGCCCGACGGCACGCCGTGGAGCGAGCGCAAGAAACTCGTTTGGTGGGACGAAGCAAAAGGGGAGTGGACGGGCGACGACGTTCCCGACTTCACGAAGAAGAAGCGTCCCGACTATCCGGGCGATGAAGCGAAAAGGGGCGATGAAGCGCTGCCCGGCGACGCGCCGTTCATCATGCATCCCGACGGCGCGGGTTGGATCTGGGTCCCTTCGGGCTTGAAGGACGGACCGCTGCCTGCCTACTACGAGCCGCTCGAGTCGAACTTCGCGAATCCGCTGTACAAGCAGCAAACGAATCCCGCCGCGAACAAGATGGAGCGTCCCGACAATCCGTACGCGTCGTCGCCGGACGATCGATTCCCGTACGTGCTCACCACGTATCGACTCACCGAGCATCACACCGCCGGCGGCATGACGCGGACGCTCTCGCATCTCGCGGAGCTGCAGCCGGAGCTCTTCACCGAGATCTCGCCGGAGCTCGCAAGCGAGATCGGCGTGATCAACGGCGACATGGTGGAGATCTCGACAGCGCGCGGATCGATTCGTGCGCGCGCTCTCGTCACGAACCGCATGCCTTCGCTCGACGTCGGCGGCAGCCGCGTGCATCAAGTCGGCCTGCCGTATCACTTCGGGTACCGCGGCCTCGTCACCGGCGACATCACGAACGATCTGCTGGCGATCTCCGAGGAGCCGAACGTACGGATCTTCGAGTCGAAAGGATTGACGTGCAATGTGACGCGGGCATAAACGAATGATCCGAGCTGTCCGTACTCTCGACGGACATGGCCCCTCGACTCTCCCTGGTTCTCTTCTTTCTCCTGGCACTTCCACTCGCGGCCGATCATGCGATTACGCCGCGGCTCATCGCGCCCGCGGCAAAGCTGCCGCTGCGCGACGCGACGTCGATCACCTTCGGCGGTTCCACGGTCCTCGTGACGTGGGACGAGCGCTTCTCTCCGTTCTATCCCGAGGCGGGGAACGCGATCGTGGCGCGTCTGTTTCGAAAAGACGGCACGCCATTGCGCGACGTGCAACTGCCGATTGCGCCCTTCGGCATCACGCCGCGCGCGGTGTGGAACGGATCGGAGTATTTGATCGCGTACGCGCTGCCGACGTCGCGCTTCGATACGTTTCCCCATCCGGCGATCGGACTGACGCGTCTGCGCGAAGACGGCAGCATCGTGTCGTCGCACACGATCGGATCGACCATCGGCTCGCCCGAGCTCACTGCGTTCGCGATCGCCGGCGATCGCGCGATTGTCGTCATCAATCAGATCGGCATCTTCCTTCTCGATCGCGACGGCAACCTCGTCGCCACGAAAACTGCCGGCGTTCCGATTCAGTCGCTCATTGCGTACGGCGACGCATTCGAAGCGGCGACGACTGAAGTCGCCGTTCGGCCGTTGTCGCGCGACGGCGTCCTCGGCGATGCCACGCCGATCGCGCCGCCGTCGCAGGCCGTCATCGCCGCGAACGGCAAGCAGATCGAAGTGGTGTGGCGAACCGCGAACAGCGTTTACGCGACGAACGTCGGCGGCGCGCAGACGCTGCTCTCCGCCGACGCGGTCACGAAGATCACGTCACTCACCTGGGCCGGCGACGCGTGGCTCACCGCGTGGATGACGCCGAGCGGTGTTTGCACTGCGCGTTTCACCGACGGCGGCGTGCCTGACATGCAATGCGTCACCGGCAACTTCGAGCACGATCCGTTCGTCGCGTCGGACGGCACCACGACACTTTTCAGTTGGGCCGACGGGCGGCAGGATTCCGGCGCCGCGAACAAAGTCTTCGTCACGTTCTCCACTCCGGCGCGCGCGCTGCTCGCGTCCGCGGCGGCGCAAATGCAGTTCCTGCTCGCGGCGGATGAATCGAACGGCGGACTCGACGTCGCCTGGAGCGAAGCGAATCAAGTTCACCTCGGACGATTCGCGATCGACGGCGCGATGCAATCCGATCGCGTTCTCGGCTCCGGCTCGTCGATTGGATCGCTTCGCCTCGCGAATGGGCTCGCTGTTTGGGCGAGCGGTGCCGACATCTACGTGCTTCGCATCCACGAGACGGCGCCTGATGTCATCGTCGGCAACGGCAGCGACCCGCGCGTCGCATTCGACGGCCGGCAGTGGCTCGTCGTCTGGCAGTCGACCGACGTCGCGCACACGCAGATTCTCGGGTCGACCGTCACGCAGAACGGCGACTTCACCAGCGCTGCGCCGATCGAGCCGAACGGATCGCGGCAGTTCTCGCCGCAGGTCGCCGCGAACGGCAATCGCTTCGTGGTCTCGTGGCTCGAGCAGCCGCCGTCGGGCGATCTGTTCGAGGGGATGACGGCGCGGCTCGTCGACGAGTCGGGCCGCGTGATCTCGAATCGCGTCGAGTTCAAGCAGCCGGCGGAAGGCATCAACGGAGTGCAGAGCATTCCGTCGTCGCTCGCGTGCGGCGGGTCGTACTGCGCCGTGACGTGGAGCAATCGAGCGGCGTTCTTCCTTCGCGATCTTTCGTACGGCGGTCCCGTCGTCGTCCTCTACACCGCCGACTCGAATTTCGCGCGTTATCTCGGCGACGAGCTTTGGGCGTTCGACGGGCTCCGTGACAACAACGTCGTCGAGCAGACGTTCGATCCGTTCGGTGATCTCCTCGGCCTGCGCGTTCTCATCGCCGCGCCGGCGAGCTACGTGGTGTTGCCCGATGCGATCGTCTTCGCGCGCCCGACGACGTCCGACGAGCTTTTCGGCGGCTCGCGGCGTCTCTTCATCGCCGCCGCGCCGGCCGTTCGCAGACGAGTAGCCCGGCACTGATCGTGTAAGCTCCGCACTCGGAGTGCGATGAGCGTCACCGGCTTCTTCACCGACTCGACTCTTTGCATCGGATGCAAGGCGTGTGAGGTGGCGTGCAAGGAGTGGAACGAAGTCCCGCACGACGGCTTCGCGTTCA
>Ga0075425_100003779_pt1 | contig 15466 bp, 15 predicted proteins | sample SoiMethybrSBSTD4_FD_75300 | JGI IMG/M metagenome (GOLD analysis project Ga0075425, IMG submission 75300) | Bulk soil microbial communities from a Populus tree surrounding site in Tennessee, USA - Soil MetaG P. TD hybrid SBSTD4 | ecosystem: Environmental > Terrestrial > Soil > Tree plantation...
GAAACGCGGTGTCATGACGGACCTTGGGACGATTGACGATGATAATTTTAGTCGAGCGTTTGGCATGAATGAACAGGGTCAAGTGGTGGGACAAAGCTGGCTGTTCGATGGTGAGAACACTACGGCCTCGCACGCCTTCTTGTGGAATGCCGCTGAATCGCTGATTGATCTGAATACAGTTCTTTCCAATCCCTCCGACCTCTACCTGACCGAAGCCAATTTCATCACCGATCGCGGCTGGATTATAGCCAACGGATTTCTTCCCAACGGCGACTTCCGCGCTGCCATTCTGATTCCCGAGAGCGATGACAATGACCGCGGGTCCGATGAAGGTTCTGCTCTTCATGATGCAACTGGAACTTCATTGCGAACAAACATCGCCCTTACTCCTGCGATGCAGGCAGCCGTTGCCGCACGTTTGAAACGCTTTCCATACGGGCAGCACCGGTTTGACCATCAGCCCTTCATGCGCGCCGTCTCGCCAATCTATTGGAATCCGATGGTGAAGAAATTCTGAGCAACAACGCCGACGAACAGACGTGAATCGGTTGCGGTGGTTGAAGCCGCACCCTATCACGGCTCCTGGGGCGGAACGCGGTTCATGAACTTCTAATGCCTCAAAAGTTCTGCATCATCCACATGTTGCCGCTCGTCGCCGTGCCGACTATCGCAATATGACGGCCGTCCGGCGACGGCAGCCCAGGGCTGTAGTTTCCTCCGCGGTTCTCACGTACGACGTGCACATCGCCTTTCAAACTCACATACAGCAGTGAAGCTCCATTTTCGGTAAGAATAGGGACAAACAGCCCTTTTCCGTCCGGTGCCCAGTCAATCAGTCCGGCATTTCCCCATGCCGGAATCTTGATTTCTTGAAGCACCTTTCCTTCCAACGAAAGGATCTGGAGGGGATTCCCCTGACCTCGAATGAGCGCCATTCGTTCACCGTCGGGTGAAAGACCGAACGCCCAGTTCTCAACTTTCAGGTCCAGCGCAATTCTTGCGAGTTGAGACGTACGTCCGGTAATCGGATCCAAAGTGGAGAACGCCGCTTCACCATCCTCGCTCCGTTCCACGAGGACGCAAGCACCGCGGCGCTTTCTGGCACACCCCCATGTGTACAGGTTCTTCGTACTCATCACTACCCGAGGAGTTCCTCCCGCAATAGGGATTCGCATCATCTGGGAAGGATTCTGCGGGTCGCTCGATTGGCTGTGCACAACATAAAGGAACCATTTGCCGTCCGGACTGATACATCCAGCAGCTAGACCTTCTTGAGGTTTCACCAGAATCTCAGCAACGTGCTCGTCCAGCCGTTGGGTATAAATCGCGGGATGGCCGCTGCGGTTTGACCAAAAAATAAGAGACTTGCTGTCAGGTGTCCAATCTGCCCACTGCTCGTTGCCCTCGCTCTCGGTGAAGTGTCTTTCGTTGATGATGTGACTGCCGCCATGCTGAAGATCTGCGACATAGAGCGCAGGATGGCCCGACCATTCGAGAAACGCAAGGCGCTTCCCATCTTTGGTCACGCTGATCTCACTCATACAGAAACCAGTCCAGTGCGTCAGCTGACGTGGCTTATCAACGACCTTTCCGCTATGCGGATCACGCCGCGCAGTCCAAAAATTGCAAGTCGGATTGCCTATGCTTCCCCCCTCCCCAACAGAGAAAATGAACCTGTCGCCTGGAAGTTCGGAGGCGTCGAAAGTGTCGTCGAGTCCAAATGGCAGACTCAGGTCGGTCGGAGTACTCCCCTCAGGAATGTGGTCGCCTACCCAAGGGAAACTGACCCACTTGGACTCGCCAGGTTTCAGGTCGGAGCCCGTGTCGCGAATGTACCCGACATGGCTGCCATCCAGTGACCAGCCGAAGCCTCCGGCGGCATCGCTTTCGAAAACTTTTTGGGCGTTATCTCCGTTCGAACCCATCAACCAGATTTCACGAGCGCCCGTCCTGCCTTTGTTGGTGCGAAACGAGATTAAAGCCCCATCCGGTGAAAAGGAGTCTCCCCATGCCGAATTTCGGAGAAGGTGAGGCGTTCCACTAGGCACAAGAAACTCCCAAATGCTGAGGTCTTTGTCCGCCTCGACCTCGCTCAAGTACTCCAGGCCATTGGGCGGATGAGCGTTGGCGATCAATCGAGTGCCATCCGGAGCCCAGCCGCCTAACGCCCATTCGATTTTTTGTTTTTTGAGACCCTCCGGCTGAGCAAGAGTTTCAATCTCATCTGTCTCGATATTCTTGATGTGAATTCCCCTCACATCAACGTAGGCTAGATACCTGCCATTGGGTGATATCCGGCCGTCGCGAACCCGGTTTTCTGGAGAATTAGCCGTGAGCTGCCGGAGCTTCAAGTCTGGAGGCGACGGAACCGACTGCCGGTTATGGTGTGACCACCAAAAGCTCGCACTTGCGAGGATGACAGTAGCGATGCCGGCTGTCAGTGTCCACCGGCGAACTCGCCGTTCGGAAGCAAGCTGGAGTCGCTCCAGGTCGGCACAAATTTCAGATGCCGTTTGGTAACGTGCGCTCCGGTCCTTTTCGATGGCGTTGCTGATGATGGCCTCGAGCCTGGCAGGAATTTGCGAATTCAGATTGCGGGCAGGAACCGGTGTCTGATTGACGATAGCGTCATGAAGTAGAGCCGCGGTGTCCCCCGGAAATGCGCGCTGCTTGGTCGCCATTTCATAAAGGACCAAACCGAATGAGAACAGATCCGTCCGCTGGTCTAATTTCTCACCTCGCACCTGCTCGGGTGACATATACGCCGCGGTTCCAACCGTGACACCCGTTCGGGTGAGAGTCAGAAGGGGATTCCATTCTTGGGTAGGCGTTTGATCTGCGTGCACCTGAGAATGCGTTTTGACAGATTCGAACTCATGCAGTTTGGCCAGACCGAAATCCAATATTTTCACTTGCCCATGATTTGTAACGAAGATGTTCGCCGGCTTGATGTCGCGATGAATAATTCCGTTCTGGTGCGCGGCTTCGAGTCCCTTTGCAATCCGGACCGCAGTCTCCAGCAGTAGCTTGAGTTGAAGGGCCACTTTGCGTTCTGGAGATGCATCTCCCGCAATCATGTCGCGGAGCGTTTGTCCCTCAAGCAGTTCCATTGCGAGGAAAGGCTGCCCTTCATGTTCTTCGACTGCGTAGATGGTGCAGATATTGGGATGGTTCAAGGCCGAGGCGGCGCGCGCTTCGCGCTCGAACCGTTGCATCGTTGCGGCATCATCCGCCAACTCTTCGGGTAAGAACTTCAAGGCAACACGGCGTCCGAGTTTGATGTCTTCGGCCTTGTAAACCACGCCCATCCCACCGCCGCCCAAAATCTCCAGCACGCGATAATGCGAGACTCGCTTGCCGATCAGGTTGCCATCTACACGTTTCTGGGGAGTGGGCGTTGCTTCCAGCTGCTCCCATTGCACCGGGATTTTCCAGCGATAGCCGCGCCGCGCCAACGTCTCGATGAATTTTGGTTTAACGGCAGAGTCACCGAGCACCTGGCGCAGGCGGTTCACCGCCGCATTGATGCTGTGCTCAAACTCGACCACGGTATCGTTCGGCCATAAACGTTTGCGCAAGTCCTCGCGAAGGACCAGCTCGCCCGGATGCTCCAAAAGGGCAATCAGAATGCGCAGCGGCTGTTCTGATAGTCGGGCGGTCTTGCCAGTGGGATTGCGAAGTTCGGCGCTGCGGACGTTAAGCTCGAATCCTTCGAAGCGGATAATGCCTTCTGATTGGCCAATCCCCACTACGGCAACCTCAGAGTGTGGGGAATTCTAGCATTGAAGTCGCAAGAAGTTGCTTTCTTTAGCCGAGAACGCCCTCCTGAGTTACAAGGCGCAGCCAAATGAACGATCACCGCCCTCACGAAATCGAAGATGGCCGAGCACTCCCGCGCTGGACCCGCGCCCAACCAGCTGAGCATTACACCAATCGGATTGGACAGAGCAGACGCACTCAAGCCGTTGCGATGGCCGGCTCGCCGGTAAAGACAGCGGGCTCGACGGGCCGATGAGCCCCAACGCCTGGGTGCGTGTGGATCCAAGCGGCGATGTGACTCTGCTCATCGAGAAAGCGGATCTGGGACAGGGAGTGTGGACCGGGCTGGCCATGATCCTGGCCGATGAAATGGAAGCGGATTGGGCTAGGGTCCTTTGGAGCAAGCTCCTTCCGTGCCCGGAGTCTACGAGCACATGAGTACGGGAGGCAGTTCTTCCAGGCGCCGATGCTACATCGTGATGCGGCAAGCGGGCGCGCAAGCGCGAGAGACGCTGGTTGCCGCGGCGGCCGAGGTTTGGAAGGTAGAAAGCGCCGACTGTCGCGCCCTAGAGGGGCAGGTCGTCCATCTGGCAACAGGTCGGCGATTAGGCTATGGCGAACTGGCAGAACGCGCTTCACACATGCTGCGGCTGAATCTGCAATCGGCGACACTGAAGGACCCGAAACAGTTCCGAATTATCGGAAAGCCCATCCCGGGCCAAGGAAATTCCCGCAAAGTAGACGGACGGACGCGGTACGGTTTCGATGTTCGTGTCCCGGACATGCTCTATGCGGTGGTCGACCGCAGCCCGGTCGTGGGCGGAAGACCTAAGCACTATGACGCCAGCGCGGCGCGAGTAGTCCGGGCGTGCGCCTCGTCGTTCCGATTGAGCCGCTCGCAGAGCCGGTGTGCACGACCGGTGGCATCGCCGAACGATTCGCGCGCCAATTGCGCCGCGTCTTCTTTTCGCCCCTGGATAGTTGCGATGTCCGATTTAAGAGCCAGCGCCTGTGCTTTAGTGTTTGCGTCGCCCTCTGTCTCTGCTGTGGTAATCGCTTCATCGGCAGCAGCAAGTGAATTGGCGAGGTTTCTCTCCCTATCTTCTGCTTTTAGCGGTCTAGTCCCGCGCACTGCCATGGCGATCGTGCCGAAATATACTTGTGCCAACAGAAGGTGGGCTTGCGACCATTCGGCTTGTCGGTCGTCGCGCAGCAAAGCTGGGCTGAGACCCGGTGATGTCATCAACGCGGTGAATGGGATCAGCCTGAAAGACGAGGACTTCCACAAGAAGATCGCGGCATATAAGCCGGGGTCGACGGTTCGGCTCGGCTACATGCGGGACTCATGGGCCTTTGAAGCTAGTTTGACCGTCGGAGCAATCACTCGATAGAACTCGCGTGGCGTGAAGGACGGTCCAATGGCCCGAAAACTGCTTTCATACGGTCCGACATAGGGGAGGCGATTGCGAGCACGCCTTTGGCAGCTTCCGCCATCCCAGCTGTCTCATTTCAAGCGTGCAGTCCAGCTCGCAGCTCGAGTTGTCCGGCACAGGAGACGGCTGAAAACGAGAGCGTCTTTCAGCGCCCGCGATTTATCCAAATTTCTTCTTTTGTGACGCGGACTGCGACGAGCGATCCGCAAGGCCCGTGCGCAATGGCGCAGCGTTGACTGGTAACCGGAACCAGTTTACGGAAGCCCGTTAACGGAACCCCCTTCTAGCTTCCCGCTGCTCGGGCCTTCTGCAACTCGAGCTTTCGTTCCGTGGCCAGTTTGTATGCGATGTAATATTTGTAGATATTGTCGACGTACAATACCGTCTCTTCCCCGACTTCCTTGGCCACTTCCAGTTCTACATTGCCGAACCACTCGTTTGGATTCAGCCCATCTTCCTCCGCTTTCTTGCGCAGACGCGCGATGCGGCTGGGCCCCGCATTGTAGCTAGCAAACGTCAACAATGTTTTGTTCACTTCATCGATTGCTGAATCATCGAAATAGGTTTTAACAATGTTGTTCAACATGCGCACGCCCGCGAGTATGTTTCTGTCCGCCGTGCTTACATCAGGGACATTGATCGGTGCGGCTGCCGCGTATTTCGGAATCACCTGCATGATTCCTATCGCACCCGCCGGGCTCCTTTTGCTCTGGTCCAAACGCGACTCCTGGTAGCTTTGCGCCACAATCATCAGGTAGTCAAAATTGTAGTCTACCGCGTATTTCTTGAAGTACTTCACATAGTGTGCAAACCTGTCCATCTCTGCCGTGGAAGTCGAATTCCTCACCCACTTTGTGTCCTTTAGGTACCGGCGCAGCAAAGTGTTTCCGAATAAGGTTCCCTCACCGTGCGTCTCCGTGAATTGATCCAATAACTTCTTCAACTCGGGATTGTCCTTTCGCATGACCCAACCCAACTCGCCTTCGCTCGCGATAGCCATTTCCCGGTGCAGCCTGATGTTGGGCAGAATCTGCTCCCAGAGGCCGGCTCTGTGTTGCATCGCCACAGTCGCTGGAATCAGTCCAGCATTCACCATCTCGACTAGATCATCCTCCTGTAAGTTCTTGTCCGCGGACTTCACCGACAGCGGTACCTTTCCCGCCGTTGCGCGATCCTCGTTGATCTTCATCAAATTTTCATAGAAGCTCGTCAGCGGACTGACATAGATGTCTCTGCCCACCAGGTCATCGAGACCCTTCGCGTTTGCCAGCTCTGGCCCCGTGACGATGATCTGCGTTACGTTCGTCATGATTGGCGTGGTGAACGCGTAGTGTTTCTGCCTTCCCGGCGTAATCACAATCCCCGCCGCTATGAAATCGCCCACACCCTGCGATAGTGCCGGCCCTAGTTCATCAGGACGCATCGGAATGAACTTGACTCTTACCCTTAGCCTTCCGGTCTTGAATTTCTTATTCACGACTCGTTCCAGTTGCTCTAATTCCTCGTACAGCATGCCTTTCGGTTTTCCGTGCGAGTAGAAGAACGAGATCGGATTGATCGTTACCAGAGCGCGAATGTTACGCGCCTTCAGCATCTGGTCGAGGTCTCCGGTCTGGCGCTCGAAACTTGTAGGAAGCACCAGCTGACCCGATGTTGCCGCAACTTCGTTCGAGAACCCTTCTGGCGACAGGACTTCCGATCCCAACGTATCAACTCTCCCAATAGGCGGTTGTGCTCCGGACGGCGACTTCCCGTTCTTGTTGCAGGATAGAATGCAGAAAAGTAGTAGCAGCATCGTAAGCAGTGCTGCAACTCGCGACCGATTCACAACGTCACCTCGGCTGTTGAATTATTCACAACGTCACCTCGGCTGTTGAATTTTAGATGCTATTTGAGCGACGAAATTGCCCGCCCTCTGCGTGTTCTGGCGAGGATCTTCCCCGCTTTTGAAATTATCGGGGCAAACCGCTAAAGCCACAACGACGGGTGCCTTCTGGCATTATCGCCACTAGAGAGGACTGTGATGCGAAATGCCTGTGCCCACAGTCCGCGTTGTCGTGCCCTACCTAAAACACTACTGGCCTCTAAATCCGGTAGCGGCGTCTCATCCGGGTGCCGTCGCCATCAGCGAAATGTATCCCATGTCGAAGTTGCACTTGGCCCGTGCCTATGCGCCACAAGGTAATGCGACCAAAGCTCGCGCAGCTTGCCAGGACTTCTTCGCGTACTGGAAGGACGCCGACCCCGACATCCCCATCCTGAAACAAGCCAAGGCCGAGTACGCAAAGCTGCAGTAGCCTGTCGTGCCGGGGCGTCGCAATCAGCAATCCGCGACAACTGCCTCCACCAATCGGGTGATCGTGCGGTTCAGCACCTTGTCGGCGCGGCGCATCGCTTCAATCCTATTGATGGAGTGCAGCACCGTGGTGTGATGCCTGCCGCCAAACTCGCGGCCGATTTCCTGAAGCGATGCCCCGGTGAGCTGCCTGGCGACGTACATGGCGATCCGGCGTGGAAGGACGTAGGCACGTCGATTGCTGCGCACCGTGAGTTCCGGGTCGCGCATCTCGCGCAGGTATAAGTGCTCGCACACATGCCGGCGGATTAGCTGGATTGCTTCCTTCAATGGCTGAGGATCAGGGATCAATGTTGCTGGTGCACAGGTTTCAGGATATTCGTTGTTGGCGTCCTTGGGTGCGGAGTTCTTGACGATGGGACCCAACCTGATGAGCATCCGCAACTTCTCCTGTTTGCGCTGCTCTTCTGACCGGAACCGTGCCTTCGACTGTCGCTCCTTAACGGCCTCCACCAGTAACGCGCGCACCTCGTCCGTGAGCCTCGGATCATCCAGTCGGTGCCTTCGTATGGTGCGCATCGAGATACCGGCTCGCAGGTCAGAGTGACAGTGGCGGAGACGATCCGACTCAGCGGACGCTACGGATGGGTCATAAGCAGGCGCCCGCAGCTGCTGCATCCGGACCCAAGGCACCCACTGCTTCCAACGTGCAGCGATCGCACGCTCCAATTGGGGACTCACATATGGACCGGACGTTGGTCTGGGCGTGCAGGGGTCCATCGTCAGTCGGACGCTCTCGTTGTGCCGAATCATTACTCCTATGTACCACACCGGCGGGCGGTGGCTTATGGCTGAAATAATCTGCCTACGAAGGCTAGGGCCCATACCTATCTAGTGAATGCCGCAGTACGCCGCGTTCCTATGTTGATGCCGTGCGTGCATTGCGGCGTAGTACCGGCAAAAGTTGCGGAATTATTTCCGGGTCGCCACAAAACAGAAAATGTTCGTAGCCATCCGAGTCATCCCTCGATGGCTCCAACCATTCTTCGTCCCGCAGCGCGTCGCCGAGGCGAGCGCCTATTTTTCACGGGAAAGGGTTAGGCCGGCTTCTGCATGGCTTTTGCGGGGACACTCGCCAGCAAATAAACCAAGCCTTCGGCGACGGTGGGATGCGCGAAGATCGCGTCGCGTAAGACCGTGTACGGCAACCCTCCCAGCATTGCCGTCTGAACCGCCGCCATCATTTCGCTGGCTTCAGTGCCAAAGGCGGTGAACCCCAGGACTCGGTCGCTTTCAGTGTCGACGAGCATTTTGATCAAGCCGTGAGTCTCGCCAATCGCTACCGCTCGCAGTACGGCGGCCATGGGCATCTTCGCCAGCCGATATGCGATGCCGCGACGTTTCGCTTCGGTTTCATTCAAGCCCACTCGCGCGAGTTCAGGATCGGTGAACATGCAAAAGGGTATTAGTCGGTTTTGAGTCGTGCGGCTGCCTGCGTTTAGATTGTCGCGGACCACCCGGAAATCGTCGTAGGCGACATGCGTAAACTGTGGGCTGCCTGCACAATCCCCCATAGCCCAGACGTCGGGCGCGGTGGTCTGCAATCGCTCGTTCACTTTGATGTACCCGCGCGCATCGAGTTCGATTCCCGCTGCTTGCAGCCCGATCCCCTGGGTGTTTGGAGTGCGCCCGGTTGCGACGAGTAGATCGGTTCCCTCAATTGTCTGTTGGTTGCGGCAGTTTTCAACAACGGCACGAACATTATGGCCAGAGAGTCCCTCTACTTCACGCATACGCGTATCCAGCAGCACTTCGATTCCTTCGCTTGCGAGCTCTTCCAGAATCCCTTGCGCAATATCGGGATCTTCGGCGGCGGCGATCTGCCGACTACGCTCGATCAGCGTCACGGCAGCTCCAAACCGCCGCAAGGCTTGCGCCAGTTCAAGTCCCACGTAGCCTCCACCGAGTACGATCACATGCTCCGGCAAACGCTGCAGGTCGAGCGCTTCCACGTGACTCATAGGTTTCGCGGCCGCGAGGCCGGGGATATCGGGAATCATAGAGCGCGATCCCAGATCGAGAAACACACGATTACCCCTGATCATCCGCTTGCCTCCGTCGGGAAGGCTCACCTCAACCGTCCTTGCAGCCACGAACCGGGCTTCGCCCTTGATCAGTTCGGCTCCGGTCGCCTTAAAGCGATCGAGATGAAACTGAACCTCACCCTGCACCATCGTTCGCTTGCGGCTGAACACGCCTCTCATGTCTGTAGATACGGGCCCAGTTTGGATGCCGTACTCTGCACCATGCCGGGCGAACCAATTCGCTTTCGCGCTGCGAATTACGTTCTTGCTGGGCAAACAAGCGATGTTTGGACAAGAGCCGCCAATGTATTTTCGCTCCACCACCGCCGTGCGGTGGCCCTCCTGCGCCATCGTCCAAGTCATCCATTTACCAGCTTCGCCACTTCCTATGACAAGAATCTCGTAGTTTTCTATCTCGTGCATCGTTCACCCCCGTGCATTTAAAATGCCGGTGCGGCCACGTTTTCGCCCGTTCGCGATTGCGGACCAACGGGCAGGACATGGGAGCCGACTTGGGCAAGTTTGTCGGCTGCCGCGGCCAATGCCGCTCGTTCCCCCGGTTATGAGGGCGGTCAGAGCTTCAACGGGCACCCTGTGCTTCTGGAGTGCTGTGGAAGTCGAGGGCGGGTAAGACGAACCACTCGAGGAAGTCTACCCTTTTTTGTAAAGTTGTCGCCCCACTTTCGCTACCCCGGGGATCGCCGAAACAGAGCAAATCTGCCGTAGGGCTTAATCGTCGCGCCCATATCACTCCATAGCGCTCGATCGCAGCGATCTTCCTATCCACGTGTGGTGGCAGGGGAGCCACCGGAGCGGGTCTCGCTGAATTAGGGTCGAAACTGTGAGACGTAGCCAACGAGTTGTTGCTCACTATCCGCCTCCACCTGACGTAGCCTCAGCAGCACCGATAGACGCGGCCATTCATTTCGTTGCTGAGCTTTTTCGTACCGAATCACGCTGCGTCGGCTGATTCCGAGTTGGCTGGCCAGCTCGCTTTGAGTCCAGCCCACGGCGGTGCGCAGGATGCGAAGACGGTCGCGGCAAGATACCGTCGTCAAATGTTGCATGAATTCTGCCCTGAAGTGCGCACGGTTAGGCTCCAACGCTGCCAGTTCCCACCGATCAGGCTGACGGTGCGATTCTTGCGTCGAAGGGAGTGAATGTTCGTTGACCTGAGCGGCGACAGGCCTACAGTGGCAGGTCCCGAAGCGCCTCTCTTCCCAGGTGCAGGTATGTTCGATCCGCGCCGGTGCAACACTCGGTACACTGTCATGCAGGGTCATTTCGAACCTCCATGCCTGCTTGTACCACGAATCTCCCAGGGCACCTCCTCCATTTCCATGGAGTGCCATTTGTCACCGGCGGACGATTGCAGTAACTGCTTCGAATTTGTTTCGTGCCTCGCTTCAGTATCACTCGGTAGCGTTACATCACACATCGTGAGCACGATTGTGGAAAATCGGGCGAGTCGAGAGCGTGCCGAGAGAGGCTGTTTTCTTTCATGCAAGGGCCGCGTCCTGTGACAGAATCGCTGACGAGAGACAACATTTTTGGCAGGAGTCGCGCAGAAATGTCGAACGAGCAGAGCACACCCGAGTCCCGCGAGTATCGAACCGGCTATGGCCAGACTGCCTACAAACGCAGCTTAGCGTATCAGCACCTGGGCATCCACCCTGCCAAGGTGCCGTGTAAACCATTCTTCCGCGCCAGCCTGAAACGTATCGCGCGATTGATGAACCGGCCCAGACCAAAGGGCGAAGTCGACCGGGGCCACCATTTCGGTCCGTTTGACTGTCTCCAGGCCAGCGCCGATCCTGACGCCTGCAAAGTATCACGCGTTTATCGCTCGGTTCCCGAATCATACCGACGCCTGCTTCCCGCAGAGGTCTTCTGCTACGCGGCTGGTGTATCTGAGGCGCGAGTGCTAGAGCTGATCGCCGGTGCCGTGGCTTGGTATCACGTGGAAGCATCCGCTATCGTCGCCGCTGTCTGGCATCCGGCAGTCGTTAGAAAGACCGTGGAACGAGCCCTCCAAGACGGCGGCACGAAGGAAAGGCAGCTGCTGTTCAGCGCCATGGGCCCCCTGAGGCCTTGACCCGCGGACGTTGAGGACGGTCTTTTTCAAAAGTTTCCCTATAACAGCAACTATAGAAAACTTTCATATTTTCACGTCCGCGCATGTCCTCATGTCCGCAGTGGCGGCTGGGGCTGGCGCCGACGGCTCGGCGGCCGATTCGGGCCACTCAATCCCTCCTTTGAGTCGAATCCCGAACCAAGTCCAAGCGCGGGTATGGCCGTGTCTCCGTTTTTGAAATCCCATAGCTTTGAGTCGGCGCGCGAGTTGAGTTCTGGTAAGGATTTTGTGCTCACCCGTCTGCCGGGCCCACGAGACGTATTCTTCAATCAGCGCAGCCACACTGACCTGGGCCCTCGGGCTGAATTCGCAGCGATCTTCCAAGAAATCTTGCAGGGGATCGCTCTCGCTCCGAAATACTTGGGTGGCAGCGATCACAACCGCTGGCGTGTTTAGTCCCTGGGCCTGCCACGCAAGGCAACCGCGAACGGCCCAAGCGAGAATACCCGCCGCCTCAGACCTCAGGGTGTCCTCCAGCTTCGCGTCAGCCCTGGGATCAAATTGCTTATCGAAGGGAATCAGGTGCGGGCGTCGCCAAAAACCGTGCGAGTCATCGGCAACGACGGGCTGATGATTGAATGCGAGCCAGAATTTTGCCACAGGCTTGAAATTGAAGTAGTCGCGATAAAGGAAGCGGGCAGTCAGAATGTCGCCGCCCGTCAGGGCCTTGATCCGAGCCTCGTTCAGTCGGGCCGATTCGTCGGTTTCAATGGCCGTAACGAACCTCTTGCCAGGTAGCGTGGCGACATCATTCGAAATCGCCGAGCGGGCTGTCAATTCGAATGCCGAAAACGGCAGGTTGCCAGCGTAAGTTCCAAGCGCACAACTGATAATGTTCAGAAACGTGCTCTTACCATTTGCTCCGTTCCCGCAGCAACAGAAAAAGCACTGCTCGGACGTATCACCGGTTAGGCTGTACCCGATTGCACGCCAAACGTATGAAATTAACTCAGCGTCGCCACCGAAAACCTCGTCGAGAAATCGGATCCAGCGAGGGCATTGCGCATCTGGATCGAATGCGATCTCCGCGTGCAAGGTGATCCGGTCCTCCGGTGTGCCCGGCCACAAACTACCAGTCCTCAGATCAATTACGCCGTTGGTCACTGCCATTAACCACGAATTGCCGTCCCACTTGCTACCGTCATCCGCGATTGGTTTCTCGGACTTCGCCAGTTGCACCATCGCCTCGAGCCGAGCCAGGAATTCACTTTTCAAAGCCCATTTCGCCTCTTCGCGGCGTTTTTCGTCGTCACTAATGCCACTAGAATGGTGAAGACGCAGTCGCACGGCCTGTTTTGCTAACCGCATTAGCGAGCCATCCACATCTGACCTCCAGTAATGCGTGTCGTATAAAAGCCATCGCTGTCGCGAATGATCAAAACGAAGATGATCACGATAGATTGCGGCAAACAACTCCGCGTTGCCGGCATCAGTGCGCTTGAATTGGTCAGGGCGCCCTTTGCTACGGTGTGGTGTAGACTCAGATTGCTTGGAGCGCTGCGTGGCCATCACGCACCTCCACTTGGGCTGCTGACTGCGAATCGGCAGCCTCGTGGAACGAATTCTGAATACAAGTAGCTCTTCCCGTCCAACACGATGTCGCAGTCGCAATTACAAACAAAGTGCAAACCCGTAGACAGCGACGGACAATCATGGTCGTGCCGAGTTTCTACGAGGTTTAACCCGCCGGCGTGGGATGACGCCGAGCGAGTACAGTGCGAATGCTAATTGAATGTAATGAGACATTACTGCCTCCCCGGACGCGCCGGGCGCAGGCCAGAGTCAATTACGCGCTGTACTTCCGCGGAGGGAATGCGGATGAGGCGCCGACCAACTTTGACGCTTGCAATTCTCCGTTCAAGTAGCCATCGCCGAATCGCTGCTTGCGTCACGTTCAGCCGCTCGGCTGCTTGTCCGACCGTCAGTAAACTGCATTCTGAGTTGCCCATTCCTAATCTCCCGTTTGCGCCTTTTGTGTGCGCGAATTGGAGAGTATGGAGACGATTGCTACCTGCCAAGAGGAGAAATTACGAAATGAGATTTGTCCGTGCGGACAAAAATCGGAACTAGGTTTTGTCCGGTGCTTTTTTGCGCACGCGCTGGAGCATCTTCCGCACGGCTTCAGGCGTGACAGGCTTGAGGTGTCCGTTATTGTCCCTACGATCCGGGTGCCTACGGTTCAATTCGTAGGCGATTTTTGTTTGTGACAAACCTGTGTGCGCAAGCTCCTCAGCTTCTCGCGCGAGCCTCTTCTCGCGTGGCCTTCCCGGTGGCACTGAGGGCAGTCGGGAAAGAGCGCTCTCTTTCGCGATCGTTGCCTTACGCTTACGGTACTCACGCAAGTTCTCTGGATATCGTTTCAGTAATTCCACATACTCATCCTCGGCCTTGCCAAGCAGTTCGAAGCCTCCCGGCTGTAGCCACGCAGACGTGGCTTGCGATGAGTATTCACCCCGAAGGATTTCCCGCACCCAAGAAGGCTGACGTGTCAGAAAATCCTCAAGCTCGTCCTCTGGACCCTCGAAGCCCATGCGCCACCTCCCGCGTGGCATCCCGACTGAGAAAGAGAGCGGCAGGCGGATCGGGAAGCGTCCGCTTTTCGGCTCGCGAAAACCTAGCCGCGCCGCGATCTTAACTCTTGACAACCTAACTGGCAAGTTTTAACTTAACAGCTAAGTTATGAAAAACGACCACGACAAGATTATCCGTGACTTTCTGGCGAAAGCCGGTCGCAAGGGTGGCAAAGCGCGCGCGGCGAAGCATGACAAGACAACTCTCAGCAAGTGGGCAAGGAAGGGCGGCAGGCCGAAGGGTAGCGGCAAGAAGGAGAAGTAGGCCATGATCTACAAGCGCGGCAAGTGCAAGCTGGACGCGGACGGGAAGTGCCAGAAGTGCGGCAAGCGCCGCAGCTGCGGCGTCTACTGGTACAAGTTCATGTGGCAGGGCCGCCTGGTACGGGAATCCACGAAGCAGGGGAATGACAAGATCGCGCGACAAATGGAGTCGGCGCACCGCACCGCCCTGGCAAAGGGAGAAGTGGGCATCCGCGAAAAGAAACCCGTGCCCGCACTGAAGGAGTTTTTGAAGCAGGACTTCCTTCCATACGTCGAGACGCGGCATGCAGCGAAGCCCAATACGCTGCGGTACTACACGGACGGCAGCACGATGCTGACAAAATCGGAACTGGCGGATCTACCTCTCGACGAATTGACCGACCAGCACGCGCAACAGTTCGCTAGAAAGCATTCCAAACTTTCGCCCTCCGGCATCAATCGAGGATTGCGAACGCTACGGCGTGCAATGAATCTGGCGTTTCAGTGGAAGACCTTGGACAAGCCTGTCAAAGTCGTGCTCGCTACAGGTGAGCGCCAGCGAGACCGGGTTTTGAATGACGGCGAGATCAATGTGTATCTTGAAGCATGTCCGCAGCCTTGGAAGGATTGCGCCACAATCATCTTGGACGAAGGCTTCCGCCCGAGCGAAGTATTCGCCTTGCGCTGGCCGCATGTGTTCTTCAACGAGGACGGCACAGGGTTAGTTCAGGTGCTGGAGGGAAAGTCAAAGGCCGCTCATCGTATGCTACCTATGACGCCGCGGGTCCATAGACTGCTGCGGCATCGTCACGACTCGGCGGGCCGTCCAGCCGAGGGATGGATTTTTCCAAGTTCAAGCGAATGCGGTCACTTCAATGGTGACGTCGCGAAAGACCAGCACAGGAAGGCCCTAACCGATTCTGGCGTGGAAGCTTTTGTGCCCTACA
>Ga0075425_100003783_pt1 | contig 15456 bp, 13 predicted proteins | sample SoiMethybrSBSTD4_FD_75300 | JGI IMG/M metagenome (GOLD analysis project Ga0075425, IMG submission 75300) | Bulk soil microbial communities from a Populus tree surrounding site in Tennessee, USA - Soil MetaG P. TD hybrid SBSTD4 | ecosystem: Environmental > Terrestrial > Soil > Tree plantation...
GCGCTCTTTCCGGTTCAACCGGACCTCGATTGCATCAGGAATCATCCCGTTCTTGAATCACGAACCCACCATCGACGATAGTGCAGGAATGACTCACTCACTTCGGATACCGGGTACTAGAGCTCCTGGCGATCCGGAGAGGGCCGGCCTTCGAACGCAATATCGGGCATGGGCGCAGGCCGGTGGCCTCGAGGTCGTTGATGGTCACGCCTGGCTCGATCCTGAAAACGCCAAAGCCATGGTGGCGTACGTCGCCGAGACCCTCATGCAAAAGGATCCCGCGCATGCAGAGGCCTTGAGGTCCAATGCTCAGGAGCTGCGGCATCGCTTGGAGCTGCTGCAGCACGAGCTCGAGCAAGCACTCAAGCCAGTTGCGGATCGACCCTACGTTGTCTTCCATGATGCCATGCACTACTTCGAGCGCGCTTCAACCTCAACGCGGTCGGCTCGAATTCCGTTAGCCTTGAAATTCCACCGAGCGCTCAGCGTGTGATAGAAGTGCGCAAGGAGCTCAGGGCTGTGGGTGCTCAATGCGCCTTCGCCGAGCTCCAATTCAGCATGGCCCTGGTCAGCGCCGTCGTCGAGGGCACAGGGGGCTCGCGTGAGTATGCTCGACCCCGAGGCCATCGATCTTCCACCTGGTCCTGAGCTCTGCGGCGCCTCGGGCTCGAGCCCCACGTGACGCGGGGGCCCTCGCTGCCAGCCTTAGCGTCGGCCAGCAGCAGCGGGTCGCTGCCGCGCGTGCGCTGATTGGCTCGCCGGAACTCATCATCGCCGACGAGCCGACCTCGGCGCTTGACCGCAATCGCCAGGCGGCCTTCCTCGATCTGCTCTTCACAGAGGTAACGGATCGCCGTGCGACCTTGATCATGGTCAGCCATGATGAAACCTTGACCGGACGCTTCGATGAGGTGATGCATCTTGATGCGATCGCCCGCTGCAGCCAGGAGGGCGCATGATCGTCTTGCGCCTTGCACTGCAGTCCTTGCGCAATCGCCGAGCAGCAGCGTGATGCTGACCGCGATAGCAAACACCGTCAACATCGCCGTAAGCCAGCGTGGGAAAGGTGCGCGCCGGCGCGCGCCAGAGTTTCGCCGATACCATCTCTGGCACTGACCCCATCGTTGGTGCCCGCAGCGGCTCGATCCAACTGTTGCTTTATGCCGTATTTCGCATCGGCAACGCCACCAACAACATCACCTGGCTGAGCTTCCAGGACGTCGCCGCGCGCCCCGAGATTGCCTGGGCGGTGCCGCTTTCGCTTGGGGACAGTCACCGTGGTTTCCGGACCACGGCTGACTACTTCACGCACTACAAGTACAGGCAGGCGCATGGCCTTGTGTTGGCCGCAGGCCGACCGTTTTCGGATCTATTCGGCGCTGTGATCGGCGCCGAGGTGGCGTCCGCTTTGGGCTATAAAATTGGCGATGCCATCATCATCTCGCACGGGCTCGGTGTCGTCTCGTTCGTGGAGCACGAGGACAAGCCGTTCCGCGTCCGCGGTATCCTCGAGAAGGATACCCCGGTCGATCGCACGGTGCACGTGAGCTTGGAGGCCATTGAGGCGATCCACGTCGACTGGCAAAGCGGCGGCCGCATCCCCGGGCAGTCTGCAAGCCCAAAGCGATTACGGCGGCTCTACTGGGCCTCAAGTCAAGGCTTGCTGCTTTCCGGCTGCAGCGTGCCATGGCACTCAAGGCAGTCTCGGCCATGGTGGTAGCAACCGCATTGCTCGGCATGGTCACCATGATCCTGACCACGCTCAACGAACGGCGCCGCGAGATGGCCATCCTGCGGTCGGTCGGTGCCCGGCCGCGGACGGTTCTCGGATTGTTGATGGCGGAAGCCGGCATGCTCACGCTGGCCGGGATTGCACTGGGTCTCGTTCTCCTTTACGCCGCCTTATTGGTGCTCCAACCCTACATCGATCGGACCTACGGCCTGCACCGATCGAGCTCCCCAAACCCGCCGAACTGGGGACGCTTGCCACCATTGGCATCGCCGGTTGTCTTGCGGGACTACTGCCGGTATTGCGCTTACCGCCTGTCGCTGGCGGATGGGATGACCGTCAGAACATGAGGAGAGGCTGCAACATGGTCGTTGGTCGGCGCGACGTGGTCCTACTGGTGGGCCTGGGGGTGTTTGCTAGCTGGTCTAGGCTGGGCCTGCTCAATGCCGGCGAGGCGCCCATGGAGCTCCAGTGGCATCAGCTGGTGCCGCCGGCTCCCCCCAAGCCGCCGAAGTCATTCTTGGCGGGCAGAGGCCCCGTGGATCTGGGCAAGCTCGGAGGGCCCGACGATGGTAGCCCCGCGCCGCCGCCGGTGCCCGAAGGGCGCTGGATGTCGACACCCGCGCGCAAGGATGCCATGCCCTCGCCCGTCGTCGAGAGCCTGGGCGGTAAGCGCGTTCACATCGGCGGCTACGTGGTACCACTCAACTTCGAAGCCACGCGGGTGACGGACTTCCTGCTCGTGCCGTTTGTCGGGGCTTGCATTCACGTTCCACCTCCTCCGGCCAATCAGATCATCTACGTCAAGATCGAGCGGGGATTTGACGTGCAAGGCACCTTCGATCCGGTGTGGGTCACCGGTACCCTCAATGTGGCGCCAACGTTCACGGGCCTTGCCGATGCCGGCTACAGCCTAGAGGCTGAGAAGGTCGAGCCGCGGCCGGGAGGCTGATGTTGATGCGGACACCGATACCCTCACTGCTCAGCCTCAGCGCGCTCGCACTGGCGCTTATTGTCGTTGGACTGGCGGGTCCTGCTGCGTCGCATCCGCACGTGTGGATCACGGTTGAGACCACCGTTCTCTACGACAGGGGAAACTTCACAGGCCTGCACCACAAATGGACGTTCGATGAGTTTTACACCGCGATGGCCATTGAGGGCCTCGATAAGAACAACGACGGCGTCTACTCGCGCGAAGAGCTTGCCGAGCTCGCCAAAGTCAACATCGATGGTCTCAAGGAGTTTGGCTACTTCACTTATCCTGTTGTGGACGGCCAGGATGTCAAGATCAAAGACCCGAACGACTATTGGCTCGAGCACAAGGACGGCGTCCTATCACTCCACTTTACGGTGGCCTTCGACCAACCAATTCCGGCGAAGGCCAAAGGCTTTGCCTACGTCGTGCAGGACCCAGCTTTCTACATCGCCTTTCTGCCGGCCAAAACGGACCCTGTGAGACTCGGCCAAGGAGCGCCAAAATCCTGTAACGTGCAGATCGGCAATCCGAAGACCGGTGGGGAGGATGCCGATCGGCTCGCCAAGGCTTTCGGCCAACTTGCAACGCCCGTCAGCGCCACCAAGGCTGTTTCCATCCGGTGCGCCGAGTGAGGGGCCTACGACCGTGCATTTCGCTGGGACTGAGCGCAATGTGCGCACACCCCTAGAACCTCTATGATCGCGCTCCGTGGTGAGAAAGCGCGGTGTGCAAGAGAACGGCGTATACCTCTGAAGATTGCTGCTCCATCGGCGTCGGCAACTCGGCCACATATCTCACATGCAAGAACAATTCTAGGCGATCGCGGGTCTTCGGAGCAGCTCACATAATAGGCATTCCGGCTCTTGAACCGGCGAACCACGCCCAAATCGAGAAGGGTGTTGATGATCCGATAGACCGAGATCGGTGTCAGCCGTGTGCCTTTCTTCGCCAGACTGTGAAGTACCTCATAGGCGCCGACCGCTTTGTGGGATCCGGCGATTTCTCGAAAGACTTTCTCGCGCAACGGCGTAAAAGACATTTGGTTACGGCTGAATGCCTCGCGCGCCGACCGCACGGCGTCGTCAAGACATGGGGCATGATTGTGCTGCGGTGCTGGAAATGCATCGCTCATCATGTCGTGCACCATGGGCCTTCTGTCACTTCCGTCGAAGCCACAAACCAGCAGTTTAATAGGCAACTCGGGGATCGACTGAGCGGAGCCACCACGCTACACCGAGTCTGCCAAAGCTAAAGCTGCCCGCGATACGTTATACATCGTGCGGCCGTTCGGGCGGCGTTGGTAATTCCTGGTTTTGCTGCCAGCGTTCGTGGTGCAAATCACCCTTTATGCTCATGTCCGCCCTGGGCAGGTTTTTCTCGTGCCGGCTGGCTTTGCCAGACAACAGATGGACCGCGGTCGCGCATTAGGCGCTCTTTAATCGTGGAATGAGGCTTAGGGTATTCTCTCGAGCAACGGCTTTGAGATCATCGCCCTTGAAGAATGCGGTGACGCCCTTCGTGTTGTCGGCGGCAATACGGTACGGAAAATGCGTCCCGTATACGATCTGCGAGATCGGCATGAGCTGCACCATGGCCGAGAGCGTGATGGGGTTGGCGACCTGGGCCGTGTCATAGTAGAAGCGCCTAAGTTCGTCTTCGACGGCGGCGCGTGTGAGCTTATCCGCCTAGGGCGGTCGGCTCACCGCCAAGAATAGAAACCGGTCGGCAAAGGCGGTAGGTGCACCGCCACCATGCGACCATATCCAGTTGACGTCCTTAGATTTCTGTGAGGTACCACTGAAAATAGAGCGAGCGGTATCGGCGCCGAACTCAATATGTGCGTCGTCTATACCTCGGACGAGATTGACGCAGCAATTTGCCGTGGTTGGGTGCGTGTATACTGTACCAATGGCCAGGACAGCTGCGCCACCGGCAAGCCACTGACGGCGAGTCAATGGTTTGGCGCAGCCGCAATTTGGCAACCCGGTGGACTAAGCCATTTAGGCATTCCCTGATTGACTTTCGCTGTGCTTATCCAAGCATGCGTCGGAGGACCAGCCAACCACCGCCATTGTAAAAATGCGGGTTGTGATCTACCAAGTTGCCATTCGGGGGCATTCGGATCGAATCGCAGCTGCGATGCGAGCAAGCGGGTTTTTCGCGCTACCGCGCATCGCGTATTGCGGGTTGCTGAATATGCCCTGGTCCTGGAGCGTAGTTGAGGTCGGTCGTGAACCTCTCCCAAGATGTTCGGCGCGTTGCCAAGCAAATTCCCCACAAGCTTGCCATCACCTCAGATGCCGGGAAAATTACCTATGCTGAGTTTGAGAACAACATTGGCCGGATTGCCGGCGGATTGCGCGCGCATCTCGCGCTAGCGCGTGGCTGCCGCATCGGCATAGCCATGGAGAATTGTGGGGAGTACCTACAGATCCTTTACGGTATCTGGCGGGCCGGCCTGGTCGCCGTACCCATGAATGTCAGGCTCCATGAGAAAGAGATCGCGTTCATTCTTGCCAATGCCGGCTGCGAAGCCTGCTTTTGCACCGCAGATGTGGCGAGCAGGCTTGGATCGCTCAATATCTTCAAGCCTAGGCAGCCCGGAATCATTTCTATCCAGACGAAAGATTATACGAGCTTGTTGGCTTCGCACCCCATCGCCGAGACCATCAGCTCGGCGGAGGACGAGGCCTGGCTGTTCTACACCAGCGGAACCACAGGTGTTCCCAAGGGAGCCGTTCTCTCCTTCCGCAATCTTCAATTTATGTCGCACTGTTATTACGCCGACATCGACCATCTCGATGATCGCGACGTGAACCTGCATGCTGCTCCACTGTCACATGGCTCGGGTCTCTACGCGCTGCCACACGTCGCCAAGGGTTCGCACCACATCGTCATGTCCGGCTCCTTCGATCCGGACCGGATCTTCGACGTCCTGGGGAAACATCAACGCGTGACAATGTTCGGTGCTCCCACCATGGTATCGCGACTGATCAACCATCACCGGGCCGGATCATCCGATACGACTGGTCTGCGAACGCTCTATTTCGGCGGTGCTCCAATGTACGTGAGCGACTTGAAGAAAGCCCTCGAGATCTTCGGGCCAAAGCTCACACAGATCTATGGGCAGGGCGAGTCACCCATGACAATCAGCTTCGTCTCAAAGCGGTTGCTCGGACAGATGGATCATCCACGCCGCGATGAAATACTTGCCTCCTGCGGTGTACCGCGCAGCGGCGTCGATGTTCTGGTCGTCGACGACGACGGCAGTGAACTGCCTGCCGGCAAAATCGGTGAGGTGATAACCCGGTCCGACTGTGTCATGAGCGGATATTGGAACAACCCCGAGGCCAACGCCAAAGCCCTCCGCGACGGCTGGCTCTGGACGGGCGATATGGGGTTCATCGATCACGCAGGCCTCCTCACACTCAAGGATCGCTCTAAGGATATGATCATCTCTGGAGGGTCCAACATTTACCCTCGGGAACTCGAGGAGGTTCTACTCACCCATCCGCTGGTGATGGAGTGCGCCGTGGTTGGTCGCGAGCATCCGGAATGGGGGGAAGAAGTCGTTGCGTTTGTCGTCACTCGCCCGAACGCACTCGTCACATCCCATGATTTGGGCCATGATTTGGACGCCCTGTGCCTCGGCAACGTCGCGCGCTACAAGCGGCCGAGGCATTACCAGTTCGTCGAGAGCCTCCCCAAGAACAGCTACGGCAAGATCCTCAAGACCGACCTGCGACGGCTGCTGAAGAGCCGCGCCAATTCGTAAGGTGACAATCACCAAAGATAGCCCACGTCCTGTGGGAAGCATGCAGCAAGTAAGCCTCGTGGATGCGAGATAGGAGGGGTGATCCAACCGTGCAGGCTCTCACCCTGAGGGTCACGTTGTGCGCAAGAAGCCGACGTCGCCTGTATTGGCCACACGTTGACGCGACGCGTAGTGTCGGGCTCGCCGGCGACCCGCAAACCTGCTCGCAAGCTTGAGCGTTGCTGTTCCTGAGCAATCGCAGGGCAGCGCATTGTGTATAGTGGAAATAAGTGAACAGCAGGCGGGATCGGCGGTGTCAACGGTGGTTGTGAAAGGCCAGCCTTCTCTCAGGGTCGACTGGGAAGGCAGCGAGTTCCTCGAGCTAGCCGAGGCTTCCGCCGGTGTCGGCGTTTGGGACATGGACCTTGCAACGGGTCTTGTCCGCGGACGCCCGCAGTTCTTCCGTGTCATGGGCCTCGAGCCCAGAGCGGATCCTGTCTCGGTCGAGGTCTTCCGCGCGCTTCGGCATCCGGAGGATCGTGCAAAGGTCGGAGACGGGTTCCGTCAGATCCTGGCAGAGGGGACCGACTATTACGAGAGCGAGTATAGGATCCTGCGGCCGGACGGGCAGTTGCGCTGGATCCTGGGTCGTGGTCGGGTCGTGCGCGACGCACACGGCAAGCCGACTCGCTACTTCGGCGTCGATATCGACATCACAGATCGCAAGCGTGTGGAGGCAGCCCTGCGCGCCGCGGAGGCCCGCTTCCTGCGCATATTTCAGCTCGCGCCGGTGGCAATGAGCATCAGCACCCTGCGCGACGGGCGGTACGTGGACGTCAACGCGGCCTTGCTGTCGCAGACCGGATATACGCGACAGGAGGTGGTCGGCCGGACGGCACGCGATCTGCGCGTCTATGTGGACGAGAAAGATTTCACGAGGGTGCGAGGAATCTTGGCCGAGAAAGGTGTTGTGCAAAGCCTAGAGATCGCGCTGCGGGGCAAGCATGAGGTTCGTACTGTGCTCATCAACGCCGACGTTGTCGAATTCGGCGGAGAGCAGTGCCTCCTCACGGCTTCGGTCGACATCACAGACCGCAAGACGGTGGAGGCCGCCCTGATACAGAGTGAACAGCGCTATCGCGCCCTAGTCGATAACGCTAACGATATCGTCAGCACTATGGACCTGGAGTTCCGCGTTAAGTCGGTCAATCCGGCAGTCGAGAGGATTCTGGGCTATACGCCCGAGGAGATCGTCGGCACTCCACTCCAGCGCTTCATACCTCAAGGCCAGCTGCCGATGCATCTTCAGATGCTTCAGCGAAAGCTTCAGGGTGCCTCTTCTACCCGCTATGAGATGCAGCTTGTGGGCAAGACCGGTGCCCGCTTCACCCTCGAGGTCAATTCACGGCTCATATTCGACGACGGAGGCGTGCCCGTCGGCATCCATTCCATTGCTAGGGACGTGACCGACCGCAAGGACGCAGAAGCGCGTCAGGCGCTCCTCGTGCGCGAGTTGCAGCACCGCGCCAAGAATCTCTTGGCTGTCATGCAGTCAATTATCAGCAGCACGCTGTCTTCAAGCGACGACCTACAGACGGCGCACGATACGATTCTCGGGCGTCTGCAAGCTCTGGCGCGTGCGCAGGATTTCATCGCGTCGGGTCCCAGCGGTGGAGTACCGATCGACGAGATTGTGCGGGGAGAACTCGCTCTCTTCGTTCCGCGGGTCTCGGTTAGCGGCCCGCAGGTGCTTGCCGGCAGCGCGTTCGCGCAGATGTTCGCAGTGGTCGTTCACGAGCTCGCCACGAATGCAACGAAATACGGGTCGCTTTCGCAGCCCAAGGGCCGCGTCAATGTCAAGTGGGACATTCAGGGCAATTCCACATTTTCGTTCTCATGGACCGAGCGGGGCGGACCACCCGTGCACGAACCGATATCTCAGGGTTTCGGCAGTCGCCTGATGAGAGCAGCCTTGTCGGAAAATCCGCGCATCCTCTACGCTAAAGAGGGCCTGGAGTATTCGATCTCGCTCCCATTGGAGCAGGTGCAAGGGTAGCTAAGCATGTGATCGACTATGCGCTGGTCTTGAATGGATTCCGTCATTTCCATTCTGCTGATCTCGTCAGCGCAAATTCCCGATTAGCGCAGCGACCGTGCGACGAGCTTCCTGGTATTCGTGGGTGCTGCGCGCGACTAACTCAGCCACCGGTAGGACCGCGCTTACGCCCGACACGCTGTGGCCCGCACTCCATATGTTACGCCATCGTTTGGGCTGGTCGCCGTGCGCTTCGACGTCAATATCCTTGCTCACGTCAATCATGCCGCGCTCGGGCAAGTTCGCCGGGTCCAGGCCTGCGGCAATAATCGATGGCCGCAGCATATTGGTCTCCAGCCCGGTGAAAGCACGTGTGAGAAGAACATCATCGGCATTGGATTTCACGAGCATCGACTTATACGCGTCCGATGCCAGGCTCTCGCAGGTGGCAATGAACTTCGTGCCCATGTAGGCCAGGTCACAGCCCATGAGCTCTGCCAGCAAAAGTGCATATCCATCGTTGATACCGCCGGCAAGAACGAGGGGGCCGCTGTAAAAGCTACGCACGGCGCGGACGAACGCCAGCGGATTGAGCCAGCCTGTTTGTCCGCCGGCACCAGCCGTGAGTAGCACTAAGCCGTCAGCACCGACCTCGACGGCCTTTTCGGCATGGCGAAGCGAAGCAACATCGGCCAGAACTAGCGTCCCGCAGTCGTGCAACGGACGAAGCACCGGCTCAGGCGAGCCGACACTTGCAATAACGATCTCTGGGCGGTGATGCCGCAGCACCGCGAGATCCTCGCTTAACCGTCTGTTTGACCGATGCACAATTAGATTCGGGCAGTATGGGGCGAATCGCCTTCCCAATCGCATGTCTTCGCCGCGAAGATTGGTCCGGATCTGACGGAGCCAGATGTCTAGCTCATCCGCGCTCCGGCAGTTCGCGGTTGGGAAGGCGCCGATGACGCCTTGGCGGCAGGCAGCCACGACGAGCTCCACGCCAGAGACGAGAAACATTGGCGCGGCTATGAGCGGTAGCTTGAGGCGTCGTCGAAGCGTTTCGAAAGGAGTTTGGGCCAAGGGCGATGGTTCCGTGCGGTGCTCTTGCCCTCTATAGTGCTCAGAACGCAAACACGGCGCCAGCTGATTTCGGGGAGGATACGATGGCTGATGGGGTGCACAGTGGCCCGACGATAGCCACACAGGCGTTGCGTGCGCTCCGGCGGCATCCCGACCGTGCCGCATTTGTATTCGGCAATCGCTCGCTTTCGTACCGAGGGACAATCGATCTGATCGCGCGGATGCAGGCGGTGTTTCTGGAAGGCAACTTGCTACGCGGGCAGCGCATCGGACTGCTGTCCGCCAATCGCGCGGACGCATGGTGTGCCGGGATTGCGGCAAGCGCGTCGGGCTTGAGCATAACTTGGTTACATCCGCTGGGTTCGCTCGCGGATCAGGTCGAGCAGCTCGAGGATGGAGAGTGTGCAGCGCTCATCGTCGACGCGGCGACGTTCCTGGATCGGGGTGGCGAGCTGGCGGCTCGTGCGTCCGGGCTCACGGCCGTCTATACGCTTGGGCCAGCGGAGTACGGGCTCGATCTGCTCCAGGCGGCGGAAGCTATCGGTAGTGCCACCGCACGCGATCTCGCCTCGAGTGATGAGATCGCCGTTCTCAACTACACGGGCGGTACCACGGGCAAGTCGAAAGGGGCGATCCGCACGCATGCGCAAGTCACCGCGTACTCTACGAGCATCCTTGCTGACTTTGAGATCCCAATCGCACCACGCTATCTCGTGATCGCGCCCATGAGCCATGTAGCGGGCACGAAGATCCTGCCTAGCCTGATGTTAGGGGGCACAGTGCATCTGCTCCGGGGATTCGATCCCGATGCCGTGCTCGGCACCATCGCGCGCGAGCGGATCAATGTCACGTTGCTCGTGCCGACGATGATATACCTGCTGCTTGACCATCCGACACTGTCCCGTACAGACACCTCGTCGCTAGAGCTGCTCCTCTACGGCGCTTCTCCGATGTCGCCCGCGCGGCTGCTTGAAGGGCTCGAGCGGATTGGTCCGGTGTTTTCCCAACTGTACGGCCAGACCGAGTGCTACCCCATCTCTGTGCTGCGCAAGGCCGACCATGATCGGCAGCGGCCGGAGCTGTTCTCCTCCTGCGGCGTCCCGGTTGCAAGCTGCGACGTCAAGGTCTTGGACGAGTCCGACCAGGAGGTCCCGCCCGGTCAGCCGGGGGAGATTTGCGTGCGCGCGGCGCATGCGGTCAGCCAATACTGGAAGCGGTCGCAGGAGACCGAAGCACTGTTCCGCAATGGTTGGCTTCACACGGGCGATATCGCACGCGCCGATGATAAAGGATACCTCTACATTCTTGATCGCAAGAAGGACATGATTGTGAGCGGAGGGTTCAATATCTATCCCCGCGATGTCGAAGATGCGCTTTCCGTTCATCCGGACGTGGCGATGGCTTGTGTCATCGGCATCCCGGATCCCAAATGGGGCGAAGCCGTCTGCGCAATCGTTGTACCGAAGCCGGGTACGCGTCCCGCTGCTGAGAGCCTCGTGCAGCTCGTCAAAGAACGCAAAGGGCCAACGCACGCGCCCAAGCGTGTCGAATTCGTTGGCCAGCTGCCGTTGACGCCCGTGGGCAAAGTGGACAAGAAAATGGTACGGGCGCCCTACTGGAAGGGTCACCAGCGGATGGTTGGATAACCGGCGTCGACCGCGCTACCGGCGAACACCGGCATCACGTCACCATTCGTGCGGCGGTTTGCACAACCGTCGCCTCAGAGCTGTGTGATGTATCGATGTCGAAGCAAGCTCACGTTCACCACAGAGGTTCTCAAGCCACTACCCATCGGGTTTGGCGGTGAGCAAGCCCACCCAAGTCCTCCTCAATCTTGAGGGTGGTTCCATCAAGTTCACCGAACCTGGCGCGGCGCGCGTGACCGCCAAAGCGTGAGCGCCATCGCGCCATCTCAGCGCGAGCGCAAGCGACGTAGGCCCCGTATCCCAGAGGACCACAACACGCACGTCTTTAGCCGGTTCCAAAAGGTCGATAGCTCCAACACCAAGGCCAAGGGCGGCATGGTTCTCGGACATGTCGTCGCCAAACTGATCGTTGAGATGCATTTGGGTCGTATCGACAACGCGACAGCATGAAGCTGTCCGTGCGGGATGCAGCCGCCGTGCAGCATGAGCAAGCGCAATCCGGCCGTGGAGGACCCGTAGGGTCTGGCGCCATTCCTGCCCGATATTCCGCGCCGGTAGTGCGGAAAGGCTCACTGTTTCCATTATCTAGTATTTAACGAATTGTTTACCATCTCGAATGAGCGTATGCGCCTTTCTACACAAATCGTCGCTAGGATGAAGTTTCGCCCAAGCGTGAATGCCGGGGAAGTCAACCGCGCGCGGGCTCTCAATATGGAGGTGTTCGCATGAAGACGGTAATAACTCTTCTAGTCGCGGGAATTACCTTGATTGCAGTAGAGGCGATCAGCGCCAAGCCAGCCGAAGCTTTTGGCTGGTGTGGATGGGGCGGAAGATCCGCGTGTGGATATCGGCATTACAGACCGGTCGTGAGGTACTACCGGCCAGTTCGATACTACGCTCCCGTGCGTCGCGGCTGCTGGTGGTGACCGCGTAGGCCCACTATAAAGTTACACAGGGGTTCGAACTCGGCCAGCGCGTCGCGCTGGCCTTCTTTATTATTGATGTTAGCCAAAAAGCAAGAGGGCTTGATGCTGCGATAATTCGCGTCTGTTGTACTAGCGCGCTGCTACAGCCCATAGTGCCAATATGATGTCAAAATGGCGGAGCGCAGGTCACTACAGACCAAAAAGCAAAGTCGCGACTCGTCATGCCATCTTGAGTTTCAGGCACATATTATAATTGGCAAGCCCTGATGTTCTCGTGAATCGATTAGGTTTTAGATGCAACATATAGACCGCGCGGACATTGAGGCAATCAAGGCGTGGCGTATGTCGGTTGGCATTGACTTGCACCAACCTTGCCCAAACGCCAAAGGACGGACATAAGCCACATGCAGCACGACTGCTGGCAAGGTAGATCGTGACCGCAAGGTGGTAGAACAGCAAGGCGCAGGCGGGCGAGTGCTGGTTCGCGAATGCTCTCGAGAGGGGGAATGCCGCGCAACGCCGGCGAGAACCGCTTAGATGAAGAAATCGGAACAACAAGATCGGCACGAATTACTTGCGTTTTCAGAGGGATAGGGGTAGGTGAGACGGCTCCGGAGAGGTGGCTGAGTGGTTGAAAGCACCGCACTCGAAATTCGGCACTTTTCGGGTCTATGTTATTGATATATTTGATTTTTTGTTTTGCAATCAACCCAGGATCTGACACTGAAAAACAACGAGAATTTCCGTGGTTTGCAAAACAGATCTTTAGGCTGAGGATCGTGTGCCGGCAACTCTGCCCTCCGGCAGATCACAGGCTGCCATCGTGCTCGCGGTCGGCAAGGACAAGCCTGACGGCGGCGTGACGCCATCCTTGACGGCCGCTGCGCGCGACGGCGTTAAACTTGCGCAGGCCGGGACGGAGGAACGGCGCTCAGCCGAACTGAGGAACTGGGGCTTATAGGGAATGGATCGGTTCATGGGCCGTGCCTCTTGTTGCCGATTGGGAATGAGAAGCCCTAAGGATCGCGGGTAGGCTGCGAGGTGCGGCAAAACACGAGCCACAGGCCTCGCGGCAACGGCCGTCACCCCGAAGGGGCGGAGACGCCGGCCTTCCGGCCACGGCGGCTCCGGTCGCCGGCAAATGGCTGCCGGCGACTAGGACGTGACCCGACCGAAGGGGAGGGGGCTGCCCGGCATTTTGGCAAAAGAGACTCTGCGATTAAAGTTTGTCTGACTTGCGCAACAATTTGAATGCGGTTGCAAGCGAAATGGCTGCAAGGACGACGCGCAACGCATCGGTCGGAATCCGCAGCACAAGAAATCCCACATGCTGCGCGATCGGAAGTGGCCCACTGATGAATCAGCGGGAGAGGCCGCGATCCCGCTGCAGGCCGAGCTGCCAGGAGACGCCCATACCGCGGACGATACCGGCGACCTCGCGGCCGCGATCGCGTTCCAGGAGGGCGCGCCACGGCACCAGTGTGAAGTGTTGGTCACTCTGGATCACCGCGAACTTGCCGCTAACCAGCGTGATCGCGCGGCGGTAGGTGCCCCTGACGAGATCGCCATCGCGCGCCGGAAGGTATGTCATACCGTCAGTACGCTTGGTTGCGAGATACTGACCGGCGCGCTCGAGGTCGCGGCGCTGCAGGGTAGCCAGCAGGTTTGGCTGGTACTGGATGTCGCCATCCCCGCGCCGTTTGGCCAGCCCGAGCGCGAGCAGTTGCTGCTTTCGTTGCTCCAGGGCCTCTTGGACCTTGAGCCCGAAGCCCATCGGCGCCGTCTCGACCCGATGCCGGCCGACCAACTGGCGGTCAAGCCAGGTGGCGGCCTCGGCGGCAATCTGGCGGTCGAGCGCAACGGTCGAATGTACCTCGACGATAAGCTTGCGACCTTGGCGCTCCTCATAGGCGCGGGCCCGCTCCAGGAAGTCTGGCGGAATGACCCAATGGTCGCCGTCGAGGCGGGCGACGAGGCCCGCCCGGCGCAGCGCTTCCAGGCGCCGGACGTGGGCCTCGATGTACCCCTCCACATCGCCGCCGGGAATGCGCGCAGTCATTCGAGCGATTTCGTAGTGCTCCCTGGGCTCGTAGAACCCATCATTGCGGGCGGCGTAGACGGCTATGGTCTTGTCCACCGCTCGAGCCGAGGGCTCCCGGCCGAGGGTCACAATGGCGCCGATGCGCGCCTCTTCCGGGACAAGTGTTGCGTGCAGCTCCAGGTAGTGGGCACGAGCATCGATGCCATCGATCACAAGGTAGGCGTTGTCGCTCAAGCCATCGCCGGCGAGTCCTTTGTCGATAAGATGGCCCGTGATGGGCGAGGGCGGCAGCTCTCGATGGATTAGGAAGTTGAAAGCGGCACGATAGGCCGCCTCCTCGCCCAATGCATCACGCATGAGGTTGAGGGTTTCGATGCGCTCGCCGAGCTGGGTGAGCATCGGCTGGAGCGCAGGCGACAGCTCCCAGACACCAGGCTGAATCGGTGTGGCCAGCTCCATCGCCTCGAGCTTCTCCAGGCGGGAAATCAGCAGGTGCCGGTTGACCCTGACGAGATAGCTCTGGTGCGGGCTAATCCGCAGATCGACACGGCCGTCTTGAGCCTCGTCCAGGAGGGTCCGGTCAAGCCGGGTGAAGCGTTCGTGGTCCACCTCGCGCCCGAGCTTCTGCTGCACCTCTTTTTCGCTCTGCTGGCCGAGCTGGCGGGTGACGATATCGCTCGCCCGGGCGCGGATACCATGGGCGATGTAGTTGCCGGCGATGTAGAGGATCTTGCCCTCACCCGTGGCGCCGCGGACCACGACATGGGTGTGCGGCTGCCCCGTATTGTAATGGTCGACCGCGATCCAATCGAGGGTGGCGTCGAGGTCATTCTCCATCTGCGCCATAAGCCGTCGCGTGAAGGGCTTGAGATCACCAAGCGCGACGCCGTCCTCGGCGGCTACGATGAACCGGAACTGGTGGCGGTCTTCCTGGCCGCGCTCGGCGAAGGCCTTCGTGTCGATCTGGTCCTCGGCCGCCGAATATGCGTGTCCGCGCTTCCCATCGAGTGTGACGCCCTCCCGCTGCAGATAGCGCAGATGGGCAGCGCCGGCCTGGCTCTCGATGCCCTTAAGCTTCACTACCCGCGCCTTGACGATGACACGGCGGGGTCGGTAGCGCATCCGGACGCCTGGCTCGGTGCCAGAGGCGAATTCCCAGCCGCCGTGGCCCTCGAGAGCCGCGGCGGCCTGACGGCCGCGACCACGTGCATTAAACCGACCGCTCGGCTTGGCGCGCCGCGCCGACGGCAGCAGCCGCTGGAGGTCACC
>Ga0075425_100003785_pt1 | contig 15455 bp, 13 predicted proteins | sample SoiMethybrSBSTD4_FD_75300 | JGI IMG/M metagenome (GOLD analysis project Ga0075425, IMG submission 75300) | Bulk soil microbial communities from a Populus tree surrounding site in Tennessee, USA - Soil MetaG P. TD hybrid SBSTD4 | ecosystem: Environmental > Terrestrial > Soil > Tree plantation...
CGCAATGGCGCTGAGTCCCGGGAGAAAGTCGCCGCGGATTTGCGAAAGCTCGTCCCGATTGATCAGCTCAGGGGTAAGAGCAAGCATCATGGAGGTCTCGGCCTCACACGCGTGGAGCAGAGCACTCTGACGCTCAAGAATTGTGGCGATCTCGTTTTGCGCAATGTTCCAGTAGGTCCCCCCAGCTAGCGGAAAGCGGTGCTTGCTCGTGAACTCACTGATGAACGTAAAGATACCATCTGTGTTGCCCCCATGACCATTGAGAATGAAGATTCGTTTGAAACCGTCACGCAAGATCGAACTACACGCGCAACCGAGCACACCCGCCATGGTGGCATAATCCAGAGTGATGGTGCCGTTGAGAGACATGTGGTGCTCGCTCATTCCGAATGGGATCGTCGGCGTGACGACAATCGGACTTCGCGCACTGATCAGCCGAGCCGCGCGGTGGGCGATCTCGGTCACTAGTCGAGAGTCCACCTGCGTCGGTAGATGAGGTCCGTGCTGCTCGGTCGAACCGATTGGCAATATGACGATGGCATTTCGCCTGGCAAGGCGGGCCAACTCGGCCGCCTTTAGCCGCGACCACTCGATCTCGCTCATGAATTTCGTCTCCGTGCCACCGGCAATAGGGGTCGGCCTTAAGTTCGATCAACTATATGCTACAAGCTTGGCAACGGAGCCATCGGGGCGTTAAGCCATTTGCGATGTAGCTTGTCGAGCTCGCCGTTCATGGTGTTGAAGAAGATGAAGCTGTTCAACCATTGTAGGAGCGTGAATTCTCCCATGCGCACGCCCATGTGAGCGGGACTTCGGCGGATAACGAATTTGAGGTCGAACTCTTTGTTGGGAGCACGCTTCATCATGTCCGGGATGATCAGGCTGTTGGTCGCAAACAGGTCCGCCTGTCCCGTAATGTAGGCGGTTGCCGCCGTCGCGTCGTCCTCAGTGCGCATGATGTTGGCGCTTGGGTTCATGGCCGCAAGACCAAGGTCCTGCGTGGTTCCCTTGGCGGCAACGACTTTGAGCGTCCCGAGCTCCGCCGCCGAGCTCACGTTGATGCCTTTGGGGCCATAGACGGCGAGGTTCGTATCAGCATACGGGGCCGTGAACATGATCTGTTTGGCCCGCTCCGGCGTGAGACCCATGACGGAGATTACGACGTCTACCTTGTCGGTAAGCAGGTAAGGAATCCGATTGGCGCCCGTGACCTGCTGAAGCTCAGCCTTTACGCCGAGCGCTTTGGCGACCATTTCCGCCAGATCGATATCAAAGCCTTCCGGTTTGCGTTCCTGGTTCATGGAGCCGAACGGTGGCACGTCGAGTGGCACAGCGATTCGCACGACGCCGTTCTTGAGGATATCCCCAAAGGCATCCGCGCGTACCTCGAAGGCGAAGGCGAGTGCGCCGGCCGCGAGCACAATGGCGAGAAAGCGGTGCCGAAAGCGGTACATTAGTTTCTCCTGCTCGGTTGCTGCAACCTAATGGAGTACGGCCTCGAGGAAATTCGCGAGTTCGGGTGTGCGCGGGTTTGCCAGGGTTTCATCGGCGCGGCCCTGCTCCCAGATGCGGCCGGCATGCATGAAAATCAAGCGCGTAGCGACACGGCGCGCGAAACCGATCTCGTGCGTGACCAGCATCATGGTCATCCCCTCGCCAGCCACCTGTTCAAGCACCTTGAGCACTTCTCCGGTAAGCTCCGGATCCAGGGCAGAGGTGATCTCGTCGAAGAGCATCAGCTGTGGCTGCATGGCTAGCGAACGGGCAATCGCCACGCGTTGCTGTTGGCCGCCTGACAGCTGGTCGGGATAAGCGTCGATTTTCTCGGCAAGGCCAACACGCGCGAGGACAGTAACGGCGAGGCGACGGGCGGCATCATCTTCCATACGCTTAACCACCCGTGGCGCCAGCGTGATATTCTTTTCGACAGAAAGATGCGGAAAAAGATTGTAGCTTTGGAACACGATACCGACACGCTGGCGAAGTTTTCGCAGATCGGTCGTCGGATCGTTGACCGTCACCCCGTCGAACACAATGCGTCCTTGCTGGATTGGCTCGAGTCCATTGATGCAGCGCAACAAAGTGCTCTTTCCTGACCCGGAACGTCCAATGACGGCGATGATTTCACCTGGTTCGACACGGAAATTGAGGTGATCGAGCACGGTGAGAGCCCCAAAGCGTTTGACGACGTCCTCCAGTTCAACGAGCGACACGAAGCGTCCTTTCCAGGCGCCGACTCCACTGAGTGAGAGGAAAGCACATGCTGAAATAAATCGCTGCCACAACAATGTAAACACTAAAGGGCCGATAGGTCGCGGCAGTCGTGAGTTGGCCTTCGCGGGTCAGCTCGACGAAGCCGATTACCGCAGCTAGCGACGTGTTCTTGATGAGCTGCACGAGGAAGCCGACTGTTGGCGGGATGGCGATACGGATAGCCTGCGGCACAATGATGTAACGCAATTGCGAAGCAAAACTCAGGGCCAGCGAGGCTCCGGCTTCCCATTGCTGACGCGGGATCGCCTGCAAGCAACCGCGCCAGATCTCGCCAAGGAAGGCGCCGGCGTAAACCGCATAGGCGGCGACGGCTGCCGCCCATGGGGAGACCCGAACGCCCACAAGGATTGGGAGACCAAAGAAAAATACGAAAAGCCAAGCCAGCAAAGGGATGCCCTGAACGACGTTGACAAACAATGTGCTGGCCAAGCGGAGAGAAGAAAAAGGTGATATGCGCATCACTGCGACGATGAGGCCAACCGCGCCACCGCCCAAAAACGCGATGCTCGTCAAAGCCAGCGTCCAACGCGCCGCAAGGAGCAGGTAGTAGACGTCGTTGAGAGTGAATTCTCGGATCATCTGCGGGTGAAAGCCACATGCGCGATAGCCGCAAAGGCAGACTTGAGTGCGAGAGCTAGGGCCAGATACACCGAGGCGACGATGGCGTATATCTCGAAGTCACGGAATGTACGAGATTGAATAATCGAAGCGACGTGGAACAAGTCCGGGGCCGAGATCTGGGACACCACGCTTGTGGCAAGCATGACCAGCACGAATTGGCTGGTGAGGGCTGGATAGACGATCTGGAGAGCCGGAATCAGGACTACGTACCGGAATACTTGTACCCCCGATAGACCCAAGGAATAGCCGGCCTCGATTTGTGCCTTCGGAATCGCCTCAAGGCCCGCGCGGATGATTTCCGTCGCATATGCGCCAAGGTTGATCGCCAACGCGATCATGGCCGCGGTCATCGCATTGAGACGGACACCCGCGCTCGGCAGGCCGAAGAACACAATGAACAATTGTACGATCAATGGTGTGTTACGAATGCACTCGACGTAGCAGGCGGCTAATGCCCGCATCCAGGGTCGGCCGTATACTCGAGCGGCTGCCCCGAGAGCGCCAATGGCCGACCCGGCTAACACCGTTACGATCGTGAGAATAATCGTGACGGCGATGCCCGACATGAGGAAGTCCCACTGGGCCCAGACGTCACGGAAATTGAAGGTGTACTTCATCCCTGCCTGCTGAATATCGCCGCTACACCATGCGATGATTGATACGGGAGTACCAGCCCCTACCAACCGTTGATCAGCATCCGATTGGCGAGGTCTGGCGCTCAATACCACGCCGCCGCGATCGACTGGTGGTTCAGTTTCGGGCTTGACCGTGGAGTCTACGCCACCTGCGAGAGGTCGTGCGTGGGCCGGACGAAGCCTTTTACCTGCTTACTAGCAATTCGCAATGGGCGCGGTCGTCCAAGGCCCGGTGATGACCGCATTCTGCATATCACCTTACGCACCCAGGCAGCGCGCGCACGGTGACGCGAGAAATATGTCACGAACTCAATGCTTGGCCTTCGAGCCTCTGAGCCGCACGCCTGCTCTGTCCTGTCATCAGGCTCTATAAAGATCACGCCGGCGGCTTCAAGGGCACGGCGCCATTTGTGAAGCGTTGAGAGACGAGGGGTCGGTATCCCCATTCTCGAACTGCTAGGTCGTGATGGCCGGCACGCCTGATCTCTCGGCCAGCTTCTCTCTTGACCAGCCGACCACGGTCCTCGCGGCCCGTGACTACTGCGGCGTCAACACCCGCCGGTCATTAAGCCAGGTATCCCGTTCGCGCAAAGGAGTCGCTATTTCAGATTTTTTACAATCTATTTTGGATGCTTTACGGTCCTCTCCCTAGATGAATGTTTCTGTCCAAGGGGCGTCGCCGTGAGCACGTCTCGGTTCCCGGAAAACAGCGGGCGCCATGAGCGCTCCAAGACCCTCAGACATTAACTGAAGCCATGGAGCCGGCAGCTCCGGGCCAAGCTGAATGATCCGCTAACTCAAGGCTCCCGCCTAGGATACTGAGGAGCGCGATGTTCAGCCCCGATGGCCGGCGTGTGGTCACCGCCTCTTCCCAATCACTTGCCTCGTTGTAAGGAGGACATCGATTTGCTCACTAACGCCCGGCGTGGAAAACTGGAGCAGGTCGCCATCACACCCAACAACTTCGCCTACCTAAAGCGCCCAGTCGAAGCTCCCCCACCGCAAAAAGCAGCACAGGCGGCACGCACCGCACGACGTAACGTCTCGATCAGCGCAAAGTGACCGACGCCACAGCAACCGCTCATTAAAGTCGTTCGACGAGCCCGCTACCTCCAAAATCCGTGAGCCACACGGCTTCCAATTTGAGCGCACTTAGTCGGGCGATATTCGTGATCTATCACTCCAAACGCCGTGCACTTCCTTTTAGATTCGTGCGTTGGCTGCTGCAGCGCACTGTCTATCCCGCGGAACTGGCGATCAATCTTCAGAGTTCGCAAAGCAAGAACAAATGGAGGTTATCGATGTCCTATCAACGCGATCCTAGAAGACCCGACCAGCCTTTGCCCTCCGGGGATCCACTTGATCCCCCGATCGTGAGAGACGAACCGCTCATGGACCGCCCGATCCAAAACATGAACGAACCTGGCGGACGCTCGTCAATGCCTGGGATATTGGGCGCCATCGTCGTGATCGCTCTCATTGTACTCGCGGTAATGATGTACCGCGGTCCAAGCACGAATCATGCAGCGGGGACCGCCTCGCAGGATCGGACAACGACGACCTCCACAGCGACGCCCGCTACGAAGTAAGAAAATGGTTCGCAAAAAAGTGAAGATCGTTAAGGCAGGCGGGCTCCATTCTGAGGGAGAACGCCTGCTAGAGGCACGCCGAGCGGTAAACGAGTACATCGCTTCGATAATAGGCTTCCGAAGCGCCCCCAACGTCGGCGGCCGGTGTCAGTGATGCTCGTGGTGAAGCAAGGAATAAGTAAGCCGGCGGATTTTGGAACTACCGCGCCTCTTCCCTTAAGCCAGCTCGATCCCCTCTCTTACATTCACCCGAATGCCTTCGATCCATCGAACGCTGTTGATCCACGTCCCCTTCGGTATTGCCCTGTGAACGCGGCACGGGCTACGCCCCATGAACTCGGTCTCAGGCGGTGGGCTCTTTCGGCCGCGTCTGGGTCTATCGCCAATCGGGAGTGTTGTCGGCGAGCCATCGACCGGCAACTCCTCGTGAATTGTACCTGTGAAGCCTCGAACAATGGCACGAAACGGCCCCCACTTTCATGCAGGCCGTTTCGGCATACCTGATCAATTCTGATCTACCTAATCTCAACCCAGACACCGTTGTGCCAATAGCCATGACCACGGCCGGGCTCGCGCCAGCAATACTTATCCTTCTCGTGTTCCTGCCACTTCCAGTCATCCTTCATAATACGGAGATTTAGGCCTGGCACGTACCGGGCTCGCCGCTAACGCGCCAGCAGTCACCCTCCTGATTGCAGACCACGGCCGCAGGCGCAGCTACCTGCGGTCAGGGCCCATGCAGCAGCGCCGAGGATAGCTTTGCTCAATGCATTCATCATCGTCTGGCCAAACGCTCTTACGGCACACGGAACGTGAACTGAGTCGTGGCGTTCTCTAAGCAGTCGGCGCTCAGCTCCTGAATGTCATCGAGTCCGTGTTCAGCGGTATGGCGCGCGCAATCATCCATAACAGCGACTACCCATCCGTCGATGACGCCAAGGCGGCGACCGACCGATACTTCAGGGAGCGCAACGATCATTTCCGAAAGCATCCGCAACGTGCCGGCTTGCATCGACAGCACGACACCCGCTCATCGGTCTGTGAGTCCACGCTCTAAGTGGCACTGGTCGAGTAAAGCCTTCGCCTCCTTCAAGTCCTGGGTGTCGAAGCCCCCGGTGAACCAGGCATAGATGGACGTGAGAAGACCGAGCGCTTCGTCCCGTCTGCCCTGATCAATCCAAAGCGCGGAAAGGTCCCTTGCAGCTCGAAGCTCAAGCGATCGGGCCTGTTGGCCTTGTGCACTCCTTAAAGCGTGGTCGAGCAACGCCTGCGCCTCGCTTCTAGCCTCCGGTGCACCGCGGACGAGCAGCACGCGTGCCTTTAGTCGATACAGTTCGGCCTCAAATATCCGTTCGCCGTTATGACTGGCTGCTAAGAGTCCCTGTTCAATCACCTCCAGCGCAGCCTCCAGTTCGTGTCGGAGCAGTAAGGTCGGACACAACAGCACGTAAAGCGCTGTGACGCCGAGCTGATAGCCTGCGCCACGATACTGTTCCAAAGCGCCCGTTACTCCCTCGAGCGTGCCAACTGAAGGGTCAAGCATGGTCATGCAGATGCCCCGAATGGCACGCGATAAGCCGTGCCAGTGACGGAATCCGTGTTCCTCCGATAAGGTGAGGCAGCGCTCGGCGTGGCGGTACGCTATCGCCGGCTCGCCGCGCAGAGCGTGAAGAATGGACGCATAGTAACAAGCGTAAGCCTGTGTGTGCGGGTGTCCGATGGCATCGGCACGTTGCAGCGCGGCGGCCATTCGCGCACCGGCCATGTCAATGTGACCGAGGACCCAAAGGGCCCAAGACATCAGGGCTAGACCCGACGCTCCGGCGTCCTGGCCGGCTGCGCGAGTAGCGAGTTTCTCGGCCTCACTGCTCGCGCTAAATGCCTCAAAAGCACGTTCAGTCAGTGCACGGGCATCAACGACGTCTCCCATGAACAAGTGTATCATGCCTAGTCCGCGCATCGCGTTGATCAACATCGGCCGATCATTGCGTGCTTCGGCGAGACCGAGCAACGATGCGGTTACCTCCCGGGCTTGCTGCAGCTCGCCGCGGATGACGCTCCCGGTAGCGAGCCAAAACATGACCTGCAGGTACTCGGGCGCATCCCCGACGCGCGCGCACAAATCACGACCGCGAGCGAAAGTTGCGATGGCCGTGCTCGAGGCTGGACCTTGAGTGGCGATCAGGCAGGGTCCCAGAGCGAACTGGAGATCAAGTTCCAACCTGTCCCTCCCTGAGCCGTCCGGCAAACGGCCCACGGTCTCTATGCCTCGCTGCAAGTGCGCGATGGCTTCCAGATTGGCGAAACGCTGCGCGGCTTTCTTGCCGGCTTTTAGCCAGTAGCCCACCGCCTTTTCGATCAGTCCGGCCTCCGTGAGATGGTGCGCCAAAGTTTCAGGTTGGGCCTCCACGACCTCTGGAAACTGTTGCTCGAATATGCTCCCGATCGCGGCGTGCAGTTGCGCGCGCCGGGGCTTCAGCAGGCAGGAATACGCAGCGTCTCGCACCAGCACGTGCTTAAAGGTGTAGACTGCGTGCGGAATTTCGCCCCGGCGGTGTATCAGCCCCGATCCAACCAGTCGTTCGAGCGCCTCGTCCAGCTGCCCTTGCGGAAACCCGGCTACGGCGTTCAACAGTTCGTACGAGAATGCGCGGCCGACGACAGCGCCGATCTGTGCCACCTCCCTTATCAGCGCCAACCGGTCGAGACGCGCTATCAGCGAGTCATGCAATGTGGTCGGGATCGCTAGTGACGGCAACGGCTGCTCAAGCACGTAATGGCCGTCCCGCTCCTGCAAGACCCCGCTTTCGAGCACCATTTTGGTCAGTTCCTCAACGAACAGGGGCACGCCATCCGTGCGTGTGAGAATCTGGTTCGTCACCTCCTCGGGCAGCCTCTTGCCGCCGGTGATCCGCTCAATTATGGCCGCCCCGCCGGCTCGGCCAAGCCGTGTTAGGAGAACGGTCGAGACATGTGCTTGAGGTGGCCAGGGCAGTGTAAACTGCGGCCGTGCGGTGATGATGAGTAGCACCCTAAGCTGCGGCACCCGATCCATGGTAACCGTGAGCAGCTCCAGCGAGGTCGGATCGATCCAATGGACATCTTCGAAGATCATCAGCACTGGCTGCCTCGCCGCCAGGCACTCGAACTGCGCCAAAAGCGCCGCCAGTGTCTTCGCCTTTCGGCTCTGCGGACTCAGCTCTGGAAGGCGGTATCGGTCATTGGGTGGCAGCGACAGAAGGTTGGCCAGAAGTGCCACTGTCTGATCGCCGTCAATGGTCGATTGCACGATTAGCGTTTCGAGCTTGGCGAGCTTCTCAGCGGGCGAGTCGCCGCGCTTGAAGCGGGCGGCCCGTTCAAGTTGGCCGATGAATGGGAATAGCGCACTGTTGGCGTAATGCGCTGAGCAAAAGTAGCGCAAGCTTGTGTGCGGCTCAGTCTGAAGCCGCTCTTGCAGCGCGAGCGCAATGTGCGACTTGCCGATACCCGGGTCCCCCGTCAGCACTACAACTCGGCCTTCGCCCTGGGTGGCAAGCCGCCAGCGGCGTAACAGCAGATCGATCTCCTCGTCACGCCCGAACAGCGGCGTTAGCTTGCTGTTGTGCTGTGCTTCAAAGCGGCTCTCTACACCGCTCGTCCTCAGCACTTGCCACGCCACTATCGGTTCTGCCCAGCCTTTGAGCTCAACAGCGCCAAGGTCGCGGTACTCGAAATGCCCGCCGGTGAGCCGGCGCGTGCTCGCAGAGATCACTACAGTACCGGGCTCGGCTAGCGCTTGCAGGCGGGCAGCGAGGTTCGGCGTGTCGCCGACCACCGCTTGCTCCTGCGAGGCACCCTCGCCGATGAGGTCGCCCACCACGGCGACCCCGGTCGCGATACCAACCCGGACCTGCAACGGGACATCCGCACGCGTTTGCAGATTCGGCACAGCATCGACGAGGGCGAGCCCGGCGCGCAGCGCTTGCTCGGCATCGTCTTCATGCGCTTGCGGATAGCCGAAATAGGCGAGCACGCCGTCGCCCATATATCGGGCCACGATACCCTGGTATCCGGCGATTACCTCGGCGATGCGGCGGTGATAGAGCGCCATCACCTGGCGCATGTCTTCCGGATCAAGCCGCACCGAGAGCGCAGTCGAACCGGCCAGATCGCAAAACATCACCGTAATGTGGCGTCGCTCGGCATGGTCTTGGGCCGCAGGCTCAACCGCCGTTTGCGGCTTGCTGGCGGGCACTCCTTGTAATTCAGCGATCGCGCGCAGCATCTTGCGGCGATGCCCGAGCAGCACACCGAGCTCTTTGAGATCATTCTCGGTCAGATCGCGGATAACGGAAAGATCGACCCCATTCTCGGCGAAACGCCCAGCGTATTCTCCGAGGTCAAGCGATGCTAACCACTCGGCAATGTCCTTCATGCAAGGGCTCGCCGCTCCCTGAATTCAAAGCACGCCGCGGGGGCGATTGCCCTCGCGGCCCAGCCAAAAAAATGCGTCACAACTTCTGACGGTCCTGCTGCTCCCAGAAACTCTTGGTGTCGAGAGCACCGGCAGGGACTGTCGGATACGATCGCCTTCATGGCAATCACTCCAGAAGCGATCAGGACAACACCATCGTCGACGGCAATCCCTTTGAACACGTCCGACAACTCTGCCTGTGCTGCAAATCACAGGCAGGGTTTTCCGGCGCCCAACTAGGGTGTTGCACGGAGGTTAGTAGCGCTTAATGTGCTGACGTGCAGGCCTTGCTCAGCGCCGCCGAAGCTCTGCTGCTTGCCTTCGACACGCGGGCTCGGGTCTGGCAAGCGCGGCATAGTCATCGGCCATTCCGATCGAGCACGAGTACTTCAACAAGGACGACCGAATCGAGTTGTTCGCGAATTTGCGGTTCAGATATCGCCCGACTCACACCCAAACTATCCGGAAAAAGCATCGAATGTTGCTCACGGAAGAGTTCATCGGTCACATTCAGCCGATAGATACCCAGCACTTTGATCGTTGGATCACCCATTCGCCACACCTATCATGTGGACGACTTCGCTTGAACGGGTATAGCAAAGATGATGGTCTGCTTCTGGGCGTAGACCGGGAGTGGCTCGGGGGCAGCGCCGGGCGCAGTGTTCGTCGGAGGTTGACCCGATTTAGAAGTCCGCCTTGCGGATGCCGACCACGGATACTCCAGCATGGCAATCGGTTCGGAAACCCTGAAGGCGATCGTTGAGTGTGAGCTGGCTCGCGTAGCGGATAAAGTCTTGCGCCGCCGCGGACTTGCCCATTTGGCGAGTATTCAAAACCGATCCTTCCGGGGTTCGAATGCCCATAACACCCGAATCTGGCTGGGACGATACCTGGAAGCAGGTGATTCTGCATCGCGAGCAGGACGCGGCCTCTTTCTATGATTGCGATACTAGACTAGCATCGTGTTTGAGCGTGGGATGACCGAAAACGCATTTTGGAGAGCATTAGAGTGGCGAATCTGCCGGGAATTGAAGGGTATGACTGACAATGCTCTGAGGCATATGTGGTGCGATGGCGTCCGTGGCAACATCGTGCGACGAGAAGTAGGTCCGGCATGCTTATGCGGAAGCATCTGGATCGGCAAGGATGGTCAAACGGCTATGCAATTCACGATGGCTCTGCCTCATAATATCGCCAGCAAGAACGACATAGTTTGGTCCAAACTTATGCCCCCAGATGATACGACGGCGTGGCTCTCCGTAGATGTCAAACGAAAGCTTGTGACAATCGATCTTTCAAAAGCGGAGCCGGTTGTAATATGATTGGCCACTTCGCGGGCGATGGCCGCTTGTGGCACTAGGAGACTCCTTTCGGCGCTGCAGCGAATACGTCAGGTATCTGATGAACTTCTGCCGTCTCGGTGAGCCAGCCGGCATGCCTCTTCGTGACCCCAGTGGTTCCCATGCCGCCGCCGGACCTGGGATCGGCGCTTGATCGTCTCACTGCCGCCGGCTTGCTATTCGGGCAGGGCGTCCCGCCGCACGCGACGTATCTGTTCAAGCATGCGCTGGTGCAGGACGCGGCCTATGGCACGCTGCTGCGGGAGCCGCGACGCGCGCTTCACGCTCGAATCGCGCAAGCACTCGAAGATCAATTCACCGAGATCACTGAAAGCCAGCCGGAGCTTCTGGCTCATCATCTCACGGAATGCGGAAGACTTGAGGAGGCTGTTGCGGCCTGGGAGCGCGCGGGAGACCGCGCCGTGAGCAGGTCGGCATTCGTAGAGGGGGTCGCCCATTTTCGACGAGGGGTCGAGGTCCTTGAGACCTTTCCGGCGACCACAGCGAGGGCCCGCCGCCTGGTAGGTATCCACCTGAAGCTTGGAGGACCCCTGACCGCTACTCGCGGTTATAACGCGCCCGCGATCCTCGATCATTATAGCCGAACGCGCGATCTCTGCGAGGAAATCGGTGATACCCGAGGTCTCTTCAACGTGCTCGAGGGCCTGTGGATATATCATTATGTGAATACAGATATGGCGATTGCGCGCGAACTCGGAGATCAGCTTCTTGCGATGGCAGACCGGACGCGCGATGGCGCGCATCTCCTCAGCGCCCACACGGCACTAGGATGTACGACTACGAATCTCGGCGAGCTTGCGACGGCACGGGAGCACATGGAACAGGCCCTTGCCCATCACGATCCCGAACGCCACATCAATCTCATGACGGCATGGGGTGCCGATCCCGGGGTCATTGCGCTCGGGTACCAGGTAGGGGGATTGACCGCACTCGGCTACCCCGAGCAGGGATTTGCTGCCGCACAACGCGCCCTCGCACTCGCCCGGGTCCAACCCCACTCCTTCAGCATGGCTTGGGGCCTCCAGTCCATGGCTTTCGCTTACCTATCGCGCGGCGCCATGGCAGAAGCATTGGAGACCGCCGATGCTCTGGTCACATTGTCCAGAGAACAAGGTTTTCCGCACTGGCATGCACAAGGAATGATCCTTCACGCCGCGGCGGCGAGCTGGCTCGATTCACCGGCCAAGGCGATACCGCTGCTGAAAGACGCTATCGCAGCACGCGTCGCCGCGGGGTCCCGAATATCCCACGCTGCCTTTTCGCTGAATCTTGTCTCGGCATGTTTGCGCGCTGGGGAGGTTGAGACGGGCCTCGCGGTTGTGACCGAGTTGTTTGCGCACGTGGAGCGCACGGGCGACCGCGTCGGTGAGCCTTACTTGTGGCTGAGACGCGGGCAGCTTCTCCTGGCGACTGTCAACGCTGACGAGACAGAAGCGGAATTGTCTATGCAGAAGGCCCTCTCTGTTTCGCGGCTGCAGGGGCACAAGCTCGCGGAACTCGCCGCGGCCACGGCCTTGACCCAGTTGTGGCTACAGCAGGGCAAACGAGGAGCTGCACTGGAGTTGCTCGCCCCGATTTATGGCTGGTTCACTGAGGGGTTCGAGTTCCCGGTGCTCCGCGATGCCCGTGCGCTCCTGTGCGAGCTTTCTAAGCCGTAAGGCGAGGTATGCGGAGCTTTGTGCGGCTGCTCACGACCGTTAATAGCACACAACGACGGTCTGTCGCTATCTCGGTGGTCGCGTCTGGAATCTAGGGATCAACCGACCTCCCTCGGGGCGTCGGTGGGCATCGTGACGTGAGCCTCGCGCGAGAAGGCAAGAACATTTGGCGTGTTAGAACGCCATTCTACTGCGCTGCAGCGCGCCCGCGTTTTCGCACGGCCAAGACCCTGAGGAGAAGCTGACTCCCACGGGTTAAAGTTGCTGCATTGCAATGTGATGGCGGTAAGCCTGCTTGTCACCGAAGTCCCAGAAGTGCTGCAGCAATTCCCAGCGCCTACCTGGCCGAGACCGGCGAGTGCTCATGGAACGGGTGGGCCAAGAGCTTGTCCTGAGCTACAGCGACATTTAGACTTGTCACATACTGTTTGCTGACAAAAAACATCCGTATCTGGGAGGAAGCAAATGGCCCGTGTCACTCGCCGCAATTTCCTTAAGACGTCAGGCGCCGGCGTACTCTCTGCAAAGACTGGAGGCATGGCCGGCATTCTAGCAACCAGCAAAGCGCCCGCTTACGCGCAGCCTACAGCAGTACACTGGCTGAAGTGGGCGGACTTCGTCCCGGCCGGCGACGAGATCCTGCGCCAATCGATGCTGGCGGAAGCCGAGAAGGCGCTTGGTTTCAAGATCAACCTCGAGACGATCGGCCTCAATGACCTCCAAGCGCGTGCGACGGCGGCGATCCAAGTTCAAGCCGGGCCCGACATCATGATGATTTTTGACAATAAAGCGCAGCTCTATGCCGACAGCGTCGCCGACGTATCGGCCGTGTGCGAAGCGATTGGCTCCTCGCAGGGCGGCTACTACGACCTCGCCAAGGCTAACACCCACGATGGCAAAAAGTGGATTGCCGTACCCTATTGCATCATCGGCGCCATGATCGCCTACCGCAAATCGTGGTTCGACGAGATCGGCGTCACCAAGTTCCCGGAGACCTGGGAAGAGTACAGGGAAGTCGGCAGGAAGCTAAAAGCCAAGGGCCACCCTCTCGGGCAGTCGCTCGGCCACACCGTTGGCGACGCGCCCGCTTTTGCCTATCCCTACCTGTGGTCGTGGGGAGGGCGCGAAGTTGAGGCCGACGGCAAAACTGTCAAGCTCAACTCGAAAGAGACCATCGAGTCTGTCAAGTTCATGACCGCCTTCTGGAAGGAAGCCCACGACGAGGGCGGCCTTGCCTGGGACGACTCAAACAACAACCGCGCCTTCCTGTCTGGCACGATCAGCGCCACGCTGAATGGCGCCTCGATTTACATCGAAGCGCTTCGCAAGCCGGACCAGTACAAGACCGAGAAGGGCGCGCAGTTGAAGACGGACATCCAGCACGTGCCCCTTCCCAAGGGACCTGCCGGGCAATTCGGAGTTCATCCATTCCAGTGCATGATGGTGATGGGCTATTCAAAGAACCAGAAGCAGGCGATGGAGTTCCTGAAGTGGTTCCACTCGGCCGCGGTCTATGACAAGTGGTTCAACGTGCAGAAGGGGTTCGCCACTGGTCCGACCAAGCAGTGGGAGAACCACAAGATGTGGCAGGAGGACCCTGTAATGGCCCCCTACCGCGTCGCACCCCGGCTCGGCCGCGTCTATGGCTACGCGGGCCCAGCGGGACCGAAGGCTGCGGAGGTGCTCTCCAAGTACATCATCGTCGACATGTACGCCAAGGCAGTCCAGGGCATGTCTGCCGAAGACGCGGTGAAGTGGGCCGATGGCGAGGTGCGTAAGATTTACGGTTGAACAATATCGACGAACCGGAGCCGATTAGGAGCACGAACTCATCGTTCGACTGAGCGACCGTGAAGGCACTTGGCATTGACATCCCGACGTCGCTCCTCGCCCGCGCCGATCAGGTGATCGAGTAGCTGCAGTACTGTACACGCGCGATGCTGCAAATGCTCAGGTCTCCTTGTGGCACTCTTTCCCGTTCGCTGCGGTGCGGCGATTTAGTCCGCGGTGGCAGCGAGCTCATGCCCGCCATTGGACCCACTTCTGCCGTCGGCCGGGTGGCTATACCGCACGATTGATTATGAGTTGCCTCCGTTAGGCTCTGAGCCGGTGCGTTCAGACGCGAGCCAATGCGTCCTGATGCCTCTTGCCCATGCGTATGCGTAGAGCGTGGAGATAGCGAGGATGCCCCACTGCTCAGCCTTCCACGCCGCATAGAACCAGAACGGCTGCGCGAGAAGACCAAAGATGCACGCCCACCGTCGCCAGCTTTCACGCTTGTGCTGCGTGAGCCAGACGGCGATGACGCCGGTTACGAGAATGCCGAGTTGATCTAGGACCATTGACCCCGTCGCTGGGTCATTCCCACATAGCGCTCCTTTACGCTGGTCGCTGTGATCTAGAGCACACGGCCAGCCTCACCGTGCCACCTTCACTGATCGCTCGCGCGGATGAGGTCATCGAGTAGTGGCGTTCGTCCGGAGCAAATCTTTGCACCTGCTCAGGTCTGTTCGTGGCACAGACCGCCAGTTCACCGCGCTGCGGCGATTCCGTCAGCTTTCTGAGGAAGTTCTGCCGTGCTGACGAGGCAACCAGGATGGCTCTTGTTGATCCCAAGGAGAAGTTTATTTCATTAACATGGCGGCTCGGAAGCGGACCCACAAAGCGGACCAAGTACTGAGTGTGTGCACAGCACACCCCGCAGGTCCTACTAACCCGCGACGATAAGGAATCGCTTGCTCATGGCGCCCTAGGGAGAAACCCAACGCCTCCGCGTGCGCGACGCTAACTGGCTTGGGGTATGAGTTCAACGGCGTACCCGAGGTCGGCGAATCGTTTGATTAGACGGTTTTTCTGGCGCTCCT
>Ga0075425_100003786_pt1 | contig 15455 bp, 13 predicted proteins | sample SoiMethybrSBSTD4_FD_75300 | JGI IMG/M metagenome (GOLD analysis project Ga0075425, IMG submission 75300) | Bulk soil microbial communities from a Populus tree surrounding site in Tennessee, USA - Soil MetaG P. TD hybrid SBSTD4 | ecosystem: Environmental > Terrestrial > Soil > Tree plantation...
GGTCCGATGAACGCCGAGCGCACGTGCGCGTGCCCGTTCGAGTCGCCGCCGTGGTTGTGGGAGTAACCGGCGTCCTGCGGCGCGATCCGGCTCAAGAAGTCCTGGAGGTCGCGGATCATCCCCGGCTCGTACTCGATCGCGGTGACGCCGGCGGTCGAACCCGGAACGAACACCGCCACGATCCCGTTTCGGATGCCGCTCGCCGAAACGGCGTGCTGCACCTCGCCGGTGAGATCGTGGATGTCGTTGTCGCCGCGCGTGGACAACTTGATCGAGTGGGTCGAGACCATGCGCACCTCCGTGATCGCGAGGAGTCTAGGCCCGTTCCCGCTGGTCGGGCGTTTCTGTCACACCCCCCGGCTAGCGTGTGTGACGTTCGAGGCGGCGCGGCCCTCCGCCTGATTGGACGGCCGTGATCCGGCCTCGGAAGGAGGACGACATGAGCGAGGCGAGCAAGCGCAAGATCGATCTGACGCCGATGCTGATCAGCTGCGACGAGTGCCGGATGCAGGGGACGGATGCCTGTGCGGACTGCGTCGTCTCCTACATCGTGGACCGTCCGGAGGGCGCGGTCGTGTTCGACGCGGCAGAGGAACGGGCCCTCCGGGAGATGAACCGGGCCGGACTCCTGCCCGAGGTTCGTTGGCGATCACGGACCGACACCGGCTGAGCCCTCTCGACGCCGATGCTTGCGACCCCTCGGAGCGTGGGGTTAACTGCCGAGCGTCGTGATCGATCTCAAGCTCGTCGGGGCCTCAACCGACCTCGAGCACCTGGTCTTCTCCACCAAGAAGGGCGGCCGTCGCGGCAGCCATGTCGCCGCGATCGACGACAAGCTCTTCCGGGTGCTCGAAGACGTGGTGCGCAAGCGCCGCGCGCGCGAGAAGGGCCAGCAGGCGGTCAAGGGGCCGCCGGCCGAGCCGAAACTCGCACCGCGTGAGGTCCAGCGCTTGCTGCGCGCCGGGCGCGACCCGGCGTCGGTGGCGCGTTCGGCAGGGATGGACGTCAGCTGGGTCGAGCGGTTCCTCGGTCCGGTGCTCGACGAACGCGCGATCGCCATCCAGGACAGCCAGCGTACGCGCCTGGAGAAGCAGCGTCTCGGGATCTCCGGCGCGTCGCTCGGCGATTCCGTCGCGCGGAACTTGCGCGCGCGTCACGTGAAGATGACCGACGAGGAGCTCGCGTCGGCGTGGGACGCCTCGCGCACGGACTCGCAACCGTGGACGATCTCGCTGACGTTCCCATACCGGGGTCGCGACCAACGTGCGCTCTGGCGCTACGACCCGCACGCCCGCGAGGTAACTGCGGTGAACCGGCTCGCGAGCGACATCGGCTGGATCGCCGACGCTCGCCGCCCGTCGCCGAAACCGGCTGCCCGCGCAAGCGCGCGACCGACGGCGGCGAAGAGCGCTGCGCGGAAGCCCGCATCTCGCAAGCCCGCCAAGCGCAAGCCCTCCAAGCGCAAGGCCACCTCGCGCAAGGCCGCAGCGCGCAAGCCGGCGGCCAAGCGTCGCGTGGCCCGGAAGCCCACGCGGCGGGCGGCGCCCAAACGCCGGGCCGCGCCTAAGCGGCGGGCCTCGGCACCGAAGCGCCGAACCGCTCCGAAGCGACGCAGCACGGCTACCACCCGCCGGCGCCCGGCAACCTCGCGCCGTCCGGCGACGAAACGACGCTCCCGGCGATAGCCTTCCGGCTCGCCATGGATCCGATCCCCGTTCGGGTGTTGTGCGTCTACGACGGCTCCTCTGTGGCCGATCGCGCCCTGGTCGTTGCGATCGCCCGTGCGCGTTCGGAGAACGCGACCATCACGCTCCTCGGCGTTGTGGCGCCGCGGCTCTGGAGAGCAAAGCGCGGCCAGTTCCAGGTCTCACCTGAGAAGCACGACGAGGAGTTCGCCGACGCGCAACTCGCCGTAGCGAAGCAGCGGTGCGTCGAAGCCGATCTGCGCGTGGAGACGCTCGTCCGGACCGGCCCGCCCGCGCACGTCATCGCCGAAGAAGCCGCGAACGGCTATCGCACGGTGGTGCTTCCCGAGCGCCGGAGCCTCAGCGGTGCACCACCGCTGTCGGCGGTGGTGGTGGTTCCGAACGGGACCGAGGTCGTGCCGGTGGCGTGAGCTGCACGCCCAAAGACCTCGTCAGCTGACGGAACCGCGCCCGAACGACCGGTAGGTCTCTCGCCCGCACTCGGTACACAAGAAGCGCTCGGCATACAGGTCGTGCGTCGATTCGCCGCCGGCGAAGCGGGTGGGACCGCCGCAGTGCGCGCAGGGTGGGAGCGATTCACGTGCCGCCCGCGCCCTGGGCGTCGAGGATTCGCGTTCTGGCGGATCGTTTGACATCCCGAGCCAGCGTACCCGGGCCCGGCGAGCCGCGTACGATTGCCGCCATGGCATCCCGTCGCGTTCGCGCGATCTTGATCCTCACGCTCGTCATCGCGAGCGGTTCCGCGTCGTTCGCGGTCGCGGCCGCCGCGCGCCCTCCGAAGGCAACCCTCTCCGAGTACTTCACGCCGCTCGACATCCAACGCTCGCGTGCCTACCGTGGTCCCGTCTACGCGCTCGCGTTCACCGGACTCGCCGTGAGCCTCGTCGCCGGCGGCGTGTTGGGCCTCGGCCGCGGCTCGCGTGTGCTCGGCGGATGGGCGGAACGGATCGCAGCCGGCTGGGCACTGCGGACGCTTTTGCTCGTCGCGGTGGTGACGGTCGTCGTGGCGGCGGCGACGTTGCCGTTCGACTACGGACGGTATCTCCACGACCGTCATTGGGGCTTGTCCACGCAGAGCGCAGCTGGGTTCCTGTCCGACACGGCGAAGGGAGCGGGCTTCTCTCTCGTGATCGCCGCGGTGACTGCGCTCGGCTTCGTCGCGATCGCCCGTGCCCTGCCGAGAGGATGGCCCGCGGCGGCAGCCGGTTTCGCGATCGTGCTCACCGTACTGCTCGTGTACGTCTTGCCCGTTGTCTACGAGCCGCTGTTCAACACGTTCACGCCGGCTCCCGCGGACGTGCGAGCGAGGGTGCTGACTCTCGCCGACCGGGCGGGCGTGAAGGTCGGGAAGGTCTTGGTCGCCGACGCCAGCCGCCGGACGACGACGCAGAACGCGTACGTATCCGGGCTCGGCTCGACCAAACGCGTCGTCCTGTACGACACGTTGCTCGAGCGATCGACGCCGCGACAGATCGATCTCGTCGTCGCGCACGAGCTCGGGCACGTCGCGCACCAAGACGTGTTGAAGGGGACGATCCTGGGCTCCATCGGCGCGGCGCTCGCGGTGCTTGCGATCTGGCGGCTGCTCGCGTGGGGTGCGTTGCGCGATTGGATCGGCGCCTCCGGCGCCTCGGATCCGCGTGTGATCCCGTTCCTCGCGTTCGCCCTCGCGGCGGCTTCCTTGTTGACGATGCCGATCGCCAACGCCTACTCGCGGCACGTCGAGGCCGCGGCGGATCGCGCGGCCTTGGACAGCACGCGAGACCCCGACACGGCGGTTCAGGTGGAGGTGAGCCTGGCGCGATCGAACCTGTCGGATCTGCAACCCAACGCCGTGATCCGCACGGTCTTCTACACGCATCCCGCTACGCTCGAGCGGATCCAAGCGGCGCGGGATTGGAAAGCAGAGCACGCCGCCGGCTAGATGCGCATCCTGCTGATCACGAACGACTTCCCGCCCCGCGTCGGCGGCATCCAGAACTACTTGTGGAACATCTACTCGCGGTTCGATCCCGACGACGTCGTCGTGCTTGCCCCCTCCGACCCGGAGGCGACCCGATACGACCGCGGGCAGCGATTCGAGATCGTTCGCGCACCCGGCGCCGTCTACTGGCCGACGCGTCGCGTGAAGCGGCTGGCGAAGCAGATCGTCGAGGCGCGCAACATCGACGCGGTGGCGTTCGGTGCTGTGTTGCCGATGAACCTGATCGGCGACTCGCTCGGCGTGCCGGTCGTCGTGCACACGCACGGCTTCGAGGTGGCGTGGGCGCGCGTTCCGCCGCTCCGGCGACTGCTCCGCCGCATCGGCCGCAACGCTCGGCTCATCACGGTCATCGCCGACTACACCCGCGCGTACATGGAGCGCGGCTTCGGTGACGGCGCTCCCATCCACCTCCTGCGCACGGGCGTCGACCTGGAACGGTTCAACCCGGCCGTCGACGGGACGGAGGCTCGCAAGCGCCACGACCTCGGCGACGAACCGCTCGTCGTGTGTACGAGCCGGCTCGTCAAACGCAAGGGGCAGGACACCCTGATCCGCGCGATGCCGCTGGTGCGCGAGAAGGTGCCCGGCGCGAAAGCGCTCATCGTCGGCGGCGGGCCCTACCGGCGACGGCTGGAGCAGATCGCCGATCAGTCTGGCGTCTACGCCGACGGCGTCGTGTTCGCCGGCGAGGTATCGGAGCGCGACCTCGCCGCGCATTACGCGGCCGGCGACGTCTTCGCGATGCCGTGCCGCTCGCGCTGGGCCGACCTCGAGGTCGAGGGACTCGGGATCGTCTACCTCGAGGCGCAAGCGTGCGGCCGGCCGGCGATCGCCGGCGATTCCGGCGGCGCGCCCGAAGCGATCATGCAAGGGGAAACCGGCTTCGTCGTGCCCGGCCGCGACGAGATGGCGCTCGCGGTGCGGCTCGTGGAGCTGCTCTCCGATCGCGATCGCGCTCGGTCGATGGGGGACGCCGGCAGGCGCTTCGTGGAGCAGAACCACCGATGGGAGGACGTGGTCGCTCGGTACCGGGCGATGCTGGAAACGATCTGAACGGCGGCAGCCGTTGCGCCCGGCGGCGCGCAGAGGCTATACAAACGCCGGGAGTCGCCACCCGATTGATCCGGAGGGCCGTTCGATGAGCGATACCGTCGTCAGCATCTTCCTGGACCGCGTCACGAGCGACGCCGATCGCGACGCGCTCAAGTACAAGCGCGACGGCGGATGGCACGGGATCACCTGGGCCGAATACGCCGAGGCGGTTCGCCGGGCCGCGAACGGGTTGCTCTCGATCGGCATCGACCGCGGCGACCGGGTGTCGGTGATATCGCTGAACCGGCCGGAGTGGCACGAGGCCGACATCGCGATCATGTCCCTCGGCGCGGTGACGGTCCCGATCTACGTCACGAACTCGCCGCCGCAACTCGCGTACATCGCCGGGCACTCCGGCTCCAAAGCGATCTTCGTCGAGGACGCGGGACAGCTCGACAAGGTCGTCAAGACACGCGGCGATCTTCCGGAGATCCGCAAGGTCATCATCTTCGACCCGACCGGCGTGAAGCTCGACGATTTCGTGATGAGCTGGGATCAGCTGTTGACCGCCGGGTTCAAGTACGGAAGCGACAATCCGAAGGCGTACGAAGAGCACACCTCGAAGGTTAAGTCGGAGGACCTCGCGACGCTCGTCTACACCTCGGGCACGACGGGGCCGCCGAAGGGCGCGATGCTCACACAAGGCAACATCGTGTGGACCTGCGGTTCGCTGAACTCCGTGCTCGAGGCCACGCCCGATGAGCGCAAGCTGTCGTACCTGCCGCTGTCGCACATCGCCGAGCGGATGACCGGCCACTTCACTCACATCTACGGCGGCGGTGAGACGTGGTTCGCGGAGTCGATCGACACGCTCCGTGAAGACCTCCAGGCATGCAAGCCGACCATCTTCTTCGGCGTGCCCCGCGTGTGGGAGAAGTTCTACGCGGGCATCACGGCGCTGCTCGAAGGTCTACCGGAGGAGCAGCGAATGATGGCCGAGCAAGCGCTGCAGCTCGGGCTCAAGCGCGTCGAGGCGGAGCAGGCCGGGACGTCGCTGCCGCCCGATCTGGAGGAGAAGTACCAGGAGGCCGACGGCAAGCTGTTCGCGCTCGCGCGCGCGGCGCTCGGGCTCAACGAGGCGAAGGCGCTCATCTCCGGCGCGGCGCCGATCAATCCCGAGGTTCTGCGCTTCTTCCACGCGATCGGCCTGCGCGTCGGCGAAGTGTACGGCCAGACGGAGGACAACGGCCCAACCTCGATCAACCCGCCCGACCGCATCAAGATCGGAACCGTCGGCCCGCCGATCCCCGGCGTTGAGGTCAAGATCGCCGACGACGGCGAGGTTCTCGTGCGCGGCGGCAACGTCGGGCCCGGCTACTACCGCAACGACGACGCATCCAAGGAGCTGATCGACGCCGAGGGTTGGATGCACTCCGGCGACATCGGCGAGTTCGACGACGACGGCTACCTGAAGATCACCGACCGCAAGAAGGATCTGATCATCACCGCCGCCGGCAAGAACATCGCGCCGCAGGTTCTGGAGAACATGCTCAAGTACTCGCCGTGGATCTCGCAGGCGGTCGTGATCGGCGACCGTCGTCCATACCTGACCGCGCTGATCACGCTCGACCAAGAAAAGGTGACGCAGTTCGCGGAACAGAAGTCGATCCCGCACGACAACTTCGCTGAGCTGACGCGTCATCCCGACATCCAGCAGCTGGTCGAGAACGCGATCGCGGAGACGAACGCTCAGCTCGCGCGCGTCGAGCAGATCAAGAAGTGGATCGTGCTCGAGCGGGACTTCGCCCAGGAGCACGACGAGATCACGCCGACGATGAAGGTGCGTCGTAAGGCGATCACCGAGAAGTACGCCGACACGATCGAATCGCTGTACGCGTAGCGGCGGGCGCGGTTAGCGCGACGATCCGAGGTCGAGCGCGCTGAGCTCGCGGGCGCCGTCGAAGCGGATCGTGCGGACCGGGTAGGGCAGATCGATCCCGTCGCGATCGTAACGCGCGTGCAGGCGCTTGATGAGCTCGTGCGTGAGCAGGAACCGGTCGGTGGTGTCGCGCACGCGAAGGATGACGTTGAACTGGATGGAGGATTCGGCGAAGGCCGTGTAGCGCACGATCGGGATGTAGTCCGGGACCCCGCCGGGGACCTCGCGCTGCACCGATCGCGCGACCTCGATCGTGGTGGCTTCGACCTCGTCGAGATCGCTGTCATAGCCGACACCCACGCTCACGATGACGGCGGTCTCCTTCTCGGGTTGATAGAAATTCGTCACAACCGCCGACGCGAGCTTCGCGTTGGGGACGATCACGACGCTGTTCGACAACTGCTTGATCGACGTGTTCCGCCAGCTGATGTCGATGACGTACCCCTCTTCGCCGGTGTCGAGCTTCACGTAGTCGCCCAGTCGCACCTTCCGCGACGCGAGGATGTGGATCCCGGCGAACAGGTTCGCGAGCGTGTCCTGTAGCGCCAAAGCGACGGCGAGGCCCCCGACGCCGAGCGCGGTGAGCAGCGGAGTGATCGAGACGCCGAGCGCCTGCAGGAGCACGAGCAGCCCGAGGGCCAGGATGGCGAGCCGTGTGAGCGTCACGAAGATGGAGCTCGACTTCACCGCGCCGCCGGTCCGCAGCGAGTAGAGCTTCACGGAGTCGGCGGCAGCGCGCGCGACCGCGAGCGTCGTGGCCCCGACGACGAGCGCCGCGATGAGCTTGCCGATCAGATGCGCGAGGTGCGGCTTGAGGGGAAGCGCGGCCGATGCGCTGGCCAGGCCCGCAGCGGTGAACCAAACGAGCGTCGCCGTCCGCAACGCCGCCAGAACGATGTGGTCGCCGCCCCAACTCGTGATCGTCCCGCGCCGGCGCATCCGGCGCCGCATCAATCGATCGAGGGTGAGTCCCGCGATGACGAACCCCACGAACAGGGAGATCGCCAGCACGAGGTCATTCAGAGCAACCGGCCGGGACCACATAAAAACCTATGGTTCCCCGATCCCGGCGTTCCTATGCTCTTGTGCGCTCGTGTTTTCAGGGACACCGCGCGACCTCGCACTTTCGGCGTTCAATTCCGCGCCGATCAGCACCGCGAGCGCGCTCACGTACAGCCAAAGCAGCAAGATGATCGGTGCGCCGAGAGGCCCGAACGCGGAACCTTTCCCGAACGCGCCGCCGGCGTATACGCGCAACCCGAACGCCGCCGCTATCCACAGCCCGGCGGCGAGGATCGCGCCGGGAAGATGCTCTCGCCACGGCGTCCGGCTCGTCACGGCGAAGCGGTAGACGCTCGCAAGCATGGCGACGCCGGCCAGCCCGGCGACCGGCCAGTACAGGATCTGCCACGCGGTGGCGAAGCCCTCGGGCAGCGCAGTGTTGTCGGCGATCGCGTGTCCCAGCCGCGGCCCGGCGAGGATGAACGGCAATACCACCGCCAGTATCGCGAGGCCGACCAGCGTGACACCGAGCGCAGCGACGCGGCGGCGCCACCCGACCCGCTCGTCCGGCGAGCCGTACGTGAGGTCCATCGCGTACATGAAGACGTTCGTGGCGCGCGACGCGGACCACAGCGCGAGCAAGGCTCCGACCGACAAGATGTCGGCCCGCCCGCGGGCGAACAGGTCGTTGACCGCGGGACGGACGAAGTCGCGCATCGTGTCCGGCGCGAGGAAGGTGCCGAGCCCGTTCACGATGCTACGGCGCATGGACGCTTGGGCGCCGGTGCCGAACAGGTCGCCGATGTATCCGGCCAGACCGGCGAAGATCAGGATCGCCGGTGGGATCGACAGCAGAAGGAAGAACGCGAATTCGGCGGAGACCCCGATCAGACGATGGCGGCCCGCGGAGCGGAGCGTGCGGACCGGCAGGCGGTCGCGCACCCGGCGTCTAACGCGACCCGAGCTGATCGCGGAGGTCACGGATCTCGTCCAGCAGATGCTTCATCGTCACGTCCTGCTTCAGGAGCACCGACACGTTCCCGTTGCGCTCCAGCGCGATCTGGTCGACCTCCTCGAGGCTCCGTGCGCCTTGCCGTCGCGCCACCGTGGTCAGCTCTTCGGTGGTGATCAGCTCGCGCGCGCACGCGCGCTTGTCGATGTGCCCATTCGAGAACAGCACCACCTCCCGGCCTTCAAGGACGCGGTCGATGACGGGGAACCGGTAACAGAGCTGCACCACGATGTAGTTGGTGACGAGAAGCGTCGTCGCACCGATCAACCCGCCGGTGAGCGTGTTCTCCGGACCGATGATCGCGTTCTGCACGGCGTTCGCGATGACGATCAGGACGATGAGATCGAAGGATGTGAACTGTCCGAGCTCGCGCTTGCCGGCCAGCCGGAACCCGATGACCAAGAAGAAGTAGACGACGACCGTCCGGAGGATCTTGTCCGACGTGCCGAAGCACATGCGGGTGAGGGTTTCGTGACACACGCCAAGCTCCTCTCGCTCGCCTACGGGTAAGGCTACGCAAGCGTCGGAGCGACGCTCGGAACGGGGGAGGAGCGGGGAGGAGCGGCTAGTGGCCGGCGACCGCGTCGCCGGTAGCAGGATCGACGCGCGCGGCGTCCAGGGCGACGAGCTGCTCGAGGACCGACACGGTCAGTGGTGCCGTATCGAGATCATCCAGATCGAGCGCCCACACGACGTCGTTCAACTGCAGGATGTACGTGCCGGGCGAGGTTTGTGTGATCGCGCGGCGCGGCGTGTACGTGTGGTGTGTCGCCGGCGTCGAGGAAACATGGTGCACGACCGTGCTCGCGGCGCGACGAACGAAGATCTCGGTCACCCACAGCGTGTCGCCGTCCTGATAGACGCCGACGCCGACCTGGTTGTAGCTCGGGTCGAGGATGATCGAGCGGTGCTCCGGCGAGTTCATGAAAGCCTGGTGCAGCGAAGAGACGTCCGGTCCGCGACCCACGTTGTCCCCGAGCGCCGTCCAGCCATCGACCTCGTTCGGGAGGTTCGGGTCGTGCGATATCTGGCCGACGGCGGCCATGTGCGCGGACCAGCGGCGAGCAACCGCGACGAGGTCGCTGTGCACGGAGACGGCGCCGATCCCCCGCGAAGTGCGCTCGTTGTTGATACGGGTGACGAAGGCCTGTTCCTGTGATTCGCTCGCGCGCGCGGCGAGTGGAGCGAGGATCGATGCGGCGATCGCCGCGATGACGATCAGCGGCGCTTTGCTTCGACCCATCTCGATGTCCCCCTACCGATCGCACCGGCGTCGTCACCGTTGCGCTTCAGCCCAACCAACGAGCGGGCATCGAACCGGTTATGGATCGAAGTGCTCCGCGTCGCACCGATGACGGTTGTTCGCCCCCGGATGTGGGTGTCCCTTCCGTTGCGTCCGGGACACACCGGTGCGAATCAAACATCCGAGCCACGAGGGGCCCGGCGGGGTCGCTCATAGGGGGCGATCCGGCCGTACGGTCTGGAACGGGCCCTGCGATATCCTGCCCGTCGATGCCGATCCGCCTGGTTCTGGCCGAAGACAACTACCTCGTCCGTGAGGGCGTCCGCCGGCTTCTCGAATCCAGCAGCGACCTCGAGCTGGTCGCAGTCGCCGAGGACTACCCGACGCTCGAGGAGGCGGTCGCGAAGTACGAGCCGGACGTGGTGCTGACCGACATCCGGATGCCTCCGACGAACAGCGACGAAGGCATCCAGATGTCCGAGCGCTTGCGCGAGACGCACCCGGACATCGGGGTGGTCGTGCTCTCCCAGTTCGCCGAGCCCGGCTACGCGCTCGCGCTGTTGGAGAAGGGCTCGGCTCGGCGGGCCTACCTGCTCAAGGAGCGGGTCTCCGACGTCGCCCAACTGACCGGCGCCATCCGCGAGGTGGCCGCAGGCGGCTCGGTCATCGACCCGAAGGTGGTCGAGGTGCTGGTCAACGCCCGATCGAAGGCTGCGGAGTCGCCGCTGGCGCGCCTCACGCCCCGTGAGCGGGAGATACTCTCCGAGATGGCCCAGGGCAAGAACAACGCGGCGGTCGCCGGCGCCCTGTTCTTGACCGAACGTGCCGTTGAGAAGCACATCAATTCGATCTTCTCCAAGCTGGGTCTGTCGGAGGAGAAGGACGTCCATCGCCGTGTCAAGGCCGTCCTGTTGTTCCTGACCGCAGAGGGGGGCTAGCAACCCCGCGTCTCTTCAGGGCCTCACACCTGCCGGTTTGCCTGTTTCGGTGGCAAGATTCGGACGGTGGAGGAGGCACAGGTGAGGGTCCTCGTGGTCGATGACCAAGCCCCGTTCCGAGCGGCGGCCAAGCGTGTCGTGTCCATGTCGCCGGGTTTCGAGGTCGTGGGCGAGGCCAAGAGCGGTGAGGAGGCGGTCGAGATGGCAGCCTCGCTGCAACCGGACTTGGTCCTGATGGACATCAACCTTCCCGGCATCAACGGGATCGAGGCGGTGCGGCAGATCCAAGCGGCGCGGCCCGAGACGCTCGCGTTCTTGCTCTCGACCTACGCGGTGGGCGACCTGCCGTCGGACGCACGCACATGCGGCGCGGTCGCGTACATCCACAAGGAACAGTTCGCTCCGCAGCTGCTGCGTGCGCTGTGGGAGTCACGCGGCGATCCGGCGTGGCCGAGCGCGTCCTAGCGCTCCGGCGGAGTTTCCTTCGAACGGCGTCCTTAGGACGCGAGCGGGATCGTACCGGCGATCGTCGTGCCCTGACCGACGGCTGAGGTGACGCGCAGGTTGCCGCCGATCGCGCCGACGCGGTCGCTCATGTTCGTGAACCCAGCGCCGACCTTGCCCGAACGGACGTCGAAACCGGCGCCGTCATCGGCGACCTCGAACAACAAACCGCCTTGCTGCTCCCACACCTTGACCGTCGCGTGCACGCCCTCGCCCGCGTACTTGCCGATGTTCTGCAGGGCCTCCAAGCAGCAGAAGTAGACCGCGGCTTCGACCTCCTGCGCGTAACGGCTCAGCCCGTCCGCTTGGACGGAGACGTTCACCGGCGAACGCTCGCCCGCCGAGCGAAGGGCTTCGAACAGGCCACGGTCGGCGAGCAGTGGGGGATAGATGCCGTGCGCGAGCCGGCGAAGCTCGTCGAGCGTTTCCTGCACGTCGGTCGACAGCTCGCCGAGGATCTCCGTCGTTGCGGCCGGATCGCTTCCCATCATCGACTTCGCGAGCCCGACCTTCACCGCGAGCGCGACGAGGTACTGCTGCGCGCCGTCGTGCAGGTTGCGCTCGATGCGACGCCGCTCGGCGTCGGCGGCGGCAACGATGCGGGCGCGCGAAGCCTGGAGGGCTTCCGCCTGCTTGCGGAGCTCGTCGAGCGAGGCTTGCAACGCGGAGTCGAGGCGCACGTTGTGCAGCGCGAGTCCGACCTGGCGCGCGAGCTCGACGACGATTCGCTCTTCCTCTTCGTCGAAGATGCCGCGGTCCGGGTGGCGGCGCACCACGATGAGCCCGAGCAGCTCGCCCGAGTGCGTGATCGGGGCGACGCGCACCTGCTCGTCCTCGGCGACGAGCAGCTTCGGCAGCCACACCTTGATCCACGCCGGGCCCGAGATCCCCGCACGAGCGACGACTTGCTGCTCGGACGTTTCGAGAACCACCGTGGCGGTGGGCCGTTCCGGGTCGGAAACCGTGCGCTCCATCCGGCCGCCGGTGCCGGTCCACACCTCGGCGACGTCGAGCGCGAGTGTCTTGCGCAACGACTCGGCCATCTGCAGCATCAACTCGTCGAGCGGGATCGCGCGCGACAGCCGGCTGCCGAACGAGCGGATGACTTCGTCGGGCGCGTGGCGCTCGCCGTAGATCATCCGCGTGGCGAGCTGCTGGAGACGGTTGCGCGTCGGGATGTACAACAGCGCCGCGATCGCCGCGGCGACCATCGACAGCACGAGGATCGTGCGCTCCTTCTGGGTCGGCACCCGTCCGAGCCCGAGAACGATCGCGACGTACACCACGGCCACGACACTGGCGAGACCCGCGAGCGAAATCGTCGCGCTGAGGATCTTGTCGATCGCTGCGTTGGCTCTGGCCGACGTTGAGAGCGCCAGCGCGAGCGGGATCACGATCGTCGAGCCGAGCAAAACCGCAGGTGTGTTCGGTGGCCACGAAACGAGCGCGTGGAGCATGAGCGCCGCGACCGACACGCCGAACGCCACTGTGACACCCCAGCCGATCCATTGCATCTGCTTGCGCTCGGTCGCCGACGCGCGCGGGTAACGGACGGCCATCGCACTGCCGCCGACGATCGCGGCCACGACGCCGAGCGCGGCGAGCGGAAGGCGAGGCAGATCCGGCTTGGAGGCGACGAGCACTGCGCCGACGGCGCCGCATACGACGTACCCGATGGCGGCCATCACGCGTCGCGCGGTGACGGCGAGCTCGCCGCGCGGGATCACCATGAGCAGATGGAGGCCGAAGGCCGGGATCAACGCGATGGCGATCGGTCGGATGTATTGCGCCGCGTCGAGGCCGATCGGCGCGCTCGCGCTGTGCGCGTGCGCGTTGATCGATCCCTCGGCGAGGACGGCGATCCCGGCGACCACCGCGCCGAGCGCCGCCAGCAGCCCTGCGGCGTCGCTGGGCCGTCGCCTCGCCACCGTCGTGCCGCCTGCCGCCCACGCGACGACGACCGCCGCAGCTACCACCAGTGCGGCGTTCGACGCGGCGCCGCTCGCGACGACGGCGCCCCAAACCGCGAGGCCGGCCCCGATCAGCGAGACGACGGCGACGAGCGGCGGCCGGCCGAATCGAGCCTCGGCGCGCATCGGGAGTACCTCGGTCTGCTCCATCGTCTCTCTCATGGTGACATCTCGGGAGGTCGGGGTCATTCGTGCTGGCTTCCTACTACTCGGTCCTTAGCACGAGAGCAGGACGTGTCCGGACGGCGCTACGAGCAGGGATTACGGCGAGAAGCGTCGCACCGGCGAGGCTGCCCGCCGCGACGATACCGAACCCGAGCAGCGGCGTTCCCGGTGAGGACGCGAAGCCACCGTAGCGAGCGATCAGCGACCATGCCCAGCGGCCGGCGATCGCTCCCAACGGCAAGGCGATCACGACGGCGACCGCGGTGAAGATCGCGGCCTGCCAGGCGATGACACCCATGACTTCCCGGCGGTCGAAGCCCAACGTTTTCAGGATCGCGACGTCGCGACGCCGGCGATTGATCGACGTGACGAGCAGATGCGCCAGGGCTCCGGCCGCCAGCAGGGCGAGGACGGCCGCGAGGATCGACGTGAGCGTGGAGAGGCGGCCGAGGTCGCGGATCGACTGCGGCGGACCCGGCTCCGGCGCGTCGCCCGGGAACCGCTCGCGGAGGCGAGCGATGGTCGCGCGCGGATTCGTTCCGGACGCCAGACGGATCAGGGCCTGTTCGGCGGGGATCATCGGGTCGAAGCGCCGGCCCCCACCGAGCGTCATCCAGATACCTTCACCCACCGTGGCCGTGTCGTCGTCGAAGGGAAGAACCACGGTACCGACGATGCGCATGTCGGCCTCGGTGTTCGCGCCGACGAGAACGACGTGTGCCACGCTTCCGATCGACGCGCCTGCAGCGCGCAGCGTCTTCGGTCCGACCGCGATCTCGCTGCTCGACTCCGGCGTGCGCCCTTCGAGGACCGTTGGGCGTGCGTCGCCCTTCGCTGGATCGATGAGCATCGCTTCGGTCGCGGCGCTCCCGACGCGGAACAGATTGCCGCCGTACCCGGTCCCCACCGCGAATGCTGCCACCGCGGGATCGGCTTGAAGCGCAGCAAGATCCTTCGACCCCGGGCTGAAATCGCCGGGAACGAGGAGATCCCAGGGCTGCCCGAACAGGCGCGGGGTAACGAGCAGCCGGTGAAGGCTCGCCCCAACGGTGAGGGCGGCGAGCAGCGCGACGATGCCCACGATGGATGCGGTCAACGCCGAGCGGACCGGCACGGACGACCGGCCGCGCCCGGGTTCGAGCGCGAAGCGCGCGCCGACCGACGGCGCCGGCCGCCGGGTGAGGGCTCCGACGAGCTTCGCAACGGGCGACACCCTCGCGGGTGGGGGCGCCGTCGCGCGGAGTCGCGCCGTCCGCGCTGCAGGGATCGTCGCTGCGGCGAGGACCACGACTGCGATCGCACCCAGACCGATCGCGAACGATCCCGCCGGGATCCACGGGCCTGGGTGCGGCTCCGCGAGATGCGCCTTGCCGAGCGGTGTCAGGGTCGTCAGTCCGATGGACGTGGCGCTCGCCCCGACGACCGCACCGAGCGCGACGACGGCCGCGCGCGCCATCCCGATCAGGAACAGCGACGCGCGCGACATACCCATCGCGCCGAGGACTGGGAAGTCTCCCGACTCGAGAACCGTCTGCCGCGCGAGCGATTGTCCGAACACGAGCGCGACGACGAGCGAGAGGAACGCCGACAACGTCCAGAGTGCGGCCGCCTGCACGTGGAACGCGCGGCGTACCTGGGCGAGGCCGGCGCGGGCGTCGGAGTAGAGCACGGGGCGGCCGCCGGTGAGACCGCGCAACCCGCGGTCGAAGGCGGCAACATCGAGCGGGCGTTTGAGCCGGAACGCGTAGAGATCCAGCGTAAAGATCGGGTTGCGCAGCATCGGTTCGAACCCCGGACCGAAGATCAAGCCGGGCCCGGCAACCCCGACGAAGTCCCCCGACGACGCCGCCACGCCGACGATCCGGGCGCGGACGCGCGGCCCAGGTGTCACCTTGCCTGAGAAGGGATCGCTGCCCTTACCCGCGAGCGTGAGATCCAGGATGCGGCCGGTCCGGAGGTG
>Ga0075425_100003787_pt1 | contig 15451 bp, 16 predicted proteins | sample SoiMethybrSBSTD4_FD_75300 | JGI IMG/M metagenome (GOLD analysis project Ga0075425, IMG submission 75300) | Bulk soil microbial communities from a Populus tree surrounding site in Tennessee, USA - Soil MetaG P. TD hybrid SBSTD4 | ecosystem: Environmental > Terrestrial > Soil > Tree plantation...
TCGCCGCGGGTGCATCCCTCGCCGAGATCGCGCCGATCATCCTGCTCTCGCTCTTTTTCTCGGGGGAGTCCGCCGGCATCGGCGCGAAGCTCGTTCTGCTCGGACTGTTCGGCCTGTTCGTCCTCGCAGTCGGCGTCGCCGTGCTCGGCGCGGAGCACGCGCCGCGCATCTCGGCGACGCTCCTGCGTCTGCAGGACACCACAGCGGAGATTCGCATCCGCGCGTCGTTCCTCTTACTGGCCGTCTTCGTCGTGCTCGCGGAACGGCTCGGCCTCGAGGCGATTCTGGGCGCCTTCCTCGCCGGCGCGATCATCAACCTCGTCGACCGCGACCAGACGATGACCCACCCGCAGTTCCGTCAGAAGCTCGAGGCGGTGGGCTACGGCGTGTTCGTCCCGGTCTTCTTCGTCTCGACCGGCGTGAGTTTCGACCTGGATGCGCTGTTCACCAACGCGACCAATCTCGCGCGCGTGCCGATTTTCCTCGCAGCCTTGCTCGTCGCCCGAGGCGTGCCGGCGCTCGTCTATCGATCGCTGGCAACCGGCACCCAGACGCTCGCCGCCGCGCTCTTGCAGGCAACCTCCGTCAGCTTCGTGGTCGTTGCCGGTCAAATCGGGGTCCAACTCGATCTTCTCCGCCCCGCCGTCTACGCGGCGCTCGTCGCAGCCGGCCTCTTGTCGGTCGTGCTCTTCCCGGTGACGGCGTTGACGTTGCTCCGCTCGGCCGAGGATCAGCCGCGAGACGAAAAGCGGGGTCCCCGCAGACAATCGGCCCTCGCACCGATGTCGCGGCCAACCCGGTCCTGAGAAGCTTGCCGAGGCATGCCCCAGGTCGAGCAAGCCCGACAAGCCACGCCGCCCGCGCACGCCGCCCCTGCCGAGCGCGCAGCATGGGGCACCGCAGCACGGAGTGAAGCGCCTCGATCGAGCCACTCGACGCTCGTCCTTGCCGACGACCGTGACCCCGTCGGAGTCCTCGAGTCGCAGGCCCGGTCACGCGTCGCAGGGCTCGTTCCCCTTCGCTACGAACGCATGCTCGCGTCGCCGCTGGCCTTCTTCCGCGGCGCGGCGGCGATCATGGCGCACGATCTCACAGCGACGCCGACGGCGGGATTGCCGGTTCAACTCTCGGGCGACGCGCATCTCTTGAACTTCGGCGGCTTCGCCTCGCCGGAGCGCGACCTCGTGTTCGATCTGAACGACTTCGACGAAACGCTCCCCGGACCGTTCGAGTGGGACGTCAAGCGATTGGCGGCGAGCTTCGAGATCGCCGGGCGGGACCGGGACTTCGGCCGCAAGGATCGCGCCCGCGCCGTGCTCGCCGTTGCACGCTCGTACCGCAAGGCGATTCGCCGGTTCGCCGCTGTGGGTGACCTGGACGTCTGGTACGCGAGACTCGACGCCAAGACGATTGACGACCGGCTCAGCAAGGCGCACGACCGAAAGCTCAACCGTTCCGTTCGCCGCTCCGAAGCAAGGGCGTACGAGAACGACCGCATGCGCGCGCTCACGCGGCTGACCGAGACCGTCGACGAAGAACCGCGGTTCGTCTCGGATCCGCCCTTGATCGTTCCACTGGCCGAGCTCGACGATCGCAGCGACGAGACGAATCTCGAAGTCGCGCTGCGCACGCTCTTTCGTCGGTATCGCCGGAGCCTCCCGACTGAGCGCCGTACATTGATCGAGCGGTTCCGCTACGGCGACCTCGCCCGGAAGGTCGTCGGCATCGGAAGCGTCGGCACGCGCTGCTGGGTCATGCTCCTGCTCGGCCGCGACGCCCAGGATCCGCTCTTTCTCCAGATCAAGGAGGCCGAGGCCTCCGTGCTCGAGCCGTTGCTCGGTGGGAGCCCACTCGCCACGCACGGGCAGCGCGTCGTCGAAGGCCAGCGCCTGATGCAGGCCGCGAGCGACATCTTTCTCGGCTGGACCCTGTCGGAGTCGGAGCTCGTCGACGGCGGCCGCGACTTCTACGTTCGCCAGCTCTGGGACTGGAAGATCTCGATCGATCCCGACACGATCCTGCCGCACGGTCTCGCCGACTACGCCGCCGCGTGCGGCTGGACGCTCGCACGAGCACACGCTCGATCGGGTGACCGGATCGCGATCGCCGCGTACCTCGGCGGAAGCGACAGATTCGACCGTGCGATTGCGGACTTCGCAGCGGCGTACGCGGACGTGAACGAGCAGGATCACCGCAGTCTCGTCCAGGCGGTCGCAGATGGCCGCGTCGTTGCCTCGGAGGGCTCGTAGATGTGGAGCAGCATCCGCCTCGGCCGGATCGCCGGAATCGAGGTCGGCGTCAACTGGAGCTGGCTCGTCGTCTTCGCCCTGATCGTCTGGACGCTCGCGTCCGGGATCTTTCCCTCGACCAACCCCGGCCTGTCGAAGGCGACCTACATCGCGATGGCCGTCGTCGCGGCGCTCTGCTTCTTCCTCTCGATCCTTCTGCACGAGCTGGGGCATGCCCTGCAGGCTCGCCGTGAAGGGATCGAGATCGACGGAATCACGCTCTGGCTCTTCGGCGGCGTGGCCAGGTTCAAGGGACCGTTCCGCACCGCCGGCGCCGAGTTCCGGGTCGCGGTCGCAGGCCCACTCGTCTCGCTCGCGCTCGGCGTCCTGTTCGTGCTCATCGCGCTCGTCAACGGGACTCCGTCGGCGGTCGACGGCGTCGTGTCCTGGCTCGGCTACATCAACCTCACCTTGCTGGCGTTCAACCTGATTCCCGCGCCGCCGCTCGACGGTGGCCGCGTCCTCCACGCTGCGCTCTGGCGCCGGCGCGGGGACTTCGCGTGGGCGACCCGTGTCGCCGCTGCGGTGGGGCGCGGCTTCGGCTACCTCCTCATCGCGTTGGGGATCGCGATGTTGGTCTTCCAAGGCTCGTTCAGCGGAGCCTGGCTCGCCTTTCTCGGTTGGTTCCTGCTCAACGCGGCAACCGCCGAGGCGCGCTACCTGCTCACCCAGCAGGCTCTGAGCGGATTGCGCGTGCGCGACGTGATGACGCCTGACCCCGTTGTCGTGAGCCCGGACACGACGCTCGGCGAGTTCATGGACAAGATCATGTTCTCGCGGCAGTACACGGCGTATCCCGTCGTCGACGGCCGAAGGCCCGTCGGCCTGCTGCCGGTCCGCTGTGTCGCGAATGTGCCGCGCGCCGAGTGGAACGAGCGCCGCGTGCGCGATTGCCTCGTTTCGCTCGACGAGGTGCCGGTTCTCCGCGAGAACGAGGATGCAGTCGACGCCCTTGCGGAGGTGAGCCAATCGCCCGGCGGCCACGGACTGGTCGTCTCCAACGGCGCGCTCACCGGGATCGTCTCGACGGGCGACCTCTTGCGTGCGCTCGAGACGAGGCCGCGGCGCACGTCGGCCTCGCCTACGCCGCCTCTTCGAAGGCAGGCTCGCTGATCGGCCTCGCCTGGGGCCGCAGGTCACGGCCGCGCACCATGAAGATGGCGACGAGCAGTCCCGCGAGTGCGATTCCTGCTCCCGCCCAGAAGGCGTTGACGAAGCCGTCGGTGAGAGCGATCGGAGCCGCGGTTCCCTGTGCCACCGCGTCGTCGGTGGTCGAGACGGCGACAGTCGAGAGAACGGCGATGCCCACTGCTCCGCCGATTTGCTGCGACGTGTTGATGAGACCCGAGGCGAGCCCTGCCTCCCGCGGCTTCGTCCCGGCGAGCGCCGCGATCGTGATCGGCACGAAGGCGAACGGAATCGCGACGCCGAGGATGAGGAAGCCGGGGAAGAGATCGGTCCAGTACGAGCCGTCGACTGAGACCTGCGTGAAGTAGAGGAGCCCGGCGGTGAGCATGCTCATGCCGAGAACGAGCGCCGGCTTCACGCCGACCCGGTTCACGACCTGGGCGGCGACGTTCGCCCAGATGACTGCCGTCCCGGCAACCGCCAGGTACGCGAACCCGGTCTTGATCGGCGAGAAGCCGAGCACCTGCTGCATGTACAGAGTCAGCATCAGGAACATCGAGAAGAGCGCCGTGCCCATGATGAAGCCGGCGACGTTCGCCGCACTCAGCGTCTGCAACCGGAAGATCGAGAAGTGAACGAGCGGCTCCCGCTGGCGCTGCTCCCAGAGGGCGAAGGCGAGGAGCATCACGACTGAGGCTGCGAACACGCCGAGCGTCCGCGCCGAGAGCCACTCCCATTGCCGTCCCTGCGTGATCCCGAGGACGAGGAGGACGAGCCCGGACGTGACGAGCACGGCGCCCGGGACGTCGTGGCTCTGCCCGTGCGCGTCCTTGCTCTCGGCGAGGAGGACCGGCGCGAGCGCGAGACCTGCAATGGCCACGGGCACGTTCACGAAGAAGATCCACTCCCACGAGAGGAGGTCGGTGAGGATCCCGCCCATGAGGACGCCGGCCGCGGCGCCGAAACCGCCGACCGCGCCCCACGCGCCGAGCGCGATGTTGCGCTCGCGCCCTTCGGTGAACGTCGTCGTCAGGATCGAGAGTGCCGACGGGGTGACGGCGGCGGCGCCGAGGCCCTGCAGGGCGCGCGCCGCGATGAGGGACTTGTCACTCCACGCGAAGCCGCACAGCAGCGAGCCGGCTGCGAAGACGACGAGTCCGGCCATGAACACGCCTCGGCGCCCGAGGATGTCGGCGAGACGACCTCCGAGCAGGAGGAAGCCTCCGAAGACGAGCGCGTACGCGCTGATCACCCACTGCAGGTTGTCCTGCGAGAACCCGAGGTCGGTCTGGATCGAGGGCAGCGCGACGTTCACGATCGCCACGTCGAGGACGATCATGAACTGCACGGCGCAGAGGAGCGCCAGCGCGAACCACTTTGTGCGACCGGGTGCGACCTTCGGATCTCTCGTCGCGGCGGAATGTACGAGTGTGGTGTCCATCGACTTTCTCCTCCTCATCCGGTGTCGACTTGACGACGAACGAGGAGAGCCGCAGGGGACAGACTCCGCCAGAGGCGCCGACGGCAGCCGCCCAGCTCGCAAGCCCAGTCGGGCGACTCAGGAACGCTGTCGTCGGCCGCCGGCCCGAACGCGTGCGGCGGCGCCAGCTGGAACGGCTTGTTCGCTACGAGCTCTGAGACGAGGCCGAGGGCGGCGCGCCCCCTGGCATCACCACGATCCTGACGATCGTCTCGTCGTCGAGCGTCAAGCGCCGCGCAAAGTCACGCTCGTATGCCACTTCGCCAGTTTCGCGCCAGCGAGCGATCTCATGCGTCCGGGCAATGACGTCACCGTCAACATCCTCGACCGACCCGATGCCAGTATCAGGCAAGGCCCCCGGCGCCGGGAAGGAACACGAAGTCAGTGGTGGTGTCGGTACGCGTCGTCGAAATCGTCGTTTGCGCCTGGATCGACCGTACAGCGAATGTACTCGCCGATGAACCGTCGACTCGGCTTACACACTGAGCTGGGACACCTCTGACGCGAGCTGACGGTCGATCCACTCCGCGAACGTCGGCCCGGCGAGGGTGGCATGCGGTCCCGGCAGCTGTGCTCCCTCCGCGTAGAGGTCGGCGTCGGGATCGTCCGGGTTGACGACGCCCTCGATCCGGAGCGGGTCGCCGCGACGAGCGGCGAGCAGCCTCGCCACCTCGACGAGGCGCTCCTCACGCGGACCGGCGATCTCCGGGATGAGTGGCCCGTTGGAGGCAGGCGCGGCCAACCAGGGAGCAGTCGCGAGATCGGCGAGCGCCTCGGCGACGGTGCGGGCGGCGACCAGCTGCGTCCGCATGTTCGGTACGTAGCTGACGTCGTCTTGTCTTCCCCAGTCGACGAGTTGCGGCACGAACTCGTGGAACTGCGCCGCGCGCAGGATCGAGACCGGGATCGGGCCGGCCGGCAACACCTGTTCATGGACGCGTTTGGCGGCGAGAAAGCCCGCGGTGAAGCGGTCGACGCCGATGATCGAGACCATGACGATTCGCTTCACGCCCGCCTCTTCGCCGACTTCTTGCAGGTTGCGCGCGGAGGCGGTGAAGAACGCCGTGGCGGCGTCCTGGTCGTTCGCCGGTTGCGTGGCCGTGTCGACGACCGTCTTGACCCCGGCGAGCGCCTCCGCCAGCCCCTCGCCGGTCACGACGTCGACGCCGAGAGAGCGCGCGATCGGCACGACGCTGTGTCCCCGTTCCTCGAGCACGTCGACGACATGGCGGCCGACTCGCCCGGTCGCGCCGGCTACCGCGAGCCTTTCTCCTAGCTGAATCACTGTGCTCATCCCCTTCTCGTTTGCGTTTCCGAGTGACGACGAACGAGGAGCGCTCGGGGGGACACCGGTGTCAGACACCGTCGCTGCGCGACCGAGCCGTCGGTGGCGCCCGCAAAGGTGTCTGACACCTCTGCGAAGTGCACTGCGGCGACGCGGGACGAGCGGGCGTCAGATCAGACACCAGAGGTGTCTGACACGTTTGACGTCGAGCGACGATGCGAACGAGATCGACGGTCGGTCGTTCGCGCGCCGCCGCCGCACGTCATCATTGTCCTCGGTGCATCCGCTCGCACGACACTCGCTGCGCGTGCTCGGGATCGGTGCGCTCGTCGCCGGCGGCCTCGCCGTGGCGGTCGCCGTGCTCGTCGTGGTTGTGCTGCTCGCGCCGCTGGTGTTCTGGCTTGCCTGGAACGTCCTCGACTTCGCGCACGCCGTCGGCCTTCCCGAGCTCGGTTTCTGGGGAATCGTCCTGGCGACGCTCTTCCTCGTCGGCGGATGGGGCGCCAAGATGGTGATCACCGCCGTGGTGTTTCTCGTCGACCCGGACTGGTTTCACGGCGCGGCGCGTGTCCATTGGCCTGCACCCACGTTCCGCAACTTCGTCGCCGTGGCCCTGCTCGCCCTACTCGCGTCGCGTCCGCACGCGCGCGCATACGCGCGGCGATCGACAACATGATTCGGACTACCCAGCTGGCTCTGGACGTTGAGATCATCGGGCCACTGCAACGGATCGGAGAATGGGGTGTGCGATGAGCCAGGGCGAACAGCCGAATCGGATCCAGACCTTCCTCTACGACGCTCACGGGAACCGCACCGAGGACGAGAGCAGCGCGGTGCGGGGAGAGATCGTGGAGCTCGATGCCGAGGGCCGCGTCATTGCCAGGCGCCCGCACGATGGTCTCGACTGGCAGGTGGACCCGAAATCGGTCGAGGGCGACGAGGGCGAGCTCCCGACCCGCCCGCGCCAGGAGGAGCGCTGACGATCGGCGGCGATGGCGCGCCTCTACGCGGCTACCGGGGACGGGATCGCACGGCTCGACGACTCGGGCGAGGCGTGGACGGTCGAGCTGTTCCTCCGCGGCAGCGGAGCGCAGTGCCTGGCGGTCGATCCGCGTGATCGGGACACGGTCTATGCCGGACTTCGCGAGGGCGGGGTACGACGAACGGTCGACGGCGGCGCGAGCTGGGTCGACTGCGCGTTGCCGGAAGCGGGTGTCTTCTCGCTTGCGGTGAGCGTCGCCGACGGCGCCGTGTATGCCGGCACCGAGCCGAGCCGGCTCTTCCGCAGCGACGACCGCGGCGAGAGCTGGCGCGAGCTCGAGGCGCTGCTCGAGCTTCCCTCTCGGCCGACGTGGCGCTTTCCGCCGCGGCCATGGACATCGCACGTGCGCTGGATCGCGCCCAGCCCGCACGACGCCGACCTGCTTCTGGTCGGGATCGAGCTCGGCGGCCTCATGCGCTCCGGCGACGGCGGCGAAAGCTGGCAGGACCACCGCCCCGGCGCCCAGCCCGACGTGCACTCACTCGCCTGGCACCCGCGGGTCCGCGGTCGCGCGTACGAGGCCGGCGGAGGCGGGGCCGCCTTCAGCACCGATGCGGGCGAGACATGGCAACCGGCTGACGACGGCCGCGATCGCCACTACACATGGGCGGTCGCCGTCGATCCAGAGGACCCCGACTGCTGGTACGTCTCCGCCAGCACAGGGCCGTTCGCCGCCCACGGTGGGCGCGACCCGCACGCACGCATCTACCGGCGAAACGGCGGGGGCTCGTGGCAGCCGCTCTCCGGCGGGCTGCCCGAGCCGCTCCCCGCGATGCCGTACGCGCTCGTTGCGAACGTCCATCGCCTGTTCGTCGGGCTCGCCGACGGCCGGCTCTGGGAGAGCCATGACCGCGGCGAGACTTGGACTCCCTTGCGTCTCGAGGGGGACGCGCTCGGCGCCCTGCTCGCATTGGCCGACGCAGAGACGTCGTAGCGGTTGCCCGATCACGGTGAGCCGTCGATCATCGCCGTCTGAGCGACCGCGGGTTACCGAGCGGCGGTCCTTCTCGTCGCGATCCGCTCGCGCGCCGCGGCGCGGAGCACCTTTTCGTCGAAGGAAGCCACCTGAGCGTCGGCCTGCCGTGCAGTTGCGAGGCAGTACGCATCGGGGAGACTGATCGGATACGAGCTCCGGAGACGGGCCGCCTCGACCCCGATCGCCTCGTTCGCCCGTTCGACCTGTACGCCGAGCGCGGCGATCGCTTCGCGGGCCGCCCGCAGACGGCGGCGCTCGGTGGAAGGGGCGACCAGCACCTCGGTGAGGTTGACAACGCTGATCAGGCGAACCGCGTTCTGCTTCTCCCAAGCGCGGAAGAACGTGCGGGCTCGTCTGTGGTGTGGGTCGTTGCCGTCGAGCGCACCGATCAGGACGTCCGCGTCGAGGACGACCCTCACCGGTCAGCGTCTTCTCGATCGAGTTGCTCCAGGTAGGAAGGCGGGTAGATACCGGTAAGCGCGCCGAAGGCGCGTTCGAAACTGTCCTCGCCGCGCCGGATCCGCAGCTCGCCCTCATCGAGCGCCTCGACGACGACCTGGTCGCCGGCTTGCAGGCCGGCTTCCTCGAGCACGGCGACTGGAATCGTCACCTGGTTCTTCGTCGAGATCCTCGCCATTTCCTTTACCATATCAGTAAAGGAATGGCCCCTGGCGAAGTCGATCCGTCTCGTTCCGGGTCGCAGCGCCCAGCCGGCTGCGGGCTACGAGAGCAAGCTCGCTGGCCCGCCTGCCCCGTCCGCATTCGGTGGGCCGAGGAACGGGAACTCGCTCAGGTAGTCGTCGTGGGGCCCGACGCCGTCTGAGCTCACGCGTCCGTAGGTCAGGAACGCCATGCGCATGTCGTACACGTCGTCTCGGAGGACTCGCCCGTTGGGGTAGTGCGCCGGCCGATTGTGGTTGTAGTGGAGGATGTCTGGAAGCAGGGTGAGGGCGCTCTCCGTGGCCACGGCGGGCGGGTAGCCGCGACTCTCGAGCAGCTTCGACCACGGCTCCAGATAGTTCGCCACGTCGTCAGCAGGCGCTCCGGCATTGAACTCGTTCTTGAGCTCGTCGACGAAGAACGGGTTGAACGAGGGGTTGCCGATCCGGTCGACCTGCACCAGCGTGCCGTCGCGCCGCACACTCGTCGTTGCCCAGACTCCGATCTCGGGGCCGCTGCCGAGCATCTCGTTGGGCACCTCCAGTGCGATGCTGAGGATGTTCTTGGCGGCGAACGTGTCGTCGCCGGTGAACTGAAAGTCGTGGAACGCGCCTTCGCCGTCTGCGAAGAATGGGTCGCTGCGGACGCCGATGAACAGGCGGCACGGACCAGCCTGGACCGGCTTTGCCGAAGTGTCGAAGCCAACGAGCATGTCCTCGACGAGGACCTCTCCGGCCGCCTCGGGCTGTTGCGCCTCGCGGCCCGTCCCATGGTAGGCCGTCGCCGTTTGCTGCCCGTAGTTCGTCTCGGAGAACACGAACGTGAAGGCGACATCGGCGTGGAGGTCTCCGTTGTTGTCGATGTTGAGCCGGTACACGCCGTCGGGGTTGAAGTCGGCGCCCGTCATGAACGGATTCACGTCGAAGATCAGCACGGTCTTGCCCGCGCTCTGCGGCGACGGGAACACGAAGAGATCGGTCAAGTCCAGACGCGCGTCGTCATCCGGGAACTTGAGCATCGCGGCACTGAAGTGGTTGGACATCGTCGTTCCCCTTATGGTCGGTTGCTGCGCTGAATGGCCTGGATGGTGAAGCCGAGCTTTCCGAGCACCTTGACGGCGCCGCTCTTGCCGCCCTCGAAGTCGGTGGAGGCGAGGCGCCGGCCGGTGGCGAGCTCGTAGGCCGTGCCGAGGATCGCTTTCGGCGGGTAGCGGCGTCTCTGCCAGATGAGCTCGTAGGTCGTCGTGGGCGCGAAGCCGTGCTTGGAGAAGAACTGCTCCGGTCCGAGCCGGTCGTACTCCTGGAGCGCGCGTACGACGTCCCCATGGCTCACCTGGTCCCATGCGATCGACCGTGTCATCTCCGTCCTTCCGGGCTCGTGGTGGGCTGCATCGCGATCCCGCCGTCGCCTAGTTGCGCCCGGCCATCACGCCGCCGTCGACGTTCCAGATGGCGCCGGTGACCCAGCTGGTGGCCGGGGACAGAAGGAAGGTGATGGTGTTGGCGAGGTCGCGGGCGGTGCCGACGCGTCCGAGTGGGTGGAAGGCGTCGAAGCTGTGCAGTGTCTCGTCGAGCTTGTCCTTGGGGACGAAGCGCTCGTAGATCGGGGTGGCGACGACGGCCGGCGCGACGGCGTTGACGCGGATCTGGTGCGGGGCGAGCTCGATCGCAAGGTTGCGGGTGAGCGCGTGCAGTCCACCCTTGCCGACCGAGTAGCCCGAGGAAGGGGTGGCAGCGATCGCCTGGTGCGCCCACATGCTGCCGATGTTGACGATCGCGCCGCCGTTTCCCTGGGCGATCATGCCGCGGACGACGGTCTGGGTGAGGAAGAACATGGCGCGGTCCAGCTCGAGGTAGGCGTCGTAGTCAGGGCCGTCGTAGTCGAGGAAGCTCTTCGGGACGAAGAGGCCGGCAGCGTTGACGAGCAGGGTGGCGTCTGCGTGCTCGTCCGCCAGTTGTCGGCGGACGCGTTCGACCTGGTCGCGGTCGGCGAGGTCGGCGGTGATGCCGTGCGCCGTGCCTTCTTCGGCGAGAGCCTGGACGGTCTCGTCGACCCGGTCGGGGTCCTGGCCGATGATGACGGCGCTGCCGCCGGCGGCCACGACGTCCGCGGCGGTCTCGCGCCCCATCCCGCTGCTGCCGCCGACGACGACCAGTTTCTGCCCGGCGAACACGGGCATCGCCATCGCCCGCTCGGTCTCGTCTTCGTGGTTGCGGAGGCCCTCGAGCCAGCTCGTGATCATCGAACGTTCCTTTCTGCGCGTGGGTGGCGAACCTGCTGCTTGCTCAAGGCGCGACCGTAGGCGCCGAGACGGAAACGTCGCCAGACGACTTCGTCCGCGGAGGGGAGAAGCGCACCCGGTCGTTCCCGTGTCCGTGCGCCACGGCGTTACGCATGACGATCAACCCTGCAGCCCGGTGTCCGCGGGTGCGGGTACCGAAAGGTGCATTTGGCGCCCGTAGCCGGGCAGTCCCCTGGCGCGTTTCCCGCCGGCACACCTAGCGTCGCCGACATGACCGAGAGCACAGCCGACCCGGACTCGCTCGCGCAGTACTTGCGTGAGATCGGGCGGCATCGCCTGCTGACGCCGGCCGAGGAGGTCCGGCTGGCAAAGCGGATCGAGGAGGGCGATTCCGAAGCCAGGCGTCGGTTGGTCGAGTCGAATCTCCGCCTCGTCGTCTCCGTCGCTCGGGGGTATGCGTACCGCGGCGTGTCGCTCCTCGATCTGATCCAGGAAGGCACGCTCGGCCTCATGCGCGCCGCCGAGCGGTTCGACTGGAGGAGGGGGACGAAGTTCTCGACCTACGCCGTGTGGTGGATTCGCCAGGCGGTCGACCGTGCCGTCTGCAATCAGGCAGACCCGATCAGGGTGCCGATCCACATCCACGAGCGGCGCCGGCGCCTGGCTCGCGCAGAGCAGGCTCTCGAGGCCGAGCTGGCCCGGAAGCCGTCCGTCGACGAGCTCGCGACCGCGGCCGACCTCTCAACCGCGCACGCGGCGCAGGCGCTTCGTGCGCGTCATGGGTACACGTCTCTCGACGCGATGGACGCAAGCGCTGCGAGCATCGCCGACCCGCATGCCGCTGCGGAGTACGAGCGCGTCGAACGACGTCTCACGCTGACGCGGCTCCAACAGCTGCTGTCGCTGCTCCACAGCGAACAACGAGGTGTGATCGAGCTTCGCTTCGGCCTCGGGGGAGAGGAGTGCACGACGGAGCGGACGGCCGAGCTCCTCGACATCTCCTCGGAGCGGGTGCGGGCGCTCGAGCGTCAGGCGATCGGCCGCCTGCGCGAGCTCGCCTCGCCGGCCGAGCTGCGGCCGGCCGCCTGATACTCACGCCGCCGATGCGCCCCACCGTCTGGGGGCTAGCCGGGACGTCAGGAGTTCGGGTAACCGCGACACGAATTCTCCCGGTGGCCGTGATGCGGATCGTGGCCCCGATTGGAATGCTCTGCCCGATCGGCACAAGAAACCGGCGAGGAGTCGCTCCGATGGAAGACTCGATCCAGTTCGGGATCGAAGAGGAGAGCGAGCAGGCTCGGGTCTTCGCCTGGCGGGCGGAGCAGCTCGGCAAGCTGGGCATCTCGACGGTGATCGCGGACGCAGTCGCCAACCTCGTCGACTGGCACGATGTCGCCGGTCTCGTCGAGAAGGGGTGTCCCCCCGACCTGGCGCTCGAGATTGCTCGCTGAGCACGATCACGCGGTAAGTGGTCGCCCCGCCGTCGCGCATACTCTTTCCGTGGTCAGGGAGCCGGCAGGAACCACACCGCGGACCGTCGTCATCGCCGACGACGACCTCCTGCTCCGCGAGGGGATCGCGAGCCTGCTCACGCAGGCCGGCTACAGCGTCGTCGGACAGGCCGGCGACGCGACAGAGCTTCTCGGCCTAGTCCGTGAGCATCGGCCGGACGTTGCCATCGTCGACATCCGGATGCCGCCCGACCATGCCACCGAAGGCCTCCGCGCCGCGCAGGCCATACGCGACGAGATGCCGGAGGTGGCGATCCTCGTGCTCTCCGCCTACGTCGAGGTCAAGCACGCGACGGCGCTGCTCGCGAGCGGTCAGCGAAGCGGCTATCTGCTGAAGAGCAGCGTCGCGAACATCGACGAGTTCCTCGAGAGCATCGACCGGCTCAGCCGCGGCGGCTCCGTGGTCGACCCTTCGCTCGTCATCGAGCTCCTTGCGGCTCGCACGGCCGAGGACCCGCTGGAGCGCATCACCTCCCGCGAGCGCGAGGTGCTCGCGCTGATGGCTGAAGGTCGAACGAACGCGGGCATCGCACGGCGGTTGTGGGTCACCGAAGGCACCGTCGAGAAGCACGTGCACAGCATCTTCGTCAAGCTCCGTCTGCCCGAGACGAACGACGACCACCGCCGCGTTCTCGCTGTGGTCACCTTCCTCGGCGCGCGCTGAGCAGCCGGCGGATGCGCTCCGCGGAGAGCTCCGTCTTGGCGATGAAGCCCAGCGCTGGGCTCCCTGCGATCCGGCTGCTGAATTCTCGCTCGTCGTAGGTCGAGACGAAGATGATCGCGGGCGGATCGTCGCTCGAGCTGTCCGCGAGGCGGCGGGCGACGTCGAAGCCGCTCTCCTCGCCGAGGCTGATGTCGACGAGCGCCACATCAGGACGAACCGCCTGCGCGAGCCGAACCGCCTCGTCGCCCGAAGCCGCGACCCCCACGACGGAGACGCCTTCGTGCTCGAGCAGGCCACGCGCCTCCTCGCCGAAGCGCGGGCTATCGTCGACGATCAGGCAGCGCAGCGGCATCCCCAGTGGCAGCATCGCAGCGCGCAGGTTGGCGGACATGGGGGTTATCTCCAAAACCGCGATGGGGTTCGCGCCGATCTTTGCGCTCGGTTCTATCCTGCATCCGTAGCCTGGCGCGTTCGCGCCGCCCTCGACCCAGCAGGTACGTTGGTTCCGCTCACATCCGCCGCCGATCGGGCGAGCCTCGCCGAAGAACAGGCGGCGCTGCGGCGCGTCGCGACGCTCGTCGCCCGCGGAGCTCCTCCGAACGACGTGCTCGACGCGATCGCCGTCGAGGTGGGCGACCTGATCGGCGGAGACCTGGCCGTGCTCGCGCGCTACGACCAAGGCGGCGGCGTCACGATTCTGGCATCGCGCACCGACGACACGGCCCGGGAGCCCCCGAGCCCCACCCAAGCGATCGACCCGCAGAGCCTGACGGCGGCGGTGCTGCGCACCGGTCGTCCCGCCCGCGTCGACGATTACGCCGAGGCGTCCGGTCCCTGGGCAGCACAGACGCGCGAGCTCGGCTATCGCTCGGCGGTCGGAGTGCCGGTCACGGTCCAAGGGCGCCTCTGGGGCGTCATGGTCGTCACGTCGACCGACCCGCATGCCTGGCCGCCCGACACGGAGGACCGGCTCGCAGAGTTCACCGAGCTCGTGGCGACCGCGATTGCGAATGCGGAGAGCAGCGGGGAGCTCGCTGCCTCCGAAGCGCGAGCCTGCGAGCTGGCGGAGGAGCAGTCTGCCTTGCGGCGGGTGGCGACGCTCGTCGCCGAGGGTGCGACGGCGACCGACCTGTTTGCCGCCGTCGCGCACGAGGTCGCCGAGGTCCTCGGCATCGCGACGGTCACCGTCGACCGCTACGAGCCGGACGGCACCTCCACCGTGATGGCAGCCTGGGGGGACGGCGGCTTCCCCGTCGGGAGCCGGTGGCCTCTCGACGGGACGAGCGTCGCGGGAACCGTCTTCTCGACCGGCCGTTCAGTCCGGATCGACGACTACTCGGGGCTGTCCGGCGCGATCGCGTCCGTCGTGCAGAAGGGGCCGTTCGTCGCCGCGCTCGGCGTGCCGATCGTCGTCGACGGAGCCTTGTGGGGAGCGATCTGCGTCGGGTCGAGCCGGGTCGAGGAGATGCCTGCCGACACCGAAGCACGCCTCGCCGGTTTTACCGAGCTCGTCGCGACTGCGATCGCGAACTCGGCTGCGCATGACGCTCTGCAGCGTCTGGCGGACGAGCAGGCAGCCCTGCGAGGTGTTGCGACGCTCGTGGCCCGAGCCGCGGAGTCAGAACAGCTCTTCTCCATCGTCGCCAGCGAGGTTGCATCCGTCTTGAACGTGCCCGGCGTGATCGTCCAGCGCTACGAGGCCGACGGAACGGTTCTCACGCTCGGCGCTGCATTCGACTCCGATCTTCCGGGCGCGGAACGATTCCTCGGCGTCGGTTCGCGAATGCCACGGGATCCGGGAAGTCTTGCCGCGCAGGTCTACGACACGCACCGCACGGCACGCATCGACGACTTCTCGGCGTTACCGGGAACGATCGGAGACCTTGCGCGCGCGGCGCGGCTCGGTTCCGGGTGCGCCAGCCCAATCGTCGTGAACGGCGAGCTCTGGGGCAAGATGTGCGTCTTCTCGCGGACGGGAATCGTCCTTCCGGTTGGGACGGAGAATCGCCTGCACGATTTCATCGAGCTCGTTGCAACGGCGATCGCGAACCACGAGGCGCGCGTCGACCTCGCAGCATCGGAGGCGCGTGCCCGCGAGCTGGCGCGCGAACAGGCTGCTCTGCGGCGCGTGGCCACGCTCGTCGCGGAGGGCGCGACGCCGAACGGCGTGTTCGA
>Ga0075425_100003790_pt1 | contig 15448 bp, 14 predicted proteins | sample SoiMethybrSBSTD4_FD_75300 | JGI IMG/M metagenome (GOLD analysis project Ga0075425, IMG submission 75300) | Bulk soil microbial communities from a Populus tree surrounding site in Tennessee, USA - Soil MetaG P. TD hybrid SBSTD4 | ecosystem: Environmental > Terrestrial > Soil > Tree plantation...
GCCGTCTGCTCGCCCGGCCCGACGCGATCGCGCGCATCGCGGCGCTGGCGCCCGGGGTCCTGCGCCGCGCGCGCCACGCCGCCCGCGCGCGCGCGATCGTCACCGAGGCGCAGATGCATCTGGCGCGCCTCGCCGTCGACGTCGCGCGGCGGCTGCGCCTCGACGCGCCGGTGACGGTGAGCTGGGCGGGCGGCGTGCTCGGCGACCCGAGCTTTCGCCGCGGGGTCGCGCGCGCGGTGGCGCGGGCCGGGCTCCGGGCCCGGTGGGTCGCGCCGGGCGCCGCGCCGGTCGAGGCCGCCGTCGCGCTCGCCGCGCGTCTGGCGCGGTCGCGGAGCCCCGCGACCCGCGTGCTATAAATCTCCGCGTGGAGCCGTTGCTCGCCCACCGTCGCGTCACCATCGCGGTGGTCGTCTCGCTGCTCGCGTTCGCCGCGCTGACGATCGTCGCGATGACGCCGTCGCTCCATCGCCTAGATCGGGACGTCGGCATGGCCGTCCAGGAGGCCCGGCATCCGAGGCTCGAATCGCCGATGCGGATCGTGACGTTCCTCGGCGACGGATGGATGCTCGTGGGCCTCAGCGTGGTCACGTGGATGGCGCTCGTCGCGCGGCGCGATCCCCTCGCGCGGCGCTTTCCGCTGATCATGTTCGGCTCGGCGCTCACGGAGTGGGCCGTGAAGTGGCTGGTGGCCCGGCCGCGCCCCCGGGGCAGCCCGTCGGCATTTCCCAGCGGGCACGTGTTCACGTCGGTCGCGTTCTTCGGCGCGATCGTGTACCTGCTGTGGACCCGCGACGTCCCGCGCACCTGGCGGATCGCTGGCACGGCCGCCTGCGTGCTCGTCGTCGCCGGCATCGCGCTGAGCCGCATCTATCTCAAGTTCCACTGGCTCACCGACGTGCTCGGCGGCCTCACCGGCGGCGCCGCGTATATATTGACCACTCTCGTCATCGCCGATCGTCGGTGGAGCACGTCGGCCGACGCCGCGTGACGCCTCGGCGTCGATTCCGACACCGCGTCGTCATCACCGTCTGCCCTCGGGAGTGCGGACGCGTGATGCTGCCCCTCCGACCGGGCGAGCGCCCGCGCCGTCTCGACGCGCCGGTCATCGCTCGTCAGCTCGTGACTCTGGCCAGCGAGCGCGGATTGACCGACTTCGTGGAGATTCGTGAAGCGTGCGCCGGCGGATGCGGGCTGCCCGGCCCCAACGTCAGCGTGGCGATCCATCCCGCCACGAGGCCGGGCGAGCGCCCCGATCACGTGGCCGTCGGCTGGAAGACCTACGTCACGTCGCTTCGCGCTCTCGACTCACTCTCCCGCGTCATCGACGACAACCTTTCCTAAGCCCAGGCCGTCGTTTGCGCGCCGAGCCGCCCCGTCAACGCGAGGGTGAGCGCGTTGCCCAGTACACCGCCGGACCGGTCAGCGCGGCGGCGAGACCGGCGACCGTGTTCAACGTCCCCGCATTGGCCATGGCGAAGAGGGCCACGAGCGTGGGGACGACGGCGACGACGATCATCGCCGGCATGCCACCGGGAACGCGCCACGGCCGATCCAGCGCGGGCTCGGCGATGCGCAGGCGCACGAAGGCGGCCAGCTCGACGAGCAGGCTCAGCGAGTAGAGCCACACGTTGAGCACGATCAGCTCGCGGAACGAGAAGGCCGCGAACGCGGCGTAGATCACGGCGGAGACCACGACGGCAACCCACGGAGTGCCGAAGCGCCCGTGGATACGGCCGAGCGCGGGCGGCAACCGGCGCTCGCGGGCCAGCACGAACGGCAGCCGCGAGTTCGTGAGCACCAGCGACAGGAAGAGGCCGGCCGTGCTGAACACGGCGCCCAGCGCCACCGCGTGACCGAGCCACGCGCCGCCGGCGGCCTCGGCGATCCGCGGGAGTGACCCGGTCGACCACGTCCGCCAGTCGCTGCTGCCGCCGGCCAGCGCGGCCGCGATCGGCAACACGTACGCCGCGACGACGAGCGGCAGCGTCACCCGGAGCGCGGCCCGGAACGCGCGCTCGGGCCGGCGCGTCTCGCCGAGCGTCGTCGACGGCGTGTCCCAGCCGCCGTAGTTCCACATCACGACCGCGAGACCGAGCCCGAGACCGGCGCCGAGGGTTTGCCGCTCGGCGAGGAACGGCGCCCACGGTACCACGCGGGCGGCCGCGAGGCCGCTCACGGCCAGCGCGGCGACGGGCACCAGCGCCGCCAGGGCGAGCGCGATGGCGGCACGGCCGACCGGACGGACGCCCAGCACGTTGAGGATCGTCAGCGTCGCGATGAACGCGAGGGCCAGCAGCCAGCGCTCGCCGGACGTCATCGCCGGGTACCAGAACTTGACGTACTCGACGAAGAGCGCGGGATAGATCGCCACGTCGACGAAGCTGTCGACCCAGCTCCACCAGCCGACCTGGAAGCTCCAGAAGCCGCCGAAGGCGCGCCGGACCCACGTGACGTAGCCGCCCTCGTCCGGCATCGCGGAGGCGAGCTCGGCCATGACGAGGCTCACGGGAAGGCTCCAGACGAGCGGGGTCAGCAGCAGCAGGGCGAGCGTGAGGCCAGGACCGAACGACGGCACCATGTCCTCGATGCCGTAGGGGCCGCCGCTCACGTTGAAGAAGACGACGGCGGCGAGGGGAACGAGACCGAGCTCCCGGCGGAGCCCTGCCCTCACACGTCAGGGTCCCTGGGCGGCGCGGATCAGTCGGGGCAGCTCCTGGACCCACTGCTCGATCGGACGCTCGGCGTCGACGACGATCTCGAGCTTGCCGCTCGGCAGGCGACGGACGCGCCCGGGGGAGGCGGGCCCGAGCGGGATGACGAGCATCTCGCGATGGACGCCGAGCGCGTCGGTGACCGCGAAGATCGCGTCGATCTCCTTCATCGTGACGACGTCCAGCATGATTAATTAACGTCGGGGGAGCGAGCGCCGGTTCGACCGCGCGAAGGGGCTACGCCCCCTCGGACTCCCCGGCCCGACACCCCCCACCGGTTTCGAATCGGATCCATTGCCACCCTTTACTTCACCCGGATCACGCAGCCGCCGGTCATTTTGACCAGATCGGCGGGAGCCAGGCGGAAGAGCGCGTTCGGTGTGCCGCCGGCCGCCCAGATGCTTTCATGACGCAGCAGATCCTCGTCGATGAACGTTTCGATGGGCCTGGCGTGGCCGACGGGGGGGATCCCGCCGATGGCGAACCCGCTGTGCTCGCGGACGAAGGCGGCCGGCGCCTTCTCGAGCGCTTCCTTGAGCAGCACGCCGACGCGCCACTCGTTCACCTGATTGGCGCCGCTGGTGATGACGAGCACGGGACGCTCCGTCTTCGCGGTCTTGAACACGAGCGATTTGGCGATCTGCGCGACGTCGCACCCGACGGCCCGCGCCGCCTCGACCGCGGTGCGCGACGGCTGCGCCGATTCCGTCACCTCGTACGGCAAGCCGAGCGCGCGGAGCGCATCCTGCACTCGCTGCGCCGCGGCCGACAGCGCGGGCGCGGTATCGGGAGACGGCGACGGGCTCGAGGGAGTTTCCACCCCGCTACACTACCATCCTCTCCCTTCCCTCTTGCGGGGATGGGATGAGCGCCTCCGCGGCCGCTTCTCCGGAGCGGACGGAGTCGGAGATTCCGACGCCGCGATAGGCGCCGCCGGCGAGCCCGAGCCCGCGCGCGCTCACGAGCCTGCGCTCGATCGCCTCGATCCTGGCGAGATGGCCGAGCCGGTATTGCGGCATCGAGAGCGGATGCGAGTGCACGCGGGTGAGCACGGGCGCCGCGACGATGCCGAGCGCGTCGCGGAGATCGTCGCGCGCGCGAGCCGCGATGTCCGCCGCCTCGCCCGCGAGCGCGGCGCCGCCCAGCGCGCCGCCGAGGAACGCGCGGAGCAGCACGTGGCCCTCGGCAGCCCGTCCCGGATACTTCACGCTCGAGAACGTGCCGGCCAGCACGGCGCGGCCCTCGGCGTGCGGGACCACGAAGCCGAAGCCGTCGAGCGGATGCGGCACGTCGGCGCGCCGGTAGCCCAGCGACACCGTCGCCGAGGAAGCGTAGGGGATCTCGGCGAGCAGCGCGGCGATCTGCGGGTCGACGTAGCGCAGGACGCGCGCGGCGGCATGCGCCTCCGTGGCGACGACCACCGCGTCGGCGTCGAGCGCCGCTCCATCCGCCAGGCCGATCCGCCAGCCGCCGTCGTTGCGCGCCACACCCGTCACGCGCTGCCCGAGGCGCACGGCGCCGGCGGGAAGCCGCGCCGCGAGCGCGTCGATCAGCTCCGCCATCCCGCGGGCGAAGGTGACGAAGAGGCTCCACCGCGCCCCGCTCGTTCCCGGCTCTGGCGCGCGCCGGCTCGCGCGCCAGAGCGCCAGGATCACGCTCCGCTCGCGCCGCTCGAGCTCGAGAAACCGCGGCATGGTGGCGCCGAGGCTCAGCTCGTCGGGATCGGCGGTGTAGATCCCCGCGACCAGCGGCTGGGCGACGCGCTCGAGCGCCTCGCGCCCGAGACGGCGGCGGACGAACCCGCCGAGCGTCTCGTCGGCCCCGTTCCCGCCGCGGGGCAAGATGAGGTCGAGCGCCATCCGGAGCTTTCCCGGCCACGAGAACAGGCTCGACGTGAGGAACGGCGCCATCCGGGTCGGCGCCAGCAGCTGGAAGCCGTCGGGCAGCGGATGCAGCCGTCCGCGCCACCAGACGAAGGTGCGACGGAAGCGGTCGTCCGTCCGGACGAGCCGATCGTCGATCCCGAGGCGACGACACAGCGCGAGCGCCCACGGCTTTTCCGACAGGAAGGAGTCGGGGCCGGACTCGACGAGGAACCCGTCGACGTGCTCGGTCTCGATCGTGCCGCCGAGCCGGCCGCGCGCCTCGAGCACGGTCAGCTCGAGCGGCAGCCCGCGCTCGCGCGCGAGCTCCACGGCGCGATGGGCGGCGGCCAGCCCCGCCACGCCACCGCCCACGACGACGAGCTTCACGCGGCCTTCCTCACGATGTCGGCCAGCGCCTCGATGAAGGCGGGGTGCACGTTCACGGCCTCCGCGCGATGCACGGTCAGCCCGCGCTCGCGCGCGCGGCCGGCCGCCTCGACGTCCAGGTCGTAGAGCACCTCCACGTGATCGCACACGAAGCCGATCGGCACCACCACCGCGTGCCGCTCGCCGTCGGCGGCGAAGCTCGTCAGCACGTCGTTGACGTCCGGCTCGAGCCACCGATCCTCGGGGCGCCCGCTGCGGCTCTGGTAGGCCAGCGACCAGCGCGGATGGCGCATGCGCTCGGCCACCGCGCGCGACGCGACGGCGAACTCCGACACGTACGGCGCGGTCTCCGCCATCGGCACGGGGATGCTGTGCGCGGTGAACACGAGCGGCGTCCACGCGCGCGCGTCCGCGGGCACCGTGGCCAGCGCCTGGCGCGTGCGATCGGTGACGGCGCCGACGAACCCGCGGTGGGTCGACCACGGCGGGGCGAAGACGACCTCGGGCGCGCCCGGCGTCCGCGCCCGCGCCTCCGCCACGTCCGCGTGGTAGCGGTCCCACGACGCCTCGCAGCGGAGCGACGACATGATGACGCCGAGGCAGCGCCGCGCGCCGCTCAGGGCCAGATCGGCGAGCGTTTCGTGTAGGTAGGGATGCCAGTTCCGCATCCCGACGTGCACGTCGAGCGGCGTGCCCGCGTGGGCCAGCGCCGCCCTCAACGCGCGCGCCTGGGCGGCGGTGAGGTCGTTCAGAGGCGACCGGCCGCCCGGCATCCGCTCGTAGTGGCGCGCGACCTCCTCCAGACGCTCGGGCGGAATGCGGCGGCCACGCGTCACGTTCTCGAGGAACGGGCGGATCTCATGGCCGGCCGTCGGTCCGCCGAAGGCGATCAGCAGGACCGCGTCGATCACGCGGTCTTGCCCACCAGCATCAGCTGCAGCATCCACCGCGCGGAGTAGCGGGCGGGCGCCTTGGCGAGCGCGGCCTGCATCCGCTGGGCGAACAGATCCTTGACCGCTTGCGCGCTCTCGGCCGACCGGGTCGGGCGCAGGCCCGCGAAGAGCACCGGCTCGTAGGCCGCGCGAAAGAAGCCGGCATAGGCGCGCGCGAACGTCTCGGCGTCGTGCGTCCGCTCGTACGCCTCGAGGTAGACGTCGCCGAGCCGCACCTCCTCGTAGTGCTCGAGCGCGAGCGGGTGCTCGCGCGTGAAGGTCGCGTCGCCGAACGGCTCGCGCCACTCGCGCTCCGTCCGGTAATAGGTCGGAATCGCCATGCCAGCGTACTCGTCGGCGAAGAGCGCGCCGTCGCGCACGAGCGCCTGCAGCGTCTGGTTCGCGAGATCGGCCAGCGCCTCGGCGCCGCTGTCGCCCCCGGCATCGGCGCCGCTGTTGACCATCACGAGCCGGCCCGACGGGACGAGCTCGGCGGCGCGATGGCCGAGGAAGGCGTACCAGTCGGCACGCGCCTGGGCGGTCCACGCGGTGCGCGAAGGACCCGTCGCGCGCGCCGACCAGATGTGGTCGGGGATGTCGCCGGGTTTGCGGCTCAGCCAGTGCGTGGTGATCGCCGAGTAGCCGAGCGCGATCTGGGAGGCCGGGAAGATCCGTCGGTAGATCGAGCTGCCGCTGGCGAAGGCGAAGACGTCGGTCGTCGCGGTCAGGTAGCTGTCGGGCGAGGTGAGCACCGTCTCGAACAGCGTGGTCCAGTCGTTGCCGGGCAGATCCGTGTGAATGACGAGGATCGCCGGGGCCGGGCTCGCCTGTCGCGCGCGGAGCGCCTCGATGGCCGCGCTCATCGGAAGGAGCGAGTTGTGGCCCTGGGCGGAGCCGTAGTCCGCGAGACGCAGGACGCCGCCGAGCGTGCCGGCGCCGAGCGCGGCGACCGCGCGGGCGATCAGCGGCAGGCCATAGCTGTTCGCCGCCCCCTGCACGTGCGAGTGCTTGTTGTAGAAGCCGTGACCGAGCATGTGCTCTTCACGGTCGGGCGTGGCCGGCGTGTTGGTCCCCATCGCCATCGCTCCTCGATTACCGCTCGCGCGGCGGGCCGTCAAGCACGGGCGAAATCGATGAAGCCGCGCTCGACGTCGACGCCGAGGAGCTCGACGTTCACCCGATCGCCAACGTCCATGCCGGCGAACCCGCGCACCACCCGCCCCTCGATGGGCGGAGCACCGATGCGCACCCACGTGCCCTTGGCCGAGGCGCCCGTGACGAGACCGGCGAACCGCTCGCCGACCCGGTGGAGCAGCAGCAGCGCGGCGGCGGACTTCCTCACCTGACGCTCGACCTTGTTGGCGTTGTCTTCTTGCTCGGTGCAGTGGCGCGCGAAGCCCGCGAGTGTGTCTTCCGGGTACGGAGCCGGCCGACCGGCGAGCGCGGCCTTGACGAGCCGTTGCGTGATGAGGTCCGGAAAACGTCGGTTGGGCGCGGTGGAGTGCGCGTAGTCAGAGACGGCGAGGCCGAAGTGCCCCTGCGTCCCGCGGCCGGGAACGTCGACCACGTACTCACCGCGCCCCATCAGCTTCACGACGGAGAGCGACAGATCGGGAAAGCCGTCGGGGTCGGCGGCCTTGCGCTTGATCAGGAAGCCTTCGAGGGCGCGCGCATCGGGGGCGTCCGGCAGCCGCTCGCCGAGCTGCGCGGCAAGCTCGACGATGCGCTGCCAGCGCTCGGGTGAGCGCAGCACGCGGCGCAGCGACGGCAGCCCGCGCGCACCGAGGAAGCGCGCGGTCACGCCGTTGGCGGCGATCATGAAGTCCTCGATGAGATCCTTGGCGCGGTTCCTTTCCTCGACGTGCAGGTCCTCGAGGCGGCCGTCGCTGAAGACGGGACGCGTCTCGAGCGTCTCCAGGCTGAGCGCGCCGTGAGCGTGGCGCGCCGCCTTGAGCGCCTGGGCGACCCGATCCTGGAGCCGGAGCTGCGCGTCCAGCCCGGGGACAGCCGCGATCCGCGGCGGCGTCGGGCCGCCGTCGAGCCAGGCCGCGACCGCGTTGTAGGCGAGCTGGGCGCGATTGCGGACGAGGGCGCGGGACAGGCCGACGTCGGCGAGCGAGCCGTCGGCGCCGACCGTCATCTCGACCACGATGGCCAGACGATCGACGTCAGGGTCGAGCGACGTGAGATCCGTGGAGAGCTTCTCGGGGAGCATGGCAAACGTCCCGCCCGCCGTGTACACCGACGTCGTGTTGTGCGCCGCGTGCGCGTCGATGGCCGAGCCCGCACGTACGAGCGCGTCGACGTCGGCGACCGCGATGAGGATCTTCACCGATCCGCGCGCGGCGCCGTCGGCCGGCGGCTCGGCCACCGAGAGCTGGTCGAGATCGCGAGAGTCGTCGTTGTCGACGGAGCACCAGAGGCGATCGCGCAGGTCGCGCACGGCGCTCGCCGGCGCGACGGCGGCGGCGCGGATGCCGTCGAGCTCGGCGAGCGCGGCCGACGGGTAGTCGGGCTCGAGGCCGCGCGCGAGCATCGCGCGGCGCGCGATCGCCGGGAGATCGTACCGCCGCTGGGTGCGGGCCACGCGGCGATTGTACCGGGGCTTGCGTTCGCGCGCGGCCCGCCCTACCGTCACGCAACATGATCACTCTCGTCCGTCTCCTGGCTCTGCTCATCGCCACGATCGCCGTGTCGACCGCGCCCGCACGGGCGGCCGAGGGCGAGCTGCGGTGGGGGCTGCACGTCACGCTCGCCTCCAAGTGGCTCGACCCCGCGGAGACCGAGGCGTTCAACACGCCCTTCATGGTCCTCTACGCCGTCCACGACGCGCTGGTGAAGCCCATGCCGGGCGGCCTCATGACGCCGTGCCTGGCCGAGTCGTGGTCCGAATCGAAGGACCACCTCACCTACACGTTCACGCTCCGCAAGAACGCCAAGTTCCACAACGGCGACCCGGTGACCGCGGACGACGTGAAGTTCTCCTTCGAGCGCTACAAGGGCGCCAGCGCCTCCCTGCTCAAGGGCAAGGTCAAGGAAGTCCAGGCCGTCTCGCCGACCCAGGTGCGCTTCGTGCTGAAGGAGCCGTGGCCGGATTTCATGACCTTCTTCGGCACGACAGCGTCGGGCGCGGGCTGGATCGTGCCCAGGAAGTACGTCGAGAAGGTCGGCGACGACGCGTTCAAGAATGCGCCGGTCGGTGCCGGCCCCTATCGCGTCGTATCATTCAAACCCGGCGTCGAGCTCGTGCTGGAGGCCTTCGACGGCTACTGGCGCAAGCCGCCGAGCGTCAAGCGCGTGATCATGCGGTCCATGACGGAGGAAGCCACGCGGGCGGCCGCGCTGCGCACCGGCGAGGTCGACATCACCTACCTGCTGACCGGCCCCACCGCCGAGCAGGTCCGCAAGACGCCGGGCTTCACCCTCAAGGCGCCGCTACTGTCTGGAGCCTTCTGGCTCGAGCTGCCGGATCAGTGGGATCCGAAGTCACCGTGGGCGGACAAGCGTGTGCGCCTCGCCGCGAGTCATGCGGTGGACCGGCAAAGCATCAACCAGGCCGAGACGCTCGGCTTCTCGCGGCCGACGGGCAGCATGGTCCCACGCATCTTCCAGTACGCGCTCCCATACGAGCCGCCGGCCTACGACCCGGCGCGCGCCCGGAAGCTGCTGGCCGAGGCCGGCTACCCCAACGGCTTCGACGGCGGCGAGTTCCATCCGTTCCCGCCCTACAACTCCATGGGCGAAGCGATCGTCGGCAACCTGCAGGCCGTGGGCATCCGTACACGGATGCGGATCATGGAGCGCGCCGCCTACTTCGCCGCCTGGCGCGACAAGAAGCTGCACGGCGTGATCCTCGTCATCACCGCCGCCTCGGGCAACGCGGCCACGCGGATCGAGCCGTACGCCACCAAGGACGGCATCTACGCGTACGGCTCGCTGCCGCAGATCGACGACCTCTACGTCCGGCAGTCGCGCGAGATGGACCCGAAGAAGCGCGAGGAGCTCGTGCACCAGATCCAGAAGCTCATGCACGAGCACGTGATGAACGTGCCGATCTACGAGCTGGCCTTCATCTCGGGTGTCGGACCGCGTGTCGGCGAGTCGGGCCTCGGCCTCATCCCCGGGTACCCCTACACCGCGCCCATGGAGGACCTGACGCTCAGGAAGTCGCGCGGCTAGCGTGGCTCGCCGGTGGTCAGGAAGAGCGCTTCCGTGGCCAGCGACTCCGCCCAGCGCGCCTGGCGAACGGCGTCGCCGTGCGAGTACTTGCCGACGTCGCCGGTGTGACGCTCGGTAGCCTGGCGGTGACCGATCTTCGCGGAGTCCAGGAGGCCCTTGGCTTCCGCGATCTTCTGTTTGATGCGCACGTCGGTCTCCGGCGTGACCTTCGCTTCCGCCTCCTTGATGCGCTGCTCGGCGGTCGCGAACAGGCCCTCGCACATGTACGCCGAGGCCGGCGCCACGCCGCCGAGCGTCACCGCCACCGCCACCACGACCGCCCGCATCGTCATGCTCGTCCCTCCGGTGTCGAGATCACGTCCCGCCCCTGCTAACGCCCGATCCGTCAGACCGTTCCATCCTGCTAGACTGCAGCGCGGTAAAGAGGAGGACGCATCGCCATGGCCGCTGTCGTCAACCGTCGCGTCATTCTGAAGAGCCGTCCGGTGGGCGCGCCGAAGCCGAGCGACTTCGAGATCACCGAGGCGCCCGTGCCCGCACCGAAAGAGGGCGAGATGCTGTGCCGGACCATCTACCTGTCGCTCGACCCGTACATGCGCGGGCGCATCAGCGGCGTGAAGTCGTACGCCAGGGGCGTGGATCCGGGCGAGCTGATGGTCGGCGGCACGGTGAGCGAGGTCGTCGAGTCACAGCATCGCGATTTCAAGCCAGGTGATCTCGTCCAGGGCTACGACGGCTGGCAGACCCACGCGATCTCCTCCGGCGCCGGCGTCCGCACGCTCGATCCCGCGCAGGTCCCGATCTCGACGGCGCTCGGCGTGCTGGGCATGCCCGGGATGACGGCGTACGTGGGGCTCCTCGACATCGGCCAGCCGAAGTCGGGCGAGACGGTGGTCGTCTCCGCGGCCTCGGGGGCCGTCGGCGCTGTCGTCGGTCAGCTCGCCAAGCTCCACGGCTGCCGCGCCGTCGGCATCGCGGGGTCCGACGACAAGTGCGACTACGTCGTCGACGAGCTCGGCTTCGACGCGTGCGTGAACTACAAGACCGAGGCGCTGGTGCCCGTGCTGTCCGCGGCGTGCCCCAAGGGGATCGATGTCTACTTCGAGAACGTCGGCGGGACGGTGACCGAGGCCGTCATGCAGCTCCTCAACCCGTTCGCGCGGATTCCGCTCTGCGGGCTCATCTCCATGTACAACGCGACCAGCCCTTCGCCCGGCCCGAGCTGGCGCGCGCTGCTCACCAACCGGGTGCTGGTGAAGGGCTTCATCGTCTCCGACCACCTCGACCGCATGCCCGCGTTTCTGGAGGAGTGCACGCGGTGGGTGCGCGAGGGGCGCTTGAAGTTCCGCGAGGACATCGTCGACGGCCTGGACAGCGCGCCGCGGGCCTTCATCGGGTTGCTGGAGGGCCAGAACTTCGGAAAGATGCTGGTCCGTGTCGGCGCGGATCCGACACGGCGATGAGCTCGGACTACTCCCTCGGGATCGACATCGGCGGCACCTTCACCGACCTCGTGGTGTACGACCACGCGGGCGGACGTCAGTGGAGCCGCAAGGTCCTCACGACCCACGACGATCCCTCGCGCGCGGTCGTGGCGGGGGTGAGCGCGCTCTTGCGGGCAGGCGCCATCGATCCCGCGACGGTCGGCCGCGTGGTGCACGCGACCACGCTCTTCACCAACGCGTTGATCGAGCGGCAGGGCGCGCCGACCGGTCTCATCACCACCGCCGGCTTTCGCGACACGCTGGAGATCGGGCGCGAGCGGAAGTTCGAGCTGTACGACCTCGCCATCGCGAGGCCGGAGCCGCTGGTGCCGCGCGACCGTCGGCTCGAGGTCGCCGAGCGCGTCAAGGCCGACGGCACGGTGAAGCGCACGCTCGATCGTCGGCAGGTCGACGCGCGCGCGCGCGAGCTCGTGGACGCGGGCGTGACGTCGATCGCAGTGGTCTTCCTGCACGCCTACGCGAACCCCGCGCACGAGGCCGAGGCCGTGCGCATCCTGGCCCGGCGCCATCCGGACATCGCGGTGACGGCCTCCCACGAGGTCGCGGCGGAGATCCGGGAGTACGAGCGCGCGTCGACCACCGTGGCCAACGCCTACATCAAGCCGCTGGCTGTACGCTACCTGGCGCTGATGGCGCGGCGGCTCGCCGACCTCGGGCTACCGGCGCCGCTCCTGCTCATGCTGTCGAGCGGCGGCCTCACCCACGTGGCCGAGGCGCAGCGCACACCCGTGCAGATGCTGGAGTCCGGTCCCGCGGCGGGCTCCATCGCGGCGGCACATTTTGGTCGAGAGGAGGGCGGCGGCAACCTGCTCGCCTTCGACATGGGCGGCACGACGGCCAAGCTCTCGCTCGTCGACGACGGCGAGCCGCTGACCGCGTACAGCTTCGAGGCGGCGCGGCAGAAGCGCTTCGTGGAGGGCAGCGGGTTTCCCATCCGCATCTCCACCATCGAGCTGATCGAGATCGGCGCCGGCGGCGGCTCCATCGCGCACGTCGACGAGATCGGCCTGCTGAAGGTCGGCCCGCGCAGCTCGGGCTCCGACCCCGGCCCGGCCGCGTACGGGCTCGGCGGCGTCGAGCCGACGGTGACGGACGCGGACTTCCTGCTCGGATACCTGAACCCCGACTACTTCGCCGGCGGCGAGGTCACGGTGGACGTGGCCGCCGCCCGGGCCGCCGTGGAGCGGCTGGCCGCGCGCGTCGGCCTCTCGCCGACGGAGACGGCCTGGGGCATCCACGACGTGGTGAACGAGAACATGGCGGGCGCCGCGCGCGTGCACGTGGCCGAGCGCGGCCGCGATCCGCGGGACTACGCGCTGCTGTGCACCGGCGGCGCCGGTCCTGTCCACGCGTATTACGTCGCCAGGAAGCTCGGCCTGGCCCGCGTGATCTGTCCGCCGTCGGCCGGCGTCGCCTCCGCGCTCGGCCTGCTGGTGGCGCCCGCGCGCGTGGACCGCGTGGCGACGGTCGGCGTCCGCCTCGATCGCGACGACGTCGCCGATCTGGAGGCCGCGTTCCGCCGCCTGGAGGACGAGGCGCGCGCCGTGCTGGCCGATACCGGCCTCGCGCTCGAGAGCGCGACCGTGCGCCGGCTGGCCGACGGCCGCTTCCTGGGTCAGGGGTTCGATCTCGTGGTGACGCTCCCCGACGGGCCGTACGAGGCCGGCGAGGCGACGCGACGCCGGCTCTCGGCCGCGTTCGAGGCCGCGTATCGCGAGAAGTTCTCCCTCACGCCGCCCGACGTCCCCGTGGAGTTCATCAACGTGCGGATCGCCGTCCGCGCGCCGGTGGCCGGCACCGACGTCGTGGTCAAGGGACCGATCGGCGGCGACGCCGCCGGCGCGGGCAAGGGCACGCGGCCGGCGTACTTTCCGGAGGCGGGCGGCTTCGTGCCGACCGCCGTGTACGACCGCGATCGCCTGCGCGCGGGCGACGAGCTCAACGGGCCCGCCGTCATCGAGGAGGAAGGGTCGACGCTCGTCGTCGGCCCCGGCGGCCGCGCGACGGTGGCGGCGAGCGGCAACGTCGTGGTGACGCTCGGCGACCGCGGGTAAACCAGCGAGGGGAGCGACCATGGCCGATGCCGCGCAGCTTCGTCGACTCGTCGCATACAACCAATGGGCGAACGAGAGGATCCTGAGCGCCGTCGAGGGAATGACCGCCGAAGAGCTGGCGCGACCCGTCGACGCGTACATCGGGACGCTCGAGCAGAACCTGCGGCACATCCTGCTCGCCACGCGGGTCTGGCTCGCGCGGTGGAAGGCAACGACGCCGCCCACGCTGAAGGACCCGATCGCGGGACCGTGGCCCGGCGCCTACGCGTCGACCCACGCGGAGCTCCGCGATTTCGTCGGGGCGCTGACCGACGCCAGCGCAGACCGCGTCGTCGACTACAAGGACTCCAAGGGGCAGCCGTTCCAGATGGCGCTGAGCCAGCTCATCGTCCACCTCGTCAACCACGGCACGCACCATCGGGCTGAGACGGGCATGCTCCTCGAGCGGCTCGGCCGCTCACCAGGCGACATGGATTACGTCTACTACTGCCTCGGGCGCTGAGGGGACGTGCCCGCGCCAGCGAGGACCACCGCCGCCGCATCGACCGGCTCGGGCCTGTCGCCGCGCGATCTCTTCGCGGGAATCGCCGGCAACATCATGGAGTGGTACGACTTCGCGATCTACGGCTACTTCGCCGCGGTCATCGGCGGGTCGTTCTTTCCGAGCAAGGACCCCAGCGTGTCGCTGCTCGCGGCGTTCGGCGTGTTCGCCGGCGGCTTTCTCATGCGGCCCCTCGGTGGCCTCGTGTTCGGCCACATCGGCGACCGCCTCGGCCGCCGCCAGGCGCTGACCGTTTCGTCCCTGATGATGGGCATTCCGACCACGCTCATCGGATTCATGCCGACGTACGACCAGATCGGGGTGGCCGCACCGATGGGAATGATGCTGCTCCGCCTGCTGCAAGGCCTCTCGGTCGGCGGCGAGTACACGAGCTCGGCCGTGTTCGTCATCGAGCACGCCGCACCGGAGCGGCGCGGCTTCTATGGCTCGTGGATCGTGTGGGCGGCGTTGGCCGGCGGCGTCCTCGGCTCCGGCGTGGCCGCCGTGGTGAGCAACGTGCTCACCCCGGCCGCCGTGACGACGTGGGGATGGCGCGTGCCGTTCGTGTTCGGCATCGTGATCGCGGTGTACACCTTCTTGCTCCGGCGCGGGCTGGCGACGGACACGGCGGCTGCCGGCCCCGGACGACTGCCGATCGTCGACGCCGCGCGCGACCATCCGCGCGCGATGCTGCAGGGGGCGGGGCTGTCGCTCATGAACGCGGTCGCGTTCTACACGCTGTTCGTCTACGGGGTGACCTATATCCAGCTGTACGATCGGCTGCCCGCGGCCAAGGCCCTCGACATCAACACGCTCAACATGGTCGCCATGCTCGTGCTGATGCCGCTGTTCGGGCTCCTGTCCGATCGCATCGGGCACAAGACGATGGCGATCAGCGCCGCCGTGGGGACGGCGGCACTCGTCTGGCCGCTGTTCGCCCTGCTCGACTCCGGCAGCGAACGGCTCATCTTGCTCGGCCAGTTCGGCTTCGCGGTGCTGATCGGCGCCTACGCGAGCGTCACCCCGACCATCCTCGTCGAGGCTTTTCCACGCGACGTCCGCTGCAGCGCCGTGTCGACGAGCTACAACGTCGTGCTGGGGATCTTCGGCGGCACGGCGCCGATCGTCGCGACCTATCTCATCCAGCGGAGCCACAACGACCTGTCGCCCGCGTTCTACATCATGGCCGCTGCCGTCGTGTCGACGCTCGCGATCTCGTCGATGGGCCGTTGGACCGATCCTCCGGCGCCGACTGTGAGCGCGGGGGGACGGTC
>Ga0075425_100003791_pt1 | contig 15447 bp, 13 predicted proteins | sample SoiMethybrSBSTD4_FD_75300 | JGI IMG/M metagenome (GOLD analysis project Ga0075425, IMG submission 75300) | Bulk soil microbial communities from a Populus tree surrounding site in Tennessee, USA - Soil MetaG P. TD hybrid SBSTD4 | ecosystem: Environmental > Terrestrial > Soil > Tree plantation...
TTCATCTCCGCGATCTCGAACGGGTAGATGCCCGCAACTCCGATGCCGCGAAGATGGACGTTCAGCATGACCTGCACGGCCTGCTCTTCGGGCATGGAGAAGACGGACTCGAGCACGTACACGACGAACTCCATCGTCGTGTAGTCGTCGTTGTGCAGCAGCACCTTGTACAGCGGCGGCTGCTCGACTTTTTCCTCGGCCTCAGCGACCGCCGACTCTTCGTGCTCGTACTCGGTCATGACTCTCGAAGGAGCGCCGGCCCGCGGCCGGCCGTGGCGCGAACGTTGCGGTGACCGCGGCGCGTTCCGTGTAATCGAACCCCGCGACCTTCTTCCGCTCGATTGTGCGCCGGATCATCTTCTCCAGATCGCGAACGTTTGGCTCATCGTCCGCGGTGACGAAGCTGATCGCGTCGCCTTCCGCTTCCGCACGCCCCGTGCGTCCGATGCGATGAACGTAATCCTCGGCATGCATCGGAAAGTCGAAGTTGATCACATGCGAGATGCCTTCGACGTCGATGCCGCGCGCGGCGATGTCGGTCGCGACGAGGACGCGCACGTGGCCGTTGCGAAATGCCTTGAGCGCCGCGACGCGCTGGCCCTGCGAGCGATTCGAGTGCAGCGCGGCGGTCTCGATGCCGGCCTGCGTCAGCTTGCGGGCGATCTTGTCGGCGCCATGTTTCGTGCGCGAGAAGACGAGCACCGACTCTAGGTGCTCCGCTTCGAGAAGACGCAGCAGAAGATCGACCTTGCGCGACTTTGGAACGGGATAGAGAAACTGCGCGACGGTGTCCGCGGGATTCGCGCGGCGGCCGATCTCGACCGTGCGCGGCTCGCGGAGAAAGTCCGACGTGATCTGTTCGATCTCCTTCGAGAGCGTCGCGGAGAAGAGGAGCGTCTGTCTCTGTTTCGGCAACGCGTTCACGACGCGGCGAATCTGCGGAAGGAATCCCATGTCGAGCATGCGATCCGCTTCGTCGAGAACGGCGTGTTCGACGGCGCCGAGGTAGACGTGGCCGGAGCCCATGAGATCGATGAGCCGTCCGGGTGTGGCGACGATGACGTCGACGCCCTGCCGCAGCGCGGCGATCTGCGGCTGCTCGCCGACACCGCCGAAGATGATGGCGCGGCGGAGGGGGAGGTGGCGGGAGAGAGTGCCGATCGATTCGTCGATCTGCGCGGCGAGCTCGCGCGTCGGCGCGAGAACGAGCATGCGCGGTTTGCGGCGCCCGCTGGCGTGAGGAGCGCGCGAGAGCCGCTCGAGCAGCGGCAGAACGAATGCGGCGGTTTTGCCGGTCCCGGTCTGAGCGATGCCAATCAGGTCATGACCGGCGACAACGTGTGGAATCGCGGCCGACTGGATCGGCGTCGGCGTCGAATAGCCGGCGTCCGAAACGGCGCGAAGAAGGTTTGGGCCAAGCCCAAGATTTTCAAAAGACATATCGGACAAAGAACCGGAGGGGGGCGAGTTAAATTGCAGAGGGGGTGAGATTTAAGGGCGCGCCGTGTGGAACTGGTGCTGAGTGCTGAGTGCTGAAGTGCTGAGTAAAGGCACACAGCACTCAGCACTCAGGACCCAGCACTCATTCTCAGAACAGCCTCGCACCCACCTCAACCTCATACGGCTCCTTCCCGCGCTCGAAAATGCGCGCGGGGCGCATGCCGATGAGCGTCGAGACGCCGTCCTCGGCGCGGATCATCGAGCCTTCGCGGAGGCCGACGACCGGCGTTTCGTTGTCCTCGAGGAAGTCGCGGATGCGCTCCTCGCGGGTCTCGCCTTTGTGCGTCGAGCCCGGATCCGGATCGAGGTAGTGCGGATTGATCTGATACGAGACGAACTGCAGCGCCTCGAACGCCGGCGGATAGACGACCGGCATGTCGTTCGTGGTCATGATCGTCGGCGCGGCGATGTTCGTTCCCGCGCTCGAGCCGATGTAGGGATTGCCCTGCTTCACGAAGTCGCGGATGACGTCGACGAGATCGTGATCGTAGAGCGTCTTCAGCAGGCGGAACGTGTTGCCGCCGCCGACGAACACCGCCTCGGCATGATCGAGATCGCTTTCGCTGCGCAGCTGAATCGTTTCGAGATTCATCCGCGCGAGGCGCTCGCGTACCTGATTCGTGTAGGCCTGCCGGTCCTTCACCGCGAAGGGGACGAACGCGACGCGCGTCCGTCCCTCGAGAATGCGCCGGATCTCCGGCTCGGCGTGATCGAGAAATCCATGTCCATGAACGTTCGAGCTCGAGATCAGCAGCAGTCGCATCATCCCTTTTCCGCAGGCGCTGCCGGCGGCGGTGCCGTCGGCCCTGGCGTGGCACCGGTCGCCTCAGCCTGCTGATTCTTTTTCTCCGGGAACTTGAATCCGAGGTACGTGCCGGAGCTGATGCCCATCAGTCCGAGAAGCGTGGTGCTGAACTGCGGCATCGAGAGGTCCTTGTACACCGAAACGACGAAGATCACGCCGAGGGTGATCGTCCAGACGAACATCTGAAAACGATGGATGCTGATGCCGCCCGCGGAGTCGCTGAGGATGTCGGTCAGGAAGCCGCGCGATGCACCGGCGGGCGGCGGGGGAGGCGGCGGCGCGGTGTCGGTGCTCTGCTGCGTGACGTTCGGCGTGTCGATCATCGCCGCGCCAAGGGCGGTGCCGGAGCCGATGCCGATCAGAGCGAGGATCGATTGCGTGATCGTGTCGAGCTCGCCGGTGATGATCCAGACCAGGACGTAGCCCGCGACGACGAGCACGAACCAGAAGGCGAGCTGGAATCGCGAGAGGCTGTACGGCGCCACGCCGCCGCTCGAAGGCGCGAGCGGCGCGCGGATGATGTTCGTGTGGCGGCAGAGGTGGATGAAGATCCCGACGCAGATGAGGAAGGCGATCAGGAAGATCGAGAGCGCGAACGGGGGAACGAGAAAGAGCTTGAACTCGGTGACGCTGGTCGGGATGAAGAACTGATCGCTCGGCCCGATGTTGACGCGCACCGGACGGTGCTGACCGCCCGGACTGCCGAGGAGACGATGCCATGCGGCGTCGTTCTTCTCGTCGTCCGGCACGCGGTCGAGGACGAACGTGACCTCGCCCTCGGTCGCGTCGCACGCATCGGGAGGCATCGAGGTGAGCGGCGACTCGCCGATGAAGAGCACGAGCGCCTTGCAGTTGCCGTTGACCTGCTTGAGGAGCGCGTCGAAGTTCGCGACTTTGACGGTCAGGCGATCGCCCAGGCCCGCGGAACCGTCGCCCTGGCTTCCGCGAGCGCTGACGACGCGGGGAGCGGGAGGCGTTGATTGCGCCGCGGCGGCGCAGGCGACGAGCAGACCGAGGACGAGGAACAGGCCACGTTTGGACATTGCACCCTCCATTCGGACGATTCCGTCATTGTATTCTTGACGCCTATGCGCACGATCGCATTGCTGCTGCTGCTCTTCGATCTCACGAACGCACGGACGCTCGCCGGACCGCAGGCGGGCTACGACTCGCTGATGAAGGCCGTGGAGATGGCGAACGACGTCGCGAAGACGACGACGAATGACGCGAAGCTGCGCACCGATGCGATCGCGTTCGGACTCGCGACGCTCGATCGCGCGGCGAAGCTGAACAGCGATCCGGCGGAGATGATCTGGCAGCTCACGTATCGCGCGGTGCTGCTCGAGGCGAAGGCGGACCTGACCTCACAGGGGAAATACAGGGACGAGGCGGACGAGCTGCATCGCCGCGTGATCGAGATCCAGAAGGCGCGTCGCAAAGAGAAATTGTTTGCCGATGCGCGAAAGCAGTGGGACGTGTGGGTCGTGCAGGACGGCGAGATCGTGTTCGGCATCGATGACGAGCGAAGACTCGATCGGCGTCCGTTCACGCTCGTCGTCGCGATGCCGAAGATCGAGCCCGTGAAGGCGGCCTTCGGCGCGGAAAAACCGCACGCGCTGAAGTTCGATCGCACGACGAAGGGCGAGCCGAATCTGCTCGAGCACGACGTGACGCTGCCACCTTCGGGCAAGTCGCTCGACATCCGGGTGAACGTCGGCGCGGAGGAGCGCGTCCTGGCGATCAGGTTCCGCTGAGGAACGCGCGGATCGTGGCGCGCTGCTTCTCGTCGTGGATGCGCGTGAAGAGCTTCGTGCCGAGCTTGTGGATGGTCTCCGGCTTGTCGAACGGCAGCTTCGCGTACATCTTCCCGCCGGAGAAGTGACACGGCTGGCACTTCTGCTCGAGGATCGGTTTGACGTCCCTGCCGAAGTCGACGGTGGCCGCCTTCGGCTCCGACTTCATCGCCTGCATCGCCAGCCAGAGCGCGATCTGTTCGAGCATTTCTGCAAGGTACCGTCGCGAATGCAACAAGTCATGACGCGGCGGTGAATTTGTTCGTCATCCTGAGCGAAGCGAAGGACCTCTTCTGCGCTGCTGTTTGGCAGGAGAGGTCCTTCGCCGTCCCTTCGGCTTCGCTCAGGGCATGCTTCGCGGCTCAGGATGACGGCGCATCATGCCTGCTGCATGAACTCTTCGAGGTCCTTCTCGAAGGCGGCGATCTCGCGATCCGCGCGGTGATAGCCGACGATGTCGCCTTTTTTGAACGTGCCGATGTAAGACGGCGGCTTCCACTCTTCCCAGGTTGGCTCGTGGGGGATGTAGGGGCGGTCGGTGCTCTTCACGAGAGCCCTGAGGCCCTTGAGTTTTTTTCTCAGCGGCGTTGCATCGGCTTGGTTCGCTTTCGCGATAGCGAGATCGAGGCGAAGGCGCTCGAGCCCTCCTTCGATTTGCCAGCGGACCATGCCGCCCTGACTGGCAATCTGCTCGGCCTCGGCGAGGTCCTTCGCGGCGAGATCGAATTCGCCGAAAGTGCGATGCATTTCGGCGCGGCGGATGAGAGGCTGAGGGAGTTCGTCGATCGAACCCGCTTCGCGAATGAACCGGACCGCTTCTTCCATGTGTGATGGCGCGCGATCGTGACCGAACAACGAATCGTCTGTGGACAGCCGAAGAGCTACCGTCGCAAGAATCAGATGAAGAAGGCCAATATCCAGCAAGTGCCGATGTTGCGTCGCCATTTGAAGCTGATGTTCAGCGAGCTGGCGAATCGCTTTCATCTTTGCGGGCGCCACGTCACAAATAAAGCTCCAGTGGTTAAAAGCGGCGAAGTACGTAAGCATCTTCGTTTGGACACCTACCGCGTCAGCAAAGGCTGCGTGCGCCGCTTCAAACCGTGCTGATAGGTAGAACGCAGTGGCGAGCTGAACGCGTGCTGTACCACGCCAAAATCGATCTTCCGATCGATCCGCGAACTCAACGGCGCGCTCACTCGAGCGAACTGCAGAGGCGACGTTCCCGACCAACAACGTAACGTCGCACAGATTGACCGCTGAGATCGCCGTGTTAAGCCAGTCGTAGCCAAGGATGCTCTGCTCAATCGACAATGACAGTAATTCGGCTGCATCGCGAGCGCTGCCTATCATTCTGAGCAGATGACCAGCTTCCCCCAAAACGTAACTTCTATTCTGTGCCGTTAAACGGGCATCGATGTCACTCCATGATGCCTTGAAAAACACCGTCAGACATCCGATCGTCGCGCCGATCGCTCCAAGCTTTCTCACGGCGAACTCCGTATTACCATCACGCAACACGCGTGAGTAGAAGACCTCGATTAGCGCCTCATCCGCGAGTTGCGCTTTGCAGCCGTGGACAATTGCTTCGAACAGGGGCGCCATGTCGGCAAGCGTCTCGGGAAGCTGGGGCGCCGTGGCCTTCAAGTGTTCGTACAGAAGACGATGCGCCTCACGCGCCGCGTCGCTAAACCGTTTTTCTAGTTCTACCGCGAAGTACTCGCGAACCAGGGGATGTGCATCGAGCATCGCCGCATCCGCGTCGATCAATTGCATCTCACGAAGACGCGTGAGCGCACGTTTCCAGTCCGCGTGCGACAAATCGGCGATCACATCCGTGAGGGCAGGAATCGCCGCATCGCGCAACAGTTCGATTCTTTCGAACGGCACGGGACGATCGAACAACCCGAGCAGCCGTAGGACGGCGAGCAGGCGCCGACCCGACACATCCTCGGACAGCCACTTCTCGTATGACTCGAAAATGTGTCGCGCGTGGTCCGCGCCTTCCTGATCGAGGAGTGCGACGTCGCCGGCGCGCGTCACGTCGCCGTCGAACACTTCGAAGAGGTATGTCCCGAGGAGCTGGATTGCAATCGCGTGACCGCGCAGGCGACGAGCGACCGATTCACGTTGCGCGTCCGATCCGCCAACACGGAGATTCTTCATGAGCTCCGCGCCGGCATGGTCGGTCAGCGGCGGCAGGTCGATCTCGGGCGAGAGATTCGTTTTTCCTGACGCAAGCTCGGGCAGCGATTCACGTGTCGTGATCACGCAAAGACCGTGGTTCTGTGCGGAGAGGCCGGCAATCAAAGTTCCGAGCGCAGGATCCTTCAGTCGGCCGCGCATCGGGCCAGGCGGGTATTGCAGCGGCTCGAGTCCGTCGAGGAGGAGCAGGTTGCGGCCGCCTCCCACGACTGTGGCGAGGCGCTCGCCGCGCATGTGCGGCGACTTGATGCTCTCGGCCGGCCCGAGACCCAAAAACTGCATCGCCGCATCGATGAACTGGTCCGCGCTTGCCGCTTTGTCGCTCGTTCCCTGACTGTAGAAACTCCACGCAAATACCTTCTCCGCGCCGCGCCAGCCGTCTGCCGCCATGTGGTTCAGCCAGTGGCGCACGAGATTCGTCTTTCCCTCGCCGCCGCGCGCGACGATAGTGATGACGTGCACGCGAGGGTTGTCCCACGCGTCGTTGAGTTGCTGCAGCTCGCTCTCACGGCCGAGGAGAAACTCGCCGGCGCTCGGGAGATGCGAGATCGAGATCGTTGGGCCGGGAAACGTTGGTTGCGGAGCGGATCGCGGAAACGACGGCGCCGTTGCGGGCTCGCCGGTTTCGGAAATGCCGCGCAGCAGCGCAGCTTTCGCTGCGTCCTCATCGAGTCCGACGAGATCGATGTCGATGCGTGTCTTCCAAAGACCTGCGCGTTCGACGGGTGCGATGCGCACCGGAATCAGCGTTCGCTCGACACCCTTCGGATCGCGCGCAAACGCCGACGTCCACTCGGGCTGCGTGAACTCCGCATTGAGGTAGTGCTTCGAGAGCACCGCGATCGTGTGCTTCGCCTCGATCGCGGCGTTCTGCATCTGAAGCACGAAATCCTGCCCCGGCATGAAGTGCCACTTCTGCAGGATCACCGAATGACGCGCCTCTTTCAGAACCCAGGCGATCCACTCCGCCCAGGACTCGTCATTCCGGTTGTAGCTGATGAAGAAATCGATCAACGGACCGACATGATTATCGCTCGTTCATCGCTCCGCGCTCATCACTCATCGTTCGAAATCACCCACTTCTCGTACGCATCGCCCGGCAGCTCGCGCACGAAGCGCGACGGCTCCATCAGGATGTCCATGCCGCCGCGGTCGCGGCCCATCACCGGAAAGACGAGATACAACTCCTGCATTGCGCGCGTCACCGCGACATAGAACAGACGGCGTTCTTCCTCTTCCCCCGGAATCACGATCTCGCGAGTGCCGGACTCATCGATGATCTGCGCGTCGTCGATCGCCCCCTCCAGCAGCGGCAACGCCTCCTGCACGCGATTCGGCTCGATGCGCACGATGCCGCCCGGCACGCGCAGCGCGCGTTGCGACGGAAATCGTCCGTCCGCGAGCCAGATCACAAACACCGTCCGCCACTCCAGCCCCTTCGCCTGGTGCACCGACGACAACACGATCTTCTCGTCCTCGGGGCCCACCGTCGCCACGTCCTCGCCCGCGATCGGATTCGCGAGCGCGACCTCGTCGAGAAACTGCGTCACGTCCTCGTAGCGCAGCGCGTACTGCGAGAGCTGCTCGAGGTCATCGATCCGCGCCTGCGCATTCGGAAATTTCGCGCGCGCGTAATCGGCGTAACTCTTTTCGACGACGAGCGCGATCGACTCCGACGGATTGTGCTGCATCGCTTCGGAGCTGATGAGTTTCAACAGATCGCGCGCGCTCGCCAGGGACCCCGCGACGCCGCGGCCGGTGACGTCCACACCGCGCAGGAATCTCTCCAGCGGATTCGTCGCCTCGCGGATGCGCGCCCAGACGTCGGCCGCCGTTTTCTCGCCGACCTTCGGATAGAGCTTCAGCATCCGCTTCCACGAAAGCTCGTCGCGCGTGTTCGTGACGATCTTCAGATACGCGAGCACGTCCTTGATGTGCGCCTGTTCGAAGAAGCGCACGCCCGAGCGGATCTCGTAAGGAATCAGTCGCCGCGAGAGCTCCATCTGCAGCTCCAGCGACTGGTAGTGCGATCGATAGAGCACCGCGATGTCGCCCAGCGACTCGCCTTCGTCGCGAAGCTCGAGGATGCGTTGCGCGACGAATGTGGCCTGTTCGTAAACGTCGTCGACGCCGACCACGGCCGGATCGGGTCCGTCGCCGCGCACGGCCTGCAATTCCTTGCGGAACTGAAATCGGTTCTGCGCGATCGACGCGTTCGCGAGCTGCAGGATCTGCCGCGTCGAACGGTAGTTGACTTCGAGCTTGTAGATCTTCGCGTCGGGGAAGCGCAGCGGAAACGTGAGGATGTTCTCGAACGACGCGCCGCGAAACGAATAGATCGACTGCGCGTCGTCGCCGACCACCATCACGTTGCGCCGCTCCGACGCCATCAGATCGATGATGTCCGCCTGCAGTTTGTTCGTGTCCTGGTACTCATCGACGAGGATGTGGCGATAGCGGCGCTTGAGCACCGCCGACACGGAAGGATGTTCTTCGAGCAACACCTTCCAGAAGACGAGCAGGTCGTCGAAGTCCATCGCGTTCGCGTCGCGCTTGCGGTCCTTGTAACGGCGGAAGACGTCGACGATCTCGTCGCGATAGAGCGCGAAGTGCGGGAAGTTTTCCTCGAGGTGCAGCTCGAGCGGCGTGCGCGTGTTGATCAGAAACGAATAGATGTCGAGGAGGACGTCGCCTTTCGGAAAGCGCTTCTCGAGCGTCTTGATGCCGAGGGAGGAGACGGCGGATTCCATCATCTCTTTGGCGTCTTCGTCGTCGAGGATCGTGAAGTTCGAGCGATAGCCGATCGGCTCCGCGTAACGGCGCAGCAGGCGATTGCCGATCGAATGGAACGTGCCGCCGGCGATGCGGCGCGTGTCGATCGTGACGAGCTCCTCGACGCGGCTGAGCATCTCCCGCGACGCTTTGTTGGTGAAGGTGACGAGGAGGATGTCGCCCGGATCGACGCCGTCCTCGATGAGGCGCGAGACGCGGTAGGTGAGGGTGCGCGTCTTGCCGCTGCCCGCGCCGGCGATGACGAGCATCGGACCGTCGCCGGCCATCACGACGTCGAGCTGTTCGCTGTTGAGCTGATCCTCGTACGCGACGCGGTACTGCTTCTTCGGTTTCGCGGGCGTCTTCAGGGTGTAGCGGCGGACTTTGGTCTCGGACATGTGTGCGGATTCGAAGCGTAGCAGGTGCTACAGTCCCGGCTCATGCAGGCACTTCTTCCCGGGCGCGTGGCGTGGTACGCGACGGGGCGGTTCTACGTCACGGAGAGTGGCGAGATCTTCGACGCCGGATACTTTCTTCATCTCGCGCCGGTCGACGGCGACCTCTTCTGCGCGAAACCGCCGAGCGAAACGACCGCTCACTTCACGTTTCTCGCGGATCCCTTCAAAGTCACGACCAGCGTCACGAACGGCGACCTCTCCCTCGGCGTCGATCCGGTCGGCGACTTCACGCTCTATTTCGCGGAAGAGCCCGCGGGCAATTTCGACGATCCGAACACATTCGGCTGCGGCACCGCGATTGCGCGATTCCGGAGGGTGAGCATCGTCGTCGGCGTAACGGTGCAGGGAAGCGTGACCACGAACGTCTTCTCGGCGGAGCTCCTCGAGAGCCAGCCGTTCACGTTTCGCGGCGGCACGTACGACCTGAAGGATGCGCTGCCGCACGGCATCACGCAGTCGGGCATCGCGAGCACCGTCGCGATCACGCCTCCGCCAGGGAAATACACGACCGTGATTCCGTTCGTCGGAAGTGCGATCGCGGTCGGGTAGCGCTTTCAGGTAACGTCGGGAAATGCTCCGTCAGGCCGCGCGCGATTTCCTGATGCTTCTCGTCACGATCGATCCGATCGGGACGGTGGCGTTGTTCGTGCCGCTGACCGCCGCGTTCTCCGTTCGCGAGCGGCACGCGATCGCGCGCAAGGCCGTCATCGTGGCGGGGTCGGTCCTGCTCGGCTTTCTCGTCGCGGGTGAGATCGTTCTCGCCCACCTCGGCGTGCGCCTGTTGTCTTTTCAGCTGGCCGGCGGCGTGATCCTTTTTCTCTTCGGCCTGCAGATGGTTTTCGGCCGAGGCGTGCTCGCCGAGCACGCGATCGCGGAGCCGGGCCGCGACGTCGCGGTGTTTCCGCTCGCGCTTCCAGGCATCGCCAGTCCCGGCGCGATCACGGCCGTCGTGCTGCTCACCGACAACCATCGCCATTCGATTCCGGAGCAGGCCATCACGGCATTCGTCCTGCTGTTTGTGCTCGCGCTGACTGCCGGTCTGCTGTACGCCGCGAACGCCATTCACAAAGTGCTCGGAAGCACGGGAGCGAACGTCCTCATTCGCGTTCTCGGCCTGGTGCTGTCGGCCCTGGCGACGGAGCAGATCGTGGCAGGGATCGAAGCGCTGCTGGAAGCGCGATGAATTTTTGGAGTGCGGCAACCGCAGTTGCCGCTTTGCCTTGCCGTGACCGCAGTCGCGGCAGCTGCGGCTGCCGCAAATCAAAGCGGCGACTGCGGTCGCCGCAGTCCAAAGGACGATCCATGCACTTCAACCATTCGATGCTGGCGGCGGCGGTCGCGCGCGACACCAGGATCATGAACGAGCGATTGCTGCGCGCGTTCGCGTCCGTGCCGCGCGCGCGATTTCTCGGAGCGCCGCCGTGGCTGGTCGCGAAGCCGGCGATGGACGGCGCGCTCGGCGCGACGAACGTCGAGACGAGCGATCCCGATGCGATCGATGCGAACGTCTCGGTCGTGCTCGATCGCGAGCGGCAGCTCTACAACGGCGCGCCGGGCACCGTCGCGACGTGGCTCGACGCGCTGAATCCGCAATCGCACGAGCGCGCGTTTCACGCCGGATGCGCGAGCGGCTACTACACCGCCGTCCTCGCACAGCTCACGCACGAAGTCCTCAGCATCGATATCGATGAGGAGCTCATCGCGATGGCCGTCGATGCGACGCGGGATCTCGAGAACGTGACCGTGCGACGCGACGATGCACTGACGTGCGATCCTGGTCCGTACGACGTCGGCCTCGTCAACACCGGCGTGATCGAGATTCCCGAGCTGTGGCTCTTGCGCCTGCGCGACGGCGGCCGCCTCGAAGTCCCGCTCGCGGTACCGATGCAAAAGAACCTCTCGAAGGCGATGGTCTTTCTCATCGAGCGCGATAGCGATGCGTTCAGGGCTCGCATGATCGGCGGCGCGATCATCTACTCCGCGATCGGAACCGCATCGAAGGAAGCGGCCGCGCAATTGGTGGAAGCCTTTCGGACGAAGAATCCGCACGACGTGCATGGATTGCGTCGCGATGCACATCCGATCGGCGCCGGCTGCTGGCTGCATGCAATGCGCTACTGCCTCACATACAATTCATAGTCTCCAAATCGGCGAAAAAGGTCCTCCAATGCACAAACTTTTCATTGCAGTCATCGTCCTTCTGATCTCCGTGTCCGCATTCGCAGCCGAGCCTTCCGTCGCGGCGCTCGTCGAGGCGTTCGACCATCCGACGCTCGGCCCTGCCGGCGCGGTCAGCAATCTCAGTCTGAAACTTTCCGATCGGATGAGCGTGACGCTCAACGGCAACGCCGCGCCGATCATGGCCGGACAGGACGTCATCGGCCTCTTCTTCACCGGCAAGGGGACGTACACGTATCGATCGGCCGATCCGCTCGAGGCGACGAACGTTCGCTTTGAAGTGAAGAAGGCCTCCGATCTCGGGCTGGCCGAGGAGAAGGGAGCGATTGCACTGTCGTCGAGCTTCGACCAGATGATGCTGCGTTGCGCGGCGATCGAATTGCCGAAAACCGGCTCGGGCGGGGCATCGATCGAGCCGCAGTTCAAGGCGATGCGCGAGGACATGGGGCGGCGGCTCGGGCAGCCGGCGACGCATCTTCTCGTGAAGCAGCGCCTCGACGCGCCGCAGACGCCCGTCGCGGTCGCGGAGTTCAGCGGCGGCGGCAAGCCGACGATGTATGTCCTCGACGGCATCGAGACGCGCAGCGAGCAGCTTTTCTCGATGTTGAAGGATCGCGACATGATGGGGATCGCCGAGCTGAAGAACTTCTGGTTCCTGATCCCGATCTCCGATCAGCGCATTCGCGGCGATCGTCGCGACTTCCTCGATCCGCTCTACCTGCTGACCGACATCGACTACACGGTCACCGGCGAGGAGAAGGAGCTCGGCAGGATCTCGATGACGGAGACGATCCAGCCGCGCGGCAACGCGCAGAGCGCCTTCCGCTTCGATTTCTTTTCGAAGATCTACGACTCATCGGGCCGTCCGCGTCCGTTCAATCTGAAGAGCGTGAAGGACGCGACGGGAAAAGAGCTCTCGTTCCATCACGCGAATGACAGCGTTCTCGTGGGACTGCCGTCGAAGGCAGCACCGAACGTTCCCTTCAGGATCACGTTCGAGTACGACGGGAACTTCCTCAATCTCGAGGGCGGTAACTCCGCATGGCAGCTCGGCGTCGCACCCTGGTTCCCGCAGCCCGACCTCGGCGGCCAGTACTACACAATCCATTCGCTCGTAAAGGTGCGGAAGCCGTTCGTCGCGTTCGCGCCGGGCACCACGATTCGCCGCGTCGAGGAGGGCGATTACAACGTGCTCGAGTCGCGCGTGGACAAGCCGGTGCAGTTCGCGGTCGTTCACGCGGGCAAATATCACTACGACGAGCAGAAGTTCGACGACGGGCTGACGGTGCGCGTCGCGTCGTATGCGCAGGCGAACCCTCAGGCCAGCCGGAAGCTCGGCAACCTCGCGTGGAAGATCATCAAGTTCTATGAGCCCTGGCTCGGACCGTTTCCGTTCAAGGAGTTCAACATCATCGAGATCAACGAGCTCGGATTCGGTCAGGCCCCTCCGGGGACGATGTTCATCACGAAGGAAGCATTCAGTCCGCTGATGGGCGAGGACAACCAGCTGTTCTCGCAGGGCGTGAACGAGCGCTTCGCGCACGAGATCGCGCACCAGTACTGGGGTCACGTCGTGAAGATGGGATCGTCCGAGGAGCAGTGGGTGACGGAGTCGTTCGCGGAGTACTCGGCGGCGCTCGTGATCAAAAAGCTCAAGGGCAAGGGCGCGTATGACGCGATGATCGCGACGTGGCGCGGCGACGCGAAGGACGCGGCGGCGGTGTCGTCGATCGCGCTCGCGAACCGGATCCGCATCCCGAACGACGCCGACTTACAGTTCCTCTACCGCACGTACCTCATCTATGACAAAGGCGCGTACGTGCTCGCGGCGCTCCACAAACAACTCGGCGACGACAAGTTCCTGACGTTCCTTCGCTCGCTGCAGGGATTCTTCGAATGGAAGTTCCTGACGACGAAGAACATGGTGGACCTGCTGAAGCGCGTCGATCCGGGGAAGGACTACCTGCCGTTCTTCGAGCAGTACTACTGGGGAACGGAGATGCCGAAGATGTAGCAGGACGGACAAGCCGTCCTGCTTGCCCGTGCAGCACCTGACACGGCGCGTTGCGCCGTGCAGGTGAGCACGGGCGGCCTGTTTACCGTTTTCGCGACGCCTTCATCATCTCCATCATCTTCTCCGGCGGCATCGCCGCGATCAGTTTGCCGATTGCGTCGAGCGGGAGGTCGTCGACCGATTTGAAGCGCAGGCAGGCGCGGCCGATGTCCATCTTCTTTCCGATTTTCCGGAACGCGTCGCCGAGCTCCTTCAGATGTCTCGGATCGCATGCGGCCATGAGGTGGAGCGTGTAGTAGTTCTTCTGCGCGGCGAGCGCGGCGAACATCGCCGGCTGTTTGTTGTACGTGTCGGGGAAGCGCTCGAGCGGGACCTCGTAGCAGATCATTCCCCAGTTCATCGCCTCGACGTAGCCCTTCGGCAGATGGCGCAGGACGACGTCGCGGACCTTCGCGATCACGGCGCGGCGCTCGGCGGGGAGCTCCTTCAGATACGCGGCGACGGTTTTCGCTTCGCTTCTGGGCATACCCGAGGATATCCGTCATCCTGAGCGCAGCGAAGGACCTCTTCTGCGAGACAGTTCCGTGGAGGAGGTCCTTCGCCGTCTGCGCGGCTCAGGATGACGATGTCGGTAGAATCGCTGTCCATGCCGCGCTTCCTGGCGTTCGTCGCCGTCGTGTTCTGGGGGATCTCGTTCGTCGCGACGAAGGCCGCGTTGCGCGAGGTCTCGCCGTCGACGATCGTGTTCATGCGCTTCGCGATCGGATCGATCCTTCTTTTCGCGATCGTGCGTGAATTGCCGCCGCGCGATGCGTGGAAACAGCTCGCGGTGATGGGCCTGGTCGGCGTCTTCATCCATCAGATGCTGCAGTCGTACGCGCTGACGATGACCTCCGCGACGAACACCGGATGGCTCATCGGCGTGATCCCGATCTGGTCCGCGCTGCTCTCCGCGATCGTGACCCGCGAGCGCTTCGGCTGGTGGAAGATCGTCGCGCTGGCGGGCGGCTTCGCCGGTGTGCTGCTGGTCGTCACGCGCGGCGATTTCAGTTCGCGCATCCTCGGCCTGCCGTCGACGAAAGGCGACCTGCTGATCCTTCTGAGCACGATCAACTGGGCCGTTTACTCGGTGATCGGCCATCCGACGATTCGCCGCGTCGGCCCGAGGCGGGCCACGGCGGGGGCGATGCTGGCGGGGACGCTGATGCTGATGCCGGTCTTCGTCGCGCGGGCGGGGTGGCGGGAGATCCCGCGCCTCTCGCCGGTCGGATGGTTATCGATTCTGTTTCTGGGCGTCGGATGTTCCGCGCTCGGCTATCTGTTCTGGTACGGCGCTTTGGAACATCTCGAAGTCTCCCGCGTCGCCACGCTGCTCTACGCGGAGCCGCTGGTCACCTTCATCGCCGCGGTCCTGCTCCTCGGCGAGCGCGTCCACGCGATCACGGTGGCAGGCGGCGTGCTCGTTCTCATCAGCGTTCTCATGGCGCAGTACGCCCCCGGCGCGCTGCCCGCCGCACAACGAAACCCGGAGGAAGCATGACCCGACGTTTTCTGATTCTCGCCGTCATCGCCGCGATCGCCTGCGCGAGCACAGCCGCGGACAAGCCGAAGAAGGATGCGAAGACGGCCAATGAAATGGGCAATTTCTCGTCCGCCGCCGGCGACAAACCGGTCGGCGTCATCCCCGACGCGGTGCTGCGCGATGAAAAGCGCCACAGGGACGTC
>Ga0075425_100003794_pt1 | contig 15441 bp, 17 predicted proteins | sample SoiMethybrSBSTD4_FD_75300 | JGI IMG/M metagenome (GOLD analysis project Ga0075425, IMG submission 75300) | Bulk soil microbial communities from a Populus tree surrounding site in Tennessee, USA - Soil MetaG P. TD hybrid SBSTD4 | ecosystem: Environmental > Terrestrial > Soil > Tree plantation...
GACGTCTCACCGGCTTCGAGCCCGGCGCGGTCCCAGAGGCGAGCGTGCACCGTGCCGAGACCCACGCGCCCGCGGCGCACACACTCGACCTCGTATCGCCACTCGACCTGCTGGCCGCGCCCGAGGGTGAAGAGGCCGCGATTGTGACCGGACACCAGACGCAGGCTCGGCGGGAGCGGCTCGAAGAGCTCGAGGAGCGCGACGGGCTCTCCCGCGCTCACCGTCACGGTCACCGCGACGCGCTCGCCCTCGAAGATTCGCGGCGACGACACCACGCGGGCGAGCGCCCAGTCGCTCGCCGCCCGGGTTCTGCCGATCCGAACGAGCCCCAGCAGCAGCGGCAGCACAGCGACGGCGAGCTCCGCGCGGCCCGACAGCACGGCTAGCACGAGCCCCCACGCGCCGATCGTGACGACCGAGAGGGCCAGCGGCGTGAGCCGCGTGATCATCCCGGTTCTTCGGTCTTCGGCGCCGGCACCTGCGTGAGCAGATCGTCCACCACCTGCACCGCGGACAGCTTCGTCACCCAGAGCTCCGGCTGGAGGATGAGCCGATGGGCCAGCGCCGGGCCGGCCATCGCCTTGACGTCGTCCGGCGTGACGAAGTCGCGCCCGCGCAGCGCCGCGCTGGCGCGCGCGAGCTTCAGAAGCGCCAGGGCGCCGCGCGGCGAGGCGCCGAGCGCGACCCGATGGTCGGCCCGCGTCGCCTGCGCGAGGTCGACGACGTACTGCGCGACGGCGTCGGCCACGAACACGTCCTCGAGGGCCTGCTGCATCTCGAGCACCTCGGGGCGCGAGACCACGGGCGCCAGCGCGACCTCGTCCTGCCGCCGCTGGCGGCGGAGCTCGAGGATCCGACGCTCCTCCTCCGCACTCGGATAGCCGACCGCGACGCGAATCAGGAAGCGATCGAGCTGCGCCTCCGGCAGCGGATAGGTGCCCTCGAGCTCGATCGGGTTCTGCGTCGCGATGACCAGGAACGGCGGCTCGAGCCGGAACGACTCCCCTTCCACCGTCACCTGAGCCTCTTGCATCGCTTCCAGCAGCGCGGCCTGAGTCTTCGGCGTCGCCCGGTTGATCTCGTCGGCCAGCAGCAGGTTGGTGAAGATCGGGCCCGGGCGAAACTCGAAGCGCGCCTCCCGCTGATCGTAGAGAAAGCTTCCGGTGACGTCGGCGGGAAGGAGATCGGGCGTGCACTGCAAACGCTTGAACGACAGACCGAGTGCCTGCGCGAAGAGCCGCGCGATCAAGGTCTTGGCGAGACCGGGATAGTCCTCGATCAGGACATGGCCGCTCGCGAGGATCCCGGCGAGGATGCGCTCGAGCACGTCGCCCTTGCCGACGATCACGCCCGCGATCGCCCTCAGGATCTCGTGGCTTCGCTCGGTCACCCGGTCGAGCTTCATCGGCGCGCCTCCAGCGACGCGATGACGCGGGCCAGCGCGGCGAGCGACGGACCGCGGCCGAAGGTCCGTCCCGGAGGCTTCTCGAGCGTGTCGGGCGAGCCGCCTCGGCTGCGCGCGAGCGCGACGAGCCGCGGCCACAGCAGATGCTCGAAGTACGACTGGCTCCGCGCACTGAACCTGATCTCGTCGTCGAAGCGCGTCGCGCGCGCATCGGTGGCCCGCCCGTCCGACGCGCCCTCACCCGTCTCGTCGACGCCCCACGCCGGCCGGCGTTCGACGGAGCCCTGGACGATCGCGCGGACGCGCGAGACCGCGATCAGCAGCACGAGGGCGCCGATCAGCCGGATCGCGGTCGGGCGATATCCCTGAGCGACGAACAGCTCGGTCAGCGAGATCGCGGCGCCCAGGGCGACCACGACCACCAGCGCGGCGACGAGACCGGCACCCCGACTCCGCTCAGGCGCCAAGGGCCGCATCGATTTCCTCGAGGCAGGCCCGCGCGCTGTCCCGCTCGGTCGGCCCGAGCGGATGCACGCTGAATCGCGCCAGCTCGAACAGGCGCGTCAGCCGATCCACCGCGCGATGCGGAAGGACCAGACGCCGCAGCGTCTCGCGCATGAACTCCTCCGGAGTCTGCCAGGGCGCCCTCGGCACCCGCGCCCGCGCCGCGACGCGCTCGAAGCGGCGGTAGCACCTGATGATCGCCACGCGCGCATCCGGCTCGCTCGCGAGATCGTCCAGACCTTCCTGGACCGCTTCGCCCAGCGGCTCGTCCGGCTCGGCGCGCTGGCGGCGCTCCCACCAGCGCGCGATGCGCTCGGCGAAGAGCAGCAGCACCGCGATCGCGAGCGTCGCGAGCCCGGCCAGCAGCGCCAGCAGGCCCACGAGCCATCCGAGCCAAGGCAGCGAGAGGATCGGCACGTCGGGCCGCGGCGCCGCGCCGTCCGATCCGCCCAACATCATCAGGCGGCTCCACGCGAGCAGCGAGCTCTCCACGTATTGCCATCCGAACGAGAAGACGATGATGGTGGCGAGAAGCGGCAGGAACGGCAGCATCCGCAGCAGCGCGTGCGCCCACCACGGCAGCCGGGACGGCTCCTCTTCGCGCGGGAGCTCCGTCTCGCGACGCCGCCGGTCTCGCGAGAAGGCGATCCCGATCACGATGGCGACGGCGAGCGCGAACGCGGCGCCGCTCGCGAGCAAGAACGGGTCGGGCACCTCGACGCGGAGCCGGAACGACGGCAGGTCCTCGGGGTTGTGCGACGCAGCCAGGAGGGCGGTCAGCGCGAGGATGAGGCCAGCGCCGGCGACGAGGGCCGCGCCCGGAAATCCCTGGAGTCTCATCGGCGGTGGGCCGGAGGGTACTCTGGAGTCAGGGCCCTTCGCAAATGGCTTCTCCGCCGGAATCCGATATATTTGTGCAGCAGGCAGCGGCGGCGCCGCGTTCCAGGCCGCCGACAGGAGGCGACAACGTGACCGACATCCCGCGTATCACCGGCGTGCTCTCTCCGGTCGTGACCCCGTTCGGCAAGGATCTGGCGCCCGATGCCGATCGCTTCATCCGTCAATGCCGCTGGCTCCTGTCTCAGAACGTAGGCCTGGCCATCTTCGGGACGAATTCCGAGGCGAACTCGCTGTCGGTCGAAGAGAAGATCGAGCTGCTCGATCGGCTCGTGGCCGCCGGGCTCGACCCGGCGCGGATGATGCCGGGTACCGGCTGCTGCGCGCTGACCGACTCCGTGCGGCTGACGGCCCACGCGATGAAGGTAGGCTGCGGCGGCGTGCTCATGCTGCCGCCCTTCTACTACAAGGGTGTGAGCGACGACGGGCTCTTCCGGAGCTTCGCGGAAGTCATCGAGCGCGTCGGCGACGCGCGCCTGCGCGTGTACGTCTATCACATCCCGCCGGTCGCCCAGGTTCCGATCACCTTGGGGCTCGTCGAGCGACTCCTCGCGGCCTATCCCGGGCAGGTCGCCGGCATGAAGGACAGCGGCGGCGAGTGGAGCAACACACAGGCGTTTCTCGACGCGTTCGCGAAGGCCGGCTTCGACGTCTTCGCCGGGTCCGAGACCTTCTTGCTCCAGAACATGCGCCACGGCGGCGCCGGCTGCATCAGCGCCACCGCTAACGTCCATCCCGGACCGATCGCGAAGCTCTTCGACACCTGGCGGGCCGACGGCGCCGACGCGCAGCAGGCGCGGCTCGACGTGATCCGCGGCGTGTTCCAGAAGTTTCCGATGATCCCAGCGCTCAAGGCCGCGATCGCCCACCACGGCCGCGACGCGGGCTGGTCGACGGTCCGCCCGCCGCTGGTCGCGCTGACCCCGGCTCAGTCGACCGCCCTGATCTCAGACCTCGACACCCAACGCTTCACGATGCCCGGCCTCGCCACCCGCTGACCGGCCCAGGCGAACGAGTCGCACTCTACTTTCGGGCGTCCTGATTCACTTCTGGTCTCGCTGAAGGGCTGCTCAAAAGGGCCCAGATGCGAGGCGGCGGCTGAGGCCCGACTGAGGCGTATGCCGCATACGCCGCAGGGAGGGCCGAAGTCGCCAACGAAGCAGATGGGCCCTTTTCAGCAGCCCGCCCCGCGCTACTCGCGACCGCTGCCCGTGAGGCGGCGCACCACTCCCAGCGCGAACAGCCCAATCCCCACGACCAGCAAGACGCCGTAGTCGGGCACCTCGAAGACCCTCACCAGCACGATGCAGAATCCGGCGAACGCGATCAATGCGCCCGCCATCATCAGGCCGAGACCGGGTTTTTGGGCCACGATCAGATGACCGCTTCGCGCCGCAGCCGCTCGATCTCCTCGGCGGCGTACCCGGCTTCCTTCAGGATCTCGTCGGTGTGCTCGCCCAGGGTCGGCGGCTCCCGATCGAGCCCGGGACTACCGTGCTCGAGCCGGAATCCGGCGCCGACCAGCCGCATCGGTCCGTAGCGCGAGTCGATCGTCTGCAGCACGTCGCGGTGCTCGAGCTGCGGATGCTTGACGATCTCGTCGATCTTCCAGATGGACCCGCACGGCACATCGGCGGCCGTGAGGCGCGCCTCCCAGCTCTTGGGATCGTCGGCCGCGAGTGCCGCTTCGATGATCTCGCGCAACGCCGGCTCGTTCGCCGTCCGCGCGGCCCAATCCTTGAAGCGCGGATCCACGAGCGCGTCGGCGCGCCCGAGCGTTTTCATGAGGCCCGCGAACTGCTTCTCGGTGAGCACCGCCAGCACCAGGTAGCCGCCGCGCGCGCGGAACCGGCTCGCGGTCGGCTTGCGGCTCACGGAGCCGTTGCCGAGCTGCCGCGCCTCGATGCCCGCCACGGTGTATTCGGACACCGTCCCGGGGATGAAGGCGAGCGCCGCGTCCAGCATCGCGACGTCGACGAGCTGACCGCGTCCGGTGTGGGTGCGCTGATAGAGCGCGCTGGACACCGCCAGAGCCGCCGTCATGCCGCCGATCGTGTCGCAGATGGCGAACCCGGCGCGGGTCGGGCCGTGCGCCGGCTCGCCGGTGATCGACATGATGCCCGACATCGCCTGGAGCTTGCCGTCGAAGGCGGCGGTCGTCCGCTCGGGCCCGGTCTGACCGAACCCGGAGACCGAGCAGTAGATCAGTCGCGGGTTCACCGCGGAGAGCGCCTCGTAGCCGAGCCCGAGGCGCTCCATGACGCCGCCGCGGAAGTTTTCCCACACGACGTCGGCGGCCGCGACGAGCTTCTTGACGATCGTCACGGCCTCGGGCTTCCGGAGATCGAGGGTGATGCTGCGCTTGTTGCCGTTCACCGCGAGAAAGGACGGCGCCATCTTCCGCTCCGCCCACATGCGGTCGGCGAGCTGATTGCGCGTATCGTCGCCTTCGTGCGACTCGATCTTCACGACGTCGGCGCCCAGGAGCGCCAGCTGGTACGTGCCGTAGGGTCCGGCGAGATAGCGGGTGAAGTCGAGGATGCGGACGCCGGAGAACGGCTTGCTCATGAGGCCTCGCGCTTCGCCCGCGCGATCGACTTGACCTCGTCGAACTCCTTCTTGCGCTCGGCGATCTTGTCAGGGGAGAGCTTCGTCAGGTCGAGATAGTCGCACTTCCAGGAGGCGTCCTCGCTCCAGCGGAGCGGCGACTGCACCGTCGTGCGGGCGCCGGGCGCGCTCTCGAGGACTCGCAGCGCGAGCTCGAGCGTCTGCGCCTGGGACTCGCGGTCGAACGGCCGGCCGGCCGAATTGCCCAGCGGGAAATCGCTGAAGAGGAACCGCGGCACGCCGCAGTACTCGACGATGTCCTTGGCGCACCCCATGATCACCGTGGAGATCCCGTTCTCCTCCAGGTACCGCGCCGCCAGACTCACGGTCTGGTGACACACGGGTCAGCTCGGGACGAGGACGGCGGCGTCGACTCCGTCCTCGCGGCAGCGCCGCAAGAGCTCCGGGGTGTCGGTCTCGATCGTGACCCGATGGCTCCGGTTCGTCGGCGCTCCGTGCAGCCGCGGCGCCAGCGAGCCGAACCGTCCCACGGCGGCCGCGGCCTTCATCTGCGCCAGCGGCAGGTACGTATTGATGTCCGCCGCCGTCGTGTGCAGTCGGTCGTAGCCGACATGCGAGATCCGGAGGTCGGGCACGGTGTCGGTCGCCATCGAATAGACCTGATAGAACTTGGCCGCCGCGTTGTACGCCGCCCCCGGGCCCTGATCACCCACGCCGGGCTGAAACGGCGCCGCCGTCGTGACCAACGCGACCCGCGCCCGGTCGAGGGGCATCCGTAGCGGTGTGAACGGAACCTCGACGAAGTGGGCCCAGCGATACGGGTTGAAGCCGAGGACCTGATAGTAGTCGCGCGTGCGCTGCATATAGGGAATCGGCGCGTCGTAGTCGGCCGCGAACGCTGCCTTCGCCCCGGACGCCGTGGTCGTCATCACGAGCTCTCCTTCAGTGACGTCGCCGGCGCCACGGCAGTCATGGCGGGGCCGAACGTTCTCATCGCGCCGTCCAGTCTAGCGAAGGTCGCCCGCCGCGTCCACGCCGGCGCGAATCTGGACGCGGAGGTCAGCGCTGGTGACGAGCGCGCTGCTCGGGTTGAAGCGCGGTGATGCTCTCGAACGTTCGCTCGAAGATCTGCGGCACCTGCCAGCCCAGGAGGCCGGCGTAGGTGTCGATCTGCGAACGATGGTGCACCTCGTGCTCGAGCATCATCATCAGAAGGCGCCATCCCGGGAGCGTGCCGGGCGTGTCGATCATCTCGATCCGCCGCGAGAGCCATTCCGCCGGCGTATCGCGAAGCAGGGTGACGAATCGGTCGGCCGACGCCTCGAGCCACGGCACCCACGTCCGCTGGCTCACGCGATCGATGTCGGGCTCCGCCAGGATCCAGCCTTCGCCGCGGTAGGCGCTGGCGAAGTACAGACGAGTGGCCCCGATGTGGCCCACGAGCTGGCCGATGCCCCAGCCCGCCTCGCCGCTCGCCGCGGGCGGCTGCCACGTCGCGGCGGCCGCCGGAAGCGCGCCGATGTCGCGCTCGGTTCGCCGCCGGACGCTGTCGAAGAAGCGCAGATAGGATTCGATGTCGGTGATCATCTCAACGCTCCCGCTCGATCGCCGCGCGGAGGCCCGGTAACACCTCCGACGCCACTCGCCGGCATTCCTCGACGTGGGGGAACCCCGACAGGATGAACTCGTCGATGCCCAGGCGCCAGTACGCGGCAAGCTCCTCCGTCACCTGCTTGGGGTCGCCGACGATCGCCGTCCCGAGATTGACGCGCACCTTCGAGATCCCGTTCCAGAGGCGCGGGGACCGCTCGCGAAGCTCGGCGCGGAGCTGCGCCTGCTGGCCCACCATCGGGGTCCCGGCGAATGCGGCCTGCCGCTGCGCCACTACCCGCTCGTCGACCCGTGACATCAGGTCCTCGGCCGCTTCCCAGGCCTGAGCCTCGGTCGCGCGCACGACCAGGTGCGTGCGAAGCCCGAACACGGGACGGCGGCTCCGGACGCCGTACGCCGACCGCACACGGTCCAGCAGCTTGGCGATCTCGTCGAGCGGCTGGATCCACGCCAGGTACACCTCAGCGCCGGCCGCCGCGAATTCGAGCGCCCGCGCCGAGGCGCCGCCGACGTAGAACCTCGGGGCGCCCGCCACCGGTCCGGGCGAGACGACTGCGCCCTTCAGCCGCACGGTGCTCCCCTCGAACACCACGGGCTCCGGCTTCGCCCAGAGCGCGCGCAAGGCGGCGATGAACTCTTCGCCCTGCTCGTAACGCTTGTCGTGGTCGATCGTGACGCCGAGCCGCTCGAAGTCACCCTGGATCCCGCCGGGCACCACGTTGATGTCGAGCCGCCCGCCACTGATCTGATCGAGCGCCGCCGCCATCTGGGCGAACAAGCCGGTCGAGATGAATCCCGGCCGGATCGCCACCAGGAACCGGATGCGCCGAGTGACCGCCGCCAGCGCCGTCACCGTCGTCCACGTCTCCGCCAGCGGCGCCGTCTCGCCGAAGAGCCCGTTCGCGAACCGCGTCGGGATCAGGAGCGAGTAGAATCCTTCGGCCTCGGCGGTCTCCACGACCCGGCGCAGGTAGTCGAACGTCGGCGGCCGCTCGGCGCGCCACGTTCCGATGTGCGCGCCGTCTCCGTCGATGGGAATGAACCAATCGAATCGCGGCTCGGGCCTCGACTCCACGTCTCGGACCCTACCAAACCTTCACGGTCTAGGCCAGCATCGTGCGGCCCGACGCGCGGGTTGATGATATGTTCGCGCCGTGAGTCCTCGGCAGTCCCGCATGCCGCTCCTGTTCCGGGTCGTGAGCGCTCGCCCGCGCCTGTTCGTCGCGACGGGCGTCGGCCTCGTGGTGATCGTCGTGACGGCGTTGGTGACGGACTGGCGGCTCGTGACTCGTCTGCTCACCGGCTGGGACATCGCGGTCGGGCTCTACCTCGTGCTCGCGTTCCACGTGTGCGCGACCTCTGACATCCGCCGCATTCGCCGCAATGCCGCCCGACAGGACAACGGGCAGCTGACGATTCTGACGTGCACGGTCGCGGCGGCGCTGGCGAGCGTGGCGGCGATCTTCGCCGAGCTCGGCATGTCGGCGGCCGGCGCCGAGCGGCCGCGGAGCCATCTCATCCTGGCCGCGTCGACGATTCTCCTGTCGTGGGCGTTCATCCACACGATGTTCGCGCTGCACTACGCGCACGAGTTCTACGACGAGACCTCCGGGCGCGGCATGACCTTTCCGGGTGACGATCCGCATCCCGACTACCTGGATTTCGTCTACTTCTCGTTCGTGATCGGCATGACGTCGCAGGTGTCCGACGTGGCGATCACCAGCAAGCTCATCCGTCGGACCGCGACCGCCCACGGGATCGTGTCGTTCCTGTTCAACGCGGCACTCCTCGCGCTCACCGTCAACATCGCCGCCGGCGCGATCTAGATCTTCGATCAGCCGCCGGCGGCTCGCACGAGCGTCTCGCGTCCCTTCAGCATGTCGTCCAGCGAGCCGAACGCCATCATGTAGTGGCCGCGGTAGCCCCCGCCCTCGATGCGGGCGAACATCCGCGTGAAGTCGATCGAGCCCTCGCCGGGGCGCAGGTGCTCCTCGTAGCGTCCGTGGCTGTCGGCCACCCGCACCTCGCCGCATCGGCCGAGATCCATCTTGTCGAGGAAACCGCCGACGCCTTCCGGGACGAGATGCGCATGGTTCACCGTGAACGCCCACCCGAGGCTCGGCGACTGGATGCGGCCGAAGTATTCGCGGCACTCCTCGAGGTTGTGGGCGAGGTAGCGGATCTCGGCGTGCTCCGGCTCTCGATTGAGGTTCTCGAGCAAGAGACGCGCGCCGCCGCGCTCGGCGAGCGCGGCCGCGCGTTGCAGACGCTCGAGGCTCGCCGCGCGGCGCGCGGCGTAGTCGCCGGTGAAATGATAGCCGCCGTGGACGACGATCCAGCCGGCGCCGAGACGCCCCGCGAGCTCGATGTACGTCTCGAGGTATCGGTCGGCCGCCTCGGCCAGGAGCGGCGAGGTCTCGGCGACGTTGACGGCGGAGGACGAATGCAGCCCGAGTCTGATGCGGTGCCGCTCGCAGGTGGCGCGCATCGCCGCGGTGCGCTCGGCCGTCCACGTGGCGGGGGCGTTGGGATGCTCCGGCGCGCCCTCGAGACACATGTCGACATAGTGGACGCCGTTCGCAGCGGCCCAGGCGAGGCCGTCCTCCAGACGCCGGCGGCCGCCCAGGTCGACACCGATGCGCTCGCGCAAGGTCATGGCGTCCACGACGCTAGCGTCCGCGGAACGCGGGCTTGCGCTTCTCGCGCCAGGCCTTGTGTCCTTCGGCCTTGTCCTCGGTCAGCTCGAGCGTCGCAAAACGATACAGATCCACGAGCGAGGCATCCGACAGGTTTGGGATGTCGAGACCCGTCAGGAGCGATTCCTTCGTGAGACGCGCGGCGAGCGGCGGCAAGGACGCGATGTGGCCGGCGACCTCCATCGCCTGATCCATCAGCTTGCCGTGCGGAACGACCCACTGCGCGAGCCCGATGCGCTGCGCCTCCTGCGCCGTCAGCGGAAAGCCCATGGCCAGGCGCATCGCGTTGCCCCGTCCCACCCAGCGCGCGAGCCGCGTGCTGCCGCCGTACGCGGGAAGGATGCCGAGCGCCACCTGCGGCAGCCGCCATTCCGCGCGCTCGGAGGCCACCAGCAGATCGCAGCAGAAGGTCACGATGCAGCCGATGCCCACGGCAAAGCCGTTGACGGCGCCGACGATCGGCTTGGGAAAGCTCCCCAGGACCTCGAAGGCGCGGCCGCGCCGTTTCGAGATGCTCTTGATGAAGTCGGCGGCCGACGCCATCGTGTGCGTGCGGGGATCCTTGAGATTGGCACCGGCCGAGAAGGCGCCGCCCGCGTCGTCACCCGTGAGGATCGCGCAGCGGATCGCGTCGTCGTCCTCCATGGCGGCGAAGTGGCGCGCGAGGCCCTCGTTGAAGTCGGCGCCCCACGCGTTGCGCGCCTCTGGACGACTCAGGGTGACGATACCGATCGCGCCGCGCTGCTCGAAAGACACCGGCATGGAACCCTCCTGGCGAGCGTCGTGGACCGGCGCGGAATTCGCGTGGCCCGAGCCGCAGCCAGTGTCGATGGCGCTTTTCGGCTTGTCAACCGAAGGCGCCGCTCCGAGCGCGCCGGCGCAAGCGGCCGGATCCGCGCCAAGGCCGGGGCTCCCGGGAGGCGGGCAAATGAGCTATTCTCTGGCCTCGACCTCGTAGACTGGTGCCGACTAGATGACACCCCGGGCACGGGAGGCTGACGGTTGCTGGAAGCGGCGTTGGGCGATTCGCATGAAAAGACGCACCAATAGGGCCCGGCATGTTCCTTGCTGACCATGAGGGTATGAACGGCCCGACCATGAACGATTCGCCAGGAAGCGGCCCCAGACCGCTGTTGCCCTCTTCCCGTCGCCGAACGATTGGATTGTGGGCCGTGGTCGGCCTCGCCCTGTTCGTTGCGGTCGGTCCCTCCGGCCGACCGTCGAGCGCGCAGTCGCAACAGTTCGGACTCGAATGGCCCGGCAACGGCGCGGTGCGCCGCATGCTGTACTGGTCGAACCCGTTCCCAATCTATCCCGCGACCTACATCTTCAGGGTGTTCCCGCGGAAGAAGAACGTCCCCTCGAACTCGCCCACGGGCTACTACACGACGTTCTTCTGGGGCAACAACGGTGAGTTCGCGTGGCAGGGCGGCAACGCGAACACCTACTACGGGATGCACCCCTATCCGGTGCCGCCACCGAACGGAGCCGGCCAGTGGGAGATCTCGGTCTTCAGCGGCGACGACACGACCGGGACTGAAGTCTCGTGGGACCGCTGGCATCAGCAGGCGATTCGGGTGCGGCGCGTCGACGCCCAGACCACCGAGCACGAGTTCTACTACGACTGGCCGGATCAGACGAAGGTGCTGAAGCACACGATCCAGTTCCCGAGCTGGGCCACGACGAATCCGCCGAACCCGGCCATCGTCATGGGCCAAGCCCCGGACATCTGCGGCCCGCCGCCATGCTCCACCGGCACCTCGTGGGGCGGCTATCCCGGCTGGGAAGAGTTCAACGGAGTCATCCGCGGCATCCAGATCTACAGCAACTACTTGTCGCTGACCGACATCGCGGCGGAGATCAGCCTGCCAAAGTCCTCGACGGCGGGCGCGGCAGCGATCTGGTATCTGAATCTTGACCCACGCCCGAGCGACGTGACAGACAAGAAAGGGGTCGGAACCGTGCACAACCCGCAGTGGGGCGGCACGACGGCCCTGGAGTGGACCAGCGGCGCCTCCTCGCCCGCGCCGAGCGCGCCGAGCGGTCTGCGCGTGCAGTGATCGTCCGCTTCGTCACCCGCTAGATCAGTCGCGTCCTACCATGACGTCCGAGGCCTTGATCACCGCATAGGCGTCGTCGCCGGTCGCGAGGCGCAGCTCCTCGACCGCCTCGTTCGTGATCGACGAGGTGATGATCGCGCCGCCCGGAAGCTGGATCCGTACGTGCGCGGTGGTCGCGCCCTTCTTCACCTCGATCACTTTGCCCTTGAGAACGTTGCGCGCGCTGAGTTTCATGGAACCTCCCGCTAGCCCTATATATGGACCGATATATCCAGGATCGCATCGGGCGGCGCCGGATGCCAGTGGTCGAGAAGCTAGCGATGGCGCAGCAGCGGCGCCAGCTGACGGAGATCGCGAATCTCGAAGTCGGGCGCCGGGACGTCCGGGCGGCGGCGGCGCCCGTCGCGGTTGACCCACGCGACGCTCAGCCCCGCCTCCTTCGCGCCCTTGACGTCGTCCACCTCGCTGTCCCCGACGTGCAGCACGTCGTGGGGAGCGAGGCCCAGCTGCTGGAGCGCGCGCTCGAACACGAGCCGATGCGGTTTGTAGGCGCGCACCGTCTCGGAGATCAGGATGAACTCCACCGGTAGGGTGAAATCCCACGCCGCGACGTGCTCCTGGTCGGCGTTCGAGACGATGGCGGAGCGGACGGGCGTCAGCGCACTCAGCACCTCGCGCGTCTCCGGGTACAGCTCGATCTTCGTCGTCACCTGAAAGAAGAGCTCCACGTACGGCGCCGCGTCCGCGCCGACGGCGAACTGTCGCAGCACGCGCGTCAGGTTGTGCGTCTCGATCTCGCGGAGCGTGCGGAACGGCACGATCTGGGTCGCCTCGAAGTAGAGCTCTGACCACGCGCGCCAGACGTCGTCGACCGGCGCGGACAATCCGTGGTCGGCCACGATCTGCTTCGGGATCAGCGCCAGATCGTCGTTCCGGAGCAACGTGCCGTAGGCGTCGAAGATGACCGCCTTGAATCGATGCGCGCGATTCATCAGCCGGTGAGCGCGATCCCGATCAGCCGGCCGACGCCGAACGTCAAGCCGGCCGCCGCCAATCCGAGGACGAGCTGACGGCCCCCCGCCCGCCACGCGGAGGCCCCCGTGAACACCGTGATCGCGGCGCCCAGCCCGAAGAGGGCCAGCGCGCTCACGACGGCGCTCGACGCGACCGCGAGCGTCCCGCGCAAGACGAGGAACGGCAGGATCGGCACCATGGCGCCGAGCGCAAACAGCGCGAAGGAGGCCACCGCCGCCTCCCACGCCGAGCCGCCGAGATCCTTGGGGTCGATGCCGAGCTCCTCACGGGCGAGCGCATCGATGGCGGTCGTGCGATCGGCAAGGAGGCGACGGGCCATCGTCTCGGCCTCGCTCGGACTCAACCCTTTGGCCTCGTAGATCAGCTTCAGCTCCTCGCCTTCGCCTTCGGGATCCTCGCGCAGCTCGCTCGCCTCGATGCGAATCTCTCGCTGGGCGAGCTCGCGCGAGCTCGTCACCGACACCCACTCGCCGAGCGCCATCGAACCCGCTCCCGCCAGCAGCCCGGCCAGGCCGGTGACGAGAATGCCGTGGCTGTCGATCGCGGCGCCGGCCACGCCCATCACCAGGCTCAGATTCGAGCAGAGCCCGTCGTTGGCGCCGAGGACGGCCGCGCGCAGCGCGTTGCCCCCGACCGATCGATGCCGGCCTTCGAGACGGCCCAGGAAGCTGCCCTGCAGGCCGCGCGGCTGCGTGGCGACGAGCTGGCCCAAGACCCTCGCGTGCCAGCGCTCGTGGCCCGGCATCGCGGTGCCGGCGGTCTCGGGCTGCTTGACGTAGCTGTTCTGGTCGACGGCCTCCTTCGCCGCGATGGTGGCCAGCACCAGATCGGGGCCGAGACGCCGCGCGACGGCCGCCAGCACTCGACTGCGCCACGAGGCGCGCCGCGGCGGCACGGTCGCGCCGGCGCGTCGCAGGCGGTCTTCCCAGAAGCCGATGTGGCCTTCTTCCATCGCGGCCAGGTTCGCGTACACCTTGGCCAGGCGGGGATCGGATTCGCTGGCCGCCATCGCGCGATACTCCGACGCGCTGTCGACTTCGTCTTGCCAGTTTTCGAGGTAGCGGCGCATGTCGGACGGATCGCTCATGGCCGAATCGACCATACAACGCTTTTCGTGCTTCGAGCCAACCTGCGATAATGGGGCCCGCCCACGGCGCCGCGCACCGCGCCGCGGATCAAGGGAGGTTCATCCCATGCGCCTTCGCACGCTCGCGTACCTGGCCGCCGCGGCTCTTCTCGGCGCCGTGGCCCCGGCCTCGGCGCAGACGTTCGTCTTCGGCGCGCAGGGCGAGCCGGTCCAGCTCGATCCGGCGATCATCACCGACGGGATCTCCTCGCGTCTCACCCGGCAGATCTTCGACGGGCTCGTGAAGTACCGGGGCGCCACCACCGAGGTGGAGCCGGCGCTGGCCGAAAAATGGGAGGTCTCACGCGACGGCAAGGTGTGGACGTTCCAGCTTCGCAAATCGGTGAAGTTCCACGACGGCACGCCGTTCGACGCTGCCGCGGTCGTGTGGAACTTCGAGCGCTGGTGGAAGGCCGCTCATCCCCAGCACGACAACCAGGTGAAAGCGGGCCAGACCTTCGAGTACTGGGAGGCGCAGTTCGCCGGCTTCGACGACAAGTCGGTCGTCAGCGCCGTCGAGGCCGTCGGCACGCACACCGTCCGCATCACGCTCAAGGAGCCGCAGGCGCCCTTCCTCGCGAATCTGGCGATGTTCGTGTTCGACATCGCGAGCCCCAAGGCCGTGGAGCGCTGGGGCACCGAGTTCGGCAAGCATCCGGCGGGCACCGGAGCCTACAAGTTCGTCGAGTGGAAGCCGAACCAGGAAGTCGTCCTCGAGGCGAACCCCGATTACTGGGGTCAGACGCCCAAGATCAAGCGTCTCGTGGTGCGCAACATCAAGGACAATTCGCAGCGCCTGGGCGCGCTCAAGGCCGGTGAGATCCACGGCATGGAGGGACTCAATCCCGACGACGTCGGCGTGGTCAAGGGCGACGCGAATCTCCAGCTGCTGCTGCGCCCGACGAACACGACGGGCTACATCGCGTTCAACTACAAGGTGAAGGAGTTCCAGGACAAGCGCGTGCGCCAGGCCTTCGCTCACGCCATCAACAAGCGCGGGATCGTCGACGCCCTCTACGGCGGCACCGGGCTCGTGGCCAGCCAGTTCCAGCCGCCGGCGCTCTGGGGGTACAACCGCGAGCTGAAGGATTACGAGTACAGCCCGAGCCGAGCGCAGGCGCTGCTCCGTGAGGCCGGGCAATCGCAAGGCCTGTCGGACATCACGTGGGAGGACGGCAAGAAGGAGCCGCTGGTCTTCTGGTACATGTCGCGCTCGCGGCCGTACTTCCCGAACCCGAAGGAGATCGCCGAGGCGATGGCGGCCGATCTCGCCAAGGTCGGGATCAAGACGCAGCTGCAGACGACCGAGTGGGCGGTCTATCTCGACCGCCGCAAGAACGGACAAATGCCGCTCTACATGCTCGGCTGGACCGGCGACAACGGCGATCCCGACAACTTCCTCTGCTACTTCTTCTGCCAACCCGGCGTCGCGCGCGAGGGCTTCTACGCCAACAAGCCGCTGGCCGACGTGCTCCTGCGCGCCCAGAAGCTCACGCAGCAGGCGGAGCGCGCGAAGCTCTACCGGCAGGCCGAGCAGCT
>Ga0075425_100003798_pt1 | contig 15432 bp, 11 predicted proteins | sample SoiMethybrSBSTD4_FD_75300 | JGI IMG/M metagenome (GOLD analysis project Ga0075425, IMG submission 75300) | Bulk soil microbial communities from a Populus tree surrounding site in Tennessee, USA - Soil MetaG P. TD hybrid SBSTD4 | ecosystem: Environmental > Terrestrial > Soil > Tree plantation...
CGCGTTTGGATGCCATACATCAACCCGGACAGCGCTTCCTCGATCTGCTTCGTCAGAAACAGATAGCGGGGATCCGGGTTTACGTTGAACGGATTTTCCTTTAGTCCAAAGAAGCTCTTGTACATAAACTTGTGGCGTCTCCGTTTCGCGTTCTTCCGCCTGCCTGCTCTCTAGCGCAGTACGAATGGCCGCGCGTGCCAGCTCACTCCCACCGAAATCTGATTGGTCGTGAAACTCGAACTGCACGAGCCTGTACACCCGGACAGTTCCGTTCTCTCCACAAACGCCGTGTAGCTCACGTTGAACATCGCATTCCGTCCCAGCGGCCTGGTTGCCGAAACTCCGCCAAAAAAGGAGTCGTAATCGGTACTGCTTACGCCTTGTGTTGTTTCGGCACTCCGGTTTCGGGCATAACCCGCGTGAATTTCGCCGCTCCATACCCGCGACACCTTCCTCGCGGCTGAACCAGTCAATTGGTCCGTTGTTGCGCCCAGGAACACGCCGCTTCCTGCTGTGATTCCGTGAAAGTAGCTGGCCGTAAGGCTACCCTTCTCCACGAGATAATTCAGCGAAGCCCCCCCGGAGCCCGCGACGTGCTGTGTATCTGCCGTCGGAGGCTGCGCGATACGGAAATTCGTAATCTCGGGACCGCCCGACAGGGTCAGAGCCAGCCTGCCCGTTATCTTTCGTCCAAAAACGACTTGGATTATGTGATCGCCAATCGCCTGCGGATCATTAATGTAATGGAACGCACTGAAACGATACTGCAGACCAATCGTGTTGCTGCGCGTGATCTGATAGTTGTAGCCGACGTTTCCGACGTACTGGTCACTTTCGATGTTTCCGGGCTCGGTAAATCGCAGCAGGCTGTAGAGCCCTCCCATCGTCACCGAACTCCGCCTCGACAACTGATAAGTCGTCTGCACTCCAGCCGTGTTGAAATAACGTGGACCAACCGCCGAAAAAATTGACTGTCCCGGGCTGTATCCTGCCCCAATTCCTGTCGGTCCTCCCCCTAACGATCCGCCCACTCCGGGAGTGGATAATCCCGTCCCCGCACCAAATCCAAACTGGGACTGCGGCAGATAGCCAAATTCGTCGAGAAGCACCAGCTGGAGACGTTTCCAGTTAAAGGTTTGTGTCGCTCCGAGCTGTTGGAACCAGCCATTTCCGATCCCATCGTCTGTCGAAAAATATCCGCCGCCGGAATAGTTCACCCGCAATTGCGAGCGGCTCCAGTTTTCAAGCAGACTCACGTTCCCGTTCAAGTAGCTTGTCGAGCTCCAGCTGTCTTGACCGCCCCCCAGGCTGCCATTGGATTGAATGACGTTGTTATAGGACACTCCAGGTACCCAGTAACTATGCCGTTCAGGGGGCGCGCCTACCGTCGTTTGCTGGAACCCGGTTAGCGGCCGAGTATCGGGCTGATAGGTGTCCGGAGATTGGTTCTGTTCCTGCTGATTATCGACGCCCAAAGGACCGTAGGTTTTCGCCGGAGGCTTCGGAGGCTCACTGCTCTGCTGATCTTGAGCGTACGCGCTCGTTCTGGCCAGCCACCCGCACGCCGCAACTAAGATCGCCAACTTTTGTAGGTTCCTGCCTCTCATCATGACTCTTCCTATGGCACCACGATGGTATCGCCGGGCTGCAGCGGAATATCGTCCTGCTTCCCGTCCAGCACCGATTTATAGTTGAACGGGTGCTTCACCTGCTTGCCGTTTTCGTTTCGCAGTACATAAATCTTCTTAAGATTGGAAAACTGTGTAAATCCGCCGGCACTCGTCAATGCCTGCAGCGCCGTCATGTTCGGCAGCAGCGGATACGCTCCCGGTCGCGTCACCTCGCCTGTCACGTACACGCGCCGGCTGTTGATCTCCGCCACGCTTACGGTCACTTGCGGGTTGTTGATGAATTTCTTTAGCCCTTCCGTAATCGTATTAGCCAGTTCCATCGCTGTTAGGCCGGCCGCCTGCACGTCATTTAGCAGCGGCAGCGAGATCTTCCCATCGGGCCGGACCGGTACTGACCGCGAGATCTCCGTTTCTTTCCACACATCCACACGCAAAACATCCTGCGGTCCGATCTTGTAAGTGGCGTCGGTAGTCGCCGCCGGTTGCGCGGCGCTGCTCTTCGCCCCTTCCTGTGCTTGCATCCCACCCGTGGCCAGCATGATCCCAATGGCTGCGCACAGCACCGCTTTCATCGCTCTTCTCCCTCGTTTTTCAACTCAGTCCCCGGCACTTCCATCTGCTTGATCTTGTACAAAAGCGCCTTGTAGCTTATCTGAAGTTGTTTTGCTGCCTGCTTTCGATTCCAATGCGTTCTTTCCAGCGCCTTCAAAATCAACTCGCGCTCCGCCAACCGAGAAGCCTCGCGTGCTACTGCCTTTAGCGATGAATTTCTCGGCGCCGCGCCCGCGTCCATCGGACGCATCGCTGGACGTTGTAATTCTCCCATCACACCCATGGAATCGCCCAGCGCCACAATTCTTCGGGCCAGGTTTTCCAGTTCCCGCACATTTCCCGGCCACTCGTGCGCTCTTAACAACTCTTCATCGTCCGCGTTCAGTACTGGCGTCCTTTTTGCAGCCTCGTGAGCGTGTTTTTCCAAAAAGTACTCCGCCAGCGGCACGATATCCGCTTTTCTTTCTCGTAGCGCGGGCAACTTCACGCACACCCCGTTAATCCGAAAATACAATTCCCTACGGAACCGCCCCATTCCGATCTCTCGATCCAAAACTCTTGTGGCGGTCGAGATCAGCCGCAGGCTCGCTCGCCCTCCCGACGCTACTTCCTGTTGCTGCAGCATCGCCTGCATTACTTTCTGGCAATCCACGTCAAGTTCATCAATTCCGTCGAGGAAAAGCGTGCCGGCGCTTCCTTCTTGAGCCTGCTCCAGACATTGCCTCATCTGGTTCAGCAAGTCTCCCGGCGCCAGCATGGTGCAGTTCAATTTTGCCATTGGCAGCTCGCGCCGCCGAGAAAGCTGGTGGATCAGCTTCCCATACACGTCCTTGCCGGTACCGCTTTCTCCACTCAGTAAAACCGGTATATCAGTCTGCGCGATTTCTCCAACAATAGAGTTGACCGATCGGATGGCCTCCGACTGACCGTACACAAAGCCATGCTCGCCGATCAGATCAATTGCGCGACTAAGTCCAGCTGCCATAAGTTTCCGGCAATATCACAGCAAGTCCCTGGCCAAGCGTTCGCCGGGCTTTAGCCCCTGAGAGTCGGCTAAGTCATTTGTTTGCAGCATATTACAAGCATGTAGTCACGGGGCATCCTCGACCGCCCCATGGGCATTACCATCCGCCCATTCCACGAAGTGGCAAACTTTTATCCCTTTTTGGCCAGACCCAGCCACAGAGCTCCGTTCTTTTGTAGGTAACTCCATTAGAATAAATGAGATAGTCCCGGAATAGGTTTAGTCGCTACCGACCGAAAAGTAGGTGCAGTCCGGATGGATGAACGCCAGAGCGCTCACGCTCGCCTCGGGGTCCATCATGAACCCCTCAGTCAGCTGTACCCCTATCTCCTCTGGTTTCAAAAGCTTCCAAAGTCCGGTCTGGTCCTCCAGCTCCGGGCACGCGGGATAGCCAAAGCTGTACCGTTTTCCGCGGTATCTTGACGTAAACCGCTGCGCCATCGTCATTTCGGCCGGGTCGGAATATCCCCAATCTTCCCGTATTCGCCGGTGCAACCACTCTGCGCAAGCTTCCGCCGTTTCAATCGCCAGCGCCTGCAGCCCATGTGAGCGAAAGTAATATCCTTCGTTCTTCGCCGCTTCCGACCTCCCCCGTACACCTTCTCCCGCCGTCACTACAAACGCCGCGACGTGGTCCCGTTTCCCATCCCGCGTAGGCAAAATGTAGTCGCTCAGGCACAGCCGGTCACCCGCCACCTGCCTTTTGAAATTCCACATATGCGCCGGCTTGCTCTCTCCCGGCTGGAAGACGTGCAGCCGTTCTCCCTCGCTCTCTGCCTCAAAAAATTGCCATACTGCGCGTACCTTCATGAATGTTGCCGCTTCTTCTTTAACTTCTTCCATCGCTTCGAACAATTCCACTGCTTTCGGCTCGCGCGCCGCCAATTGCTTCTCAAAATCGCCTTTGTATCCCAGATGCCGCCCATACAGCATGAAAGGATTGATGTAGCTCCACACTTCCCGCAAATCTGGCACCAGCCGCACCTTGCGATCCAGATATCCCACGGGCGCGATCGGCAAATCCGCGCGCACTTTTGCCGAGCGCGTCACCGGCGTCAAGTCTTTCACTGTCACCGTTGTGGTCACGCTCACGCCATCGCCGGCTGCTTGGTGCGCTTGCAGCACCGTCGCCCGCGTCGCCGGATCCATCAGCTCGTTCATCAGCCGCAGCCCAGTCATCGCGTCCTTCGCGTAACAAACTGCGTTGCCATAGCTCGGCGCAATCTTCGTCTGCGTAAACTTTCCGCTCAGCGCCGCTCCGCCCACGAGCAGCGGAACCATAATCCCCGCATCCTTCAGATCGCTCGCTGTGATCACCATCTGCTGCGCGCTCTTCACCAGCAATCCCGAAAGCCCGATTGCATCCGGATGGTGCTGCAAATATGCTTTGATCAGCTCTTCCGGCGGCACCTTGATTCCCAGATTCACCACCTCGTAGCCATTATTCTTCAAAATAATTTCCACCAGGTTTTTCCCGATGTCGTGTACGTCGCCTTTGACCGTCGCCAGCACGATTTTTCCGCGCTTCGCCGTGTCCGCCTTCTCCATGAACTGTTCCAGGTGCCCCACCGCCGCCTTCATCGCTTCCGCCGATTGCAGCACCTCCGCCACAATCAGCTCGTTCGCGTTGAACAGCCGCCCCACTTCGGCCATTCCCGCCATCAGCGGCCCGTTGATGATATCCAGCGGCGCTGCGCCTTCCGCCCGCTTTTTCTCCAGGTCCTCAATCAGCCCGTCGCGCGTTCCCTGAATGATGTAATTCCCCAACCTCTCATCCAGCGGCAAATCCTCCGCGCGCAGCTTCTCTTTTTTCTTCGCCGTGCGAAAATGTTCGGTAATCGACGCAATGTGAAACTGGTTGATTGCCGCCCGCTGTTCCTTACTCTGCTCCCTCCAGTCCATCGGCGCGCTTTTCAGCAGCTCGGCCTTCGAATTTCCCGCCGCCCCATGCTTCGGCGGATGCTGAAACAGCAAATTCTCCGCCAGCTCGCGCTCCAGCTCCGGAATCGACGCGAACCGTTCCAGCTTTTCCGTATTCACGATCGCCAGGTCCAACCCGGCCTTGGTGCAGTAGTAGAGAAAAACCGAATTCACCACTTCCCGTGCACCCGCTGGCAAGCCAAACGACACATTCGAAATTCCCAAGATCGTCCGCACATTGGGAATGGCTTTCTTGATCGCGCGAATTCCTTCCACCGTCTCCACCGCGCCGCCGATGTAGTTTTCATCCCCCGTAGCGCACGGAAATACCAGTGGATCAAAAATAATGTCCTCGGCGTCGAGCCCGTACTTGTTCGTCAGCAATTCGAACGAACGCTGCGCTATCTCCAGCTTCCGCTCCCTCGTGAACGCCTGCGCCTGCAGCCGGTCCTCGTCAATGCAGCCCACCACCACTGCCGCGCCATAGGCGTGCGCGATCGGTACCACCTTGTCGAATTTTTCCTCTCCGTCTTCCAGATTGATCGAATTGATGATCGCTTTCCCCTGGCAATACGTAAGCGCTATCTCCACCGCCGACGGATCGGTCGTATCCACCATCACCGGCGCTTTCACTTTGCGAATCAGCTTTTCGTAAAACGGCGCAATATCCTTTTTCTCGTCGCGCTCCGTGCTCTGCAGGCAAACGTCCACAATGTGCGCCCCGCCCTTCACTTGCCGCCGCGCAATCTCGCTCGCCTCTTCCCACTTTTCTTCGGCCACCAGGTTCTTGAACAGCCGCGACCCGATCACGTTGGTCCGCTCACCCACTAATAGCGGCCGCGTGCTGTCATCTGCTTCCACCGTCTCAATTCCCGAATACACTGCACGGTGCGCTTTCCCCGGCCGTATGCGCGGATTCTTTCCCTCCGCCATCTGCGCAATCGCCGCAATATGCTTCTCCGTCGTCCCGCAGCAACCACCCACCAGATTCAGCCATCCGTGGTCCACAAACTTTTCCAGTTGTGCCGCGAGCGACGTCGGCGTCTCCAAATACTTGCCTTCCTCGTCTGGCAATCCGGCGTTCGGATAGCAGGATACAAATTCGACTGTCACCCCGCTCAGGGTCCGAATATGGTCGGTCATGAACTCCGGCCCGGTTGCGCAGTTCATCCCAAATGCCAGGGGCTTCGCATGCTTCAGCGAGGCCCACATGGCCTCAACCGTTTGCCCCGCCAGCATCGTCCCCATGGGCTCGATCGTTACCGAGACGATCACCGGCACACGCTCGCCAATTTCCCGCGACAATTTGTCAATCGCCAACAATGCCGCTTTGATGTTCCGCGTGTCCTGGCAGGTCTCCACCAACAGCAGATCCACGCCGCCCTCGATCAATCCCTTGGCCTGCAGGTAATAATTTTCACACAACCCCGCGAACGTCACCCCGCCGGTCACGGTGATCGCTTTGGTCGTCGGTCCCATCGAGCCCGCCACAAAGCGCGGCCGTCCCGGCCTCGCAAACTCCGCAGCGGCCTGCCGCGCCAGCTCCGCCGCTTTCTTATTCAGCTGGTGCGCCTCCGCCGACAGGCCGTACTCCCCCAGCACCAGTGGCGTCCCGCCAAACGTGTCTGTCTCCACAATGTCCGCGCCTGCCGCAAAATATTTCCGGTGAATATCCAGCACCACGTCCGGACGCGTACGCACCAGTACCTCGTTGCAGCCTTCCAGGGCCGCTCCGCCAAAATCCTGCGCGGACAAGTCCCGCTGTTGCAGCATCGTACCCATCGCTCCATCGAGCACCAGGACACGCTGCCCCATCAGCTCCCGCAAGGCCTGTTCTATTTCCCTGAAATTTTGCATCCCGGATCTTGTAGCGCCGACAATCTTGTCTGCGCCTCTTCCATTGGTAGGTGTAGCGAAGGTCGTAGCTCCTTGCGGCTCCGCCAGCCGGTCCATCCCTCTTGGGTAACGACTGCGAACATCGCTTATTTTACGCGCCTTTCTCCTTAGAATCGAATCCAGTAGAACCTATTGACGCAGCTAAACGCTCTCGGCGTATAAGCAGGCATTGTCGTTCGAGCGGCGGGGAATCTGCTTTTTCGCTCTTGGAGGCTTGCCCATCCCCGCGAATGGCGGTCTGGAGCACATCCAAGTGGTCAGTAACAGTTCGTGAACACCTGCCCCAAAGTTCCTTGCCCACTCGTCCAGTTTTCCCTACCCTATCGAAGGTGGCCACTAAACGTCCGAGTCCCAAGCTTTCGATTTGCCTGCTCTCGCCGCATCCTCTCGTGCTGAGCGAGTTCGAACGCCTTTTGTCCAAGCCCGATTTCAAAGTCATTTCCAAACAGCTCGAATCCACTCTTGCTCCAGATCTTCGTTCTTTCGAACCGCCCAAAGCCCAGGTATACGTCATTGATGCGCACGCCGCCCGTCAAGCCACCGGGGCCTTGCTCTCCAATATTCTCGAGCGCCACGCTGATGCTCGCCTCATTGTCGTCGGCGAACAACATCAGGACTCCAATAGCTTCTCCCTGCTTCGTCTCGGCGTAAAAGGCATCCTCACCTACACCGAGGCTCGCGACCAGCTTATTCGCGCTCTCCCGCTCGTTGCCAATGGAGGCTTTTGGGTCCCGCGCACCGTTCTCTCCGGTTTCGTCGACTCCATCCTCTCCGGACAGACGCGCCGGCTCAAATCCGACTCCGTCGCCAACCTGAGCCGCCGCGAACAGGAAGTCCTCGATTCGCTCCTCGAAAATCTTTCCAACAAGGAAATTGCGGGCAAGCTCAACATCGCAGAGCGCACCGTAAAGTTCCACGTCTCCAACCTGCTTAACAAATTCGGTGTCCGCCGCCGCGCCGACCTCATCCTCCTGACCTTCCAACGCCGCATGGCCCCGGACTCTTGAGCCTTCCCCGAATTCCCCCCTTTTCATGGCACCGACCCCAACTCATCATTCCAACGAGGAATCTCTCGGAATGCTCCCGGGCTCTCCCATTAACCCATTCCCGCTCCCTCCTCTCCTCTTCCTTCTTTACTCTTCCTCCGCTCCCCCGCTAAACTTTCCTCTCAACTTATGACCTCTCACCGCCGCAACCCTGCTGCTCTGGTGGACCCCAAACTCTCCGTCGTCATTCCCGTTTACAACGAAAAAGCCACCATTGACGAGATCCTTCGCCGCGTTATCGACACCGAGTTCCGCAAGGAAATTGTCCTCGTCGATGACTGCTCTACTGATGGCACCCGCCAAATTCTGGAAAAAATGCTTCAGCTGCAATCTTCCGGCGCCGCCGAAGCTCCGGCCTTTGACGGCAGCGACCCCATCGCACTCCGCGACGTCCGCATCTTTTTCCAAGCCCGCAATCAAGGTAAAGGTGCCGCTCTCCGTCGTGGCTTTGCCGAAGTTACCGGCGACATCATTCTGGTTCAGGATGCCGACCTCGAATACGATCCGCGGGACTATGACAAGCTTCTCGAACCTCTTGTTGACGGCCGCGCCGACGTCGTCTTCGGCTCCCGTTTCCTCGGCGGCCCGCAGCGTGTCCACTACTTCTGGCACTACGTCGCCAACAAAATGCTCACCTTGCTTTCCGACATTTTCACCAACCTCAAACTCACCGATATGGAGACCTGCTACAAAGTCTTCCGCCGCGAAGTCCTGCAAGGCATCCGGCTCAAATCCGATCGCTTCGGCTTTGAGCCTGAAATCACTGCCAAGGTCGCAAAAGGGAATTGGCGGGTGTATGAAGTCCCCATCTCCTACGCTGGCCGTACCTACGAAGAGGGCAAGAAAATCACCTGGAGAGATGGTTTTCAGGCTCTCTGGTGCATCATCCGCTTCCGCTTCACCGACTAGGCGGACAGCTGGACAACCGCGCTGGTACGGTTTGGCCCGTGCAAAACGCTTAAAACCGGATAGCCCGATAGACGGTTCTATACGATTTGACTTACAGAACTAGTGCGTTTTAAATCGTTTGCATATCGGGGTTCAGCTTCCTGCCCTTTTGTGTGCGCTCCGATGAATCCGTCTAGGACGATTCTGAATCATGCCAACTCGCGTCTGGTGTTCTCTCTTCCTGTCGATCGTGTCTTTGACGTTGTCCAGCGTTCGCGCGGAGGCTCAAGCCGGAAACGGTGACCTCACGGGAGAAGTACGCGACGCCTCGGGCGGATTGGTGGCGGGCGCGAAGGTGACACTCGCGCGCGCCGACACGCAACAGACCTTCGCAACGTTCAGCACCGACGGGGGTGTTTACACCTTTCCCAGTCTGAAGCCCGGGACTTACACCGTTACTGCGGAACTATCCGGCTTTAAAAGGCTGGTGCGGGAAGGCATTGTCGTCTCCACAGGGAATACCACCCGTGTGGACCTGCAAGTCGTCGTTGGTGAGGTGAGTGAAGTCGTCACGGTTAGGGGTGAAGCCTCAACGCTAAAAACGGAATCCGCCACGCTCAGCCAAACCATCGACGCAATGGAAATTCCCGCGCTGCCCTTGAACGGCAGAACTTTCATTAACTTGATCGCGCTTGCGCCGGGCGTCGCGGTGCCGCCAGGGTCTTCCTTGCCGAGATTGAGCGGAAGCCGTCCCCGCACCAACGAATATCAATACGACGGGATAGGAGTCTTGCAGCCGGAACCGGGTCAGGTGGCGTATTTCCCGATCGTGGATGCGATTCAGGAATTTAACGTCGAGACGAATTCCGCGCCCGCGGAGTTTGGACGGTTCAACGGCGGCGTGATCAATCTCACGACGAAGTCCGGCACGAACGACTATCACGGCTCGGTATTTGAGTTTCTCCGCAATGAAAAGCTGAACGCACAAAACCTTTTCGCCCCGGCCGGGGCTGCCGGTCCCGGCAAGCCGGAATTTCGCCGCAATCAATTCGGCTTTGTGGCCGGCGGTCCGATCATTCGCGAAAAGACATTTTTCTTTGTGGACTATCAGGGCACCCGGCAGCTGATCGGTCGCGTGGTGACCTCAACGGTTCCTACACTGGCGGAACGCGATAACGGCGATTTTTCAAAACTGCTGGGCCAGCCGTTGTTCCGGGACCCCAGCAACAACAATGCGGTGACGACAAATCCCATCAATGCGCAGGGCAATCCCAACAACCCGATCACGACGACCGACACCAACGGGGCCACGATCCAAGTGCGGCAAAACATGATCTTTCGCACTTCGGATCACTTGGCCTACGCGGGCAACATCATTCCGCCAAACACGTTTGACGCGGTCGCCGAGAACTTGCTGGCCAGCTATCCCCTCCCTGCCGCCAGCGGCCAAGCCAACAATTTCAGCCGCATCGCGAACGAGCCGGACAATCAGGACCAGTTCGATATTCGCCTGGATCATCGTTTCTCCAGCCGCGATCAAATCTTCGGCCGCTATTCGTATTTCAGGGATTTCACATCGCCTGTCACCGCGTTTGCCAACGGCAGCGGCACGGTTGCTGCCGGATCGTTGGCCACGGGGCCGCAGGCGACCGTGGCTCAATCGGTGGTGGCGAATTATCAGCATGCGTTTTCACCGACACTTTTCAACGAGGCGCGTTTTGGTTATACCAGGCGGCATGTGGAGCGAGCAGCGCTGCTGCTCTCGAGTCCTCCGTCGGAGAGCCTGGGCCTGCCCGGAATTCCCACCAATGGCGCCTTCAACAACGAATTCCCGACCTTCCTGATCGCTGGATTTCAGCAATTGGGTCCCCCGCCGAACACGGATTCGTCTTTTCGCACAGACGTTGTGGAGTTGGCCGACACTGCTTCGTGGCAGCACGGGCGGCACACGATCAAATTTGGTGTCGACAACCGGATTTCGCGGCTGGACGTTCTGCAACCGCCATCGCCGACCGGCTCCTTCACCTTCAGCACACTGTTCACAAACTTGAGCGGCGTCACCGGAACCGGCAATGCGCTTGCCAGCTTTCTGCTCGGCCAGGTGCAGCAGTTCTCCATCGATATTCAGCAGACCGTTCTGCAGCCGCGCGCGTGGTTTCAGGAATGGTTCGTTCAGGACGATTGGAAGCTGACCAGCCGGCTGACGATGAATACCGGAACGCGCTACACGTTGAATTTTCCGTCAACGGAAGCAAACGATCGCGGCGCGGTGTTCAACCTGCAGACGCAGGAACTGCAGTATCTGGGGCAGGACGGATTTTCCCATTCCGCGCGGCAACTGCATTGGAAGGATTTCGGGCCGCGTCTGGGCATCTCCTATCTGCTCACCAAAAAGACCGTACTGCGCTCCGGATATGGACTGGCGTTTTTCGACCAGGCCGGCATTACCACGCCGTTCACGATTCCGCAGTTTCCGTTCGTGCAGACCGCCGCTCAGGCGACGCTCGACAACAAGACGCCGGCGTTTGTGCTGGCAAATGGGCCAGCGGTTCAGCCGGTCGGCCCCACGCCCGATGCCGGCTTGGGTCAAGGCGTGTTTTCCGTGGATCGCGGGTTAAGCTCGGGCTACGTGCAGCAGTGGAATTTGACGTTGCAGCGGGAACTGACGCCTTCGCTTTCTTTTGAAGTGGCTTACGTTGGATCGAAAGCCACGCACCTGGGTGTTCCCGATGTAAACCTCAACCAGCTCACGGTAGATCAGTTGGCGCTGGGCAGCGCGTTGACGCAGACAGTGCCGAATCCGCTCTTCGGGCAGGTTCCGCCGTCTTCATCAATTGGCGGACCCACAATTTCGCAGGCCCAGTTGCTCAAGCCTTACCCGCGATTTACAAACGTCGCACTGTTCCGCAACAACGTCGGCAATTCGGACTATCATGCGGTCCAAGCCAAACTGGAAAAGCGATTCTCGCGCGGGCTCACCTTCCTCGTCAGCTACACGCGTTCCAAACTGATCGATGATGCTTCTTCGGTCTTCGACGCTTCGATATTTACCGGCCCTATTGCCAATTTCCCGGTCGCCGACAGTTTCAACCGTCGCCTGGAACAGGACGTTTCGAACGGTGATATTCCCAACTATTTCGTCGCGAGCTGGGTGTATGAGTTGCCGATCGGTCCGGGGCACACGCTGCATCCCTCCGGAGTGTTGGGAAAATTCACAAATGGCTGGCAAATTTCCGGAATTGCCACGGTAGAATCCGGCATTCCGCTGGCGCTGACACAAACGACGAACTTCAACGCGTTTGCGGGATTCGGCACGCAGCGCCCGAATTGCGTGGGCGATCCTGCACCGGACCACGCAACCACCGCGGCGTATTTCAATCCGGCGGCATTTGCCATCGCGCCGCAATTTACCCTGGGCACTTGCTCGCGCAATCCGGTGCGCGGACCGAGTTATCAGGACGCCGACCTGGCGTTCATCAAACATACGAACATTACCGAACGCTACGCGCTGGATTTTCGGACGGAGATCTTCAACCTGACCAATACGCCGCCACTCAACGCGCCCAATGTAGTCTTCGGCAGCGCGGCGTTTGGCACCATTACCTCTGCCGGTGACCCGCGCGTGATTCAATTGGCTTTGAAGTTGAATTTTTGATGTGTGACGGCGGGACTGCGTCTAGGAGATCACTTTGATTTCGGGACCAGCCGAATTTCAAAAACGGATGGCCACAGTTTTCCAGTTACGAAAAGACGCTTGCGTTCCGGATCATAGGCGATACCGTTAAGAACGGCGCCGCCTTCTCGCCGATACATGGGACTCAGAAGCCCGGTGAGATTGATCCAGCCGAGCACTTTGCCGGTTTGCGGCGAAATGCGGGCGATGCGGTCAGTCTGCCAGACGTTGGCGAAGATTTCTCCTTCGACGTACTCCAGCTCGTTTAATTGATCGATGGGTTTGTCGCCGTCGCGTACGGTGAAGCGGCGCTTTTCTGCAAGCGTGGCCGCGTCGAGAACGCGGATGTCCGGCGTGCCATCGCTCATGAAGATTTCGTCCCCCTTTGTCGTCAGGCCCCAGCCCTCCCCTTGGTATGAGAACTGCCGCAGCTGGCGGAAGTCGCCGGCGTCGTACACAAATCCGGTTTGCGAAAGCCAGGTCAGCTGGATAATTTCGTTCTTATAAAACGTGATGCCTTCGCCGAAATATTCCGGCGCGAGGTCCACGCGTTTGACGATTTCGCCGGTCTCCAGGCGCACCTTGCGGAGCGACGAGCGGCCTTTTATTCCGGTGCCTTCATAGAGAAACCCGTCGCGCCAGGCCAGACCTTGCGTGAAGGCCATGGCGTCGTGAGGGAAGGCGTGCAGGACCTTGAACGTGTAGTCGATTTTCGGTAAGGCGCGGCCGCGGGGCGAAGTTTGAGAAAAAACCGAATCACGCACGGCGGCGGTCAAGAAGGCCAGCAACAGACAAACGGGCGTCCTCATTGTCATTGACGCGTCATTGTCGCATTGGGTCGCGCTGCCGGACTAGCCGGAAAGACTCACGGGCGAAAGACCAAGCGGCGCGAAGAGGTGCGGCGATTCCATGCGGATTCGATGTCGGTCAGCGGGACCTGCTCGGTATCCATTTGGAGCGCACCCCTTGCGGCTTGATCGAAAACCTGGCGCAGAGCAGTGGCGAGGACCTCCAATGGAGGAATTCCGGCGGTGCCCATAATGGTAAGAGCCGTGCTGCGAAGCGCGGCGGCAGGAAGTTGGATAGTAGGTGCTGCGGATTCCCCGACTTGCAGCAGGCGGGTTTCGCAAGCGCTGGCCGCGAATTCGTGAGTGGTTATGGCGGCCAGCAGTGCTTCCGTCGCAGGACCCCAGACGTAATCAATGACCACATCGAGGCGGGCTTCCGAATTTTGCCGGCGAAAAGCTTCCACAAGCGACTCTCGCGGCAGATTCAGGGAAATCGTTAGATCGGCGCCCAGCGTGGGCAGCGCCGCGAGGCTCGCCGGATTGCGGCCAGCCGCGACTACGCGTCCGGCGCCAAGGATTTTCGCGATTTGTACGGCCAGCTTCCCGGTAACGCCGGTCGCCCCCAGGATTAGTACTGTCTCGCCGGCGACCAGTTTGGCTCGATGGCTGAGCGACAACCAGGCCGACACGCCGGGATTGGGAATTGCAGCGGCAGTAGCGTCGTCGAGGGCCTCGGGAACGGAAAAGCATTGCTGGCGACGAACCACACTGCGTTCAGCGAAGGCGCCGTAAGGGCGGCGCGGTCCACCGAAAAAAACACGCGAGCGATCCGCCAGACGGCCTACGCCGTCTGATCCGCAGACGACGGGGAATTCGCGCGGGCTGGCGAAGTGGGTGCCCGCCGCGAGCTGCCTGTCTACGGGCTTAAGCGAAGCGGCGAGGACGGTGAGGAGAACCTCATCTTCACCGGCGACTGGATCGGGAAAATCCTCAAGACACGGAGTTTTGCCGAGTTCGCGAAGGACGGCCGCACGCATAAGCGAAATTCATGGTGTCAAAAGCAGCGCGCTTGAGCAAGCGCGGTCAGGCGAGAAACGGTTACCGCCGATTTGCGGACTACCGGGAATCTACTTGCTGTTGCCGGCCGTAATCGTCCCGGGCTTGGGCATTTGTTTCGCGTAGATCAGCCGAAGTGTGATCGTGCGCGTTTCGCCGGAACCAATATTTACGTTTTTCTGCCACTCCGAAAAAATGCCGTTGGCCGATGCGCGCAAATCGTAGTTGTCGGCGACCAGCTTGGACACCGTGAACCGGCCGTGAGCGTCAGTGCGCACGACGTGAGGGGATCTGCCGGCCGAGGACTGATAGGTGATCGCCGCGCGGGCAACCGGTTTGTCGTTGGGACCGAGCACGATACCGGTCAGTGTGCTGGAGCCTTTATGTTGCGGGGCGGCGAACACTGTGCGCGTCGCTAGCAGCGCAGTTGCAAAAAGAGTCGTAAAGACAAGAACGAATGTGATGAGCCGTTTCATGCGTTTGTTCTCTCAGCCGGATTTCCTGGACCGGCCTTTCACAATTCAGTCTAGAAGGCACGGGCGTATGGCGGTCGGCGATCAAGAAATTGTGCCGTGGGAACAACCTGTCACCGAGGTCAGGTGGGTGCGCCACGGGAGGTATCGCCTGCTGGGATTGGATGATTATTAGATTGAGTAATTCGGTCGCTACCAGTCACGCTTTTGCGACGCACGGCGAAGGGACGTAAACCTGTTCGCTCGACGGGTGTACTCTAAGCCCGCCGAACGTGAATTCAAGTCATCCTGGCCTGGGGAGTTGAGTTGCCAACCAAACGCCGCATTCTGCTGTCTTTGATGACGGAGGAGAACGACTTTCAACTGGAACAAGCCGCGTCTGCGCGTCGAGTCGCCGAAGGCGTGCCGTTGGACTTACAAATTCTGTTCGCCGGAAACGATACGATTACGCAGAGCACGCAGATCTTGCGTGCCATTCAGGGAGA
>Ga0075425_100003800_pt1 | contig 15428 bp, 16 predicted proteins | sample SoiMethybrSBSTD4_FD_75300 | JGI IMG/M metagenome (GOLD analysis project Ga0075425, IMG submission 75300) | Bulk soil microbial communities from a Populus tree surrounding site in Tennessee, USA - Soil MetaG P. TD hybrid SBSTD4 | ecosystem: Environmental > Terrestrial > Soil > Tree plantation...
TCCTGCTGCTTCCGGCGTGGCCGCGGCGCCGATCTACCTTTCAGCTCCTAATCGACCGTTTCTTCCGAGGCGACGATCCCTCGTTTCAGGCAGCGGTGCCGCGGATGGCCGCGAGTGCCTGTTCGGCGGCTGCCGTCCTCGTCGACGCGAAGGCCGGCGAGCTCGGCGGCTCCGCTTCGGGCCGAGCGGGCCGCCAGGCAGCCTCCCAGCCGCCTGCCCGCTGTCTGAAGGCGAGCGTGTATCCGCGCTCGAGCGCAGCATCGACGATTTCGGTCACGCGGTCGTCGTAGCGATCACCGTCACACATGGATTCGACGATAGGCCTCGTGCCGGACGGAGCTTGGAGTACGAAACGAGGAGCGGGATACTGATGTCGTGCGCCGGCTCGTCGTCATCGGCCTGATCGCCGCACTTGCCGCCCCGGCTGCGTCCGCACGTCCCTTCCTCGGCGTGCTTGGATCGAAGTCGCGCTTCCAGGCGCTGACGGGCCAGCGATCGACGGTCGGGCACATCATTGTCGGGTGGAACCAGGGCTATCGCTGGGGCACACCCCTCGCCGCCCTGATTCCGCAGTACGGCCCGATGCCCATGCTCGGGATCGGCACGTCGTCGTGGCCCAGCAAGCGCGAAGCAATCACGCCGATGGGGATCGCGCTCGGTCAGGGCGACGCCTATCTCTACGCCCTCAACCGGGCGATTGCGCAGTGGGCCCGGCCGATTTACCTGCGGCCCTTCGGCGAGATGAACGGGCACTGGAATCCTTACTGCGCATATACGTCGAGCGGACGCGCGAAGGGCGGGTCCCATTCGGCAGCGTGGTTCCGCAAGGCGTTTGCGCGCGTCTACCTGCTCGCACACGGCGGTCCGGCCGTGGAGGTCAGTGATCAGCTCCGCCGGCTCGGGCTTCCGCCGGTGCGGACCGACCTTGCCCCCAACCCGTACCCCACGCTGCGCGTGATCTGGAACCCGCAGGCCGAAGGGAGCCCAAACGTCCCCGGCAACAGCCCACAGGCCTACTACCCGGGCGACCGCTACGTCGACGTCGTGGGAAACGACATCTACGACATCGGCTTCCGGCCGCAGTGGGCGGCAAACGAGAAGCTCTACCGCGCACACCCGTCGAAGCCGTACGCATTCCCCGAATGGGGCCTCTGGGGAATCGACGACCCGGCCTTCATCCGCGCGATGGCGAAGTTCGTGAAGACGCACCGCCGCGTCGAGCTCCTGTCCTGGTTCAACGGCCAGGCGTCCGGAGGCACGTTCGACATCGCTACGAAGCCCCGGAGCCGGGCCGCCTACCGCGCGGTTATCTCGCCGCTCGGGCGTTAGCGCCGGAAGCGGCCAATGAGCTTCGCCGCGATCACGCGCCCGCGGAGCGCCGCCGTCATCCGCCTGCGGCCACGTACGCGGCGCCCTGTTCCGCCAGCGCTGCCTGCGCGGCCGCAAGCCGGGCCAGCGGGACGCGATAGGGCGAACAGCTGACGTAGTCCAGCCCCAAGCCGTGGCAGAAGGCGACGCTGGCGGGCTCACCGCCGTGCTCTCCGCAGATGCCCATTTTGATCTCTTCCTTCGTCGCGCGTCCGCGCCCAACCGCGATCCGCATCAGGTCCCCCACCCCGCTCTGGTCGAGCGTCTCGAACGGGTTGTGCTCGAGCACGCCGTCCTCGAGATAGCGGGTCAGGAACTTGCCCTCCGCGTCGTCGCGGGAGAAGCCGAGCGTCGTCTGGGTGAGGTCGTTCGTGCCAAAGGAGAAGAAGTCGGCGTACTCGGCGATCTCGTCCGCTCGGATGCAAGCGCGCGGAAGCTCGATCATCGTTCCGACGAGGTACTCGACCTCCTCGCTCTCTTCGTTGGCCGTCGCGATCGTGATCGCGCGGAGCCGGTGGAGCTCCTCGGCGAAGCCGACGAGCGGGTGCATGATCTCGATCAGCGGCGTCTCGCCGGTGCGGTCTTCGACCGCGACGGCTGCCCGAATGATCGCCCGCACCTGCGTCTCGTAGATCTCGGGCCAGAGCAGGCCCAGCCGGCAGCCGCGCGTGCCGAGCATCGGATTCGATTCCTGGAGCGAATTGATGCGCTCGCGCATTCGATCGTCCGATGCCTCGTCGAGCGGCGGCAGGAACTCGTGGAGGGGCGGGTCGAGCAGGCGAATCGTCACCGGCAGGCCCGCCATCGCCTCGAAGATCCCCTCGAAGTCGGACTGCTGCATCGGCAGGAGCTTCTCCAGCGCGTCGCGGCGCTCGTCTTCGTCGGAGGCCATGATCATGTCGCGGACGATCGGCAGCCGTTCTTCGGCCATGAACATGTGCTCGGTCCGGCAAAGGCCGATCCCCTGGGCCCCGAACTCGCGTGCCTTTGCCGCGTCGTCGGGCGTGTCGGCATTCGCTCGCACCCGCAGCCTGCGGTGCTCGTCCGCCCAGCCAAGGATGGTCTCGAAGTCCTCGTTGATCTGTGGCGGCACGAGCTCGACTGCGCCGACGATCACAACTCCACTGCCGCCGTCGATCGTGATCACGTCCCCTTCGGCGAGCTCGTGCACTCCGATCCGGACACTGCGATTCTCGGCGTCGATGCTCAGCTCCTCGCAGCCGGCGACGCATGGCTTGCCCATGCCGCGCGCGACCACGGCCGCGTGCGAGGTCATGCCGCCGTGCGCGGTAAGGATTCCCTGCGCCGCGATCATCCCGTGGATGTCGTCGGGCGATGTCTCCCAGCCGACGAGGATGACCGGTTCGCTCTCCCCTCTCTGTGCGGCCGTGTCCGCGTCGAGCACGATCTTGCCGGAAGCCGCTCCGGGCGAAGCGTTCAGTCCCTTTGCCGCGACTTCGTAGTCGGCGCTCGGGTCGAGCATCGGGTGTAGGAGCTGGTCGAGCTGCGCCGGATCGATCCGGGCGACGGCGTCCTCCTTGGAGATCAGACCCTCGTCGACCATCTCGACGGCCGCCTTCAACGCGGCCGCGGCGGTGCGCTTCGCGGCGCGGGTTTGCAGTAGATAGAGGCGGTCGTCCTCGACCGTGAACTCGATGTCCTGCATGTCCCGGTAGTGCTCTTCGAGCCGGCGCATCGTCTCGAGCAGCTGCTCGAACGCCTCCGGCAACTGCTCCTTCATCTCGTCGAGCGGCTGGGGCGTCCTGATCCCCGCAACGACGTCCTCGCCCTGCGCGTTGGAGAGGAACTCGCCGTAGAGCCCGGACTCGCCGGTCGACGGATCGCGCGTGAAGGCGACGCCGGTGCCAGAGCGGCTGCCCTTGTTGCCGAAGACCATCTGGACGACGTTCACGGCCGTGCCGAGGTCGTCGGGGATGTGGTGGGCGCGGCGGTAGACCTGCGCGCGCGGGGTGTCCCACGAGTCGAATACGGCACGAACGGCGCGGGCAAGCTGCACGTGGGCGTCCTGTGGGAACGAGGCGCCCGCCTCCTGCTCGTAGAGCTCCTTGAAGGTCGCGACCAGCTCCTTCAGGTCGTCCGGCGAGAGATCGACGTCCTGCTTTGCCCCGCGGCTCTGCTTGAGCTCGGCGAGGGCCTGCTCGAAACGGTCAGCGTCGATTCCGTCGACGACTTCGCCGTACATCTGGATCAGCCGCCGGTACGAGTCCTGGGCGAATCGCTCGTTTCCCGTTCGTACACCGAGGCCTTCGACCGCGTCGTCGTTGAGGCCGAGGTTGAGGATCGTGTCCATCATCCCCGGCATCGAGACCGCCGCTCCCGAGCGCACCGAGACGAGAAGCGGGTCTCCCGGGTCGCTGAATCGCTTGCCCGTCCGCTCCTCGAGCGCGGCGAGGTGCTCGTCGATCTCAGCCTCGAGGCCTTCCGGCAGCTCCTTGGTGCGCAGGTAGTCCCGGCACGCGTCGGTCGTGATCGTGAAGCCCGCCGGAACCGAGATCCCGAGCGCCGTCATCTCGGCGAGCCCGACCCCTTTTCCGCCCAGGAGTTCCTTGCCGCCCCCGGCCGGTTCGTCGAAGTCGAAGACGTAGCGCCCGTTCACCATGCGGTGAATCTTCCCATGAGCAGCGGGATTACGCTTTGCGCGCTTCTTTGCGCGGATACCTAGGCTTCGCCGACAGGGGGCCGGTAGCCTGGCCGGCGGCGCGCTCGAAAGTCGGCGAGCCACGCAAGCGCCCGGGTCGCCACCCAGAACGGCGTGAAGAGGACGTAGAAGACGAACAGGGCGGCGGCGAGGATCCCGCACCACGTCGCCCAGCGCCAGAGCGGCACGGGAGGCTTCGGCTTCATGCGGTGGTGAGCTCGGCGCCGGCCTCGGCGCGGCGCTGCTCCATCAGCCGGATCACCCGCGCTGCAGTCTCCTCGATCGATAGCTCCGAGATCTCGATCACAGGGCAACCGAGCCGCCGGTGGACCGCCTCGGCCGCCTCGAGCTCGTCGTAGATCTCGATCAGCTTCGCGTACTGGCGGTTGCTCCCGCCGAGTCGACGCACCCGCTGCTGCCTGATCTCGGCCAGACGGCCCGCCTCGATCGTGAGGCCGACGACCTTGAGCGGGTCGATCTCGAACAGTGCCGGGGGCGGGTCGATCCCCTTCACGATCGGGACGTTCGCTGTCTTGTAGCCGAGATAGCCGAGGTAGATCGAGAGCGGCGTCTTCGACGTCCGGGAAACGCCGACCAGGACGATGTCGGCTTCGTGCAGCCCGCTCCCCATGCCGTCGTCGTACTTGACCGCGAACTCGATCGCGGCCATCCGCTTGAAGTACGACGAGTCGAGCGGCGGCCGGGCCCCAGGTGTCATCTGCGCCGCCTGGCCGGAGACCCGCGCCACGGCGTCGATCGGGTGGCCGAGCAGATCGCAATAGTGGAGGCGCGCGCGGCGGCAGAGGACACGCATCTGCTCGCGGAGCTCGGGCTCGACGAGGGTGTAGACGACGACCGCAGGCCGACCTCTCGCCCGCTCGACGGCCAGTCTCAGGTGATCGACGGTCTCGACGCGCGGATGGCGGATCTCCTCGAACTCCTGGTCGGGGAACTGTGCCTCGAGCGCATGCACAAGCCGGGTGGCGGTCTCCCCGGTGGAGTCGGAGACGACGTGCAGCTCGACGGAAGGCGTCGCCATGTTTCGGAGGCTAGCGGGGGATCTGCGAAAAGTCGCCGAGCGCGCCGAGGGTGTCGCGCACGTCGAGCAGGAGGCGCAGCCGGTTCGCCCTTACGGCCTCGTCCTCTGCCATTACGAGCACCTCGTCGAAGAAGCGCTCCATCACCGGCGCGAGCTCGGCGCCTGACTCGAGCGCCGCCTTGATGTCGCCGTTGCCGTCGATCGCGACCTTTGCCAACGTCTCGGCCAGCTCCTTTTCCGCATCCTCGACAAGGAGGCCGCGGTCGAGCTCCTCGGCGGCTTCTCTCTGGGCCTTGCCCGCGAGGCTGTGGGCGCGATCGTAGGCGGTGTAGACGCCCTCGAACTCCGGCGACTCGCGCTCACGGAAGAGGTCTTCGGCGCGCCGGGCGACGCCCCCGAGATCGGGAACGTTCGATGCGCGCGCAGCCCGCACGTACTCGACGGGGACGTCGAGCAGAGAGTCCAAGCGCTCCTCCACGAACTCACACAGCTCTTCGGGCAGCAGCTCGCGGTCGATCGTCAGGCCGCCCTCCAACGCAAGCCGAACGAGACCGATCGCGGCGCGGCGCAGCCCGTACGGGTCGCGAGACCCAGACGGCTTGTGCCCGAGCTCGAAGGCGATCCGAAGCGTGTCGAGCTTGTCGGCAGCCGCGAGCACCTTGCCGGGCTCGGTCTGCGGAAGTGGGCCGCCCGCGGCGTCGGGCAGGTACTGCTCCTCGATGGCTTTCGTCACTGCGGCGGGATAGCCCGCTAGCCGCGCATACTCTGCGCCGATGTAGCCCTCCAGCTCCGGGAACTCACGGACGAGCTCGGAGGCCTGGTCGGCCTTTGCCAACCGCGCCGCCTCGAGCGAGGCCTCGCCGCCGCCGAGGCGCTCGACCAGCTTCGCAACGCGCTCCGCCTTCTCGGCGAACGAACCGGCACCGGCGAAGAACGTGATCGAGGCGAGCCGCTTTGCGAGCGAGTCGATCCCGACCGCGACGTCGCGCTCGAAGGTAAATGAGGCATCTTCTAGACGCGCCTCGAGCACCTGGGTGTGGCCGGCCGCGACGACAACCGGGTCGCCGCCGTTCGCGACGAGAGCGAAGCGGTTGCCCACAATCGGGAAGTAGCGCTGGTGCGACTGCATCGTCGTCACGATCACGCGCTCCGGAAGCTGGAGGAAGCGCTCGTCGAAGCTGCTCTCGAGCACGATCGGCTTCTCGACGAGATGGACGACTTCGTCGAGCTTTCGGCCCGGATCGCTCCAGCCGCCGATCGCGTCCAACCCTTCGATGATTTTGCGCCGGCGCTCCTCGGCAAGCGGCTCGACGTCGGCAGCGCGGAGCGTGTCCGCATAGGCCGCCGCGCTCGGGATCTCGACCGCACCGTGCGTGAACCGGTGGCCGAACGACGTCTCCCCGACGATCGTCTCGGCATCGAGCTTCGCGAGCACCCACCGCACCGGGCGAGCGAAGCGGATCCCGCTTTCGTCCCAGCGCATCGACTTCCTGAACGAGAACCCTCGGACGATTCGGTCGATCTGCTCGGGCAGGACTTGCCGCAGGTCGCGGCCCGGCACGGTGACGCCGAGGAACCCGTCGCGGAGTTCGAGCTCGTCCAGCGACACACCGTGCTTCCTGGCAAAGCCGGCCGCAGCCTTGTCGCGCAGGTTCTCCGGCGGGCCCTTGACCCACTCGTCGGCGGTCCTCTCGGGCAGGTTGTCGATCAGGAACGCCAGCCGCCGCGGCCCGATGAAGAGCTCGGACGGCTCCGCCCCGATGTGTGCGCGCGCGAGCTGCGGCAGCTGGGCCTCGGCTTCCCGACAGGCCCCGGCCGGCAGCTCCTCAGCGCCGATCTCAAGCAGCAGCGACGGCATCTTCCTCCTGGGTTCCGAGATACGCCGCGGCGACGTCACGCGCGAGCTTTCGGACGCGGCCGATGTAAGCGGCGCGCTCCGTCACCGAGATCGCGCCGCGCGCGTCGAGCAGGTTGAACGTGTGCGAACACTTGAGCACTTGGTCGTAGGCCGGAAGCGGCAGCCCGGTCTCCAACAGATGCCTGCACTCCGCCTCGTACTCGCCGAACCGGCGGATGAGCACGTCGACCGGCGCTTCCTCGAAGTTGTACCGCGACCATTCGCGCTCGGCCTCGAGGTAGACGTCGCCCCAGGTGACACCGGGGGCCCACTCGAGCTCGAACGCGGTCCGCTTGCCCTGGAGGAACATCGCGAGCCGTTCGAGCCCGTACGTCATCTCGGCGGGAACCAGCTCGACGTCGAAGCCCCCGAGCTGCTGGAAGTACGTCCATTGCGTGATCTCCATCCCGTCGCACCAGACCTCCCAGCCAAGCCCCCAGGCGCCCAGCGTCGGCTGCTCCCAGTCGTCCTCGACCAGTCGCATGTCGTGCCGTCGGAGGTCGATGCCGAGAGCCTCCAGCGAGGCCCAGTAGAGGTCGAGGACGTTCTCGGGCGCCGGCTTCAGGATCACCTGGTACTGGAAGTAGTGCTGGAACCGAAACGGGTTCTCGCCGTAGCGGCCGTCGAGCGGCCGGATCACGGGCTCGACGTAGGCGACGTTCCACGGCTTCGGCCCGAGACAGCGGAGAAAGGTATTCGGATTCATCGTTCCGGCCGCTAGCTCGGTGTGGTACGGCTGCATCAGAACGCAGCCGTATTCGGCCCAGTAGCGCTCCAGCGCGATGATCATCTCCTGGTAGTTCACGTCTCAGGAGTGTCGCATTTGGCGTGACGGGTATCTGATCCCACGATGGAGAAGGAAGTTCACGTCGCGGAGGTCAAGGCCTTCAAAACGAAGTCCGGCAACACCCGCTTCGTGCTCAAGGACGACGACGGAAACGAGTACACGACGTTCCGCGAGGGAATTGCGCGGCAGGCGCTTGCCGCCGAGGGGGGCCGCGCCCGGATCGAGTGCCACGAGGAGGAGCGCAACGGCTACAGGAACGTCTACCTCGACAAGGTCGAGCCGCTCGAGGATCAGGAAGCCAGCGGCGAATACGCCGACCGGGAGGCCGAGGAGGTCGCTTGGCAGACGGCGGTCGAGGCGGCGCCCTGGCTGCTCGGTGAGAAGCCGAAGCAAAGCGTTCCACCGCGGCGGTTCTTCGAGAAGCTAAAGCCGTTCAAGGAGCTCGTCGCCGAGGACATCCGGGACGGCGACGAGAGCGACTAGAGACGCGTAACCGCCGTCAAGCGTTTCCCGCCGGCTTCGCGCGAGGACGTCACGGTTTTCGCCCAGACGCGCTCCCCACGGGCGCGCCTTTTCCCACTAGGCTCGACGCGGGGAGGAGGTCGGATGTGCCTTCATCAGGGCGCGAAAAAACGCCCGGCCCTTCGTCAGCCCGCCAGCGTCCGTAGCCGGAAGCCGCCGTGAAACTCGTATGAGGAATTGACGACGGCCAGCGCGTCCCGCGCTGCCCGAGCGCTCAGGCCTGCATCGCCTGCCTCGGCCAGAGGCCGGCGCAGCAGGGCCTCGATCCCGCTCAGTCCCTCGGGCGCGAGCGTGAGCGTAGTCTCGTCGCGGCAGGCCGCGCAGACCGCGCCTCCCGCTCGTGGCGAGTAGCCGACGAGACCCTGCTCCGCCCCACACTCGGCGCAGCTCGTCACGTGCGGCAGGTAACCGGAGAGCCACAGGAGCTTCAGCTGGAACGAAAGCGCCAGCGGGTCGAGCCCCGGCCGGGCTGACCGATCCGAAGGCGCCAAATCGTCGAGCAGCTCGAGAAAGCGCGTCAGAGCCCTGAACGCGCGCGCGTTCGCCTCCTGCTCGGTGAAGAGGCGAAGCATCGCCTCGAGCCCGACAAGTCCGACGTTCAGCCGATACGGATCCTCACGGGCCGTGCGGTGCGACTCGATCAGGTCGACCCCGGTAACCGTATGCAGTTCACCGGAGCCCTGATGCAGGAGCAGCTCGACGTGGCTCAGCGGCTCGAGCCTGGCACCGAAGCGGGACTTCGTCCGACGGATGCCTTTCGCAACGGCGCCGACGCGACCTCGGTCGAGCGTGTAGAGATGGAGCACGCGGTCGGCTTCGCCGAGCCGGAAAGAGCGCAGGACGACAGCTTCCGTCTTGTACGTGCGCCCGGCCACCGTGCCGTCAAGTGTAGGGACAGCACGAGTCGGGAATCCTTGGCCAGTCTTCCCCGTTCTCCAACCAGGGTGGCACGCGTTCATATGTATACGACGGCCTGGTGCGGGTATTGCGTCCGCGCTAAAGCCCTGCTCGACGGGAAGGGGATCGAATACGACGAGATCAACCTCGACGACGACCCCCATTTTCGCCAGAGGCTCCTCGATTTGACCGGCGGCTGGACCGTGCCTCAGATCCTGATCGACGGCAAGCCGATCGGCGGCTATACGGAGCTCTGGCGGCTCGACAAGAGCGGCCGGCTCGCCGAACAGCTCGCCGCCTAGCTCCTCAGCGCTGGCAGTGCGGACAGAACCACGTCCCGCGGCCGCCGACTCTGGTCTTCTCGATCGGTGTCCCGCAACGCGGGCATGGCTCCCCGCCGCGTCCATACACCTTGAACTCGTCCTGCATTCCACCCGCAGCCCCGTCGGGCGTCCGATAGTCGCGGAGCGTCGCCCCCTGGCGCGCGATCCCGGCCTCGAGGGCGCGTCGGATACCCCGATGGAGCGCGCGGATCTCGGGCGCCTCGAGCTCCCCGGCCGGCCTTCTCGGATCGATCCGTGCTCGCCACAGCGCCTCGTCGGCGTAGATGTTGCCGACGCCCGCAAGTGTCTTCTGGTCAAGGATCGCGGCCTTGATCGGCGCCCGCCGGCGGGTTAGTCGCGCCGCGAGCTCGGACGCCGAGAATTCGCGCTCGAGCGGCTCGAGCCCGAGACGCGCCGCGAGGTATGAGTCGAGCTCGTCCTCTCGGAGGACGAGCCAGGTTCCGAACCTGCGGACGTCTCGGTACGTGATGTCCGATCCGTCGTCTAAACTGACAACGGCTCGCACATGGGAGGCAGGCAACCCACCATTTCGCGAGTGCGCAAACGTTCCAGTCATCCGGAGGTGAATCAGGAGAACCAGACCGCTCTCAAACCGAACAATCAAATACTTGCCGCGCCGGCGAACGGCGGCGACGCGCTCGCCAGTCAGCTCTGCAGCCACCTCTGCAGGGTCGAACGGACGCGTCAGCCGCGAGTCGAAGATCTCGACGTCCTCGAAGCGCCTACCGACGAGCTTCGGCTCGAGACCGGTCCGCACCGTCTCGACTTCAGGCAATTCGGGCATCGCGTCAGCGTAGCGCCGGGCGAGAGACCCACCTGACGGGCCGGGCCCACGCGCTGAGCCTAGGCCGTGAGGACGTCGAGGATGACGTTGCGCTCGCGGGGCGCCTCGTCTGCGACCTCGTAGGCTTCGATGACCTCGTCGGCCGCAGCCGCAGCGCTCGGCTCGTCACGCGCATGGACCTCGGCGAGGATGTCCCCCGATGAGATCTTGTCGCCGTGCTTCTTCAGGCAGACGATCCCGACCGCGTGGTCGATGTCATCGTCCTTGTCGCGGCGTCCTGCTCCGAGGTGTAGAGCGGCGTTGCCGACCTGGACCGCGCCGAGCGAGCGGACGAAGCCGGCCCGCGGAGCGACCACCTCCCGGATCAGAGGCGCGGTCGGTAGCGCCGCTTGGTCAGGGTTGCCGCCCTGGGCCGTGATCCAGCGCTCGTAGGCGGCCGCCGCCGAGCCGTCGGCGATCGCCTGATCGACTCGGCTACGAGCCTCCTGTCGGGTCACGCCGAGGTCCGAGAGCGCCAGCAACTGCGTCGAGGCCTCCGTGACGAGCTGCATGAAATCCGGCGGGCCTGCGCCCCGTAGCGTCGCGATCGCCTCGCGGATCTCCAGCGCGTTTCCGACTGCATGCCCGAGCGGCTCGTCCATGTCGCTGATCACCGCGACCACGTCGCGGCCCGCGCGTCGCCCGAGATCGATCATTACTTCCGCGAGGCGTTCGGCGTCGGCACGCGCCTTCATGAAGGCGCCGTCACCCACTTTGACGTCGAGAACGATCGCGTCCGCGCCGCCGGCGATCTTCTTCGACATGATGCTCGCCGCGATCAGGGAGTAGTTGTCGACGGTCGCGGTGACGTCGCGCAGCGCGTAGAGCTTCTTGTCTGCGGGGACGAGGTTGGCGGTCGCACCGACGATCGCGAGCCCGACCGAGCGCACCTGCTCGATCAACTCCTCCGTCGTCAGCTCGACTCGAAAACCGGGGATCGACTCGAGCTTGTCGAGCGTCCCGCCCGTGTGCCCGAGCCCGCGGCCGCTCATCTTGCCGAAGGGCACGCCGCATGCGGCCACGATTGGCCCGACGGCGATCGACGTCTTGTCGCCAACCCCTCCGGTCGAGTGCTTGTCGACGACCTTGCGGCCGAGGGCGCCGTGAAGGTCGACGGTCTCGCCCGTGCGGATCAGCGCGTCGGTGAGGGCATAAGTTTCGGCGCTGGACAGGCCCCGGAAGAAAACGGCCATGGTGAATGCAGCCAGCTGATAGTCGGGGATCTCACCCTTCGCGTAGCCGAGCATGAGCTCCGAGAGCTCGTCGGCAGACAGCTCGCCACCGTCGCGCTTGCGCTCGATCAGCTCCGGAACGCGGATCAAGGCTCGAGAATCGGCTCGCCCGGAATCCCACGCCCTGGCGCCTTACCCCCCAGCCAGCGGTTGACCGTGGCGCCGACATCGGCGAACTCGCCCTCATGAATCCGGCCCGCCGCGTTCTTGCCGGCCACGTAGCCGAGCAGCAGGGCGTACTCGCGCGAGTGGTCGGTCGAAGGCGTCGTCGGATCGCAGCCGTGATCCGAGGTCAGGATCAGCAGGTCGCCGGGCCGCATCGCCTCGAGCAGATCCGGCAGCCGACGGTCGAAGTCCTGCAGGCAGCGGTGGAAGTTGACCGGATCGTTGCGGTGCCCCCAGAGCATGTCCGTTTCGACAAGGTTGACGAAGATCAGCCCGGAGTCCAGCTCCTGTAAGAGCGCTTCGGTCTGCTGGATTCCCTCGACGTTCGACTTCGTCGGACGGGACTCGTCGATGTCCTGGCCCGCGAAGATGTCCGAGATCTTCCCGACGCCGTGCACCTTGTTGCCCGCCTCTCTGATCAGCGTCAGGTAGTTGGGCCGTTTTGGTTCCAGCGAGAAGTCGTGCCGGTTTGGGGTCCGCTCGTAGTTGCCTGCTTCGCCGGAGAACGGCCGCGCGATCACGCGTCCAACTGCGTGTTTGCCGGTGAGGATCTCGCGCGCCACCCGACTACCCGCGTAGAGCTCCTCGAGCGGGATCGTGTCCTCGTGCGCCGCGATCTGGAAGACCGAGTCCGCGGAGGTGTAGACGATCCACTTCCCGGTGCGTTGATGCTCTTCGCCGAGCTCTTGGATGATCTCGGTACCGGAGGCCGCCTTGTTCCCGAGCACCCCGCGTCCGGTTCGGTGCATGAACGGGTCGATCACGTCGTGAGGGAATCCGTGAGGGTAGGTCGGCATCGGCTGCGGGGTCACGACGCCCATCAGCTCCCAGTGGCCGGTCGTCGTGTCCTTTCCCTTCGAGCGCTCAGCGAGCCGGCCGGCCGTCGCCGGAGCACCCGGTTGCGGCGGGCAACCCTCGAGCGGCTCGACATTTCCGAGACCTAGGGCCTCGAGGTTCGGCAGGTCGAGTCCGCCAACGGCTTTCGCCACGTTTCCGAGCGTGTCGGAGCCTTCGTCTCCATAGTCGCTCGCGTCGGGCAGCGCTCCTGCGCCGACGGCATCGAGCACGATCACGCAGGCGCGCGACACGCGGCTATTCTAGGTCGGTCGTGGCGACCGTCCTGGGACTGATCGGGCTTGCAGTGTTCATCGTGTGCGTGATCGCACTCGCCGCCGCCATCACCTGGCTGGTGGTCAAGATCATCCCGGCGCGGGAGAACACCGAGCCGCGTCGCTCCTAACTCCGCCCGCGCCATACCTCACCCCAATCGTCGCGAAATCGGCGCACCCGCGTCAGCCACGCGTGTGCTTTTCCGCGATATCGTCGTTTTCGTGGGTGGAGGGCAGCGCCCCACCCAATGAAGGGCGGGGGTGCGGGTTCGGGTCTGGTCAAACGGCGGCCAGCGGTAGGACGTCTTCGAGCGGGAAGTAGTCGAGGCCGTGGGCTTCGGCGACCGCCTCGTAGGTGACCTTTCCCTCGAGGACGTTGACGCCGCGCGCCAGGGCTCGGTCGCGGGCGACGGCCTCGCGCAGGCCGTGGTCGGCGATCGCCTCTGCGTAAGGCAGCGTCACGTTCGTCAGCGCCTTCGTCGAAGTGATCGGCACCGCGCCGGGCATGTTCGCGACACAGTAGTGCGTGACACCTTCGACGACGTAAACAGGATCGCTATGCGTCGTCGGCCGCGACGTCTCGGCGCAGCCGCCTTGGTCGATCGCGACGTCGCAGAGCACGCTGCCGTCCTTCATCTCGCCGACCATCGCGCGGGTGATCAGCTTCGGCGCAACGGCGCCGGGGATCAGCACGGCGCCGATGACGACGTCGGCCTCCGCGACCGACTCCTCGATCTGCAGGCTCGACGACATCAAGAGGCTGACGCGCCCGGAAAGGATCTCCTCGAGGTGACGCATCCGGTCGACCGACCGCTCGAGAATGGTCACGCTGGCGCCGAGGCCCAGCGCGATCACCGCGGCGTTGTAGCCGACCATGCCACCCCCGATGACGACGACCTTGCCCGGGGCGACACCCGCGACCCCGCCGAGCAGGAGCCCTCGGCCGCCGAGCGGCTTCTCCAGGAAGTACGCGCCCGCCTGAGCCGCTAGGCGGCCCGCGATCTCGCTCATCGGCGCAAGCAGCGGCAGCGCGCCGTCATCGGTCTCGACCGTCTCGTAGGCGACGGCCGTGATCCCGCTCTCTGCGAGTGCCCGCGTCAGCGGCTCGTCGGCGGCGATGTGAAGGTAGGTGAAAAGTACGAGCCCTTCCCGCAGCCGGCGGTATTCGGACTCGACCGGCTCCTTGACCTTCACGAGCAGCTCGCTTGCCTCCCAGACTTCGTCCACCGTCACGACCCGGGCGCCGACCGCCTCGTAGGCATCGTCGGAAAACGAGCTCCCGTCCCCCGCGCCGGTCTCCACGAGCACCTCATGACCGTGCTGGCCGAGCTCCCGTGCGCCGGCCGGCGTCAGCGCGACACGGTACTCATCCGGCTTGATTTCCCTGGCCACGCCGATTTTCATGCCGGCCAACCCTACCTTTCGCGCAGGTAGAGAAGCAGCCCCGCGAGCGTCTTGGCGTCCTCGATCTGCGGCAGCAGGGACTCGAGCTCGCCGTCGGGAACCCGAACGAGCTCGATCTCTTCGTCCTCCTGCGGGGCACGCTCCGTCCGCTCGACGCCCACCGCGATGTAGACGTAGACGAGCTCGTCGCTGAACCCGGGGGTCGAATAGAAGCTCGCCGCCAGCCGCCACTCGCCTCCTCCGAGCCCCGCCTCCTCCACCAGCTCCCGCTTCGCAGTCACGAGCGGCTCCTCCCCGGGCTCGCGGGTCCCGGCCGGGAGCTCGAGCAGCGGCTTGCGCGCTGCCTCGCGGAGCTGGCGAACGAGCGTCACCCGCCGTTCGGCGTCCACCGCGACGATTGCGACCGCACCCGGATGGCGGACAATCTCGCGCTCGTGTCCGCCCCACCGCTCGACGTCGACGCTGATGCGTTTCCCTTCGAAGACCCGGCGCGACTCGTCAGGTTTCATGGCCGGACGAGCGTCCGCGCGAGCTTGCCGGCGGCGAACGCCGAGGCGAAAAACCACGGGTCGTCGTCGGGCCCGCGGCCCATGTGCTCGAGCGGCAGGCCGACACATGCCTCGCGCCACTCGTCGACATTGACCTCGCGCCTGCCCGGGAGCCAGTCGGGAGCCTCGAGCCCCGCGGGCCAGGCGACAGTGACCTCGCCCAAACACAGCTCGACAACCGCGCGCGTGTGGTGCGACACGCCTTGGTGGCGCTGCCTCTCGTCGCCGCTCGAGACGCGCACGGCGAGCACCGCCGCGCCGCCGAGCGCCGCCGCGGTGTTCACGGCGTCTGCGGCGGCGAGGCCGCCGTGACCGAGTCGCGAGGCCGTCCCGACGATGCCGGGGCCGATCGCGCAGACGACGGCATCGAACCCGTCTGCGGCCGCCCACGCGAACGCCGAGGCGGCGGTCACACACTCCATATCGCCGCCGAAGCACGCGCCGGCCGAGACCGTCGTGGCGACGAGCGCACGTTCCCGCAGAACCCGCAGGGTGTCCGAGAGACCGAGCGGAAGGGCGCCGCCCGCCACCTGGATGTAAGCGACGCGCGCGCCCGCAAGGGCCGCGCAGGCCGGCGACACCTGGCTGTGCAGCGAGCAGCAAACGACCGGCAGACCTTTTAGCCGGTCTGCCA
>Ga0075425_100003801_pt1 | contig 15427 bp, 13 predicted proteins | sample SoiMethybrSBSTD4_FD_75300 | JGI IMG/M metagenome (GOLD analysis project Ga0075425, IMG submission 75300) | Bulk soil microbial communities from a Populus tree surrounding site in Tennessee, USA - Soil MetaG P. TD hybrid SBSTD4 | ecosystem: Environmental > Terrestrial > Soil > Tree plantation...
GCCCACTGCCGCCAGCCCCATACATTGGAGGCGGGCGCCTGCAAGCCCAGGCCTGTCATGCCGCGCGAAGCGCGCCGCAGGTTCCGCCAGAGTATGAACGCCAGCAGGAGAAAGGCCAGGCTCAACAGGATCCAGGAAAGCACATTGCTGACTGCCGGCTTCAAATGCAGGCGGGTCATCAACTTGTCGAGTTGGCGGCCGATCCAACGCCACACCCGGGCCCACATCAGGTCCCACCAGCTCGGCGGCCGCACAAAGCGGAACTCCCGCCGGCTGAGCACGGCGGCGAGCTGGGCCCGTGCCGCCTGTGATGAGGGCGCCTCCCCGGGGTCACTTAGCCCCCGCGCCTGCTGCAGCTCCCATTGCAGCCTCTGCGCTATCTCTTGCTGGATGTCCGCACGCCGGTGAGCGTCGTTTTCGAAGTGAACCAGGGCCAGCACCAGCCAGGTGTTCGAAATGGCGAAATGCTGGCCACCATTTTGCACTTCAAGCTTGAGTGGAACCGAGCGACGCAGCGCGGCTGAATTCTCGGGATGGACGGGTAATTGAGCTACAGCTTGCGACCAGTTTTCTAAATCGGCAACGTAGGCACGCAGGTCGGTGGCAGCGCTGGCCGTCTGGGCGCGAACCCCCGCCGTCAGCCCCAGCACAAGCGACAGGACAAGCGCGCAGCCAGTTTTCCGGGAAAGCGACATGTTAAGTGCTGGGCGCCGCAGCTGCCGCTCCTGGAACAGGCTGCGCCCCGCCATGGTCCACGAGTGACATCATCAATTGCAGATCGAAGGCCTCTTTGCGGACCCGGATATCGTAATACAGAAGCACCAACCCTATCATGATGAGAGGCGCGGAGAGCGCCCCTCCCAGCGCGCCAAACACGGAACTGAGAGAGAGCAGCCAGATGGCTATCTGCCCGTGTTGCGCGGTCAGAATCATAGCGATGTAGAACGGTCCCTGGAAAATGGTCAGGCTTACATAAGTGATGACAACGGTCAGCATCAATAGCAGAAAGCAGCGCAGGTAGTTGCCCTTCATGAGTTGGGCGCTGCGCCGGATGGCCTGCCCAGCACGCAGATCCTCCAGAACCATGCTAGGGATGCACACGCTGTAGCGGAGCATCAGCCAGATGCTAAGTCCGAATACGACGGGAAAAAGCACCAGCATCATAAGGATGGCTATGATGCCCGCCACGCCAGCCGACGGGCCGCGACTGGTCAGCAAGGGGATGAATATCGCAAAGCCGAGCATCAACAGCACAAACACCCCGAACACCCGCAAGGAAACCAGGAACATGAGCCAGAATAGCCGCCCGATGCGCCCACGGATGCGGCGATAGGAAGCGGCGATGGTAGCTGTTCTGCCCAGGTAAACATCGGATACGGCGAAGGTGCTGGCTCCCAGGGCAACGGCGTACACAATCCAGTACGCCACCATGGCCACCACAAAACCGCCGACGGCGCTGCCGATAATTACCGGGTTGACCTTCGCAGCACCCGATGCGGGCGCAACCATTGGCGAACGAAAAACTGCCATGAGGATGCCCGAAGCCATGGCCAGCAACGAGGGCAGCAGCATGATCCCGAAGAACAGCAGGAAGTTCTTGCGATAGAGGCTGAACATGCGGTCGAGCAGTTCGCCGAGGTTCAGCGGCTGCAGTACGACACCGGGCATAAAACCTCCGGGCAACAGGGCTGCGGTTGGCCGGATACTACCATACGGGCGGCAAGAAACGTGTACTTGTAAGCTACCCGTTTCTACACCACAGGATCAGCACCCGGTAGCGGCTGCGTAGTGCCGACGCATATGGGAAGAGGCGTTGCTTGCAACGTCTCGAAGCAACAGCGTATCTCATCTGGAACGGAGCCGGTGAGCGGCCACCAGCGCCTGCCCCAGGCTGAGCCCGCCATCTCCGGCCGGAACCTCGGCCTGTGTGAACACCTGGAATCCCGCGCCTCGCAAATGGGCCTGCAGGTGTTCCAGCAAGAAGCGGTTGTTGAAGCTGCCTCCGCTCAGGCAGACGCGCTCCAGCCCGGTTCGGCGGCGTAGAATTTCGGCGGCCTTCGCCAAAGCCTCAACCAGGCCAAGGTGGAAGCGCGCGCTGATGATGCCGACCGGCGTAGACCTCTCCAGGTCGGTCAGCAGCTCAACAAATAACCTGCGCGTGCTGAAGATGAGCTGCCCGTTCTCCTCTGCGATTTCCAGCACGTAGCCTGATTCATCGGCGCCGCTATCCATCGCCATTTCCAGCTCGATGGCTGCTTGCGCCTCGTAGTTCACCTGCTGTCGGATTCCGGCCAGCGCAGCCACAGCGTCAAACAGGCGGCCACAACTGGAGGTCAGGGGGGAATTAATGTGGCGTTCCATGGCCTGCAGCAAAACCTTCAGCTTGGCAGGGCCGAGCTGTTGCAAAAAGGGAATCCGTAAATGCAGGAAGTCACGCCCAAAATGCCGATACAGATAGCTGACGGCCATACGCCAGGGCTCGCGTACCGCAGCTTCGCCTCCCGGCATGGGAACATACTCCAGGTGGCCGGCGCGTTCGAAATCACAATAATTGGCCAGCAGTAGTTCGGTGCCCCACATGCAACCATCGATGCCGTAGCCGGTGCCATCCAGGGCGATGCCGATCACGCGCCCGTCCAGCCCGTTTTCCGCCATGCAACTGGCGATGTGGGCGTGATGATGCTGCACCCCAACCCGCGGTAAGTCTTTCTGCCTTCGCGCCCAACTGGTGGAGAAATAATCAGGGTGCAGGTCATGCGCCACCGCTTGCGGCTGAATCTCTAGCACTGTTTCGAGGTGCGCAATCGCTTCTGCCAAAAACTTGTGTGCTTGCAAATTCTCCAGGTCGCCCACGTGCTGGCTCAGAAACGCGTGCCGGCCCTGGGTAAGGCAAATGGTGTTCTTCAGTTCGCCTCCCACGGCCAGAACCGGCGGCACATCTTCTCCCAGGAACACCGGTACAGGAACATAGCCGCGGGAGCGCCTCATCTGGCGGACCCGACCACCCGAAATGCGAACTACGGAATCGTCACAGCGCAGCAGGATGTCGCGGTTGTGCACCAGGAAAAAGTCGGCCACGTCATGCAGCCGCTCGACCACTTCGGCATTGTCAATGGCAATCGGCTCTTCACTGCGGTTACCGCTGGTCATCACCAGGGCGGAAAATTCGCCTTCCGCCAGCAGAAGATAATGCAGCGGCGTATAAGGCAGGAAAAGACCGAGTTCGCGGTTGAACGGCGCTACGGCATCGGCGATGGCACATGGATCTTTCCTGCGCAGCAGAACAATGGGCCGCTGTGGCGACGACAGCTCCGCGCGCGCCGGTTCGTCCACCTCGCAATATGCTTCGGCCACTTCCAGGCTGGGCGCCATCACGGCGAACGGTTTCTCCACTCGCCGTTTGCGCTCACGCAATCGTGCTACCGCGGCGGCGTTAGTCGCATCCACCGCCAGATGGAACCCGCCCAAGCCTTTGATGGCCACCACTGCGCCCTGCTGCAATTTCTGGGCAGCTTCATGGATAACGTCGGCGGCCAAAACCGCGGCTCCCGCCCGATCCCACAATTCCACCTGCGGCCCGCACTGCCAGCACGCGTTCGGCTGAGCATGAAAGCGGCGGTCGCGAGGGTCTTCATATTCCTGCCGGCACGCCGGGCACATAGTGAACTCGACCATTGAGGTCAGCGGGCGATCGTAAGGTATGCCACGCACGATGGTGAAGCGCGGCCCGCAGTTGGTGCAGTTGATGAAAGGATACTTGTAGCGTCGGTCGGTGGGATCGAACAGCTCGCGCAGGCAATCGCCACAAACGGCCACATCGGGCGAGATCAGGGTTCGAATCTTCTCCTGTGGCCCGCTGCAGACGATCCGGAACCTCAACTCGCCATTGCAGGGCAGGTCGCGCACATCCACGCCGGTGATGCGCGCCAGAGGAGGCGCTTCGGCCGGCAGGCGGAGGAGAAAATTCTCCACCGCCTCTCCCGGGCCCTGAATTTCGATAATGACACCCGCCGCCGTATTGCGCACGCTGCCGTGCAGTTGCCGTTCGCTCGCCAGGCGATACACATAGGGCCGGAAACCCACCCCCTGCACGATGCCCGAGACGGCGATTTGCTTGCGCACCACCATTCAAGTCACCACTGCGCCTCGTAACGACTGCAGTTCATGGCAACGCTCTTCGATCCACGCTCGCCACTGCTCCAGACCGGCTCCCGTCAGGCAGGAAAGCTTCACCACGTCGATTTCGGGATGAATGACGCGGGCATTATGTTCGGCCGCAGCCATGTCGAAGGGAACATAGGGAAGCAGGTCAATCTTACTCAGCACCAGCAGTTTGGATTTCAGGAAAATGGCGGGATACTTCAGCGGCTTGTCTTCCCCTTCGGTGACGCTGAGCACCACGACCTTGGCCGCTTCGCCCAGGTCGTAGCTGGCCGGGCACACCAGGTTACCCACGTTCTCGATAAACAGGAGATCGCAGGAAACCGAACGCCAATCTGCCAGGGCACGCTCGATCATGCGCGCGTCGAGATGGCAGGTGCCGCCGGTGGTGATCTGGCGCACGGGAAAGCCGAAGCGGCGCAGGCGGGCGGCGTCGTTCTCCGTCTGAATGTCGCCCGTGAGCACGGCCACGCGCGTGCTGGGCGGAAAGGCTTCCAGCGTGCGCTCCAGCAGTGTGGTTTTGCCCGAGCCCGGCGAACTGATCAGGTTCAGGCAGAGCACGCCCTGGTCGGCGAACCGCCGCCGCAGCTCGGCGGCAATGCGGTCGTTTTCGCTAAGAACTTTTCGCTCCAACGGCAGTTGGCTCATAGTCCTCCATTTCGAGCGAAGCCAGCTCCAGCTCGTCTCCGCTGGCAAACTCAGTTTCCGCCGTTCCGCAGCCGGGACACCGCAGGTCGTACTCCGCGACCCTGAACGTCTGCCGGCAAGCCGGGCAACGCTGTTGGCGAGGGCAGGTTTCGATTTCCAGCTCCAGCGGCTCCAGCCCGGCATCCCGCACCAGCACTTCAAAACTGAAGCTGAGAGCTTCCGGGTTAACCCCCGCGAGCTCCCCCACGCGTACCTTTATCTTGCGTAAACGCGTTCCCGGATGCCGCTGCGCCTCCTGTTGCGCCTCCTGCAGCACCGAAGCGGCAATACCCAGCTCGTGCATAAGTGCCTCAACAGATGCGCGGCAACTGATCGCCCGCCAGCATGTCCACCACGCGCGTCGTGCCCAGCACCGTGCGCATCGTGACCAAGCCGGGATTGTCACGCCTTACCGTGCCGATCACCTGCGATTCCCGGCCCAAAGCGTGGCCCCGCATCGCCTGCAACACAGCTTCCTCGGCTTCCGGCGCCACGATGGCGATCAGCTTGCCCTCGTTGGCAACGTACATGGGATCGAGTCCCAGAATTTCGCAGGCGCCGCGCACTTCTTCATGAATGGGAATGGCGCTCTCCTCCAGTTCGATTCCCACCTGCGACTGCCCGGCGATTTCGTTGAGCGCGCTGGCCAGACCTCCCCGCGTGGGGTCGCGCATGCAGCGGATGTCGCCGGTAACTTTCAGCATTTCGCCTACCAGCCCGTGCAGGGCGGCACTATCGCTGTGGATGGTAGTTTCGAACTCCAGACCTTCACGCTGCGCCATGATGGCCATGCCGTGGTCGCCGATGGGACCGCTGAGCAGAACGCGGTCGCCCGGCCGCGCCTGGTTGGCGGAGAGCGCCAGGCCGGGCGGCACCAGCCCAATCCCGGAAGTGTTGATAAACAGCCCATCGCCGCTTCCCCGCTCCACCACCTTGGTATCGCCGGTCACCACTTCTATGCCGGCTGTGCGCGCTGCCTCGCGGAATGAGGCCACGATGCGGCGCAACTCCTCCATCGAGAAACCTTCTTCGATGATGAATGCCGCGCTGAGGAACAGCGGCGTGGCCCCGCCCATAGCTAAATCATTAACTGTGCCGTGCACCGCCAGAGAGCCAATGTCGCCGCCGGGAAAGAACAGCGGCTTAACCACGAACGAGTCGGTAGTAAACGCCAGTCGGCAGCCGTTCACGCTGACCACCGCCTGGTCGTCGAGGCGGGCCAGGGCGGCGCTGTCGAAGGCGGGCAGGAACAGCTCGCGAATCAGCTCCGAGGTGAGCCGGCCTCCGCTGCCGTGTCCCAAGAGCACGGTTTCGCCGGCGGGCAGCGATCTCGGGCAGGTGAGCGTCGCGGCGATTTTAGATTCCTCAGCCATTGCCTGGCCTCGAAACCGGAGCAGCGTGCCGCCGGTAGTGGTAGTAAGCGGCGCAAGCTCCCTCTGCGGAAACCATGGGCGCGCCCAGCGGACTCTGCGGCGTGCAGCGGCCGGCGAACGCCGGACATTCAGTGGGCCGCCTTAGCCCCTGCAGGACCTGCGCGCTGATGCATTCGGGCGGCTCCGGTATTGTGATTTCCCCCAGTCCGAATGCTTTCTCGGCGTCGTGCGCCGCGAACACCGGCCGCAAGCGGAGCCCGCTCTGCGGAATAGCTCCCAAGCCACGCCACTTGCGGTCGCACACCTCGAAAACCAGCTCCACAATCTGCTGTGCGGCGGTGTTGCCGCAATAACTCACCGAGCGTGCGTACTGGTTTTCCGCGACAGCGCGCCCAGCCTCGAGTTGCGTCACCAGCATGGAAATCGCTTCCAACAGGTCCACCGGCTCGAAGCCGCCCACCACGATGGGTACGTGGAATTCCCGCGCCAGCTGATCGTATTGCCGGTAACCCATGACCGTGCAGACGTGTCCGGGGGCGATAAATCCCTGAACCTGGTTCTCCGGCGAACGCAGCAGAAGGCGGATGGCCGGAGGCACCAGCACATGCGAAACCAATAGGAAGAAGTTCTCCAAGCCCAAGCGCCGCGCCTGCCATACGGCCATGGCATTGGGAGGGGCAGTGGTTTCAAAACCTACGGCGAAGAACACAACTTTGCGCTGCGGTTCGGCGGCGGCAATTTTCACCGCGCCCATGGGCGAATAGACAATCCGCACATCCCCGCCCGCTGCTTTTACGTGGAACAGATCGGAGCGCGACCCCGGGACCCGCAGCATGTCACCGTAGGAAACCAGCGTGACTTCAGGCCGCGAAGCCAAGTCAACAGCCTTGTCAATTGTCTCCAGGGGCGTGACGCAAACGGGGCAGCCGGGCCCGTGCACTAGGTGAATGCAGGGTGGCAGCAGCTCGTCCAGGCCGTAGCGCATGATGGTGTGGGTCTGGCCGCCGCAAATCTCCATCAGCACCCAGTCGCGCGTAGCGCGGCGCGCAACTTCGCCTGCCAGGGCCAGAGCGATACGCCGGTCGCGGTATTCGTCCACGTATTTCATCGCTATTGAGGAGCTGGCCGCGGAGCGGAGGAGAGAAGCTGCCGCCAACTCGCGCGGTTCGCCTCCTACCTTCACTTTAGTTTCGTATGGACACAAGTGGCGGTGATTCGGGTCACAAGGACGGGTGATGTCAGGCGAATCACGCTGGAAAATACCGGGGCTCAGAGATGCCCCGGGCTGCCCGCGCCTCACATTGCTTCCGGCGAGAGCTCCTGCTCCAGCAGGCCCGCGCTCTTCAGCGTCGCGTAAGTGCGTTCGGCTTCCTCCCTGTCCACGCGGCTGATGGCAAAGCCGACATGCACCATCACGTAATCGCCAACCACCGATTCGGGCACAAAGTCGAGGCAGGCCTGGCGCACAATGCCGCCGAACTCGAGGCGGCCGACCCGCACGCCCTCGGCCATGCTGATTTCCAGTATCCGGCCCGGGATAGCCAGGCACATCTCTCACACTCCCGTTCTGAGACTAGCGCCTCTTGCGCTCTCGGTCACGGTCATGCGTCACAATTGGCGGGCCAGCCGGGAGAGCTGCGCGCATGACATCACGTGCATGTGTGATATGCATCACCGACCCTTGTGTCAGCGCGGCGCTATGCTGCCACACCATATGGCAGCCGGCACAGCTCCCTTCCAGGCCATTGATTTCATGTATTACGTGGCTACTCCGGAGTTTATCGCCCGCTGGAATCAGGCCAAAGAGGGCGAACTCATCTGCCGCATGGAGCGCGCCATCGGCGGCCTGCCTCAGTTCCCTTCCCTGCCCGACATGCTGGCCCGCATGGATGTCGCCGGAGTACAGAAGGTCCTCATCGCCCAATGCAAAATGTGGTCCTACCGGCGCAAGTGGATGTACATGGACACGCGCCTGGAGGAGGTGCTGCAGTACACCCAAAGTTATCCTGACCGTTTCAGCGGTCTTGCCGGCTACGATCCTTTCCATATCAGCGAGAGCCTGCGCGAAATTGAAACCGCGGTCACACAGCACGGCTTTCGCGGCGTTTATGTCCATATTTACGGCTTCGACATTCCCCTGCACGACCCCAAGATGTACCCGCTGTATGCCAAGTGCGTGGAACTGGACGTACCGGTGTCGCTGCAGGTGGGGCACGTGCTGGAAGCCATGCCCAGCGATTGCGCCCGCCCCATGTACCTGGACCGAGTGGCTTGTGATTTTCCGGATCTGAAACTAGTGGGCGCGCACACCGGCTGGCCCTGGGTGGAGGAGCTGATTTCCGTCTGCTACAAGTGGGACAACGTGTGGCTGGGTGTGGACGCCTGGATGCCCAAATATCTTTCCCCGCCCATTTTGCAATTCATCAACAGCCGCTTGGGCCAGGACCGCTGCTTGTGGGGCACCAACGGCTTGCCCTGGCAGGAGAGCCTCAGCCAGATCGAGCAACTTGGGCTCAAGCCGGAAACCAGGCGGAAGTTGCTTTACGAGAACGCGGCCAAACTGTTCCAGCTGCAGGAACCGGCGCAGGAGCTTTGTGGCGCGGCCGCCCCCGGCCGCGAAACAGCCAGATGAATCTGAGTGGCAAAGTCGCAATGGTCACCGGCGGCGCCCGCGGTATCGGCGCCGCCATCAGTCGCGCCCTGGCAATCGCCGGCGCCGATTTGCTCATTGCCGACCTGCGCCAGGAAGACGCCCAGGCCACCGCTTGCCGCCTGCACAAAGAGACCGGCCGCCGGGTAGAGGCGCAGGGGGCAGACGTGACCCGTCTCGAAGACATGCAGGCCGCGGCGGAGGCAGCAGCGGACCGCTTCGGCGGAGTGGATGTGCTGGTCAACAATGCCGGCTGGGACCGCCTTCTGCCCTTCCTCAAAAGCACGCCTGAGCTGTGGGACCGCATCATCGCAATCAACTACCGCGGCGTGCTCAATTCCTGTTATGCGGTGCTGCCCCACATGAAGGCACGGGGCGGCGGCTCCATCGTCAACATCAGCTCCGATTCAGCGCGCGTCGGCTCCCTGGGCGAAGCCGTTTACTCCGGCGCCAAAGCCGCCGTGGTGGCGTTTTCCAAGACCCTGGCCCGCGAGCACGCCCGCGACGGCATTCGTGTGAACGTGGTGTGCCCCGGCCTGGTGGACACGCCTTTGCTGGAGGAAATCAAGGGCGAGGAGTTTGGCGGCAAGATTCTGGGCGCGGTAACCGGCGCCATTCCCCTCAAACGTCTGGGCCAGCCGGCGGAAATTGCGCCCGTGGTCGCCTTCCTGGCTTCCGCTGACGCCGGCTATATAACCGGCCAGGTCATCAGCGTGAACGGCGGCCTGACCATGGCGGGATGACAAAGAAGGAAGCCGCACCAGCGGCTCTCTTAACGGATGCCATATGGAACGAACGTTCGATAAATGCGAGCAGCTGATCGCCGACCTGGATTTCACCCCCGTGCGCCAGTGGAAAGCGGCGCACACCGGCGGCCGTGCCATTGCCTGCTTCCCGGTCTATGTGCCGGCGGAGATCATTCACGCCTGCGGCATGTTGCCGGTCGGCCTTACCGGCGCCGGCGACCAACTCGACATCCAGCACGCCGACGCCCGCTTCGGCTCTTTTATCTGCTCCATCGTGAAAACCACCATGGAATTGGGCCTGACCGGCCGCCTGGACCCTTTCGACGGTTTCCTGTTCTCCTCCATCTGCGACTCCGCGCGCAACCTGTGTTTCGTTCTCAAGCGTAATTCTCCTGACCGCTACATTGATTTCCTCCACCTGCCCCACAATTCGGCTACTCCGGCCACGGTCGATTTTCTGGCCAGCGAGTACCGGCGCCTGATCGCCAACCTGGAGCGGATGAACGGCGGCAGCTTCAGCGAAAACCGTCTGCGGCACTCCATCGCGCTCTACAACACCAACCGGGCTCTCCTGCGCGACCTCTCGCTCTTGCGCTCCCAGCAGCCGCACCTGCTGCGCGCCTCCGAGCTCTACCTGCTGCTGCGCGCGGGCAACCTGCTGCCGGTGGAAACCCACACCGCGATGCTGCGCGAAGTGCTGGCCGGCTTACCGGCTCGCTCTGCCAAGCCCCGCGACTCGCTGCGCGTGGTGGTGGAAGGCGCCTTCTGCGAGCAACCGCCGCACGAACTCCTGCGCCTGATGGAGGAAGCCGGCTGCTACGTCGTGGATGACGACTTCGTGCTCGGCCGCCGCTGGTTTATGGACGACGTGCCCACGGAAGGTGACCCCGTCCGTGCCCTGGCGGAAAGCTACGTGGCCCGCGCGGTTTACTCTTCCGTGCGCCACGATCCGGCTCGCCCGCGCACCGCCGGGCTGATCGACAAAGTGCGCCGCACGCAAGCCGGCGCCGTCATCTTTTTGATTGCCAAGTTTTGCGAGCCCGCCTACTTCGACTACGTGCTCTTCAAGCGCGAGCTGGAAGGACTGGGCATTCCCCACCTGCTGCTCGAGTTCGAGGAAAAAATGTTCACCTTCGACCGCGTGCGCACCGAGGTGGAAACCTTTGTGGAGTCGCTGATGTTTGTGTAAAGCAGCCGTTAGCCCTTGGCAATTAGCATTTAGCTCCTGAGCGGATGTGGCAATGCCCAAGAACCAGGAAACTGGCAACGAACCGTTGCTGGCCAAATGCTAAGTGCTAATTGCTTCATCACGGCTGGGAGCCAAAATTTATGTTCACCAAACACGAATACCGCGGCCAGATCCACCAGCGCCAGAAGCAGCTCATGCTGAACTGGTACGAGCGGCTGGAACAGTCGGCGGCCACTGGGAGCCCGCCCGCCGTCTCCCTCATGATTTCCGGCAACTGCGTCGAGTTGTTGCAGGCCTTCGACGCCGTGCCCATCTATCCCGAGATTAACGCCCTGCAGCTCGCGATCCGCCACCAGTCGCTGGAGCCGATCCTCGCCGCCGAAGACCTGGGCTATGCCGCCGACAACTGCGCCTACGTGAAGGCCGATATCGGCGCCTATCTCAAAGGCCTGACGCCAACCGGCTCCCGCTTGCCGCAACCGGCGCTGGTGCTGTGCAATTTCGTCGGCTGCAACACTTACCTCAAATGGTTCGAGCACGTCGCCGCCTTCACCGGCGCCCGCCTCTACACCATTGATGTTCCTTTTCTGCGCGAAAACGAGCCCACGCCCGCCGACCTGCAGTATGTCGTGCGCCAGCTGAAGGAACTCGTGCCGGTGCTGGAATCCATCTCCGGGCGCAAATTCGATTTGGAGCGCTTCCGGGATGCAGTGCGCTGCTCCGCCCGGGTGGAGGAGCTGTGGTCGCAGATCAAACACCTGGCCCGCCGCTCCCCTTCCCCCTTCGACGCCTATTTCGACGCCATCACCCTGATGGGGCCGCTCTACGTTTACCGCGCCAGCCCAGAAGGTGTGGAGTTCTTCGAAGTCGCGCTTCGCGAACTGCAGGAGAAGGTTGCGAACTGCGAGGGCGTTTACGATCAGGAAAAATTCCGCGTCGTGATGGAAGGCCCCCCGCCCTACCCCTACTTCCGCACCTTCCGCGACATGTTCGCGCAGTGGAAGGCCTGCGCCGTGGCTTCTACTTATTCAACCGTGGGCGGCTTGTGGGAGTTCGGCTTCCGCCACAACCCGGACGAGCCGTTCGAGTCGGTGGCCATGCACATGCTGGCCCAGAACGTCACCAACCGCAATTACCTGCAGCGTTACGAGCAGGTGAAGCGCTATGTGGAGGATTGGAATGCCGACGGCGTAATCATCCACTTCGTCAAGAGCTGCCGGCTCTTCTCCGCCGGCCAGGGCGACATGCGCGACTACTTCACCCGCGTGCTGGGAGTGCCCACGCTCTACATCGAGTCTGACCTGGAAGACCCGCGCTACTTTGCCGAGGCCCAGACCAAGAACCGTATTGACGCATTTTTTGAGGCGCTGGAGCACGCCAAGCTGACTGCTGCCCGCGCCTGAGGAGCCGCTATGCGATTTGCCGCCGGAGTGGATGTGGGGTCTACCCAGACCAAGGCCGTCATCATGCAGGAAAACGATCACGCCCGCATCGTGGCCCGCGTGCTGGTGGATACCGGCGCCAACGTGACCAAGGCGGCTGAGCACGCTTTCCTGGCCGCCTGCCGTCAGGCCGGCCTGGAGACCCGCGAGGTCGGCTTCGTGGTGGGCACAGGCTACGGCCGCTACAAAATTTCCTTCGGCCATACCCAGATGACCGAAATCAGCTGTCATGCCCGCGGCGCTCATCACCTGTTTCCCAATACTCGCACCGTGATTGACATGGGCGGCCAGGATTCCAAGGCCATCAGCGTGGGCGAAACTGGTGAAGTGCGCGACTTTGTGATGAACGATAAATGCGCCGCCGGCACCGGGCGCTTTTTGTCCAATGCCGCCGACGTGATGGGCATCAGCCTGGATGAAATCGGGCCGCTTTCGCTCCAGGCCACCAAGCCGGTGAAGATCGCCACCGTCTGCACCGTGTTCGTGGAATCCGACATTCTTTCCTACCTGGCGCAGGGCAAAAAGGGGGAAGACATTCTGGGCGGCGTGCACCAGGCCATCGCCAAGCGCACCATTTCGCTGGCTCGGCGCATTCCGCTCGATCCTGAGGTCACCATGACCGGCGGCGTGGCTCGTAACATCGGCATGGTGCGCGCGCTGGAGGAAGTGCTGGGACGCAAGCTGCAAGTCAGCCCAGAGGCGCACTTCACCGGCGCCATCGGCGCCGCCCTGTTTGCCCTGGAAAAGCTCGACCAGAGTTTCGAATTTGGTTTGTGGAGAACCGAACATGCGGCACACAGCGGGAATTGATATCGGCACCGCCCTGACCAAGGCGGTCATCGTCAGCGGCGGCAACGGTGAGGCGCCCCGCGTACTTGGGCGGGGCATGGTCAAGACTGGTGTCCACCTGGAGAAGGCGGCAGCGGCTGCGCTGGTCGAGGCCCGCGACATGGCCCACCTCGGCCCACGCGAGACGCCGTACGTAGTGGCTACCGGCTTTGGCCGCTACAGCCCCGGTTTCCGCGACACCCAGGTTACCGAAATCACCAGCGCCGCTCGTGGCGCCTGGTTTCTTTTTCCGGAGTCCTCTACCGTGCTCGATATCGGCAGCCAGTCCACTCGCGCCGTCGGCCTCACTGGCAACGGGCGAGTGCGCGCCTTCAAGACTAACGACAAGTGCGCCGCCGGCTCCGGCAGCTTTATCGTGCGTGCCGCCAAGTATCTGCAGGTGGATATGAGCAAGGTGGGCGAACTGGCGCTGAACGCGGAGAATCCCCAGCCCATCTCCAGCATCTGCGCCGTGCTGGCGGAAAGCGAAATCATCAACCATGTCAGCGCCGGCGTGAGCGTGGAAGACATCCTCGGCGGAATCTACGATTCCCTGGCCAGCCGCGCTGGGCTGCTGCTGAAGCGGGTGAACCTGGGCGCGGAGCTGACGTTCATCGGCTGCGTGGCCCGCCAGCGCGGCATGATCAAGGCACTGGAACAGCGCCTGCAGGTCAAGGTCAATGTTCCCGAGCACTGCGAATACGTGTGCGCCTTAGGCGCCGCTCTTCTTGGCTTGAGCCGGCTGGAAAAGGCGGCGGCCACTTCCGCCGGTGTCACCGTATAAAACCAACTTCCTTCGCCGCTGATCAACGCGGATGAACGCGAATCAATTACAGCAATATGCGCAAATCAGTACAGAAATGTGACTGTCATCCCGAGCGAGCGCGACCAAGCGTCAGCGCGGGAGCGCGAGTCGAGGGACCTTGCGCTTAAAGCTCACGCGGCAAACAGATTAATGCTCAGCTCTCCTGTCTTGTCATGCTGAGGAAGCGCGAGCGAGCTTGCGAGTGAGCGCGACGAAGCACCTGCTTTTGTTCTTATCCTCGCCGCGGATGGAGGCCGATGAACACGGGCCGGTTGCCTTTTTAAACCCCTAGAGGCACAATGCGGTTCCACAATTGCAGCCATGCTCAAATACCTGATCTTCTGCCTCTATTTATTCGCGATCCCGGCCTTTGGCCAATCCCCGGGCCAGACTTTCGATCTCGTCATCCTCCACGGCCGCGTCATGGATCCCGAATCCGGCCTGGACGCGGCGCGCAATATCGGCATCAACGGCAGCCGCATCGCCGCCATCACTGAGGATGACATTCGCGGCAGGAAAACGATTGACGCGCGCAGCCTGGTAGTGGCTCCCGGCTTCATTGACCTGCACTCGCACGGCCAGGACGCGGAGAACTACCGTTACAAAGCCATGGATGGAGTCACCACTGCTCTGGAACTGGAAATTGGCGTACCCGATATTGACCGGTGGTACGCCGAGCGCCAGAGCAAGGCGCTCATCAACTATGGCGCCACTATCGGCCACGTTCCCACCCGCATGCGCCTGATGCACGATTCCGGTACCTTCCTGCCCCACGACACGGCTGCAACCACCGTCGCCACGGCCGAGCAAATTGCGGAAATGAAACGCGACCTCGAGCACGGGCTGGCTCGCGGCGCGCTGGGTGTCGGCTTCGGCATCGGCTACGTTCCCGCGGCCACCCGCTGGGAGATCATTCAGATGTTCTCCGCCGCGGCTGAATACCATGCCCCCGCATTCGTGCACTTGCGTGGCGGCAACACGCCGGACAGTCCCATGGCATCGCTCGAGGAAGCCCTCGCTGCCGCGGAGGTGACCGGCGCGCCCCTCCATGTAGTGCACATCTCCAGCACCGGCCTGCATTCCACCCCGCAGATGCTGGCAAGTATTGAGGGCGCTCGCCGGCATGGGCTGGACGTGACCACGGAGTGCTACCCCTACACCGCCGCCATGACCGATCTGGGCTCGGCCCTCTTCGGCCCGGGCTGGCAAGAGAGAGAGGGAATCACTTATAAGGACCTGCAATGGGTAGAAACCGGGGAGCGTCTGACCCAGGAAACTTTTGAGAAATACCGCAAGCAGGGCGGCATGGTCATTATTCACTCCATACCCGCGGAAATTGCGCAGTTGGCTGTTTCCAGTCCCCTGACCATGATCGCCAGCGACGGCCTTATCCTCAACGGCAAGGGCCATCCCCGAGGCGCCGGAACTTATGCCCACGTGCTCGGTTACTACGTGCGTCAGCAGCATGCGCTCCCGCTCATGGAAGCTCTGCGCAAGATGACTCTCATGCCCGCTCAGCGGCTCCAGGCGCGCGCTCCCATGATGC
>Ga0075425_100003802_pt1 | contig 15418 bp, 11 predicted proteins | sample SoiMethybrSBSTD4_FD_75300 | JGI IMG/M metagenome (GOLD analysis project Ga0075425, IMG submission 75300) | Bulk soil microbial communities from a Populus tree surrounding site in Tennessee, USA - Soil MetaG P. TD hybrid SBSTD4 | ecosystem: Environmental > Terrestrial > Soil > Tree plantation...
TCCGGATCCCGCATTCCGCATGCCGCGGTCCGCATTACCCGCGGCCGCTCGATTCGCGGATGATGAGCCGCGGCGGAATGACGACGCGCTGCGGCCGATCGACGTCGCCTTCGAGGCTGCCGAGCAGCAGTTCCGCCGCGTGGCGTCCCTGGTCGCGCCGCGACCAGCCGACGGTGGTCAACGGGACGCGCAGCAAGTCGCCGAGCGCGATGTCGCCGACGCCGACCACCGCGATATCGTCGGGCGCGCGAAGCCCGGCTTCCCAGATCGCCTTCATCGCGCCGATCGCCGAAGGATCGTTGGCGGCGAACACCGCGTCGATTTTCGGCCGCACCGTCAGGAGCCGCTTCATCGCGCGATAGCCGTCGCTCTCCATGAACCCGCCGCCGACCAGCCATTCGTCCACAGGTTTGATGCCGCACGCCTTCAGCGCCTCGCGCCAACCTTTCTCGCGGCGTTTGGCGTGGACGATCGCCGGCCCAGCGATGTGCGCGATGGCGCGGCGGCCGACATCGAGCAGATGCGCCGTCGCCACCACGCCGACCTGCTCGTCGTCGGTGAGGACGCGATGGCACTTGACGCTCGGATGATCGTCGCGGTCGATCATCACAAGGCTGGTCTTCTGCCTGGTGAGCTGCAGCAGCATGTCGGTATTGCCCGACGCGTTCGCCGACGCCAGCACGATACCGTCCACCTGCCGTCCGCGCAGCATTTCGAGCTCGGCGCGCTCCTTTCGCGGATCCTCGCTGGAGCTGCACAGCAGCAGCCCGTAGCCGCGTCCGCTGGCCACCGGCTCGATGCCGGCGATGATTTCGACGAAGAACGAGTGCATCAGATCGGGAATGACGATGCCGAGCGTATGCGTGCGCCGCAATGTGAGGCTGCGCGCCACGGCATTGCGCTGGTAACCGAGCGCCTCGACCTTGGCGAGGACCCGGGTCCGCGTCGCGTCGCTGATGTCGTCGTGGTTGTTCAGCACCTTCGAGACGGTCGTAATCGACACGCCCAGCTCGCCGGCAATCCGCTTCATCGTGGTCTGATGCATCCGACGACCTGATTTCTCCTTTAGCGTTAAAGTGCCTTGACTTTAACGGTAAAGGATAGTATCACACGCACCCGTTGTGCCCCGCTGTCCCGCGCGATCGCAGGAGCGTGCATGTTGACGACACGGCGTTCTCGCCTCCTCGGCCTCGCCTTCATTATGCTGCTGCCCGCGGCGCCGGACGCCGCCGCGCAGGACACCGGCACCGTCGCCGCGACGGTCGTCGACGCGTCGGGCCAGGTCCTGCCCGGCGCCACCGTCACGCTGACCAACGAAGCCACCGCCGCCGGCCGGACCATGGTGACTAGCGATCGCGGCGAGTTCACGTTCCGCGCCGTGCAGCCCGGCACCTACGCTGTCGCCGTCGAACTCTCCGGCTTTCGCCGCTACGAGCGCCAGCACAACGTCGTCAACGCCAGCGGGCAGCTGAATCTCGGCGAGATCCGTCTCGAGATCGGTGCGCTCACCGAAGCGGTCACCGTCACGGCGCAAGGCACCGTCATCGAGACCCGGAACAGCGACTACTCTGGCCTGCTGACGTCGAACCAGATCGCGCAGATTCAAACCAAGGGGCGCGACGTCGTCAACCTGCTGCGGCTGCTGCCCGGAGTCCACTACGAGAACGACATCGACGCGATGGGCGACAGTTTCGGATCGCAGCTGCCGAACGTCGCCGGCCAGCGGCGTACCTGGAACCAGGTGACGGTCGACGGCTTGAACGGCAACGAGCTGTCCGGCACCAGTCGCATGAACTCGTCGATCAACCTCGACGCCATTGCCGAAGTGAAAGTGCTGCTCAACAGCTACAAGGCGGAGTTCGGCCACACGGCCGGCGCGAACATCGAGATCGTGACCAAGAGCGGGAGCGCCGACTATCGCGGCAGCGGCTATTGGTACGGCCGGCGCGACGCGTGGAACGCGACGCCGTGGGAGAACAACCGGCTCGGCCTCGCCAAGCCGAAGCAGAAGTTCGACACACCCGGCTTCAACATCGGCGGGCCGGTGCCGCTGCCGCACCAGGGCGAGAAGAAGCTGTTCTTCTTCTACTCGATGGAAGCGCCGCAAGTGCAGAAGCCCGGGCAGGTGCGACTCTACCGGATGCCGACGGCGCTCGAACGCGTCGGCGACTTCTCGCAGACCTTCGACGTCAACGGGCGGCTGATGTTCATCAAGGATCCGCTGTCGCCGCTGCCCTGCGGCGTCACGACCGGCGGCGCCGGATGTTTCCCGGGCAACGTCATCCCGGCAAACCGCCTCGATCCGAACGGGATGGCGATTCTCAGCTTCATGCCGTTGCCGAACGTGAACTGCGCCGGCGCCGGCTGCGGCGCGCTGTCCAACTTCACGCGCCAGGAGACGCCGGAGAATCCGCGCATGAACAACCTGCTGCGGATCGACGGCCGTCCGTCGGGCAGCAACAGCTACTGGCTGTCCTATCGCCAGTTCAGCTCCAACCAGTTCGGATCGGAAATCACCGCCGGGCCGGCGAAGTGGGGCTACTTCGACGGCAACTACGTGTCGGGCGACAGCGGCATCAACGGCGGCTGGAACCACGTCTTCCGCTCGAACAGCGTCAACGAGTTCGGCGCCGGCCTCCGCCGCGCGACCGAGGGCTTCGGCGTCAAGGACGACAGCGACTACGCGCGCTTCACGCGATCGAAGGTCGGCTTCACGTCGGCGCAGTTCAACCCGCAGCTGAACCCGAGCGGCTACATGCCGTTCATCCGCTTCGGCCTGAATACCAGTGGTATCGATACGCCCGACTGGACCTACGACAGCCGCCTCGGCTCGACCGCGTACGACTGGCTGGGAAGCATTCGCGATAACCTGACCTTCACGCACGCCGCGCACACATTCAAGCTCGGCGCGCATTTCGAGTACATGCAGAACAACGAGGCGCGCGGCGGCAACTGGGCCGGCGACATCACGTTCACCAACAACGCCAGCAACCCGCTGAACACCAACGTCGCATTTGCGAACGCGGCTCTCGGTGTCTTCTCGCAGTACACCGAGACCGACAAGTACCGGCTTACGCAGAACCGGCAGTGGTGGTCGGAGTGGTACGCGCAGGACACCTGGCAGCTGAACTCGCGGGCGACGTTCGATTACGGCGCTCGCTTCCTCTGGTATTCGCCGTACTACCGGCCCGACGGGCAGGTCGCGAATTTCGATCCGTCTCTCTACGATCCGGCGCTGGCGCCGCGTCTGTACGTGCCGGCGATCGTCGACGGCGTGCGCGTCGCCTACGATCCGGTCACCGGCCAGTCGCTGAACTCCGTGTTCATCGGCGCCTACGTGCCCGGCACCGGCAAGGAAGACAACGGGATGGTGAAGGAGACCGATGCCGGCGTGCCGAACGGCTTCCGGCAGACGTTCGCGCCGCAGATCGAGCCGCGGATCGGCTTGACCTACGACCTCACCGGCGCCGGCACCACCGTGCTGCACTCGAACGTCGGCTATTTCCACCAGGCGCGCCTCGGCGGCGGTTCGCTCGGCAACCTGGCCTCGAATCCGCCGTTCATTCACAACCCGACGGTGTTCTACAACACGCTGAGCAACCTGCTCGTCCCGGGAAACTCGATCGCCAACCGGCCGGCCATCGTGGAGGCGCTCGACATGCAGCAGTACGACACGCCCGGATCGATCAACTGGTCGGCCGGCGTGCGCCGCGAGATCGGCTGGGGCACGGCCGTCGACGTCACCTACTCCGCCTACAAGTCGTACAACATGGAGATGTACTACGACATCAACCTGGTGCCCGACGGCGCACGCTTCACCGATCTGCATCCGGAGAATCGCGATCCGACGGCGGCCGCGAACGCCACGCCGACGGCGGCGGCGCTGCCGGCCGAATTTCTGCGTCCGTATCGCGGCTATCAGAACATTCGCACCCGCGGCAACTTCGCGGAGGGCGACTATCAATCGCTGCAGATCCAGGTGAACCGGCGCTACATCCGCGGCGTGCAGTTCGGCGCTGCCTACGCGCTGCAGCGCGCCCGCGGCGTCGCCGACGACGATGTCGGCAACTGCTGCAGCTACGTGTCCAATCGCCCGTTCGACTTCTTCTACGCGGAACTGGCGCAGAGCAACCGCAACAGCCTCGTGCTGAACTACTCCTGGGACCTGCCCGGCCGCCACACCGGGTCGATGAAGCTGCTGCTCGACGGCTGGCAGGTGTCCGGCGAAAACGATTTCGTTTCCGGCGACTGGGCGAACGTCGCGATGACGACGACCGACAACTTCGACTTCACCGGCGGCGAGGCCGGCAACGGCGCCTGCATCAACGGCAACGAACCGTGCCTGCACATCGTGCGGCCGGTGCTGGTCGGTGATCCACTGGCCGGCGGCGGCAATCCGCTGACCGGGTTCTTCAACACCGCCGCGTTCGCACGGCCGGCGCGCGGCGACTTCGGCAACGCGCCGCGCAACGTTGTGAAGAAGCCGGGCGTCGTCAACACCAACTTCGCGATCTTCAAGAACATCGTCTTGAGCGGCCCGCGGGCGCTGCAGTTCCGCGCCGAGATCTACAACCTGTTCAACCAGGTGGAGTTCCAGGACATCGATCGGACGGCGCGGTTCGACGCCGCCGGCAATCAGGTCAACCCGAACTTCGGCACCGCGATCGGCATTGCCAACCCGACGCGGCCGCCGCGGGTGATTCAATTGTCGGCGCGCATCAACTTCTGAGGACGTCATGCGGCTGCGATTCGCGCTCTTGCTCGTCCTCATCGCGGGGAGGGCTACTCTGCAGGGGTGGCCAACGTCGGCACGCGTAGGAGCCGCCTTTCAGCCGGCCCCGAACCAGACCGCGAAAGAAAAACGCCTGGAGTGGTTTCGTGAGGCGAAGTACGGCCTCTTCATCCACTGGGGCCTCTATGCGATTCCGGCCGGCGAGTGGAAAGGCCAGCGCTCGCTCGGCCTCGGCGAGTGGATCATGTTCCGCTCGCGGATCCCGGTGCGCGAATACGAGACGCTCGCGTCCCGCTTCAATCCGGTGAAATACAACGCCGACGAGTGGGTGACGCTCGCCAAAGACGCGGGCATGAAGTACATCGTCATCACCTCGAAGCATCACGACGGGTTCGCGCTGTTCAAGTCGCAGGCGAGCCCATACAACGTCGTCGACGCGACGCCGTTCAAGCGCGACGTCTTGAAGGAGCTCGCCGATGCGTCGGCGCGCCAGGGGATCCGCCTCGGCTTCTACTACTCGCAGTCGCAGGACTGGCACGAGCCGAACGGCGCCGGCAACGAGTGGGACTTCCAGGCCGACGACAAGAAGGACTACGACCAGTACCTGCGCAGCAAGGCGGAGCCGCAGGTCAAGGAACTGCTGACCGGCTACGGTCCGGTGGCGCTGATCTGGTTCGACACGCCGCGGATGATGACCGGCGATCGCGCGCAGCGCTTCGCGACCATCGTGCGCGAACTGCAGCCGAACACGCTCATCGACGGCCGTCTCGGCACCGAGGGCGACTACCGCAGCACCGGCGACAACGTGATTCCGCCAGACGTCTCTGGCGAAGCGTGGGAGACGCCGGCGACGATCAACCACACGTGGGGCTATCGAAAGGACGACACCGACTGGAAGTCGCCGGGCCAGATCACCTTCAAGCTGATCGACATCGTCAGCAAAGGCGGCAACTACCTGCTCAACGTCGGCCCGATGGCGGACGGGACGATCCCGCAGCCGAGTCAGGATGTTCTGCGCACGGTCGGCCGCTGGCTGCGCGTCAACGGCGACGCGGTGTACGGCGCCGGGCCGACACCGTTCGGCGAAGAGCTTGGCGAACCGAGCGTCCGCGGTGCGAAAGACGTCCGCGGCGAAGCGCTCGTGTATCAGCAGACGCAGTGGCGCGTGACGGCGAAGCCGGGCCGGCTCTACTTCACGTTCTTCGACGAGCCGCGGGCGCCGTTCGCGATTCCGGCGATGAAGAACACGGTCAGGCGCGCCTATCGTCTCGCCGACAAGGCGCCGGTTCCCATCAGGACGGACAACGGCCGCACCCTCCTCGACATCGAGCGGCCGATCCTCGACCCAATGGCAACGGTCGTCGTCGTCGAATTCGACGGGACGTCCATCCTCAGGTAGTGTCCGGCTTCAGCCGGACCGTGATCCATCCGTGCGTCGCACCGAGTGTCCGGTTTTGGGATCGTGATCCGTGTGATCGCCATCGTCACACGATGGGTGTAGAGTGGTCGGCTTCAGGAGGTCACACATGGCAAAAGCGAAGAGCCCGATCCCCGAAGGGTTCCACACGGTCACGCCGCAGCTCACGCTGGACAACTGCGCCGACGCCATCGACTGGTACAAGAACGCGCTCGGCGCCCAGGAACTTTCCCGCGCGCTCGGACCTGACGGCAAGATCATGCACGCCGAGATCAAGATCGGCGACTCGAAGATCATGGTCAACGACGCGATGATGGGTGGCAAAGGCCCGAAGGCGATGGGCGGCTCGCCGATTTCGCTGTGGGTCTACGTCGACGACTGCGACACGCTCTTCAACCGCGCGGTCAAGGCCGGCGCGCAGGTGATGCCCGGACCGATGGGCGCGCTGACGGACCAGTTCTGGGGCGATCGCTCCGGCACCCTCACCGATCCGCACGGCTACCGCTGGACGATCGCCACGCACAAGGAAGACCTGACGCCACAGGAGATCCAGCTGCGTCAGGAAGCGTTCATGAAACAGTTCGCCGCGCAGTCGGGTCACTGATAAACAACGGGCCAGAAAATGAACGAATGGGGCCGCCCTTTCAGGGCGGCCTACGTTGTCGCGATCGCTACAACCGCGGAATGGACAACCCGCCGTCGATGTTGATGACGGATCCGGTCGTGTAGGGCAGATCGCCGCGCAGTAAGGCCGCAACGACCCGTCCGACATCGTCGGGACTGCCCCATCGGCGATTCGGGACAAGACCGTCGGCGATTCGGCGATCGTACGCATCCTTCACCGGCGCCGTCATGTCGGTGGCGACGATGCCCGGGCGGACCTCGTAGACCGGAATCTGATGCTCGGCGAGGCGCAGCGCAAACAGCTGCGCCGCCATCGCCAGCCCCGCCTTGCTGACGCAGTACTCGCCGCGGTTGGTCGAGGCGAGCGCCGCCGACACCGAGGTCACGAAGACGATCGACGGCGACCGTTCGCGCCCTCGCGACTGCTGCCCCACCAGCAGACGCGCGACCTGTTGCGTCAGGAAATAGGGGCCGCGCAGGTTCGTGCGCAGCACTTCGTCGAAGCTGTCCTCGGTCGCATCGAGGAGATCGGCGCGGACGCGCGGGGCGCGGCCGGCGTTGTTGACGAGCGCGTCGATCGTCGGCGACCGTTCGGCGACGGCTCCCAGAAATCGTGCGTGATCGGCGGTTCGCGATACGTCGAGCGGTTGATAGAACACCGCCGCACCGGCGGACTCGAGATCCTCGATCGTCTCGCGCACCGCGTCGTGCGATCGCAACCCGCATAGGGCGAGATCCCACCCGTCACGCGCCAGCGCGCGGGCAATGCCAAGCCCGATCCCTCTCGTGCCGCCGGTGACGATCGCGAGCGGCCGTCGCGCCGCGGTCACGACGGCGATCCCGAAGCGGCGCTGGCGAGCGTGCGCTCGCCGCCGAAGAACGTCAGGTACGGTCCGGCGCAGAGGCGCTGCACGTAGAGCGCGGCCTCGCGCGCGTGATAGTCGCCCCACATGCTCGACTCGCCGCGCGGCGCGCGCGCCCCGGGCGGAACATGGTCCCAGCCGTTGGGCCGGTGGTAGATCGAATGCAGCAGCAGGCCCTGGTGCTCGGCCGACGCGCTCACGTACGGACCGCCGGGATCGAACAGCGTGTCGAGGACGAGCAGCCCGGCCTGTGTGTAGCGCGCGCCGTTCCCGCCGCGCTGCGACAGGAATCGGCCAACCCGCAGCAGTCCCTGCGCGGCAATCGCCGCTGCTGAACTGTCGACCGGTTCGACATCGTTGAACGGATCGGCCGGACGGTTGCCCCAGTCGCCAAGCGCGGCGAGGCCCGGCGCGCCGCTGTCCCAGTACGGCACGCCGTCGGCGGCGGCGACCTCGATGTAGTAGTCGCAGGTGGCGCGTGCGGCTTCGACCAAGAAATCTTCGAGGGAATCGGCCGACTGCAGGAACTCAATCTGCTCGGCGAAGCCGAGCATCGCCCAGGCGAGGCCGCGCGTCCAGGTCGTGAACGGCGAGTAGCCTTGCTGGCTGCTCGGCCCGCGATACGTGCCGCTGACGATGTTGAAGAGGCTTTCGTGAGCGACGCGCCCGCGCACGTCGTAGATGTCTCGGCCGCGGCCGTAATACACCGAGTACTCAGCAGTGGCGCGGGCGTGCTGCAGCACGCGCTCCAGCAGATCGACGCGCGCGTCCTGTTCCTGGTGAAGCACGTGGCCGAGCAGATGCGCAATCGCCGGCGCACGCAATGTCCGGATCGTATCGACGAACAGCGAATGCGGTCCGTTGAACGAGTGGATGAAGCCGCCGCCGGGGATTTTCGTCCAGCGCGACACCTGGACCGCGCCGCTGACTTTCAGGGCAAGCTCATAGAAGGCGATCTGCCCTTCCGACGCGTCGAAGCGACCTTCGCGCGCGAGCCGCCACAGGTTGCCGTAGGTGCTGACGTTGTTGAAGCCATGGTCGTGCACGCCGGTGTGGGTCAGGTGCGATCCCATGCGCTCGACCGTCCGCGAACGGCCGAACTCGAGGAAGTCCCGTTCGCCGGTGGCGTCGAATTGCAGCAGCGCTGAGCCGAATGCGAACCCCTGGGTCCACTCCGTCCAGCCGCGCGCACGATATCGGCCGCCGACGGTGAACACCGGCGCGCCGTCGGCTGGATCCCATGTCCGCTCGATCGACCCGATCTTCTGCGCCGACAGCTCGAACAGGTGATCGATCGAGCGCAGGAGATCCTCGGGCCGGCGCTCGCGATCGAACCTGATCACTTCGTCTCGTAGGTGATGATGAGGACGAGATCCTCGCCGCCAACCTGCTTCAGGCCGTGCGAGCTGCCGGTGCGGGTGAGGATCGCCGTTCCCGGCGTGACGTCATACGGTTTGTCGTCGAGCGTCATCACGCCGCGGCCGCTCAGCACGTAGTAGACCTCGTCCTCGTGCTGCTCGTGATAGCCGATGCCGGAACCGGGTTTCAGCACGCGCTTGCGAAACGAGAAGTGCAGGTTCGGCGTCTTGTCGAAGAACACGTGGCCGACCGTCTGGCCCGGGCCCTGATGCGGACCCGGTTCGCTCTTCGCGACCTCCGCGTCCCGCTGAATGATGTAGCCGCCCTTCTTGTGCGCTTCCTGAGCGGACAGCGCCGCCGCAACAAGAGTCAGCGCGAAACCAAACGCGAGCGCGCGTCTCATCGTGAAGCTCCTCGGCAGGCCTGAAGGCCTGCGCTACCTGCGTTGTATCGGCACAGGCTACACGCGTGTGCGGGCACGGACATTCTTCACCTGAATTGCCTCGGGCCGCTCCGAATAAAACCGGTCGAGCGGGAAACAGCCGGACATCAGGCCGAGACGGGGACCGGTCGTGCAGTCGCTGAAGGTGCGGCAGATCGACGCGCGCCGCATCGGCCGGCCGGAGAGCACGTCGGCCGGCAGTTCAGGATACGCGAGCACCATCCGGCCAAGCCCGACGAAGTCAGTCATGCCTGTGCGCACGGCATGCTGAGCGACGTACGGCAGCCATTCCTGCAAATAGCTGTAGCCCGATCCGACGAATACCAGCGCCGGACACGCGCGTTTGAGGAGCGCCGTCGCCCGAATCTGCCGCGCGACACCCCGCAGCGGATCCTCCGGCGGCTCGTAGCCATCGAGCGGCGGAAACAGCGCCGGCCGCTGCACGTGCGGATTGTAGTACGGGCTGCCACCGCTCACGCAGATCCACCGGACGCCAAGCCGTTCGAGCATTCGCAGCACGGCGCGCGGCTCCTCCAGCGCAGCCTCGAGACTCTCGTCGCTGTCGGCGATGCCGAAGCCGAATTCCGAGCCGACGGCGTAAGGCTTGTCGCTGTGCACGACGTCCGGTTCACCGATCCCATCGCCACGCTTCCGATACGGCACCGTGTCGAACGCGGACATCCGCACGACGATCCGCAGGCCTGGCACCTCCGCCTGAATGCCTTCGATCACCAGGCGCATGAAACGCGTCCGGTTTTCGAGGCAGCCGCCGTACTTTCCCTGGCGCCCGCGCGCGGCGAGCATCTCGTGGCCGAGGTATCCGTGGCACGCCTTCACGTCGACGAACTGATAGCCGCCGTTCCAGGCCCGGCGCGCCGCGGCAACGAAGTCGGCGACCAACCGATCGAGTTCTCCGTCGGTGAGCACGCGGACGCCATTCGGGAAGCGCCGATCGAGAATCGGGTGGCGCGCGCCGGCAAGCGGCGCGGGTCGATCGTAGACGTCTGGCCGCGCGTAGCGTCCCGAATGCGTCAACTGCAGCCCGACCCACAGATCGCCGTCGGCGTTCGCCCCGAATCGATCGCGGTGCGCGGCGACCAGGTCGTCGCGCAGCGACGCAATCGCGCCCTCGGTCGCTGCCGACAGCATCAGCTGCTGCGGGTTGGCGCGTCCGTCGTGCCGGACCGCGACCGCCTCTCCGCCCCAGATCAGCTTAGCGCCACTGATGCCGAAGTGCCGCCAGCGACGCCGCGTCAGGTCCGTCGGTTCGCCGTCGCGCGTGCCGTCCCAGCCTTCCATCGGCAGGACGCAGAAGCGATTGCCGACGCGCACACCGTCGACCTCGATCGGCGCTGCGAGCGGCGACGCCGGCGGCGGGGCCAGCTCGGCGTCGAACTCCAGCGGGATCGCCGATCGATCCAGGTGCGCGCGGAAGGCGGCGGCGGTTTTCAGCGATGCGACGCGCGGATAGCTCAAAAGGATTCCTTGACGCCCCACACGCGCCCCTCCGGAAAGCGATGCGCCATTCGCGACAGCTCCCGGATCGCAATGCTGTAGCCCGGTTGTGTCGGCGCGAGATAGCGGCCGCGTCTAATTGCCACCGGCTCTTCGAAGTGCTCGTGCAAGTGATCGACATACTCGATCACCCGGCCGTCCATCGTGCCGGAGATGCCGATGAAATCGAACATCGAGAGATGCTGGACGTACTCGCACAGGCCGACGCCGCCGGCGTGCGGGCATACCGGCACGCCGAATTTCGCCGCCATCAGCATCACCGCGAGATTCTCGTTGACGCCGCCAATCCGGCAGGCGTCAATCTGGCAGAAATCGATCGCCTTCGCCTGGAGCAGCTGCTTGAAGACGATCCGGTTCGCGCAGTGCTCGCCCGTGGCGACGCCGATGCCGAACGGCCGCACCGCCTTCGCGATCGCCGCATGCCCGAGCACGTCGTCCGAGCTCGTCGGCTCTTCGATCCACCACGGGTGGAATTCTGACAACTCGGTCACGCGAGCAATGGCTTCGTCGACATCCCACTTCTGGTTCGCGTCGATCATCAACGTGTGAGACGGCCCGATCGTTCGTCGCACCACGCCGACACGCCGCCGATCGTCGTCCGGCGCGCCGCCGACCTTGACCTTGAAATGCGTCCACCCGTCGGTGATCGCCGCGCGGCACAACGCCCCGATTCGCTCGTCCGTGTAGCCCATCCAGCCAACTGAAGTCGTATACGCGGGATAGCCGACGCGAAGGAGTTCGGCCTCGCGATCCGCTTTCGTGGGCGCCTGTCGCGCAAGGATTTCCATCGCCTCGTCGCGGTCCAGCGCGTCGGTGATGTAGCGGAAGTCGATGCACGACACCACCTCCGCCGGCGTCATATCGGCGAGCAGCTTCCAGACCGGCTTGCCCTCGCTGCGCGCCCACAGGTCCCACGTCGCGTTGACGATCGCGGCCAGTGCGAGGTGAATGACACCCTTCTCGGGGCCGAGCCATCGCAGTTGCGAGTCCGAGGCCAGCTCGCGCCAGAACGCGGCGAAGTCGGACGTGATGTCGGCGAGGCGGCGGCCGACGATGTGATCGGCGTAGGCCTCGATCGCGGCGACCACCACCTCGGTCCCGCGGCCGATCGTGAACGTCAACCCGTGGGCGGTGATCCCGGTGTCGGTCGACAGCATCACGTACGCGGCCGAGTAATCGGGATCGACGTGAACCGCGTCGCTGCCGGCCTGCGTGCGCGAGGTGGGAAACCGCAGGTCGACGACGTCGAGGCTGCGAATCCTCACGACCGCAGCCGATCCAGCGCGACGGCGCCGACGATAATCGAGCCGGTGACGATCTGCTGGACCCAGTTAGGCAGTCCCTGCTGCGAACAGCCGATCTGAATCACTGCCATGATCGCCGCGCCTGCGATCGTGCCGATCACGCTGCCTTTGCCACCCGACAGGCTGCCGCCGCCGATGATCACCGCGGCAATCACGTCGAGCTCGAGGCCGATCGACACCGTCGGATCGCCCACCGACAGCTTCGAGAACTCCATCACGCCGGCGAGCGCCGCGAACGCGCCGGCAAGCGTGTAGACCGCGGCCTTGGTGCGATCGATGCGCACCCCGCACAGACGCGCCGTCCGCTCGCTCGAACCGATCGCGAACAGGTGGCGGCCAAACCGCGTGTAGCGCAGCACGAAGGCGACCAGAATCGCCAGCGCGACCGTGATCCAGATACCGGTTGGCAGCAGCACACCGCTGCCATCCCGAACCGTGCGCAGCAGCGAGTTGAGCCAGGTCACCGGCGCTTCGATGCGCCGTTCGTCGGCAAGGCCCTTCGCCGCGCCGCGGACGAGCAGCATCGTGCCGAGCGTCACGATGAACGGCACCACGCGCAGCTGCGTGATCAACACACCGTTGACGACGCCGCACGCGGCGCCGGCGGCCAGCGCACCGATGGCTGCGAACGCCGGCCCGTGGCCGCGGAGCAGCACTGCGGTGACCACCGTGCTCAGCGCCACCACCGACCCGACCGACAGATCGATGCCGCCCGACACGATCACCATGGTCATGCCGAGCGCGGCGACGCAGACGATCACCGTCTGGCGCGCGACCAGTTCGAGGTTGGCGGCGCGGAAGAACTGCGGCCCAATCAGCGCGCCGAAGATCCCCAGCACGACCGCGAGCCCGACGAGGACGCCGGTTTCGTCGAGCAGGCGGCGCCGCGCCGCTACGACGCGCGGGCGCCCGACGCTTCCATCAACAACGAGTGCTCGTTCCATTCCGCCACGTCCCGGGCCGGACCCAGATGGCCGCGCGACATCACCGCGATGCGGTCGCACACGCCGAGTAATTCCGGGAAATAGCTGCTGACGAGCAGCACGGCCTTGCCCGCGCCGACCATCTCGTCAATCAGCCGATAGATCTGTGCCTTGCTGCCGACGTCGATCCCCTTGGTCGGCTCGTCGAGCATCAGCACATCGACGTCGTGATGCAGCAGGCGCGCGACCGCCACCTTCTGCTGGTTGCCGCCGGACAACTCGGCAACCGGCTGGCGCGCGTCCGCGCAGCGAATGTCCAGCCGCTCGATCCAGCGTGTCGCCGCGCTGCGCTGCCGCGACGGCCAGACCAGCCCGCGCGGCCCGAACGGCGCGAGGCGCGACAGCGTGATGTTGTCGGCGATGCTCAAGCTGCGCGCGAGCCCTTCGCCGGCGCGGTCCTCGCTGAGCATGCCGACGCTCTGTTGCCACCGCTCGTGCGGCAGCGCCGGTCCCGTGGACGCGGCGACCTGAATGCGTCCGGCTTTGACGGGCGCCAGGCCGAAGATCGTGCGCAGCAGCCGCGTTCGGCCGGCGCCGACCAGGCCGGCGATCCCAAGCACCTCGCCGCCGCGCAAGGTGAACGTGGCGTCGCCTGGCTGGAGCGCGTCGACCGTGAGGATCGCGTCGCCGATGCTGCGCGGGCCGCGCGGATACAAATCGTCGACGCTGCGGCCGACCATCAGCGATACGATCGCTTCGCTCGGCATCTCGCGTGTGCTGCCCTGCCCGGCGTGCCGGCCATCGCGCAGCACAACGACGCGATCCGAAATCTGCTTCACCTCCTCGATGAAATGCGAGATGTAGACGACGGCGATCTGCTGCGCCTTCAATCGATTGATCAAATCGAACAGCGTGCGCACATCGGCGTGCGTGAGGCAGCTGGTCGGCTCGTCGAGCACGAGCACGCGACAGCCGATCGCGAACGCCCGCGCGATCTCGACGAGCTGCTGTGCGGCCGGCGACAGCGTTGCCACCGTCGCCTCCGGCGCGATGTCGGCGTGGCCGAGCTCGCTCAGCGCCCGTTCGGCCGTCTGTCGCATACGACGCCGGTCGACGATGCCGAACGATCCATGCGCTGGTTCGACGCCGAGGACGATGTTCTCCATCACCGTGAGGTGTGGCGCGAGCGAAAGCTCCTGGTGAATCATCGCGACGCCGGCCTGTCGCGCCGCGAGTGGATCGCGCGGTAGATACGGCGTTCCGTCGAGCCGCATCGAGCCGGCGTCCGGCCTCATCGCACCGGCGAGAATCGCCATCAGCGTGCTCTTGCCGGCGCCGTTCTGGCCGACGAGCGCGCACACTTCGCCGCCGTGCACGCTGAGATCGACGCCGTCGAGCGCCAGCGTCGCGCCAAACGCCTTGCTGATGCCCCGCATCTCCAGCCGCGCTACGGGTTCAGCCATCGCTTCAGGTCGGGGTGCAACAATTCCTGCACGTCGGCATCGTCCATGTGTTCGCGCGACACCAGCCGCACGCCAGTGTCGATCCGTGGTTCCACTTTCTCGCCGTGAATGTGCGCGACCACCGTTTTCACGCCCAGATAGCCCATCTTCACCGGATCCTGCACGACCACCGCGTCGAGGTGCCCGTCGCGCATGCCCGTGAGCAGCGATTCGGAGGCGTCGAAACCGATGAACTTCACCTTGCCGGACCAGCCGTTGTCGACGAGGACGCGCATCATCGCCAGCGTCGTCGATTCGTTCGGCGTGAAGATCCCGTCGACGTCCAGCGTGCCGTCGGCGCGTTTCAAGCCGCTCAGCAGCGCTTCGCTTTTCTTGTAGGCGCCTTCGACATCGGCGCCGCCGTACTGATTGGCGCTGACGACCTGCAGGCCGGGCCGCGCCTGGACCGCCTCGAGAAAACCGGCCTCGCGCTGCAGCGTGCTGTCCGACCCTTCGGCGTAGCGCAGCAACACCACACGCCCTTTGTCGTGCAGCAGCGTTGCGAGCTGCTCGCCCGCCAGCCGGCCAGCAAGTCGATTGTCGGTCGCGACGAAGCTCACGTAGTCGTTGCCCTTGAGCCCGGAATCGATCACGACGACGGGAATGTTGTTCCGCTTCGCATCGGCGACCGGCTGCGCGAGCGCGACCTCGTCGAGCGGCGCGAGCACCATGCCGGACACCCTGCTGGTGACGAACCGCTCGACCTCCGAGATCTGCGATTCGCGCTCGTCCTCGCG
>Ga0075425_100003803_pt1 | contig 15415 bp, 10 predicted proteins | sample SoiMethybrSBSTD4_FD_75300 | JGI IMG/M metagenome (GOLD analysis project Ga0075425, IMG submission 75300) | Bulk soil microbial communities from a Populus tree surrounding site in Tennessee, USA - Soil MetaG P. TD hybrid SBSTD4 | ecosystem: Environmental > Terrestrial > Soil > Tree plantation...
GCCGGCCAGCAGGTCATCTTGCCTTCGCGGAAGCCGTGAAGCTGCGAAGTGGAGGCAAAGACCTTGTCGAACTTGCCGACATCGCAATCGTACATCAGGTCGAGGTAGAGCTGAACCGCGTCGGTTAACTCCTGAGTCTCGGTCTTGGGCATCGTGATATTCCTTTGCAACGTTGAGAGCCAAATCAGCCTTCGATGACGAACATCTCGCGCGTCTCGAACGCGGGTGACAGCAGCTCCGGCTTGTCGTCCGTGATGAGGAACAGATCCTGACAGTGCCAATGGGCCAGATAGGGCTCCAGCGCAACCACCATTCCCGGCTCCAGCACCTGTTGACCGTCGCGGCAGAATATCGGCTCCTGCTGGTGCCACCAGGGTCCCACACTGTGGCCGATGAGGCCAGCCTCGTAGGTCCAGCCGATCTGGGCGAACTGCTTCACGACGAAATCGTAGAGCTCGCCGACGGCAACTCCGGGTCGGAGGCGGGCGGCAGCAGCCATGTAGATTGCATGGTACTTGGCGTAATCCGCGGCCTGCTGCGCGGACGGCTTGCCGATCACGGCGTTGCGCGATTGGTGGCCGGGGTAGCCGGCGACGTAGGCCAGATAGTCCGTGCGCACGATGTCGCCGTGCGCAAAGGGGAAAGCGCTCTCGCCGCAGTAGATGACGGGATTGCGGTGCGAGTTCAGGATACCATGGGCGAATTCGGCGCCGCGCGCGAGACAGCTTCCGATCAGGCGTCCGTGAACCTGGCGCTCTTGCTCGCCGACGCGGATGGTTGGCAGCACTTCTCCAAAAGCTCTGTCGAGGAGCGCGGCACCGTTGCGAAACAAGTCGATCTCGGCCTTAGTCTTGATGCGGCGCGCATCGTCCATCAGGTCGCTGCAGTCGAGCATGGTCATGCCGGGAAGGCGCTTGGCGACATCCTCCCAGAAGCCGGCACCGACGAAGTTCTTGTCGAACCCGACCGGCGACTTGGCCAGGCCGAGATCGGACAGAACGCCGGCGACACGGTTGAACAGGGATTCAGCATAGCCGCTGAACACATCGAATTGCTCGATCCAGGAATCGCGCTCGGCCGCGCCCACCGCCGTCATCTCGAGCACGAACACTGGCGGCGCATAACGCGGCCAGATGACGACAACGCCCCGCGACGAGGCCGCGAGGTCGAGGTGGCGTGCAAGCGTGCCGTGAAAGGCGACGCCGGAGAGGTAAGTGACGTTTTGGCCGCCGCGGACCACGATGGCCGCGAGACCCGCCGCGTCCATCAGGCGATGCAGGCGATCCACATTGGCGATCACCGGCCGGCCACCGCGTCCCCTCGGCATGGTCATCCTCCTCGCAGCTTGCGCGTGGCCCCAACATCGACGAAGCATCCGTCGGGTGGGGTGGCGCCGCCATCGATGCAGCGCGCGACATCCTCGCTGATACGTTCCTGGCATCCAACTGGACAAGCTCGGGGCCGCGGCGTTTCGGGTCGCCGTACCCATGTTGCCGCCTGCCCTTGGTCACGGAAAGCCCATTTGGCATCGGCCTCCACGATGCCGTAGTAGCTGGCGCTGCCGCCGCGCAAATTCGCCGCCGCCCAAAAGCGGACTGGATAGAACGCTCATAGGCCTCGCAATGCGGAACGACAAGCTTGCCGGGCCTTTTTTAGTTGGCCGAACTGCTCGAGCCCATCGCGGCCCCCGTGCGCCACCTGCCGCTGGCAACGCACCCCAGTGGTGCATGACGTAGGTGGCCGTTCGCGTCGGCCTGGCGACGGAAGCTGCCACCGCGCGGCTGACAAGCGGCAACCGTGATCAAAACCGGCAGTTACCTCCATGCGCTCAATCTGCCTCAAGCATGAAGCCATCAAAGAAAGCCGAAAGATCATGGAAGGCTTCGAGCGGGAGCACATCGGCGACATACTGGTCGGGACGCACGACAACTGCGCAACCCCGCTCACGATCGATGCCGCGCATATCGAAAATATCGGCGTTGCCCCTATGGTCTGAGCAGAACATCTTCTCGTAGTCACGCAGCGCGTACCGGCCTTTGCAGGGGAGCATGAACTGGGGCATGGACTTTAGGTTCAGGTCGCGATGAGGCTCCTGGAAGATAGCCCGAACATCGAACACAGAATCTATATCAGCTCCTGCCGGCGTGTATTTGCAGACCGGAGAATCACGCGAATCCGCAAGAAAGTTGCACAGCGCGCGCACCCGGGACGATGGTGCTGAAGGTGCCTGCGCGTCGGCGAAAACGAAGATGCGCCATCGGCCATCGGCACTGATCGTGTCCCCCAGACGGACCGGCTTGCCATCTGAAAGACGAACGACCGGCCCTGAATGGAAGCGCATGCCGATCACCAGGCCCGTGGCGAGATGCTGATGTCGCGGCTCGGCACAGATGCATGACGACTTATACCTAGTCGCCGTCCCCGCGGTATAATGACCGTGCCTGACAAAATATCTCTGCACCTCGGCTGGATCGACGCCCTCGCCATCCGCCGACGATTTCAGCGGGGCGCTCAGCATATTTGCCCACTCGCGGTCGAAGTCGATCAGCTCCTTGGCAATGGCGTGCCGTTCCGCCGAGTACGTGTGGAGAATCGTCGGCGCGCACCTACCGTGTAGGACGGACGCGAGTTTCCAACCTAGATTGAAGGTGTCCTGCATGGACACGTTCATACCCTGTCCAGCCTTAGGGCTGTGTGTATGGCAGGCGTCGCCGGCAATAAAAACGCGAGGAAGACGACCGGCAACCTCGTCCTGCGGTACGTCGTCGAACTTGTCGCATAGCCGCTGCCCGATTTCGTAAACGGACCACCAGGGCACCTCCTTCACCTCGAGCCTGTAGGGATGAAGGATGCGTTGCGCAGCGGCAATCAGGCGATCAATGGTGATGTTACGGTTGGAAACTCGCTCGTTGGCCTTGAGTTTGTCGAGCTCGACGTAGATACGAAAGAGATAGCCTCCCTCACGAGGGATCAGCAGGATGTTACCCTCTTGGGCGGACTGTATTAGGCACTTCATGCGCACGTCAGGGAAGTCAGTGACGGCAAGGACGTCCATCACGCCCCAGGCATGATTAGCCGAATCCCCGCGCAGAACCCGTCCGAGGCATTGTCGCACCGTGCTCCGCGCCCCATCGCAACCTACGACGTAACGGGCCTTGACCGTTACTACCTGTCCTTTATGCGCAGGATCGATCCGCTCGAGCCTGACTGTCACGGGATGCGACGGACCCTCGCCGGGGGTGAGTAGGCCATCGATGTGCAACCCGAGCAGGCGGACGGAGTAATGCGGTTCCGAGCGATTTGCCGAGCTGCGCATGACATCGAGGTAGAAGTCATGCACGCGCGCCTGATTCAGGACAACATGAGGAAACTCCGAGAGTCCGTCTTCGACATCCTGTATTCTGGCATGGCGAGCGATCTTGTTTGGTGCGGTGTCGTCCGGCTTCCAGAAGGTCGTCTCGTTGATCCAACACGCCTCCTTCATCACACGCTCGCTGAAGCCGAACGCGTCGAACATTTCCATGGTCCGGCAGGCAATACCGTCGGCCTGGCCCAGCAACAAAGGGCCGGACTTCTGCTCGACGATCTGGGTGTGGATGTCGGGGAAGGCTGCAAGCTGTGCGGCCAGCGTCAGACCCGCAGGCCCGCAACCGACAATCAGGACATCAACCTCATTGGGAAGATCGCCGGAGTTCGACGGATCCTTGCAACGCTCAGATGGTTCCGCGATCTCGGGATTCCCCGGCCTGAATCCATTGAGATGGAATTGCATCGGTGCACTTCCTCCACCGCGCTGCTTTCTTGCGCGAAGACCAATCCTACCAACCTCGCACGGGAGCGCCAGGGCTCCTGGCACGGCGCATCTCTACGCCCGTTGGCAGCTTCACCTTGTGCACAGCGAGGGCGTGCGCGTGTGATTATGCGACCAATCGACAGGCATTCGGGCATCACATTGCGAGGTTGACCGCCAGGCAATGGAGCCGGCTATAGAGAAGCTGACTTTTGTTGTTGCAAGCTTCGCTTGCTCAGCAGGCAAGCCACAGATGTCCGCTGCCCTATTTGCTATCGGCCATTGCCAGTTGGCTTGTAATGAGACGACCGTTGACCCGCTAAGAGAACGGCATCAGGATGCGGCGACACAGGAGCTGACCCGTGAGCGGATTCGCCGACTACGAGCAATACGATGCGCTCGGGCTCGCCGACCTTGTGCGGCGGAAGGACGTGAGCCCTAACGATCTACTCGATGCTGCCATCGAACGCGTCGAGGCGCGCAATGGCGCCGTCAACGCTGTAGTGATGCCGCTCTACGATTATGGACGAAAGGCCATCGAGGACGGACTGCCGAATGGTCCGTTTCGCGGGGTGCCGTTTCTCCTGAAAGACCTGGGCGGCTGGCTTGAGGGAGTTAAGGTAACGCGTGGCTCACGCTTTTTCGCCGATGCGCCGCCGGCCGCCGTGGACAGCGAGCATGTTCGTCGGCTCAAGCGCGCGGGCCTCGTGATTTTCGGCCGGACCAATTCGTGCGAGCTCGGCCTTTCCCTCACCTGTGAGCCGGCGCTCTATGGCCCGACGAAGAGCCCGTGGGACACCACACGCATTTCCGGGGGTTCGAGCGGAGGTGCGGCAGCCGCCGTCGGCGCGCGCATGCTCCCCATGGCGCACGCCTCTGACGGGTTCGGCTCAATCCGGGCGCCGGCATCCTGCTGCGGGATCGTCGGCCTAAAGCCAACGCGGTCGCGCAACACGATGGCGCCATACGCTGGCGAGGGGCTGGGCGGTATCTCGACGGAGCACGCCGTAACCCTGTCGGTGCGCGATTCGGCGGCCTTGCTCGACGCGACATGCGGCGCCGGCCCGGGCGATCCCTACGTCGCGCCCAAACCGGAGCGGCCGTTCCTCCACGAGGTCGCCGCCGATCGCGGCAAGCTCAGGGTCGCATTTACGAGCGTCACACCCAATGGTGCGCCGGTCGAGGCCGACAGCCTGCGGGCACTCGCCGAGACGGCAAAGCTCTGCGCCGATCTCGGCCATGACGTCGAGGAGGCAAATCCGAAGGTTGACGGCGAAGCCGTGGTACCCACGTTTCTCACTCTCGCTTCGACAAGCACGATCGTAAACCTGGCGAGCCACCCGACGAAGGGTCGCTCGCCGCAGCTGGGCGAGGTGGAGAACGTCACATACGCAACGGCTCAGCTCGGCGAGAAGATTACCGCCGCCGACTACCTTCGCGCGACGCAAACCGCGCACCATCTCGGCCGGCAGATGGCGGTATTTCATGAGACCTACGACGTCCTCCTCACTCCTGCACTTGCGACACTGCCGCCGAAGCTCGGGTGGATCGACATGATGATGGAGGACGTTCACGAATACTGGCGCCGCGTCTTCCACTTCTCGCCGTTCACTGTGTGGTTCAACCTGACGGGCCAGCCGGCGATCGTCCTGCCGCTCGCTCAATGCAAGCCCACGCCAGGAAGCGATGCGACATTCCCGGTCTCAGTTCAGCTCGTCGCCCGCTACGGCGACGAGGCGACGCTCTTCCGCCTGGCCGGGCAGCTTGAGAAGGCGAGGCCGTGGTTCGATCGCAAGCCGCCGGTTGCTGCTTAATGCGCGAGCATTGCTCGCTGTGCATTGGACCGATCCTGGATAACCGACGTAGCGCCGCGTGACAGACGTCGGTGGTCATCATGGCGGGGACAACGACGGCGACGCATTGGATCCGAATACGCTAAAATAGACCTTTGCGGGAATGCAGTCGGCGAGGGTACCTTATTCGCCGATCAAGGATTTGACGTCAGATTGCGACCCATTGTTCCAGAGGATGGATTTCGCTCGATGTGTCCGACCCGTAGCTAACCTCGATCGCGCGACGCAGCGATTGCTGAGAGCGGCGCCGCCGACCCGCGTGCGATCGACATCGCCTCATCGAGCCACTCACAGATCCTTTTCGAAGTGGAACCGCGTGAGCCCACCACCCGCCTGCTTGGTTGTCATGGCCTGAGCAACCTCTACACGCACTTGTCGGTACCCGTTCCTTCTGTAGAAACGGTCCGCCGCTCTCTGGATCTCGGCGGTGCTTAGGAGCATCTTGGTGTAACCAAGCGCTCGAGCTCGCTTCTCAGCAACGTCGAGCATGCGGTTGGCAACCCCTGAGCCGCGGTACCCACGATCGAGGTACATGCGGCGTAACTCGGTATTGGTCTCATTGCGCCCTTCGATTCCAAAGCATCCGACAATGCTGCCTTGGCTTTCAACAACCCAGAACGCGTTGCGCTTCGCCTCAGAAAAGGCACTCGGCAGATCGGCGAGTTCGCCGCTAATGGTTGTCGCAATGTATTGCTCGAAAAGCTCCTCCATGCCGGCGGGAGCGAGTTCGCGATTGATCCGGCTCCAAAGCGCTGCCACCTGATCGAAATCTGATATTTGATACGAGCGGAAGACCACGGACGTCTCGTTGCCGACCATGACCGTTTTCCTTGAAATCCGGAAGCCTCCGATCCCAAGCGTATCAAGCCGCACCAGTGTCGTTCGCGCGAATTTCTCATCCGACCTTTGCGCAATTCTCATCCATGCCTGAGGCGGGTATCGCATCGCCTTGAGCAGCTGTGCATCAACGGGGCGTCAAAAAATATGCTGGGCTCGCCGCTCGTGCGGTCCGCTCTGCTCTCTCAATGTACTGGATACAGCCTAGCTTAAGGAAAAATTGCAGACTTGTCAATCGACTAACTCTGGCGATAGTCGCGCTTCTTCGCTCTTGGCAGCGAAACTGAACGTGCAGGCACTACGAGGATCGGAGCCCCAAGCATGACATGTGCGTGCGGCATAGATTTTGGCACTTCGAACTCTTCTGTCGGGGTTTGCGACGCGAGGGGGCCGCATCTGTTGCCCATCCAGCGCGGCGGCGCGACGTCGGTGCCAACGGCCCTATTTATCAGCTTCGACGACAATTCGACGACCTTCGGCCACGAAGCGCTCGAGCGCTATTTCTCCTGCGAGCCTGGGCGCTATCTGCGCGCAATAAAGAGCGTGCTCGGCACCAGGCTTTTTGAGGAAACGACGCAGGTGAAGGCAAAGCGCTATGCGTTCGGCGAGGTCATCTCTGCGTTTCTGCGGTTCCTGCGCATGGCGGCTGGCGCAAGCTTTGGTCTGCCGCCGACGAGCGTGATGCTCGGCCGTCCGGCGTTCTTTGTCGACGACGACCCAGTGGCCGATGCCGCGGCGGAACGCCAGCTCGAGGCGGCTGCCCGAGCCGCCGGCTTCGAGAGCATCGCCTTCCAGTTCGAACCGATCGCGGCCGCCCTCGACTATGAGCAGACCGTCAATGCCGAGGAGATCGCGCTCGTGGCCGATATCGGTGGCGGCACCTCGGACTTCTCGGTCGTGCGGGTCTCCCCCGAGCGTGCGCGATCGAGCGACCGGCGCCAGGACATTCTTGGTTTCACCGGCGTGCACATCGGCGGCACGGACTTCGACAAACAGTTGGGACTAGCAAGTGTGATGCCGGCACTGGGCCTACACAGTCCGCTTCGTCGCAAGGGTTTGGACGCTCCGTCGTGGTATTTTGCCGACCTGGCGACCTGGCACAGGATTGGCTTTCTGTATGATCCGAAAGTGCTGACCGAGGTACGTGGCGTTTTGCGAGATTCGGCGGAGCCGGAAAAAATCGAACGGTTGCTGCGCGTGCTGGAGCGGCGCAAGGGCCACGAGCTATTGGCGGGCGTCGAATCTACCAAGATCGAGCTGTCGCGCACCGATATCGCCACGCTCAATCTCGAAGATAGCGTCGGCGACATCTCACTAGAGATCACCCGAGCAGAGCTCGAGACAATCGTCGCTGACAGCCTTCAGCGTATACGATCTCGCATCGATGACGTGCTGCGGATGGCCGGTTTGACATCGCATTCGGTATCGGCCGTGTTTCTCACCGGTGGTTCCACCAGGATGCCCTCCGTACGGCAGTCCATCGCCGCAGCAGTACCCACTGCCCGCCTCATTGCAGGTGATGCGTTCGGGAGCGTTGCTACGGGCCTCGCGCTCGATGCCGCCAGACGATTTGCGAGCGGTGGCAGGAAGAGTGCCGAGATGGTGGTTTAGGCTGCCAGCTTGACACCCTCACAACGGCAGCGGTCGACAATTTGCAGTGCCGCTGGCACATCGTGTCTTGGTGCGCCGCCTCAAAGGCCATGGCCGGTTTCACACCACTCCGACCGCGTCGACGGTCCTTGAACTTCACTCCGGTGACGCACCTGCCCATCGACTAGGCTATGCAGCGACCTTTACCAGGGCCAACGGCGATCGTGCCTGTGTTGCCGATCATGTCCGCCATATGAGGAACAGCGACGGCGTTCTGGGGCCGCTCCGCTGGATCCGCGCTATTTCGCTTCGAGAACCATTTCGACTTCGACGGCGACCTGCTTGGAAAGCGACATCATGCCGACGGCGGCGCGCGCACCTCGCCCACTTTCGCCGAATACCTCGACCATCAGATCAGAGAACCCATCAATGACCTTCGGGTGCTCCTCGAAATCCGGCGCCGCATTGACCATTCCCAGAACCTTGACGATGCGCTGCAGGTTATCGAGACTGCCGATGACCGATCGGATGCGCGACAGCATGAATATTCCGGCGCTGCGCGCCGCGGCATACCCATCATCAACGTTCAGCTCGCTCCCGACTTTGCCGACGATGTAAGTGCCATCGGCCCTCCTCGAAACCGAACCTGACATGAAGACGAGGCCACCAACGCGTACGCCGGGAACGTAGTTCCCGGCGACTGCCGGTGGTGTCGGCAATGCGATACGCAATTCCCTGATCCGTTGCTCAGCGTTCAAGTCGGTATCTCCGTGGCTTCACCCCGAGCACCCTATCGGTCCCCTCATGACAACCTGCTGTCAGCAGGGCAGGCTCCAGCGCCATCCATTGTGCTGAAGAAGATCGGCCGAGTGCCCGAGGGGGAACTTTGTCTACGCCTGTCGCATCGTCTCACGGCAGTCCTGGCACATCGCACCTGCTGGCGGATGGATGCGTTCAAATGGCTGCGGCCATGTAACGAGTGCTGCCGAACGACTTTGCCGCTCGCAATATCGCTGGAGGGCGTTGTCCGGGACCTCCCACAGTGTGATCGCTGAATTTCCGTGATGGGGCTGCCTACACCGTGATGGCGGCCGAGAGTGCCGGTTCGGAACGCTGCTTTCGAGCTTCAATCCTGGCGAGGGTAGCGCCGCATCTGGAAGGCGGCCACCCGCAACGGCTTGGATCGTCTGGGAAAGATGTTGCAGGTCGTCCTTGGCCGGTTCAAGGAGGTTGCGCCGAGCAGAGGATGGTGCGGGCATCGCCGATTTGGTGGCGGGGCGTTGGGGTTGGCTTGTTTGCAAATCCCGTCGGCCCCGTGGGTTACCGGGCCCCGCGCAACGACGGAAGGTCAGCCATTCCAACGTTTTGGCAGCATTCGCCAAGGGATGCCGGTCCCTGGCAGCACCGACAATGGCCATACCGGCCCTGGGGGTGAGGCCGGCAGAGCACAGTTGGCAAAGCCAAGTGCGGCCTTGCGAGGGACGCAAGGCTGAGGCCGCAAAGCCCACCACTGCATGCGTTAAGGTTGCCGGCGTGTTCGACCGGTCACACCAATGCCATAGCGAATGCCGCATAATTATCGATGCGGGCGCGAACAGCGCCTCAAAGGGGGGTTGGAAGTGTGGAACGTCAGCTGGCGAGGATTGTTTTCGGGGCCATCGCAGCCCTATTCGCCGGTTGGCCGCAATCAGCCTTGGCCGATCCTCCCGCGAGTTCCCTCTCGGCCATAAGCGAGCTGAAGTTCGGCGCGCTCGATCACGATACCCCCGGGTTGTGGAGCGGTTTCGGCGTCGAGCGTCAGTCTGTTGATGCAAACGTTGAGGTCCTGTTCCAGCCCTGGGCTTACGCCTTTGGCGGTTATCTGAGGCCCGCCATCGGCGGCACAATCAATTTCAACGGTGATACCAGTAAGGCTTATGCCGATTTGCGCTGGGAGGTGGAGGCCGCATCAGGTGTGTTCTTCGCGCTCGGCATGGGAGCAGCCGTGCACAATGGTCAGATCGACTTTACGGATCCCGCGCACAAGGCCTTGGGCTCCCCGGTGTTGTTCCACCCCTCGGCCGAGCTGGGCTACCGGTGGGACGGCGTCAACAGCATCTCGATCTTCGCCGATCACATGTCGAACGGATTCACCCAGCGCTATAACGAGGGCATGGACACCGTCGGGATCAGATACGGCCGCAGGCTCAGCCCCCTTGAGAGCGACGCGCCCGTTGCTGAGGTGCCGGTTTCGAGTTTTTCAGGACCCTATGTGGGCGCCTTCGCGGGTTACCAATACGACAGAGCCGATTGGTATCAATACGACTCCGCCAATTGGTCGACGTTTCCGCCAGTCAGCATTACGCAAAGCAGCTTCGCCTGGGGTGCCTACGCCGGATACAACCTGCAGTCTGGCAAGGGCATCTTCGGCATCGAGGCCGATGCTTCACCCGCCAAGAGGAACCTTGGCGTTGGCTGCGATGTCGGTGGCGTCTCCTGCCGCATGGAGATCAGCGGGGTCTACAGCGTACGCGCCAGGTTCGGCTGGGTGTTCAACAGCGTCATGGTCTACGGCACCGGCGGGGTCGCCCTGACACCGTGGGCAAGCAGCGTGGTCAACACAGCGACGTCCCAACGGCTCGATCAAGCGAGCGGCTTGAATTATGGCGTCGCAGTTGGTGCTGGCATCGAGTACAAGCCGTTTCAAAACTTTGGCGTGCGGGCTGAGGTGCTGCATTACGGGGTTGCGGGCTGGGATCTCGATCTCCCCACGGCCGGCACCACAGCCAACCAGTTCCAGAGCTACGTCGGACGCATCGGAATCACATGGTACCTCAATTAGTGTAACCTAAGAGTACGACGGCTAGACCGGGTTTGCACGCCAACGATGCCGTCCGCCATTGAGGGAATAGCCATCTCTCCATCGCGCGTTGGGATTGACCACTTCTGACCGCGGCAGCCCACCCGGTCGGAACACAGCTCCAGTTCGTTTACTCGGCAGCTACGGTGGACTGCTTCAGATCTCCAGCATAGGCGATGCTGACCGGCGCCTCAGCTTCGAACGGACTGTTGAGACCGAGCTCCTTTGCCCATTCCCGCACTTGGGGAAATACCTCCTGGGCAAGCAGGCGGATGCACGTCATGGAATCTCGATGCGAAACATTTCCATCATTGCCCCAGACGGCCAGGATGCCGGGACGTGTCTCTTCCAACAGATGGCGAATGCGCGGCAGCACTTGCTTGGGCGTTCCGCAAATGATCATGCCGTCCGCTAACTGCTCTTCAAATGTTGGGTTTCCGCGCGGGTTCTTGGCGCGACCGACTGCAAATTCGACAAAATTGCGCCGCCCACCCGGGGAGAAATACCCCGACGGATTGGCCCACACCGGATGCGCAAGCCCGGTGAACTCGCCTTGCATCCACATGAATTGCCTGGCGTTCTGGGTGGCCCTTTCCTCTGTCTCGGCCACGTGGATGCGAGCGAGATAGCCGCGGTTCTCCGGGCCTGACTTGTAGCCGACCGCCGTCGCGGTCTCATCATAGAGTTTCCAGATTTGTTTCGTCTGCGGGATCGATGTGTTGAGTGCGATATACGGGTACCGTTGCCTTGCCGCCCAGATGATCGTTTCTTTACTAATGACACCAGGTATCCACACGCGCGGATAGGGTTTCTGTAGGGGAAGAGCCCACGGGTTGACCACGCGGTGCTGGTAGTGGGTGCCCTCCCAGCGGAACGGACCGGGCACGGTCCATGTCTTGACAATTAGGTCGTGGGCCTCTTCGAAGCGCTCACGGTTGTAAGCGGGGTTCACACCGGTCGCGAGCTGCTCTTGCCCGCCGCCGCGGACGAACCCGGATACGAGCCGGCCCTTCGAGATCATGTCAATCATGGCCAGTTCTTCGGCGAGGCGAATCGGGTTTTCGGCAAGCGGCAGCGGATTGCCGAGCATCACGATTTTGACGCGCTTGGTGGCGCCAGCCAGCACCGCGGCAAAGATATTGGCTTTGGCTTGCATGCAGAATGGTGCGTTGTGGTGCTCATTCAGCATGATGCCGTCCACGCCGACTTCCTCAGCGTAGACGTACTGCTCAAGGTATTCGTTGTAGAGGCGGCTGCCCGCGACCGGATCGAAATGCTTGTTTGAGAAAGTGAGCGCGGTGGCGCCGTACTTAAGGCCCTCGCTGGCATCGTAGGCTGACATTGGCTGCTCAGTGAAATACATCAGGTGCATGCGACTCTCCTACGGGGCGAGAGATGGCGCCCTCAGCGAGCGATGAAGGGCATGACGAGCTCGGCGAGTCTCACCGGCTGTTCGAGGTCCACAATGTGTCCGCAATCTCTGATGACTTCGAGCTTGGCATTCGGCAACGCCGCCAAATAGCGGTCCGCCGCCGAGACGGGGACGATCTTGTCCTGGTCGCCCCACACGAGAAGGGTTGGAATTTTCACATTCCGCAACAGATGCGGTAGCGTCTGGCTATACATGTACGGTTTCCAGGCGATGCGAAAACACATCTCGCGCGCGATGTCCCAGGTCTCGAGTTGGTCCACGGATGGCTCGGCGTCATAGGTCTTGTCGAATGCATTTTGATCATGGAAGCCGGCGCGTACATAGTCGATGTAGCTGACGATGGCTTGGTCAAGAATATCGCCCTGGGACGGCTTCACTCCCATGGGGGCGACCAGAACGAGCTTGGCGAGGTCCGCCGGCGCCATCGTAGCCATTTCGGCTGCAATCCAGCCGCCGAAGCCGAGCCCGATCAGAACGGCCTGCTGGATGTGCAGCTCTGCGAGCAGACCGCGGTGGATCACGGCCAAGTCTCGAACGCTGCGCATCCACTCCGCGCGCGGCGAACTCCCCCATCCGGGGTGATGGGGAATGATCACGTCTGCAGACTTGACGAGCTCATCGTGGAACGACGATGTGGCGGGCATCCCGATGTCGCGATGCAGCACCAGAACCGGAGGGCCCTTGCCGCCACGGGTCACGTGGACCTTCGTGCCGGCGATTTCGACAGTGCGTTCAACCCAGGCCGTCATGCGCGATCCCCTCGTTTTCGCCCAAAGCTTGCAGTGGCGCACGAAGGTGTCAACATTGAGCGACGCTTGATTGGGGAAGCCTGGTATGTGAACCCGAGATGGCCGATCCATGACCATGTCGCAGACTCATGGACGCTCGCGCGCCAGCCGGTGCGCAACAAAAGGGGACCATCCCACCTGACTGCAGTGACACGGGCACTTCCACCATCGCTGTCGTCGTAGCGGTACTTGGAAACGGCGGAGATGAAAATCGCGCCGGCGACGCCGATCTTGCCGCCGACCTTCGCCAGAACGCTATCGGCAAACGTGCCTGTGCCGCCAATCTCGTCCGCTAGATGAGGAGCAGCGACCCGCGTTCCCCGGACCCTGGCCGCGCATTTCGATCTGCGGTCCATCTCGTTGGTTGAGAAATCGAGCACCAGTCCACGCAGGGCAAGCACAATCGTGTGATTTGGCATGGGGTTTTCGGGCCATTTGTTCGGCAGGATAGATGGCGCTCGATGCATTTCGCAACGGTCAATCGAAGTTGCGACCCCAGCCTTAATTTCGCGCTAGCGCGGTCTTCTCATGCTCTGCGACGGAACGGAGCATCAATGCAGTCAACGGCACACGGGGCACGGGCTCGAATGCGGGCAATCCTGCAGTGAAGGGGTCGCAGCACGCATGAGCCTCTTGCAACAGGTCCGCAGCATCGTCATCCATGGCTTTCGCTTGGCATTCTTCTTGTCGGCCGACCGAAGCGCCTTTAACGTCTCTTACGCTGCCAGCGCGATGGTCCTCACCCTGTTTGGCTGTGTTTTGGCTGGCCTGCAATTGTCGATCACCGGCGCCAATGAGACCAACGACCGCCTGGATGCCCTCCTCGAACTCGGTGCACCTATCCTATCCGCCGTCGTCGTAGCGGCATTGGGTCGAGCATTGTCGCGACGTCTTCCGTTGCACATGTTATTTGCTGCAGTCGCTGGGACACTGCCCGCGACCGATACGGCCGAGCTATTGCTCAAAGTTATGACCTGGCGCCTCCAGGTGAACTTGGCAAAAACGCCCTGGCCTGAGGGTATTGCTCCAGCGATGTTCGGGTACTGGGCGCTTGTGATCCTCTATGTGCTGCTGATCGCATGGTATGTGTTGATCCTCTATCGCAGCGTCCAGCTGATTGCAGGGTCACCGGCTCTCGGGTTGACGCTTGCCATGGTCACGATATTGGCCGCCGCCTTTGCGATCGAGTCTATGGCAACCTAGGCTAACGTCGTTGCCTAGCCCTAGTTTGAAACGCGGGTATAGCCGTGTCCCCGGAGCGTCGATGCCAAGCCTGCCCTTGCTGCCACCTGACCCCGGCGCGCTCGTCGCAATTGAGCATTATCTCACCGCTGCAGCCCAGAACTGATATCCTGGTCCGGTCCCGTTGCTGGGGTGACCGATGAGACGCCGCCTCTTTCTCGCTGGGCTTTCTAGCGCCGCCTTGTCGCCGCTCACTACCCAGGCGCAGCAGGGTGAGCGTGTGCGTCGCATCGCAGCATTATTCCCACGTCCAGTAGATGATGTGGAGGCGAAGGGCCGCCTTGAGGTATTCCAGAAGAGCTTGATGCAACTGGGATGGAATGAAGGTCACAACGTCAAGATCGACGTACGTTGGTCCGGAGCTAACCTCGGCGACGTTCGCAAAGATATAGCCGATTTGGTAAGTGCCGCGCCGGATGTGATTTTGGCGACGGGTAGCCCAACGTTGGGTCCCCTGCTGCAGGCAACGCGCACCGTGCCAATCGTTTTTGCGTCAGTAGCCGATCCTGTCGGTTCGGGTTTTGTCGCAAGCTTGGCCCGGCCTGGTGGCAATGCGACGGGATTTTCCCTTTTCGATTACAGCCTCGCCGCGAAGTGGCCCGAGTTGCTGAAACAGATTGCACCTAGCATAATGCGAGCAGCCGTAATTCGTGATGCTGCGACACCGCCGGGTATCGGGGCATTCGCCGTGATCCAGTATGTGGCGCCTTCAGTCGGGATCGAGCTGACCCCCGTCGACGCACGTGATACCGGCGAAATTGAGCGTGCAGTCACTGCGTTCTCCCGCGAACCAAATGGCGGCCTGATCGTCACTGCGAGCGCGGTTACCGCTACTCATCGCGAACTGATCATCAGATTGGCGGCGCGGCAGAAGCTTCCCTCGATTTACTGGCAGCGCGTTTACGCCGCGAGCGGAGGCCTTGTCTCCTATGGTCCTGATCTGCTCGAACAGTATCGTCGGGCGGCCGGCTACATCGATCGTATCCTCAGGGGTGAAGATCCCGCCAGCCTGCCAGTGCAGGCGCCGACGAAGTACGAATTGGT
>Ga0075425_100003804_pt1 | contig 15415 bp, 18 predicted proteins | sample SoiMethybrSBSTD4_FD_75300 | JGI IMG/M metagenome (GOLD analysis project Ga0075425, IMG submission 75300) | Bulk soil microbial communities from a Populus tree surrounding site in Tennessee, USA - Soil MetaG P. TD hybrid SBSTD4 | ecosystem: Environmental > Terrestrial > Soil > Tree plantation...
CTCCTCGCGCTCTTTGGCTTCAACAACCCCCGACTCGCCGATGAGCTGGCGCAGCTCGCGAAGCGCGGCGTCGCGGTGCGAGTCAAAATCGACGCGGCCAAAGGCGGGCAAAAAAAGGAAACTAGCGTCGTCGAGATGCTGAAGAGCGCGGGAGCCGAGGTGCAGGCGGTCGCGCCCCAGGGAAGGAATCACAACAAGTTCGCGGTGATCGACGGTGAGAAAATCCTGACCGGCTCTTACAACTGGACGATCAAGGCGGAAAGCAACTGGGAGAACCTGCTCGTGATCCGCTGCGCCGAGTTGGCTCGGATGTACGAAAGCGAATGGGAAAAAATCCGCTGAAGTCGCTATGGATGTTTTCGTTACTCGCGGGCGTTGCCCTCGTCGCGCTGGGCTGCGGCGACGCGCCCAAGGAAGACAAGGCCAAAGAGGCGGTACGCGACGCCGTCACGCGCGAGTTCCGCTCCTACGAAGGGGCGAAGAAAAACCTCGGCGAGGCGGAGCAGCGGGAAGCGGAGCGGCGCGAGCAGGAAAAACAACTGGGGAAGGATTGATTACTTTTTGGCCGTCAGCCGCTTCACCTCGCCGGCGTTCTCTCCTTCATAATACGGCACGTCGTCTCCCCTGCGGTAAAATGCGCGCAGCGTCGCGCCGCCGGGCGCGCAGGTGAGCGCGCCGATCTTTTTGGCGTCGGGGTATTCGGTGATATCGGGATAAACCATGGTGCTGACGCAGAGGTATTTGAGCTCGTGCCCGCCGGTATTGATCAGCTGGTGCGGTTTTTCCGCGCCCGCGGGAAAAGCGATGAAGGTTCCCGACGAGACGGGCACCTCTTCGGCGCCGATGCGCAGCAATCCCGCGCCTTCGAAGATGTAGATCATCTCCTCGTTGGTGTAGTGCGTATGAAACGGGAAGGCCGCCTTGCCGGGCGGCACGGCAAAAACGCTGTAGCCGAGCTTCGCGGCGCCCACCGCCGCGCCGACGCGCAGGCGCTTGCCGCCGAACGGCGAGCCCGCGGGTCCTTTCAGCTCCTCGACTGCGACGTCGGAAAGTGAAACGATATTTTCATGCTTCGCCATGTCATCCTCCCGTGAGAATCTAACGCTACCATTTTTTTCCGCCACTATGCTATGACCGAGTCATGCTGGTGTTATCGGAAAAAGAAATCCGCCGACTGATCGACGTCGAAGAGCTCATCCGCGCGCTCGAGCAGGCGCACGTCGAGTTCTCGCTCGGCCGGGCGGTGATGCCCGTGCGGCAAGTGGTGCCGCTGCCGGAGATCGGCGGGCGCATGACTACGATGCCGGCCTTCCTCAGCGCCGACCGGGCGCTCGGCATGAAAGTCGTCACCTATTTCAAGGACAACGCGCGCCTCGGCTTGCCGGCGATTCTCGCGACGATCCAGCTTTATAGTGCGGAGACGGGAAAGCTCGTCGCGATTCTCGACGGCACTTACACGACGGCGATGCGCACCGCCTGCGCTTCGGCGATGGCGACCAGGGCGCTGGCGAATCGCGACGCGCCCGTGCTCGGCATACTCGGCGCCGGCGTGCAGGCGCGGGCGCATATCGAAGCGCTGTCTAAAGTGCGGCGCCTCGAGAAAATCAAAGTGTACAGCCCGTCGGGAGAAAGCGCGCGCAAACTGAAGGAAGAGTTAGCGCCGGCGATCGAAGCGAGCATCGAGGCGGCGGCTTCTGCGGAATCCGCGGTCCGCGGCGCCGATCTCGTCGTCACCGCCACGACGGCGGCGACGCCGATTCTCGATCGCGCCTGGCTGAAGCCGGGAGCGCACGTGAACGCCGTCGGGGCGCACCGGCCGGATTTGCGCGAGCTCGATGCGGCGACGCTCAAGGCGGCAAGAGTCGTTGTCGATTCGCGCGAGGCGATCATGACCGAGTGCGGGGATGTGCTGCTCGCCATCAAAGAGGGCGCCATCGATGCGGGCCGTGCGTCGACCGAGATCGGCGAAGTCCTCGCGGGTCGAAAATCCGGGCGAGCCGATGCTTCGGAAGTTACGGTTTACAAATCCGTCGGCATCGCGATCCAAGACGTCGCCGCCGCGCGCCTGATTTATCGCAAGGCGGCCGAGCAAAAGGCCGGCGTCGAGGTGGAGATTTGATGCGCGGGCTCGAAAGTCTTCGCATCGATAAGTGGCTTTGGGCGGCGCGCTTTTTCAAGACGCGAAGCCTCGCCGCCGAAGCGGTCGAAGGCGGCAAGGTCCATCTGAACGGCGGCCGCATCAAGCCGGCGCACGCGCTGCGCCCGGGCGACGAGCTCAACATCCGGCGCGGACCCTACGAGATAATCGTTATCGTGCGCGGCCTCTCGGAGCATCGCGGTCCCGCCGAGCAGGCGCAGACGCTCTATGAGGAGACCGCCGCGAGCAAAGCAGCGCGCGAGGCGCTGACGGCGCAGCTCCGCCTGGAACGAGGGCCGGCTTTTCAATCGGAAGGGCGGCCGAGCAAAAAGGACCGGCGCGACATCCTCGGCTTCAAGCGCAAAGGCTGGTAAAAATTCGGCACAGGCCGGACGCATCTCTCCCGGGCGATGCGATGGGTCTCTGCTACGGTCGACCGACTTAAATTCTCCCGGGCGCCAGAACGTTTTGAGTAGGGGCGGTTCGCGAACCGCCCTATGAAACGCGGAAAGCCGAAGGACACAGGTCGTTCACCGCGCAGCTTTGACAATCCGGTTTCCGCGCATAACAAACTCTGCGGCCGTGAAGCACGAGCCGGTGAGAAAAGCCGGTCCACTCCTCCGGCGGCAATAATTTCATCAAGTCGCGCTCGATTTTTTCCGGATTTTCCTCGCGCGTGAGCCCGAGGCGGCGCGAGACGCGCTTGCAGTGCGTGTCGACGATGACGCCGGGAACGCCGAAGGCGTGGCCGAGGATCACGTTGGCGGTTTTTCTGCCGACGCCGGGAAGCCGCGTCAGTTCTTCCATCGTCACCGGCACCTCGCCGCCATGCTTATCGACCAATTGCCGGCTCATTTTTTTGAGCGCCGCCGCCTTGGCGCGAAAGAGGCCGAGACGCCGGATCCGCGCCTCGATGGTTTTCACCGGGGCGCGCGCCAGGGCCCGCGGCGTTGAATAGCGGCGGAAAAGCTCCGGGGTCACGCGGTTCACCATCTCGTCGGTGCATTGCGCCGATAAGATCACCGCGACGAGCAGCTCGAAGGTATTTTTATGCTCCAGCGGCACCTGAAGGCCGGGATAGGCCTCGGCGAGGCGCCGCGCGATCGCCGCGGCCCGCCGCCGCTTTTCGTCCGCCGACTCGCGCTTCACCGCGTCAATTCGCGAAGGCTTTCTTGCCGGGATAAACGGCGCGCTTGCCGAGCTCCTGCTCGATGCGGAGCAGCTGGTTGTATTTCGCGGTCCGCTCGCCGCGGCAGGGCGCGCCGGTCTTGATCTGCCCGGCGTTGGTCGCGACGGCGAGGTCCGCGATGGTCGCGTCCTCGGTCTCGCCGGAGCGGTGCGAAATGACCGTCGTGTAGCCGGATTTCGCCGCCAGGCGCATCGTCTCCAGCGTCTCGCTGAGCGTGCCGATCTGGTTCACCTTGATGAGGATCGAGTTCGCCACGCCCATATCGATACCGCGCTGAAGTCGCGCCTTGTTCGTGACGAAGAGGTCGTCGCCGACGAGCTGGACCTTCTCCCCGAGCGCCTCGGTCAACATTTTCCATCCGTCCCAGTCGTCTTCGGCGAAGCCGTCCTCGATCGAGACGATCGGATACTGCCGCACCCAGTCTTCATACAAGCGAACCATTTCTTCACGGCTGCGTTTGCGGCCGTCGGACTTCTTGAAAAGATAACCGCCGTCGGCGAAAAGCTCGCTCGATGCGACATCGAGCGCCAGCGCGATGTCGCTCGCAGGCTTATAGCCGGCCTGCGCGATCGCCTCGAGCAGGAGTTGCACCGCCTCTTCGTTGGTCTTGAGCCGCGGCGCAAAGCCGCCTTCGTCGCCGACGCTCGTCGAGTAGCCGTGCTTGTGCAAGACCTTTTTGAGCGTCTGAAAAATCTCCGCCGCGGCGCGGAGCGCCTCGGAGTAGCTCGGCAAACCTAACGGCACGACCATGAATTCCTGAAAATCGACGTTGTTGTCGGCGTGCGCGCCGCCGTTGAGCACGTTCAGCATCGGCACCGGGAGCGTTTTGGCGCGCGCGCCGCCGAGGTAACGATAGAGCGGCAGCTTCTCCGCCGCCGCCTCGGCCTTCGCGGCGGCGAGCGAGACGCCGAGGATGGCGTTGGCGCCGAGCCGGCCTTTATCCGGGGTTCCGTCGAGGTCGATCAGGAGGCCGTCGATCTCCTCTTGCTTCTTCGCGTCCTTGCCGCGGAGCCGCGGCGCGATCACGCGGTTCACGTTGGCGACCGCCTTGGCGACGCCTTTGCCGAGATAGCGCTCGCCCCCGTCGCGCAGCTCGATCGCCTCGTGCTCGCCGGTCGAGGCGCCGGAGGGCACCGTGGCGCGGCCGCGCACGCCGTTCGCCAGCGTGACATCGACCTCGACGGTCGGCTGCCCTCGCGAGTCCAACACCTCGCGACCGAGTACCTGCTTAATTTTCATCTTCCGCCTCCGAATACGGCGCTCAAACGCGCGATCTTTGCGAGCAAGCCGCGAAAAAATATGCTACAGTATGATCCCTCGAACGATGCGCACGTCTCGCTCATCCCGACGCTGGGTCCTCTATCTTTTTTCCAGCCTGTTCGTCGCGCTAGCCGTCTTCACCGCGTTGGGCGAGCGCGGCGTTTTTCATCTCTGGCACCTGCGCGCGGAGAAAAAACAACTGCAGGAGAAAAATTTTCTCCTGCAGAAGGAAAACGACGGCTTGAGAGAACGCGTCGATCGAATTCGCCGCGACGACGACTATCTCGAAAAAATAGCGCGCGAAGAACTCGGGCTCACGAGGCCCGGCGAGACGGTTTATCGCTCCGCCTCGCCCGACCCCAACCGGAGTAAAGCCGCCGCCGAGGCCCCCGTCCAGCCCGGCGCGGCGCTCAAGCCTGATTCTTGATCTTTTCGGAGCGATCAGGAGCCGGGCTTGAAAACGAAGTGATAGTATTCGTCCATGTCCATCAGGGACTGGACCTCCGAAGCGTCTTTCACCCGCACCTCGATCACCCAGCCGTCATTGTAGGGATCCTCGTTGATGATGGAAGGGTGCGCTTCGAGCTCCGGATTTACCGCGATCACCGTTCCCGACACGGGCGCGATGAGCTCCGCGGCAGTCGTGTTCGATTCGACTTCCGCAAACGCCTCGCCCTTCTCGACCTTGTCTCCGACCTCGGGCAAATCGACGGAAAGGATCTTGCCGAGCTCGCTCTGTCCGTAATTCGTGACGCCGAAACAGACATGTTCGTCTTCAACAACGCCGACCCACACGTGCTCTTCGCTGACTTTCAAGGTTCTCTCTTCCATAACCGGCAATTGGAAGACTATAGAGATTGTTCTTCGCCTGTCAAGATCGCAACGAGATAACTCTTGCGAGGCTTTCGCTTGAATATTCGCCGGTCATCTAGTATTGCCGACTCTAGTCATGGACGCGAGTCAGTCAGCGCAAAAGATCGTGGAATCGCTCAAGAGCGCGGGCGTCGATTTCGTCGCGACGCTGCCGGATTTGAAGATCGTCGAGGTGATTCGCGCGATCGACGCGGACGCGGCGCTCAAGCATGTGCCGCTCTGCCGCGAAGAAGAAGGCGTCGGCATCTGCGCCGGCGCGTACCTCACGGGCAAAAAGCCGGCGCTGCTCATGCAGAACGCCGGACTGCTCAACAGCTGCAACGCGCTGACGACGACCTGTCTCCAGTTTCAAATTCCGGTTTTGCTCTTGATTTATTATGCCGGGGACTTCGGCGACCGCGGCTTCGCGACGGTCGGTTCGGTGACCGAGCCGGTGCTCGACGCGCTCGGTCTGCGCACCTATGTCCTGCGCCATCCCGAGGAGGTCGAAGGCACGATCCGCGGCGCGCAGGTACTCGCGGAAGATTCCCGCCGCCCGGTCGCCGTGCTGCTGACGCGCAGCGTCGTGGGGGCCGATTGATGCAGCGCTACGATTATCTCAAGGCGATCGCCGGCGACGCGGGCGACGCGCTCGTCGTCGCGGCGGGCTGGGCGGCGCGCGAGTGGCAGGCGCTCCGGCCGGGCGACGGCAACTTCCGGCCGCGGACGCTCGGCCTCGCCTCGTCGATCTCGCTCGGCATCGCCCTCGGTCTCCCGGAGCGGAAAGTCATCGCGCTCGACGGCGACGGCGCGTTTCTCATGAATCTTTGCGGGCTGCCGACGATCGCCTGGCAGAACCCTCCCAATCTCATCCACCTGCTGTTCGACAATCAATGCTACGAGGCGTCGGGGGCGACGGTCACCGCGACGGTCTCGGGCAGCGACGCGGTCGCGCTCGCCAAAGGCGCCGGGTATAAGCACGCCTGCTGGGTGAACGGCCCGGAGGAGTTCCGCCGCGAATTTTTGGCCGCGATGAAACGCGGCGCGCTCAGCCTCATCGCCGCCAAGGTCGAGCCGGGGCAGCCGAAACTGCCGCCGATCCGCGCCGACGAGTTGGAGAACAAGTACCGTTTCATCCGCCACATCGAAGAGACATCGAAGAAATCGATCCTCGGTCCGTCCGACCATCGCCCCAAATAATACCGCGATTAAAGCTCGCCAACGATCAAGGAGTTTCCATGCTTCTGCTCAAAGACGACGACGTGCAGAAAGTCCTCACGATGCCGATGACGCTCGAAGCGCTGGACGCGACGCAGCGCGAGATCATCAAAGGCGACGCCGCGACGATGGGCCGCATCGACGTCTATCTTCCGTGCGAGCGGCCGGAGAGTTATTACCGCTGGGCGCTGATGACCGGCGGCGCGCGCCGCGACGGCTACGTCGTCGCCCGCATGCTCTCGGATATCGTCAGCTGGCCGGGTGAGCCGGGGAGCCAGCGCGAAAACAAACACTGCATCCAACCGGGAACTTACTGCGGGCTGCTGTTTATGTTCAGCGCGCGCGACGGCATGCCGGCGGCGCTCATCAACGACGGTTTTCTCCAGCACATGCGCGTCGCCGCCGGCGCCGGTCTCGGCGTTAAATATCTCGCGAAGAAAGACAGCCACTCGGTCGGCATGATCGGCTCCGGCGGCATGGCGCGGACCTACCTCGAAGCTTTTTCCGCGGTGCGGAAGATCGACAGGGTGAAAGTCTACAGTCCAAGCCAGGCGAACGCGCGGCAGTACGCGAAGGAGATGAGCGAAAAGTTCAAAGTCTCCGTCGAGCCCGTCGCCTCCGCGCGCGCCGCCGTTAAAGGCGTCGACATCGTGTCGTGCTGCACCTCGTCGATCGATCCGGTGTTCAAGACCGAATGGCTCGAGCCGGGCATGCACGTGACCGACGTCACCTGGGACGAAACCGAGTCCGGTTTCGCCGGCAAAGTGGACGTGGCGGTGAAAATGGGCGAGAGCACGCCGCATCTCGAAAACCCGCCGCCCGGCGCCTTTTACGCCGCGCACGGCTTTTTGGGCTATGTCGCGGGGCAGGAGGCGGAGAAAGCGATCGTGCCGCGCCGCCCGCCGCGCGATGAGATTTTAAAGATGCCGACGCTCGCCGACGTGATTTCCGGCAAGGCGAAAGGGCGCACAGACGATCGACAAACGAGCTGGTTTTTGAACCTCGGCGTCATGGGCGTTCAGTTCGCGGCCGTCTGCACCGCGGTCTTCCACGAGGCGAAGAAAAAAAATATCGGCCGCGACATTCCGACGGAATGGTTCACGCAGAATATTCGAGACTAGAGTAGGGGCGGTTCGCGAACCGCCCCTACATCGGATTGAATTTTCGCCGGTGAAAAGATAAGCGTGAGATCAGGAGGAGTTGCCTATGGCCACGCAGGTCGTCGATACCGACGGGCATATCTTCGAGCGAGATCAGGACATCGCCGATTACATGGAAGCGCCGTACCGCGGCCGGAAAGAGCTGCTCACGCTGCCGTTTTTCCCGACCCTAGACGGCTTCCAGCGCATGGCGCGCCGCGTCGGCGACGGCCGTCCGTACGTGATCGGCCCCGACGATCCGAAGAGCTGGCACGACGTGCTCGACCGCGAGGGGCTCGACCGGGCGGTGATCTATCCGACGGCCGGCCTCGCCGAAGGCTTCATTCAAGACGCCGATTGGGCGGTGGTCGTATGCCGCGCCTATAACAATATGATGTCGGAGCGCTACATCAAATATAACCGGCGTCTGAACGTGGTCGCGCTGCTGCCGATTCAAGACATCCAGGAAGCGGCGAAGGAGCTCAGGCGCTGCGTCAAGGAGCTCCACATGGCGGGCGGCGTGATCGCGCCGGTCGGCTTCCCGACGCCGCTCGGCGACCGCTATTTCGATCCGCTCTACGCCGAGGCGGAGAAGCTCGGCACGCCGCTCGCGATCCACGGCGCGCCGTCGCGCGGGCTCGGCTTCGATTTTTTCCGCTCACTCATCGAAGCGCGCACGCTGTCGCATCCCTTCGCGCAGATGATCGCGCTCACGAGCGTGATCCTCGAAGGCGTGCCGGAGCGCTTTCCCAGGCTCAAGATCGCCTCGCTCGAAGCGGGCTGCTCGTGGCTGCCGTTTCTCATGGACCGCCTCGACATGGAATACAAAAACCGGCCGCACCAGGCGCCGCTGCTGAAGAAAAATCCGAGCGAGTACATGAAAGGCGGGCAGATCTTCTATCACACGGAGCTGTGGGAGGACATGCTGCCGGTCGCGCTCGAGCGCCTCGGCGAAGATCTTTTTCTCTACGCTTCGGACTACCCGCACGAGCCCGATCTCGCCGAGGCGATACGGGAATTCGAGGCGCGAAAAGATCTATCCGAGGTCGCGAAGCGGAAAATCCTCTCGGACAACGGCAAGCGTTTTTATAGCATGGAAGCTTGAGCGCCGCCGCGGCGGAGTGAATAAAAAAAGGGAGCGATCCGACCCATCGCTCCCTTTTTTATTTGCTTTAAGTGGAAGTGGTCTACCAGCGGTTCCGGCCGCCACCGCCCATGCCGCCGCCTCCTCCGCCTCCGCCTCTGCGATTGCCGCCGCCGCCCATGCCGCCGCCGCCCATGCCGCCGCCGCCCCCGGGCCGCCGCTCCTGAGGCCTGGCCTCGTTCACGACCAGCGTGCGGCCGTCGAGCTGAGAGCCGTTCAAGGCGTCGATCGCCTTCTGGGCCTCCTCCGAAGAGTTCATCTCGACGAAGCCGAACCCGCGCGACTGTCCGGTAAACTTGTCGGAGATCACGCGCGCCGAGGTGACCGAGCCATACTCGGTGAAGATCTCTTCGAGCCTCCCTTCCGTCACGGAATAGGGCAGACCGCCCACGTATAGCTTATTTCCCATATTCTCCTCCGAATGGAACCGGATTATAGTCTTTGCCTTGGGACACGGGATTACTGATGGGAGAAGAACATGAGAGGCGGCACGGTAGGAACTCGGCCCTGGTCGGATGCTGCTCTAACCACTAATCGCGCTCGCAAGGACAGACTCACACGAGGCCTTTCGCCCATTAAATCGTCCAGCGCCGGAAGGCCCCATACGGAGCGCCGTCGATTCAGTTGGAGGGTACTTACGGTCCAGTATTTTGTCAATAGGGGTTTTTACCGGGTCACAAATAGGTCTTTGGATTGACAAGCCGGAGCGCATCCCTTATAGAAATTTCTGCCGCGGGCGTAATTCAGCGGTAGAATGCCAGCTTCCCAAGCTGGACGTCACGGGTTCGATCCCCGTCGCCCGCTCCAATTTTTCCTCTCAAAATCAGTAGCTTGTAATTGCCGCGAAAGTTGTGTTTTCGCGGGCAAAGCCGAAATAGATAGCTCGGTCGATAATGCTACCGAGCTTCTTCAGCCGGAACTGGAGTGTCGACCCGCCCCGCGTGCGCCACCGAGAACCCACCGGGTCTCTTTGAGGATTGCCAGAATGTGCGCGCGTTCGGCTGCTTCCAGGGTTTGGTCCTGGCCATTATCTCGGCGAGGTGAGGCGCGGTTATCAAGATCGTGGAGCGGAATCTGCCGAGCAGTTCCTCCTTCAAGCTAAATCCACCGTGATCGGTAGCAATTCCAATGCGCGTACCGTGTCTTCTCACTCTTACATTCGAGCAATTCCGCACCCAGTCGAATCACAGTGGTCCTGCCGCCGCACGGTCTGCAAGCACCAGTGCGTGGTCCCGTTGAATCCTCCCGGCTGGAATCGACACATCGCCCTCGCGCAAGCGCGCAAGCGCTGCAACCTTGTCACTGCCGGTCACCAGCCACAGGATGCGGCGAGCACGATTGAGAATCGGATAGGTCAATGTCATCCGACGCCGCTCTTGATAGACACCCGTTAGCGCGACATCTGAGTCGGTGATGTTCAGAACCGGATCTCCAGGCACCAACGAAGCGGTGTGGCCGTCGGGTCCGAGGCCCAGGTGGACGAGATCGAGCACCGGCGGCGAGCCGCCGATCTTTTTAAGAGTCTCGGCATAGCGTTCGGCTGCGCTTTCCAGTTCCGGCTCTTCCACCGGCATCGCATAGAGCTGCTCGCGCGGCAGCGGCGCATGCTCAAGCAAGTTTTCATGCAAGTGCGTGAGATTTCGATCTGGGTCTCCGGCTGGCGCGACGCGCTCGTCAACCTGCACCACGCGCACGCCTTCCCAAGGTACCTTTTCGTTTGCTAGGGCGCGCAGCATTTGCCACGGGGTGTGACCACCGCTAACGGCCATAATGAAGCGACCGCGGGCAGCAACAGCCGATCGGGCTTCCGCGGCGATAATCTCGGCAGCCTTCCGCGCCACCGCGTCCGCATCGGTAAGTATCTCAATGTTCATGGTAGTTCCTACGCTGAGGTTGGAGTACCGGAGTGATGTTTTTAGAACCCAGTACTCCAATACTCCATCACTCCAATCTTTCAGTTGTTCATCGTCGGATTTTCCCAGCCTCCGGTAGGTGCAACTTTTTCGTCGACTTCACTCGGTCCCCAGGTACCGGGATCGTATTCGTAGACCGGGGTGCCGGCCTTCAGCACCGGGTCGACGATGCGCCAGGCCTCTTCCACATAGTCCTCCCGAGCAAACAAGGTGGCGTCTCCCGCCATGGCGTCACCGAGCACGCGTTCGTAAGCATCCATCTCCTCCGCGCCGGGGTAGCGGCTCGCCAGCAACTCCACTGGTTCGCCGATCATCCGCTCTTCCGAATCCATCACCGTCAGACCAAAGGCAGCCGTGACGTCAGGACTGACGCGGAATCGGAAATAGTTCTGTGCGCGAGAGCAGGTCGGAAAGACGATGGGCGGCTGGCGCAAGCGGACGACGATCTCAGTGCTCGTTACTGGCAACGACTTCCCGGCACGGATGTAGAACGGCACGCCTTGCCAGCGCCAGGAATCCACGCTCAACTGCAAAGCGACGAAGGTTTCGACTTTCGAATCCGGCGCCACGCCGTTTTCCTTCCGGTAGCCACGAAACTGCCCGCGAATGACGTTCTTCGCCTGCAGCGGCGGAATCGCTTTCAAGACCTTTACCTTTTCGTCGCGGATCGTTTCACTGTCGGTTCTCACCGGTGGCTCCATCGCCAGGTTCACCAAAATCTGAAACAGGTGATTTTGAACCACGTCGCGGATCGTGCCGTTTTGATCGTAGAACGCCCCCCGGCCTTGAACTCCGAAGTCTTCTGCCATGGTAATCTGTACGCTCTCGACCTGATTGCGGTTCCAGAACGATTCCAAAATCGCATTCTCGAAGCGTAAGAAGACCATGTTACGCACCGGTCGTTTTCCCAAATAATGATCGATGCGGAAGATGTGCTCCTCGTCGAAAGTGCCGAGAAGAATCCGATTGAGTTCCTGTGCCGAAATGAGGTCATGACCGAAGGGTTTTTCAACGACGACACGAGCACCGTCAGTGCAGCGTGCTTTGGCCAGCTGCTCCACGGCGAGCCCGAACAGCGCAGGCGGAATGGCGAGGTAATGCGCCGGCCGTTCCGCAGAGCCGAGCTCCTTGCGGATGGACTGAAAGGTCGCCGCGTCTTTGTAGTCGCCGTCAACGTAACGCAGCAAACTACACAGTTTGTCGAAGGCTGCGGGATTGATCCCGCCGTGTTTCTCAAGGCTGTCCTTCGCCCGCTCGCGGAATTGATCGAGATTCCAACCGGCTTTGGCCACGCCGATGACCGGCACGTTAAGGTGCCCGCGCTTTACCATCGCCTGCAGTGCCGGAAAAATTTTCTTGTAGGCAAGATCCCCGGTGGCGCCGAAAAAGACCAGGGCATCCGAATGCGAAACGTTCATAGCTTTCTCCTCATTTGGTGGACTTTTCCACGTGTCCGCCGAACTCATAGCGCATGGCCGAGAGCAGTTTATCCGCGAATTCTGACTCACCACGCGAGCTAAAACGCTCATAGAGTGCGGCCGTCAACACATGAGCGGGCACGGCCTCGTCAATGGCGGCCTTGATCGTCCAACGCCCCTCGCCCGAATCGGAAACCCGCCCTGCGAATTTCTCCAGAGTCGGATCCGCAACTAGAGCGTTTGCCGTCAGATCCAGCAGCCACGACGCGATCACGCTGCCGCGCCGCCACACCTCCGCGATGTCAGGCAGATTAAGCTCGTACTGATAGTGTTCGGGGTCGCGCAACGGCGTCGTCTCGGCGTCGATCTCGCGTGTGTGCTTGCCCACGTTAGCGGCTTGCAGCACACCCAGCCCCTCGGCATAAGCAGCCATGATGCCGTACTCGATGCCGTTATGAACCATTTTGACGAAGTGGCCGGCGCCGTTTGGTCCGCAATGCAGATAACCATGCTCGGCGGTGCCTCCGGCCTTTTCACGCCCGGGCGTGCGTGGTATCTCGCCCAAGCCTGGAGCCAACGTCGCAAAGATTGGATCGAGCTGCTTGACAATCTTTTGCTCGCCGCCGATCATCATGCAGTAACCTCGCTCCAGCCCCCAGACGCCGCCGCTTGTTCCCACGTCCACATAGTGGATTCCCTTCGGCGTGAGTTCCTTGGCGCGCCGGATATCGTCTATGTAATAGGAATTCCCGCCGTCGATCAGAATGTCCTCTGCTTCGAGATGGTGCAGAAGATCCGCAATAGTTTTGTCCACGACCGCCGCGGGAACCATCAACCAGACCGCGCGCGGCTTCGTGAGTTTCTTCACAAACTCCGCAAGAGAGGAGGAGCCAATGGCTTTCTCCTCGGTCAACTCCGTAACCACTTTCGGCGACCTGTCGAACACCACGCATTGATGTCCTCCGTTGAGAAGCCGCCGCACCATGTTCGCGCCCATTCGTCCAAGACCAATCATGCCGATTTGCATAGTTTGTTCCTCCTTCTGAGATTTCAAGACTCCTACTGGCCGTTCGTCCTCACGCCGTTGATGTCAGGTCATTGCCCGGTTCGCTGCTGCTCGCAGCCATTTCATCGTGCGATGACTCCTTCGCCCTCAATAAAAAATTGCTGAGCCGGCGACCAGAACGTTGGCTCCTGCATCGACTGCCAGCGGTGCAGTGGTCGGGTCGATGCCGCCGTCAACCTCGAGGTCGCAGTCGGGCCTGATCTCATCGATCATCCGGCGGACTCGGCGAATCTTCGGCAACGTCGTGTGGATGAAATGCTGATGTCCGACGCCCGGGTTGACCGTCATGACGAACACCTGATCCACGTCTTGGAGGATTTCTTCCAGCACTGCCGCTGGGATTGCCGGATTGATGACGACACCCACGCGCTTGCCGAGCGTCGTTACGCGTTGCACCGTGCGATGCAGATTGTTGTTGCCTTCCCAGTGGACAAGAAACGAATCGGAGCCTGCCTCTGTAAACTCGTCCAGGAAAAAATCCGGGTCCGAGATCATCAGATGCGTTTCCAGCGGCAAGCGTGTTACCCGCCGGAGCGCCTCGACGATCGGTGCCCCCATCGAAATGTTAGGCACGAAGTATCCGTCCATGACATCGACCGTGCTCCGCCTCACACTTGCTTGCCCAAGTGAGCAAAGTCAGCCGAGAGGATGGAAGGGGCAAGTTTAACGATACCTTTGTCCATATCTTGAATCCGTCTTAGGTGTTGGACGCTTCAAAGATACTCTGAATGGATCCATCCAGGACGGCGTTGAACTCAGCATCGGATTGCTGGGCCGACAACCCTTCTACCAGCGCCCGCGAAAAGCTCGCCACGATGCCGTGATTCCTGCGCAGGCGGTCGTTGGCTTCTTCCCGCGTATAACCGCCCGACAGCGCAACCACCCTCAAGACATTGGGATGCCTGACGCAGTCGGCGTAGAAATCGTCCTGCTCCGGTAGCGTGAGCTTGAGCATGACAGACTGACCCACTGGCAGTTCGTTGAGTTCCTCGAGGATGGCCGCTTTGAACAACGCTTCGGCCTTGCCCTTTTCCGGGCAGTGAATGTCAACTTCCGGCTCGATGATCGGCAAGAGACCAGCGGCGATGATCTGCCCGGCTACTTCGAACTGCTGGCTCACGATGTCTTTGATGCCGGCGGGATTGGCTTGCTTGATGAACGAGCGCATCTTGGTTCCGAAGATGCCCTTCGCTTTGGCTTTGTCGAGCAGGGCACCAAGCGCGGGCATGGGCTTCAGCAACTGGACCCCGTCCTTCTCAGCGGCAAGGCCCTTGTCCACTTTCAGAAAGGGCACAACACGTTTCACATTCCAAAGATAGTCCGCGGTAGGCCGTCTCTCGATGTCCCTGTCCATGGTGTTCTCGAACAGGATGACGGCAATGATCCGCTCGCCGGTGAAGCCGGGACTGGTAATGATGCGCGTGCGCATCTGATGCACGATCGCAAACATCTCATCGTCGTTGGACCACGCACCTTCTTTGATTCCATAAAGACGCAGCGCGCCCGGCGTGCTGCCGCCGCTTTGATCCAGCGCCGCAATGAAACCGGGATGGGTCTTCATTTTCTGCAATTGTTGTTCGTTCAAGCCGAGTGTTTTCATAACGCCTCCTTAAGTTTTCGGTAGCGACGAATCAGATTGCTGGTTGAACTATCATGGCCGAGAGTAGGCTCTCGCTCGCTCTCTAGTTCCGCGATGATGTGTTGAGCCAACACCTTTCCCAATTCGACGCCCCACTGGTCGAAAGAGTCGATGTTCCAGATGACGCCCTGGGTGAAGACGCTATGCTCGTAAAGAGCAATGAGCTTGCCGAGCGTTTCCGGCGTGAGCCGTTCGGCGAGGAGCGTATTCGACGGGCGGTTGCCCTCGAAGACGCGATGCGGCACGAGCCAATCCGGCGTGCCCTCAGCTTTTACCTGGTCGGGCGTCTTACCGAAGGCCAGGGCTTCAGTCTGAGCGAACACGTTCGCCAGCAGCATGTCGTGGTGTCGGCCAAGCGGGTTAAGCGTCTCGTTGAACGCGATGAAGTCGGATGGAATGAGTCTCGTTCCCTGATGAATCAATTGATAGAACGAGTGCTG